>Ga0209321_10000995_pt1 | contig 18895 bp, 19 predicted proteins | sample Rifsed16ft4_FD_184012 | JGI IMG/M metagenome (GOLD analysis project Ga0209321, IMG submission 184012) | Soil microbial communities from Rifle, Colorado, USA - sediment 16ft 4 - CSP-I_5_4 (version 2) | ecosystem: Environmental > Terrestrial > Deep subsurface > Rock core/Sediment | place: Rifle...
CTCAGTCCTCTCTATGAAAGTCTGCCCGATGTTAGCCTTTTGGGTCAGCGATTGCGGCCGGAAACTATCGGTAAAGTGCTGGGGGCGGCTACGGCCATCGGAATTGGAGGACATCTGATGGAAATGGTAGCCACCGGTAAGCTCCCCAAGCGTGACCAAAAACCCAAAAAACCAACGGATTTGAGTAGCGACCAAAGCGATGACTAGCCGGAAACTAAGGTGTGCAGCTAAAAGGCGAGTCTTGGGCTTCGAGAGGAGCGTGAATGGCTGAGAAGTTGGTAATTGATCCCGTTACGCGGGTGGAGGGACATTTAAGAGTAGAGGCAGAAATTGAATCCGGGGTTATTAAAAACGCCTGGGTTTCGAGCAATATTGCCCGCGGTTTTGAACAGATTTTTGTAAAAAAGGATCCCTGGGATGCTCCCCTGGTAGCGCAGCGGGTTTGTGGCCTCTGTGGCGGTTCTCACGGAGTCTGCGGCGTTACCGCTCTGGACAGCCTTTTAGGGGTAGATTTACCCGAAAACGCTCGAATTATGCGGAATCTTCTGATGGGAACAGATTTTATCTCAACCCATATCATCCGTTTTTACCAGTTTATAATCCTAGACTTTATTGATGCGAGCTCCGTTCTTAACTATACCGGGATAGAATCCACTCTTTTAGCCCTAAAGAAAAAGCTGGAAAAAGCGCTCAATAAAGGGGATGCTTACCCTTTTAAGCCGTCCTTTGATGCGGATGAATTGGTAATAAAAGACCCTGCCATGACTACTCTCTTTTTAACCCACTACTTTGAGGCGCTTGAGATGAGGAAGAAAGCGCACCAGGTTGCGGCGTTGCTGGGGGGGAGGATGCCGGGATTTGTGGGGATTATCCCGGGCGGAGTCACTCATCTCATTAGCGCCGATGATATTGGTACCATCCGATACTTGCTGTCAAATCTTGTCAAGTGGATTAACAGTATTTTTCTGCCGGATGTCATCGCCTTGGTGACCAGTCCCCTTTTGTCCTATGGTCAGCAAGGAGTCGGTAAAGGGCGCGGTAATTTTTTGAGCGTTGGGGCTTTTGATCTTGATCCGACCGGCCACGAAAGGTTGTTTCCTTCCGGAGCTATTTTTAACGGAAAGCTAAGCGAGCTGGAGCCGGTTGATTCTCGCCGGATCACCGATGATGTTAAGTACTCGTGGTACAATGAGGGCTCCGCCAAACAAGAAGGGGCGGAAAGCCGATTTGACCTCAACAAGAAGAAAGCTTATTCCTTTGTGAAAGCGCCAAGGTATAAGGGAAAAGCGATGGAGGTGGGACCTTTAGCGAGGCTCTTGGTCAAAAAGGATGAAACGCTTGCTAATTTGATGAAAGATTTTGGAATTCAAATTGGAGTTGTCGCTAGGTATGTGGCCCTCGTTATTGAGTGTAAAGTTATTGCCGAGGCCATGGTTGACTGGCTAGATGAACTGTCGGAGAATACCAAAAAGACAAAAAGAATTTGGGATGAAAGAAAGGTGCCCTCGTCAGGCCGGGGAGTGGGGTTGATGGAGGCCCCCTCCGGAGCGCTAAGCCATGTAGTGGAGGTAAAAAAGAGCCGGGTGAACCGTTATCAACTGATTACCCCCACCGCTTGGAACGCCTCTCCCCGTGACAACCAGAACAAGAGAGGACCTTTGGAAGAAGCTTTATTGGGTTTGCCCGTTCCCAACCCAAATAATCCCTTAAGTATATTACGCGTGGTACATTCCTTTAATCTTTGTATGAGCTGTGGGGCCCATTAGCCGCAAGCGTAAAATCAGGAAGATGAGATAATGAGTACGAGGGATCATTCTTTAGTAGTTTTGATCGTCGACTGGGTGTTTATCGCCGCCTTAACAGTCCTTATTTTTTCCGGTTTTTACCTTCATAGCCCCCTTTTTTTCGGGGGGATTGGCAAGGCGCGTTATATCCATTTGGTGCTGAGCTACGTTGTTCTTACCATCCTGGCGTTAAAGATTTATTTTAGGTTGCTGGGACTTAAATCAGGCCTTAAGACTAACTTTGTTACAAGAGCAATCTACAATTCCTGGTTTTTTATTCTGGTCTTTCAGGCGCTGGTAACTTTTTCCGTTTATTGGGCGCCGTTGTCCTTTGCGAGGGTGAATTCATTCTTTGGTGGTCTTTCCCGGATGTACGTTTTGCACTATTTTTTAATGTGGATTCTCGCCGGCACCCTTGCCATTTACATTTATGTATTTTTTTTGGAGGCTGTGGCCGGAGTACATTTCGAAACCTTAGGAGATTTCTTTGAACAAACTTATCGTAAGCGAAAAACATAACGTCGCCAAAAGGATTGCCTATATTCTTTCGGCTGGCAAAGCCAAGGCTGACCAGAACAACAAGATCCCCGTTTACAGTTTTAAAGACGGAAACGATCAGGTGAGGTGTCTGGGGCTAAAGGGCCATATTTTGAGAGTCGATTTTCCCACGCAGTACAGCAAGTGGCAAGAAGTTGATCCCGCTTCTCTTATTGATGCCCGAATTATCAAAGTTCCGGTGCATAAGTCCCTTGTTAAAACTTTGCAGAAAGAGGCGAAACAGGCTGATGAAATCATTGTGGCCACCGACTTTGACCGCGAAGGAGAGGTAATAGGAGTTGATGCCGCCAATATAATCAAGAAAAGTAACCCCGACATTAAGGTCAAAAGGGCAAGGTTCTCAGCTTTAACCGAGGATGAAATTAAAAAAGCCTTCTCCAATCTGGATCAACTATACGTTAGTCTGGCTCAGGCCGGAGAAGCCCGTCAAGACATCGATCTTATCTGGGGAGCCACCCTGACCCGGTTTCTCTCTTTAGCCTCTTCTCGTCTGGGAAAACAATTTTTGTCAGTCGGACGAGTCCAAAGCCCGACTTTAGCGCTGGTGGCCGAGAAAGAAAATGAAAGATTAGCTTTTACGCCTCAAAAGTACTGGCAGATAAAGGGCGTTTTTAGTAAGGACGGGGAGCAGTTTATAGCTCCCCACAAAACGGACAAGTTTTGGAAACAGGAGGAAGCTGACGAAATTTTCTCCAAGCTAATGACGCCGGGAAAAGTAGTAGAGGTGAAACAGACCGAACAACGCTTGGAGCCTCCCGCCCCTTTTAACACCACGGCCTTCTTAACGGCCGCCGCCGCTCTTAAAATCTCTCCCGCTCAAGCCATGAGAATTGCGGAAAATCTCTACAATCAAGGTTTCATTAGCTACCCTCGGGTTGACAACACGGTTTACCCCCCGTCTTTAAATTTTAAAGAAATTTTAACTACCCTTATCAGCTCAGAGTTCAAGCCGCTAGCTCAGGATTTGCTCAAAGAAAAGGAACTAAAACCGACCCGGGGCAAAAAACAGGCCACGGATCACCCGCCAATCCATCCTACCGGGGTTCCGGGAAAAGACTCCATTCGCCCCCGGGAGTGGAAGATTTTTGAGCTTGTCTGTCGTCGTTTTATGGCCACCCTGGCGTCGGCTGCGTTTCAGCAAAGCGTCAAAGTGAACATTGAAGTAAGTGGCGAGCCCTTCTTGGCCAAAGGAAGCACCCTAACCGAGGAAGGCTGGTATAGGTTTTATCCCTACACTCGCAAAAAGGATGAAGAAATCCCTTTAATGAAAAAAGGTGACGAGGTGGAGCTCATCAAACCAATTATGGAAGCAAAGGAAACCCAGCCACCTCCTCGCTATAGCCAAGGTCGTCTCATTAAAGAAATGGAAAAGTTACATCTCGGCACAAAGTGCTTAACCGGGGACACCGGGGTGAAGGTTGAAAACGGTGCCGGTGTCAAGAATCTTAAGCTTGAGGATCTGTACACCCAGTCAGCTTTAAAAGAAATCCTCTTTGATGAAGACGGGGTAGTTGAAATCGGGAAAAACGGCGAACACCGCTGCCTTTCTTTTGATGGTAAAAGAGTAGTCAAAAGTTCCTTTTTTGGAGTTAGCCGGAGACTTCTTAAAAACCAGGAAAGTGTCTTGAAGATTGAGCTTGAAGACGGCACGAGCTTCGAAGCCACTAGTGACCATCCTGTTTTGATTGCGGATGGGCGTAATTTTAAGTTTATCAGGTGCGCTGAAGCAGGGCTGGGTGATGAGCTAGTTTCGGCTAGGGGTCTCGATAATGATCAGGCAATGGTAAAAACGACGAAGATCAAAAGAGTTTCTCCCGTGCTCAAGCGGGGTTATGTGTACGATATTTTAAACGTAAACGGTCTCTCTAATTTTGTTTTGGCCAATGATGTTGTGGTCCATAATTCAACCCGGCATCTTATCATCCAAAGCCTTTATGACCGGGGATATGTTCATAGCGATCCTCTAATTCCCACCGAAACCGGGCGCAAAGTATCAGAGGCTCTTCTGAAGCACGCTTCGAGGGTCGCCACCCCGGAGATGACGGCCGAACTGGAGCGAGAAATGGATGACATCGCAAACAGTCAGACGGAGCGGCTGAGCGTGGTAGACCGGTCTCGGGAGATGCTAGCGGCCGTAATGCTCGCGCTCAAGGAAAAAAAGAAAGAAGTGGCCGAGGAGATCAGGGAGGGCATTTATGGTGATAAGATTGTGGGAAAGTGCCCCAATTGTGGTAAGAATTTAAGGATTATCCGGGCGAAAAAGAGCGGCAAAAGATTTGTTGGCTGTGAAGGCTATCCTGATTGCACGGTTAGTTATCCTCTACCTCAATTTGGTGAAATAATTGCTTTAAATGAAACCTGCGAACCCTGCAACTCGCCCAAAGTGAAAGTGATCTCCAAAAGATCTTCTCCTTGGATTCTTTGTCTTGACCCAAAGTGTCCGACTAAAAGTGACAAACTAAAGAAAGTTGATAAAACAAAGAAAGTAGATGAAACAAAGAGTGGGGCTAAGAGTCGCGTTAAGAATAGTGTCAAAAGATGACAAGAAAAGTTTTGATTCTGGAAAATTATGCGCCAAATCGAAGCCGACTTAATAAAGAAAGCCGTTAAAAATCTTTGCTTGGAAGCCAACTTTTACCTGAGAAAGGATGTTTTGGAAGCTCTTAAAAAGGCGTCTCAGAGTGAAGAGTCTCTGCTGGGCAAAGATATACTTCAGATTATTATCAAAAATGCCGAGCTGGCGGCGGAAAAAAAACTTCCTCTTTGTCAAGATACCGGTTCAACTAGCGTGTTTCTTGAAATTGGTCAAGAAGTGAATATTGTTGGCCAAAGTTTAGAAGAGGCGGTAAACGAGGGGGTGCGCCAGGGTTACAAGCAAGGGTTTTTGAGAAACTCTATGGTAAACGATCCCCTTTTTCGGCGCCAGAATACCGCGGATAATACACCAGCTTTGGTATATTCAGAAGTTGTCCCGGGGGATAATTTAAGGATAAGAGTTATGCCTAAAGGAGCCGGGTGTGATAATGTAAGCCGTCTCAAAATGCTAAAACCCGGCGACGGAGTGGCTGGAGTAAAAAAATTTATCTTAGAGACTGTAAAGAACGCTAACGGCCGGGCTTGTCCGCCCCTGGTTGTAGGAGTCGGTATTGGAGGCAGTTTCGAAATGGCTCCTCTTTTAGCCAAAAAATCTCTTTTCAGAAAATTAGGTGAACCTCATCCGGATCAAAAAGTATCCCGATTGGAGGAGGAATTATTAAACGAAATAAACAGGCTCGGGATTGGGCCCATGGGTATCGGGGGGACGGTGACGGCTCTGGGTGTGGCTATTGAGATTACGGCCTCTCACATTGCTTCATTGCCGGTAGCTGCCGACATTAGTTGTCATTCTCTGCGTTCGGCGGAAACAAAGCTTTAAGGGAAAATTTAACTCTTAGAGTTGCCCGGGAAATCGTCACTAAAAAACTTGGAGCTAGCCATAAGGATACTTCGAGCTAACGAGAATTATTGCCTAATTGTATGGGAACCAAATGGTAAAGAAACTTAAAACTCCCTTAAGCGAGGCAGAAATTTATACCCTTAAAATTGGGGACAGAGTTCTGTTGAGTGGCGTTGTGTACACAGCCCGAGACCAAACCCATAAACGATTAGTGGAAGCGCTTAAAAAAGGAAAACATTTACCATTTCCCTTGAAAGGTCAGGTTCTTTTTTACGCTGGGCCAACTCCGGCCTCCGCCGGAAAGGTGGTCGGTTCAATCGGGCCAACCACGGCTTCTCGATTGGATTCTTACACTCCCCTTCTTCTTGAGCGTGGTCTCAAGGGAATGATTGGTAAGGGAAGCCGCAGCCCGGAGGTTAAAGAGGCTATTAAAGAAAATAGTGCGGTTTACTTTTTGGCCGTGGGCGGGGCGGGCGCGTATCTTGCTGAGTACGTCAAAAAGGCCGAAGTCATAGCCTATGAAGATTTGGGACCGGAAGCGGTCTATAAGTTGGAGGTCCGTGATTTTCCGGTCATTGTGGCCATTGACGCCTTTAGTAGCGACCTCTTTCAGGAAGGTCCTTTGAAATATCAAAGATGAGGGAAGCAGAGGAGTGGGGCTCACGTTTGGAAGCGCTTTATAATCTCGGCTCCCCCTGCGCCTATAGTTATGATGATTAAGAGTCCGGTGGCGATAATAAGGCGCCATCTAACAATTTGAGATTTAGCCTGAACTTTAGAAATTTTTCCAGATTTTATGTTCCAGCGGGCCTCACCACCCCAGACGCCTGAGGTGTTGGCGGCTATAATTTTTCCGGGCAAATTAAGCTGATATTTGAGCTCCAGCAAGCTTAAGTTTCTGGTGAGCTCGGGGTGGACATCAATGGGCAAAAAGCGGTCGTATTTTAGGTTGACGTTTTCGCTGAAATTGTAATTAACGTAGAAGAAGTGATCTTTTTTTTGGAACGTTTTTTTGCCGCTTTTAAGCGGTAAAATAAATTGATAAAGCCGTCCGTCTTTTTGAGAAATGACCTTAAGTCTTGCTCCATTTGGGACCTCTTTTTTGGCTGTCTTTTCGATCCATTTATTTTCTTCCAGGAGAGCGTCAAGCGTGGGATCTATTTTTATCTCAATGATTCTCCGTCCGGTCCCATTTGTTTGGAGCGCTGTTTTAGAATCGGCAGCCATAAAGCCTACCAAAAGCGGGGCAAAAAATATTATTAGGGATAGCTTCAAAAAAAAATTGCTCGTTCTAGCGTTAATCATATTTCGTTCTTTGCCTAAAATCGTTAAGATTACCGTTTTGAACTATTTTTTTCATTTTATATTATTTCGCCAAGATTTAGGATTTATGCGTTCAAACTATTGTAGCAATATTAGCCACCCGGACATATACCTTAACGAATTATGCTAATTAAATTTTCTGGAGTTTTTCTTAAAGGGCCATCGTAGAGCAAATCGAACGACGGTGTCGCGGAGGTGAGTTGAAAAGCGGCGGTAAATTGCGTGGCCCCGCCGCACGGCGGGGTGCAGATAGCAATTTCGCCCTTTGAAGGGAGCCGGAGCAGCCCAAATAGAGTTTGCAGCTCAAGATAGTCCCTTTTACTAAACCAGCTTCCTTACGAGCACAAGCGGCATACCTTACTTAATATCAATTTTGGGAAATTTTTCATTGGAAGTTGGATTCATCTACCCGAGGTTAATGTGCTATCATGCGATTTAGTAAGCTTGTGAAAATTTAGGGATACCAGGGGTGCATCGGGGAGACAGTATGAAGGGCGCTTTTATTGTTTTTGAAGGTGTTGAGGGGGCGGGTAAGAGCACTCAAATAAGGCTGCTCCGGGAGTATTTGGAGAGAGAAGGTTACGAAGTTGTAACGACTCAAGAGCCAGGCGGAACTCGGCTTGGTCGAGCCATCAGAGAAATACTTTTGAATCCCGAGTTCAAAGAGATGGATCCCAAAACAGAAGCTCTGCTTTACCTGGCTAGCCGGGCTCAACACGTGTCGGAAGTTATAGGGCCGGTTTTAGACCAGAGAAAAGTGGTTCTTTGCGACCGTTTTTTCCTTTCTTCCTTAGCCTACCAAGGTTATGGCCGAGGACTCGGTCTTAAAAAGATAACTGAGATTAACGAATGGGCGGTACAAGGTTTAGCTCCCGATTTTACCTTTGTTCTTCTCTTACCGGTTGAGGAGGGCTTAAAGAGAGCGACCAGGCACCGGATTGATCGAATCGAACAAGAGAGCCTCGATTTTCATCGTCGGGTTCAGGAGGGATTTCTTGCGCTTGCTAAGTCTTCACCCCAGAGCCTTCAGGTAGTCGACGCCTCCCGGGACCGGGAACAGATACACCATGAAATCAAAGAGATCGTAGCGCCAATTTTAGGCCAAAAGCGCTAAACATAAACAGAGAAAAATGTTGTGGGAAAACATAAACGGACAAACTGAAGCCGTATCTTACCTTAAGGGGCTGGTTCAGAATAACGCCCTAAGTCACGCCTATCTGTTTATTGGCCCATCCGGGGTGGGGAAGTTTACGACTGCCCAGGTTTTAGCGGCAGTTTTGAACTGTGAAAACTTAGGCGAAAATGGTTGTGGTCGGTGTTCCTCTTGCCTTAAAATCTTTCGCCAGGTGCATCCGGATGTTTTTTACATAGAACCAGAGGGTAATTTTATCACTATTGATCAGATAAGAGAGCTTAAAAATAGGGCCCTTCTCAAACCCCACGAGGGTAACGTAAAAATTTTCATTTTAGATGAGGTTGAAAGGCTAAATTCTCCAGCCGCTAATGCTCTGCTTAAAATCTTGGAAGAACCCCCGCCTTATCTTCTGTTTGTTCTTATTGCCGAAAATTTGGAGGCTCTTTTGCCGACGATAGTCTCTCGTTGTCAGTTGATTCGGTTTAGGGCCATCCGCCAAGATTATCTGGAGAGTCTTTTGGTAGCGAACTATGGTCGAACGGACGAGGAAGCAAAACTAGTGACGAGATTAACCGGAGGCGTTTATAGCGAGACCGTAAAGTGGACCCATTTTCCCGAAAAATTTTTGAAAAGAGAAAGGGTTTTAAAAATTCTTCAAGATTTACCCCATTTTGACCTCTTTAGGCTTTTAACTGAGGCCGAAAACTTAATTTCAGAGGTCAAGGAGTCTATAGACAAGATTCGCTCAAGACAAAAGGAGGACCTGGCCAAAGAGGAAAAAGAAACCTCGTTTTTGGCTTTTAAAAAAGATTTGCAGGAAAAGCACCGTCGAGAAATCTACCGTGAGGAACTGAAAAGTTTCCAAGAAATTTTTTCGATCGTCCGTAGCTGGTACCGGGACCTTCTAGTTCTTAACCAAACCGGTGAATCTAGCCTTTTAATCAACTTGGATAAGGGGCCAAAATTGGCTGAAGTCTCCCAAAGATCTAGTCTTGACGGACTTAACAAAGCTATAAAAATTGTGGAAAATAGCGAGGGGCTGTTAAAATTAAACACAAATAAACCTCTGATTATGGAGAGGTTGTTTCTAAAACTCAAGGAGAACTGTTAGATGCCGAAAGTTGTGGGGATAATTTTCAAAGAGGCGGGAAAGGTCTACTATTTCGATCCTGGAGAGATGGATTTGAAGCTCGCAAACGAGGTCGTGGTCGAAACCGCCCAGGGCGTAAAGCTGGGCGAGGTTGTTATCGTTCCCGAAGAGATTTCAGAGGAAGAAGTTGTTTCGCCCTTAAAAAAGGTACTCCGAATAGCAACTAATAAAGATAAAGATCAGGCTCGAGAGAGTAAGCAAAAGGAGGAAGAGGCCCTTAAAATTTGCGAAGGAAAAATTAAGAAGCACGGGCTGCTGATGAAACTTGTAGACGTCGAGCGTATTTTCGACGGCAGCCGGATAATTTTTTATTTTTCCGCCGATGCCCGGGTTGACTTCCGGGAACTGGTAAAGGATCTAGCTTCCACCCTACGGACCCGTATTGAACTCAGACAGATTGGGGTGAGAGACGAGGCTAAGATGATCGGGGGATTAGGTCCCTGCGGAAGACGCCTCTGCTGCACCCTTTTCTTAAGTGACTTTGAGCCGGTATCAATCCGGATGGCTAAGGAACAGGACCTCGCCCTTAATCCTTTGAAAATCTCTGGTGTTTGTAGCAGGCTGATGTGCTGCCTAAAGTACGAATACGAGGTTTACCGGGAGTTTAAAAAAAGAGCTCCGGGGCGAGGCACGAAGGTGGAAACCGCTAGCGGCCCAGGGACCGTTGTGGACTACAATGTTCCTCGGGAGACCGTAGTGGTAGAGATGGCCGAAGGCCAGCGGCTGGAAATTCCCCTGGCAGAAATCAATGGAAAGTGGAAAGTGGAAAGTGGAAAGTAAATCACTTTTCACTTTAAACCTTCAACCTTTAACTGAGGTTTGGCCCGAATAGCTCAGCCGGAAGAGCGGCTCACTCGTAATGAGCAGGTCAGGGGTTCGAATCCCCTTTCGGGCTCCACTCGGTCGCTTAGTCCATCGAGAAGAGCGCTCGCTGCCACCCCTTTCCTTCAGGCTTTTCCCTTAAAAAGGATTTTTGTCTTAGTGATTGAATTTATTGTTTAACAATACTCATTATCTTTGACGCTAGAATAACGTTTTAGATTTTTTTGCCATGGGGCGGAGATGTTTGTGATAGTTAGCTCGGATAAAATGCGGCAAAAGACTGATCTATCAAGGGAGATTATCGTGGAAACACTAAGTGACTTTTATGACCAAGAAGAGATAGGTTCTCTCTTAAAAACTGTTTTAGAAGAGCTCGAGCTGAAGCCGAGCCAGAATTACTCCTTTGAGAATTTCGTTAAAATTTGCCGGAAACTCAAAGAATTCGGTGGCAACGCCTGCTTCTGCGGCTCAATTCTTATAATAAAGGCTCTCACTTCCAGAATTAGCAAGAGAAGCCGTAAACAGGTGGATGAGGTATAGTTAATGAAACCATTTGTTAAGACTCAAAAAAAAATAACAGATAAGGTAGCGGAAAATATTTATTGGGTGGGCACATATTGGCCCGAAATTCAGGGAAGCCTCAATTCCTTTCTTCTTATCGATGAAAAAGTAGCGCTCATTGATACGGGCGCCATTCCAACCGGTGGAACTATATTGGAAAATATTAAAAAGCATATCGACCCGGCGAAAGTGGAATACATAATAGCAACTCACTCTTGCGTCGATCATGTCGGAGGCTTGTCAACTCTACTTGGTGCTATGAAAAATGTAAAAATAATCGGGCATCCGTACCTAAAACTAGTTCTTCAAATGTACTACGGACACCAGGTTCCCTTCGTACCGGCCCCGGAGGGGGCAAACATTTCACTAGGGAAGATGAATTTGTGGTTTCTTCCTCCGATGTTTCTTGATTCTTGGGATACTCTTTATGTTTTTGAAGGGGAAAATAGAGTTTTATTTTCGGCCGACACTTTTTGTAACGGCCCAAAGGAATGGACTCTGTTTGCGAAAAATGACATTAAAGATGAAATAAGAACTTTCCATACCGTGAAATTTCCGGCGACATCACTGGGAGACAGGAAGAAACTTTTAAGGGCGGCCCAGGCACTCAAAGAGCTCAAACCAAAAATTCTCGCTAGTGGCCACGGTCTTCTTCTCAACAAGGATATCTCTTCCTATATTGATACGATGGCTGAGGTTCTTTAATTCCTGGTTATCTTAAAAGAGTTTAGCCATTGAAGGGCGTACTCGTTGTGATCTAGGTTGTCCTAGGAAGCCTTCTTCAAATAATTTGGACCACGCAATACAGCTTTTACTTCGTATTTTTCCTAAGATTTCCCTAAATGCTTAAATTTTTCTAACTCAATTTATTAAACTTTTCATTTCTTATGCGAGGCGAACATCGTTTTTCTTCTTGACTCCGCCTCTTTAAAAGTGATAAATAAAAATTACTTTATTTAAAGCATTTTTACAACCGGGACTCTCTCTTTAGATGAAGCACTCAAGGCTTTTGAAGGAAGGATACATCGCTATCGGAGAAGGCTAAAAGACAAAAGGGGAGCCGTGTGTTCAGTTTCCTTTGCTGTAATGATCAGGGAATAATTAGCTGTTTCCGGGGTGCCAAAGGGCGCAGCTGTTTTCACGGGTTTGGGGTTAATCACTCTAAAACCGAGAAATTCTGGCGCACCAGCGCCGTCATTAGCGGAAGAAAAGAGGAGGATTCTTGCTAAAATTAGAGGTAACTGTTATACTTTTTCTGCCAAAGAGAGAGCTTAGGCTCACCTAAGGTAAGATTGAAGGTGATTTTATGCTGAAGGCGTTAATCCCAATGCTTATCTTTTTTGTAATAGGGGTGGGTTTTATCACCGTGACTGTCCTTGCCGCCAGGCTTTTGGCTCCTTTTAGGCCCTCTAAGGTCAAAGCTTCAGCCTATGAGTGCGGCGAGCAGGTTTTTGGCGAACCTTGGATAAGGGTTCACATCCGGTTTTACATTTTTGCCCTCCTTTTTCTCATTTTTGACATTGAAACGGTGTTTTTGTTTCCCTGGGCTGTTTTTTACCGCCAACTAGGTGTTTTTGGCCTGGTAGAGATGCTTATTTTTATAGTAATCCTGCTTTTAGGTCTAGTTTATCCCTGGCGAAAAGGGATCTTGCGCTGGATCTACTAACGCCATCACGAGCTGACTATCGGATAAACACGGGATTCACGGGTTAAGAGGTCTTATTAAGGGAGTAAGGATGGGGGTACTTGAGGGCCGTTTCAAAAAACCTAATCCGCTAACCGGGTCGGTTGATTTTGTGTTTAACTGGGCGCGGCGTTCATCTCTTTGGATATTTGCTTACGGCATCAAATGCTGTGCCATTGAGTTTATAGCGGCGGCGAATTCCCGCTACGATTTCACGCGCTTTGGGACCATTGCCAGAGCCACTCCAAGACAAGCCGATTTAATGATTGTCGCTGGTCCTGTTGTTAAAAAAATGGTGCCGGTTATCCGGACTCTTTATGATCAGATGGCGGAGCCAAAGTACGTTATTGCCATGGGAGCCTGCGCGATTTCCGGAGGGCTTTTCCAGGAATCCTTTAACGTGGTCCGGGGGGTAGACAAGGTTATTCCGGTGGATGTTTACATTCCCGGGTGTCACCCTCGACCCGAGGCGGTTCTTCAGGGCATGCTGGAAGTTCATGCAAAGATTAAAAAAGAGACCGTTGTTAAAGGTGGCGATTGATGCAAAAAGAACTGATGGAAGCAATAGCGTCCCGGTTTAATGAAGCCGATTTTAATCCGACAGGGTCTTTGAGCCACCCTGTGTTGACTGTTAAAAAAGAACATCTTTTAGAAGTGGCCAAAGAATTAAAAACTAACAATAAATTCTCCTTTGACCACCTGAGTTTCGTTACGGTAGTAGACCATCTAGACCGCTTTGAACTGATTTATGTCCTCAATTCCTACAAACACCACCACTCTTTGTTTTTAAAGACCAATCTTCCTCGAGAGAATCCCGAAGCGCCCTCGGTTGTTCATTTATGGGAAACCGCTGACTTCCATGAGCGTGAAGTTTACGATCTATACGGGGTAAAATTCGCCGGTCACCCCGGTTTAAAACGAATTCTTTTGGCCGCGGACTTTCCGGGGCACCCTTTTCGGAAGGATCATCCGCTTGTCAACGACGAGGCCTATCTTTTAAAGGAAGGATATCCAAAGGAGAAAAGTGACTAAACCTAAGCTCAGAAAGGAAACGATCCTTCTAAATATGGGTCCTCAACATCCATCTACTCATGGGGTAATCGATTTCTTTTTAGAGGTCGACGGGGAAGAGGTTGTAGGAGCCGAAGTGAAGATGGGCTACCTTCACCGGGCCGTGGAGAGACTGGCTGAGTTTCGCACTTATCCCCAGATTTTTCCGCTGGTAGATCGTCTGGATTATTTGTCAGCCCATCACTCTGAATTCGCCTATGCTCTAGCGGTGGAAAAACTGCTCCAAGTGGACGTGCCGGAACGGGCCGATCATATCCGGGTTATTCTAGTTGAACTCAAGCGAATCGCCAGCCACCTTTTGTTTTATGGAGCCTTCGCGATGGACGCTGGTTCTGTAACACCCTTTTTATACGCCTGGAGAGAACGGGAAAAGGTAATGGATCTTTTAGAGGATGTCTGCGGCATCCGTCTTCACCCCAATTATTTTCGTTTTGGCGGGGTAAGAGAAGATTTACCTCCGGGATTTCTTGAGCAAACAATAAACTTTGTCGATAAGCTCCCCTTTTTTCTTGACGAATACGAGGCGATGCTGGGAGAGAACGAGATTTTTCAGGTAAGAACGATCGGCATCGGTAAAGTGAGTCCCAAAAGAGCCATAAATTTGGGACTGACCGGTCCTTATCTTAGGGGGACCGGTTTAAAATGGGATCTTAGAAGGGATGAACCCTACTCGGTTTACCCAAAGTTCGATTTTGAGATTCCCACTGGTAAGCAGGGGGACTGTTTTGACTCTTATAAAGTGAGAATCGAAGAGATGCGCCAATCAGGACGCATTATCAAACAAGCCATCGAGAAAATCCCTGACGGTCCCATAAGGACGTCTTTGCCAAAGAAGGTTATTAAGCCTCCTAAAGGGGAGGCCTATGCGCGGGTGGAGTCACCCCGGGGTGAACTTGGTGTTTATGTAGTAAGCGATGGTTCCGCAAGGCCTTATAGGTTGAAGGTCCGGGCTCCTTCCTTCACAAACGTTCAAGCTTTCCCCGAACTAGCAAAAAACCATTTAATCGCTGACGCGGTGATGATCATCGGGGCCCTTGACCCGGTTATCGGAGAGGTGGATCGGTAATGTTGGACTGGATTGCTCTCAAATTTTTGGCGGGTGTCGGTATTTTGGTATTTCTTCTTCTTAATCTCCTTGTGGTGACGTACCTGGAGATGAAGATCGCCGCCGATTTTCAAGTGAGGCTTGGACCAATGAGGGTTGGGTGGCATGGCACTCTGCAGCCTCTGGCCGATTTTTTGAAACTATTCTTGAAAGAGGACGTCGTTCCGGGAAAAGCGGACCGGATTCTATTTTGGCTGGCCCCCCTGATCTTCTTTCTGCCCGCTTTTCTCTTGTTTCTGGTTGTTCCCTTAAGCGAAAACTTGGTGCCTCAGGATTTAGATATCGGGCTCTTTTATATTTTTGCTCTGGCGACGGTAATGCCGGTGGGAATAATCGTGGCCGGATGGTCATCTAACAGCAAATATTCTCTTATAGGAGGTTTAAGAGGAGCCGCCCAGCAGATAAGTTACGAAGTTCCCATGCTCTTGTCTATCTTAGGGGTTGTAATGCTCTCAGGGTCTTTGAGTTTGGTGGATATTGTCAAAGCCCAGGACGGATTATTATTGGGTTTTTTGCCAAGTTGGTTTGTCTTTTTGCAGCCATTTGGTTTTTTACTGTACCTCATAGCCGTTTTAGCAGAGACCAATAGGGTTCCTTTTGACATTCCCGAGGCCGAGTCAGAGTTGGTAGCGGGCTATTTCACGGAGTATTCGGGAATCAAGTTCGGTATCTTTTTTCTGGCCGAGTACACCATGACCTTTTTTCTTTCGCTTTTCGGTGCTTTGGTTTTTTTGGGAGGGTGGCAAGGTCCTTTTCTTCCGCCGATTGTATGGCTCTTAATTAAGACGTATGTCCTGATTTATTTTGTAATATGGGTTCGGTGGTCTTTACCGAGAATTAGGATTGATCAGATTCTAGCCTTGGGGTGGAAAATTTTACTTCCGGCCGCCTTTATTAACATCTTTTTAACGGCGATTTTTATGGAAATAGGTTAAAGGGAAATCGGGAGACACTGATAATGATAGGCATTCTTAGGTCCATGGGCGTTGCCATGAAACATTTTTTCCGTAAGGAAATTACCTTCCAGTACCCCCTGGAGAAAAGAAAGCTTCCTCCGCGCTTTAGAGGAGCTTTAGCTATCAAGGGCTCCCTTGATTTAGAAAATAAAAATGATCTCTCGCCGGAAGTGCCTCCGTGTCAGACGGGTTGTCCGGCCCGGGTCGATCCCCGCGGACAAAGCGTTTTTACCTGTGAGCAAGATATTGTTGCCGGCTTCCGGCTTGTTCAGGAAAGAAACACTTTACCAGGTGTTTTGGGGGCGGTTTGCCCTCACCCGTGCGAGAGTGTGTGCACCCGGGGCTCGTATGATAAGGCCATTGCCATTAGGTCACTCCACCGCCACCTTTCAGAAGCCTATTTCGAGAAGCAGAGAAACATTTCCCCTATTCAAGAAAGGAAAAAAGAAAAAGTTGCCGTTATCGGGGCCGGACCCGCTGGGTTAACGGCCGCTTTTGATCTTACTAAGTTGGGTTATAAGGTTACTGTCTTTGAAAAAGAAGAGAAAGCCGGAGGAATGCTCTATACAGGCATTCCGACCTACCGCTTACCCCGAGATGTGCTTCAAAAAGAAGTCGAGGATATCGCCGCCTATGGTTTTGAGATTAAAACCGGTGTTGAAGTGGGAAAAGACATCACTTTAGGTAAGCTAAAAAAAGACTTCGACGCCGTTCTTTTAAGTGTTGGTCTTCAAACCAGCAACAGTCTTCCTCTTCCCGGGGCCGATCTTAAAGGAGTCCTGTTGGCCCTTCCCTTCTTAACGGCGGGAAATTTGGGTCAAAAAATGGAGGTTGGTCCGAAAGTGGCGGTGGTTGGGGGAGGAAATACCGCCATCGATGTTACTCGGGTGGCTGTAAGACTCGGGGCCGAGAAGGTTATTTTGCTTTACCGCCGGACTATAAAAGAGATGCCGGCTCAAGTTTGGGAGGTAAGAGAGGCCGAAGAAGAAGGGGTCGAGGTAAAATTTTTGGTGGGGCCGGTGGAGATCATCGGCAGCAACGGAAAGGTGACCGGAATAAAGTGCATCAAGATGGAGTTGGGCGAGCCTGACGCCCACGGACGGAGAACACCCGTTCCTATTGAGGGCACAGAGTTTGTTATCGCGGTGGATAGCGTCATCTTCGCCGTTGGCCAAACGCTTAATCCTTCGTTTTTGAGTAAAGACTTAAAAATAGAGCTCGACAAGTGGGGTTTGATGCAAACCGATGAAGTTAGTTTAGAGAGTTCGGTGCCAGGGGTGTTTGCCTGTGGAGACGCGGTTATGGGTCCCGGCATTGTGGTGAGGGCGGTTGCTAGCGGGCACGAAGCCGCTATTTCTATCGATAGATATTTCAAAGAAGAAGATCTTAAACAGGGAAGAACAGCCACTCCTAAGCGCTGGGGAGAGGTTATCGACTGGGAAGAGGCACACCAGAAAGTTTCCCTGAAAGACGCCCTCAAAGGCGAATTTTTAGCTCCCGCCAAACCTCTCTCCGAAAGAACAGGTGACATCGAGCCGTTGCTGGCTGTCTCCAGACAAATGATGCCGATACTTGAGCCCGAAAACAGAAAAACGGGTTTTAGTCGCGTTGAACTAGGACTAACTAAAGAAGAGTCTAGGGTTGAGGCCTGGCGGTGTTTGCGCTGTGGCAGTCAAATCTGTGTGGCTTGTAGCATCTGCGCCCAGGTTTGTCCCACGGAGTCAATTACCCAGCATATTACCCAAAACGGACAGCGGAAAATAGAAAAATTTGACATCGATCTAAGAACGTGCGTCTTTTGCGGGATATGTATGGAGAACTGCCCCACTAAAACTCTCTTTCATACCCATGAGTATGAGTTATCCGTTGCTGAGGCCGAGAAGTTGGTTTACAATAAAGAGCGCCTGCTCCGGGAGGTGCCCAAAGAATCTCTGCCCTCGGGCGAAGAGATACCAATGGATGAGGCCACGGTTAAGCTTTACCGTTGGTACAAGTGAGATAGTAGAGGAAAGAAATGGCAGAGTCAATTTTTTTCACTTTAGCAACCATTATCGTCTTAGCCTCGCTGATGGTTGTCTTTAGCGATAACCCAATTCACAGTGTTCTCTTTCTGTTCGTGGTTCTTTTCGCTATGGCCGGGCTCTATGTTCTGCTTAACGCTCCTTTCTTAGCAGCGGTTCAGGTTCTTATCTACGCGGGAGCGATAACCGTTCTCATCCTCTTTGTGGTGATGCTCACAAGCCCGTATATCCCGTCGGTAAAATTACTGGAATCAAAACAATCCGACGCGGCTTTGCTCGTAGTAGTAGTTTTTTTCGGGGCACTATCGCAAATACTTAGAACGTCTTCCTGGTTTGATCCGGGTCTTAAAACGGCCCCTAAAGTTGTAAAAACCGCCAAAATTGGAGAGATTTTGTTTAAAGAGTACGTTCTCCCTTTTGAACTGGCCTCCGTGGTTTTATTGGCGGCTCTGATTGGGGCCGTCTATATGGTTTCGGGAGTGAAGTGGCGATGATACCTTTGTCTTATTATCTGGTGTTGGCAGCGCTTGTTTTTTGTATCGGGCTCTTTGGAGCCCTGGTCCGGAAGAACGCTGTTTTGGTTCTACTTTCTTTGGAGCTAATGCTTAACGCTATCGTTCTCAATCTTATTGCCTTTTCAAACTTTGCCACCCCAGTTACCATTAAGGGGCAGATATTTTCCTTGTTCGTGATGGTGATCGCCGCTTCGGAGATCGGATTAGGACTGGCTATTGTTCTTTTTCTTTATCGCAAGCGGGCCACGATTGAAATGGACAAATTTACGGAGCTCAAAGGATAATTGTTAATTTTTAACCAAGAGAAAGCGGATGTTTGAATTAACCTTAATAATGCTAGCTCTTCCCTTGAGCGCTTTTGTGGTTCTTCTTTTAGGGGGAAAGATAATTCCTCCCAAAAAAAGCCCCTTTGTCGCTATCACGGCCATGGCAATCTCGACTGTTCTTGCCTGGGCGCTGCTTATAGCAGTTATTTTAGGTAAAGAGTTTGAGCGGCACTTCACCTGGTTCGATGTGGGGGGCCAAATTGTTCACCTTGGAGTTATCCTCGATCCACTGGCGGCCGGGATGCTATTAGTAGTAACCATGGTTGCTCTTTTGGTTCAAATTTATTCTCTGGGCTACATGCACGGGGAGAAGCGAATGAACTGGTACTACGCGGCGCTTTCGCTTTTCACCTTCGCGATGCTCGGAGTTGTCGTCTCGAGTAGCCTGATCCAGTTGCTGATATTTTGGGAATTGGTGGGGCTTTGCTCCTATTTCCTGATTGGGTTT
>Ga0209321_10000999_pt1 | contig 18866 bp, 17 predicted proteins | sample Rifsed16ft4_FD_184012 | JGI IMG/M metagenome (GOLD analysis project Ga0209321, IMG submission 184012) | Soil microbial communities from Rifle, Colorado, USA - sediment 16ft 4 - CSP-I_5_4 (version 2) | ecosystem: Environmental > Terrestrial > Deep subsurface > Rock core/Sediment | place: Rifle...
CCAGTGAGGCTTTTCGAGTCGACACTGAGTTTCACGCGCCCAACACCGCGGCGATAGAATTCACCAAAGGCATGCAAGAGGAGTGATTTTCCGATTCCTTTATTTCGCCAGGCAGGCCGAACACTTAGATGATCCACCCAGCCTGTATTCGTTTCATGTGCATAAACATTTAACGCTACGCCCACAATTTCGGTTCCTTCAACGGCCAGGAACCACAAACCTGGATCAAAGGATTCTCTTTCCATTCCCGCACGTTTTACCCAGCCCTCGAAACTCAGTGGAGGATGATACGCCTTATCCTGTGATGCTTCTTCATCTGCCCGGTACGTGGCATATTCATCCTGAGCCAGAATGAACGTTCGGACAGATATTCGTTCCGGCCATTGTGGAGCGGGGGGAGGTTCACTCATCACCAGTTCCATAATGAGAAAGGAGAGCTCGGATTTATATCCGTTCGAGGCGAAGAGTTGTAACAACAAATTGTTCTTCTCGCTGATCCTTGTAACCAGGTTGACGTTTTCTCTCCTTCGACTTACAGCTTGCTCTTCCAGTATGGTCAGCAATTGAAAGGCAAGATCCACATCGTTCCGATCTGCGAGATAGATATAGGGCGAATGGCCGTCGAGCAGTTCGGCATAGCCCGCCAATTTGCCATCCGCATGTGCCGTACAGGTATCCGTTTCGAGATTACTGTTTTGCCATGATTTCCGCAAATCATCGATTGTCATCAGCGCCTCGCCATAGTCATCCCTGTTTTGGGCAGCGATGAGATCGTATACTGCTTCAATGTCGTTGGGTACAGCCGGGCGCACGGAATACTTTTTCATGGCACAATTTACAGATTAATCCCCTACGATTGGCAGCTTTAGGCTGGACACTGCAGTCTGGTTGCTGGAAACCGGCGACTTGACATCCGGACACTTCCATACATCGCCGGGATTCTCTCGTCTCATATTTGCAAAGGTTGGCAGAATACCGCACGCGAAACAGTTCAGGCGGCAATCCACGCGGATCTCACCTTCAAGCGACATGCGGAAATCCTGGAACAGGAAGTTCTTGCGGACTGCCGCGCTGATATGCTCCCATGGGAAAACCTCATCTGTCCGGCGCTGGCGGTGTGTGTAGAATAACGGGTCGAGTCCGTGCTCTTCGAAAGCGGTCATCCATGCTTCGTATTTGCGTCCTTCATCCCACGCGTCAAACTTTGAGCCGTTTTTCCAGGCACTATAGACTACTTCTGCCATGCGGCGATCACCACGTGAGAGCCAGGCTTCAAGGAATGAGTCATGGGCCTTGGTCAGACTGAGTTTGATGTTGCGGTCGCGCATTAATTCCCTTCGTAATAATGCCTGCTTGGCCTGGATCTGTTCAGGGGTATCGCATGAAACCCATTGGAACGGCGTCTGGGATTTCGGCACAAAGGTACTCACTCCTGCATTCAGTTTGGCTTTCATGCCGATCACTTTGCGTCCTTCAGCCAAAACCTTTTTACACAGATCGGCAATTGCCCGCACATCTTCCAGTGTTTCGCTGGGATGGCCGATCATGAAATACAACTTGATCGTCGTCCAGCCGCGGCGATAGATTTCACGCGTCGTGCTGATGATGTCTTCATCAGGAATGAATTTATTGATAATGCGCCGCATGCGCTCGGTCGCGGCTTCGGGCGCGAGCGTGAATCCGCCTGCGCGGCGGTCCTTGAGTTTTTCCATCAGGTCAACCGAAACGGTTTCGATCCGCAGGGATGGCAGGGATACTTTGAGATGTGTGCCGCCGAATTTCTCTCCGACCTTTGTGACCAGATCCAGCACGTATGTGTAATCGGATGACGACAACGACAGGAGCGCCAGCTCTTCGAAGCCTGTGGACTTGATCGCTGCTTCTGCCGCCAGCAGGACCTCCTCCACGCTCCTTTCGCGGATGGGACGCGTGATCATGCCCGCATGGCAGAATCTGCACCCGCGCGTGCACCCGCGCATGATCTCCACCGAGACGCGGTTGTGGACGATGTCAATGTTCGGGACGATGAACTGGGTCGGTGGGGGAGGCAGGACCGGAACAATGCGCTTGGTGACGATTTTGGGAATATCCGGAATGATGGGTTCAACGTGTGAGACCGTTCCATCGTCCAGATAATAGGCTTTGTAAAAACGCGGGACGTACACGCCCTGGATCTTTGCCAATTCTTTAAGGATGTCATTGCGAGACATCGTAGGTGTCGAAGCAACCTCCTCCTGGAGTTGGGGATTGCTTCGTCGCCGCTCCACGGCGCCTCGCAATGACGGTTTGTGTTTTTGAATCAGATTGATGATATCGTGGATGACCTCTTCGCCTTCACCGATCACGAATGCGTCCATGAACGCATAAAGCGGTTCGGGGTTCATCGTGGAATGTCCACCGGCAATGATGAAGGGGTGAGTCTTGTCCCGGTCTTCAGAGCGGACAGGAATCCCTGAAAGATCAAGCACGTTGAGCGCGTTGGTGTAGAGAGTCTCGTAGGGGAGGGAAAAGCCGATCAGGTCGAAGCAGGCCAGGGGTCGTTTTGACTCGAGCGTATAGAGTGGAATCCCGTGTTCGCGCATCAGGGCTTCCATATCCAGCCAGGGCGCATAGGCGCGTTCCGCAAGCGCATCATCCCGTTGATTGACTTGATCATAAAGGATTTTGAGCCCGACGTTTGAAACGCCGATGTCATAAATATCTGGGAAGACAAAAGCCACCTTTGTTCTGATGGAATCCCAATCTTTGATGATGCTATTGAGTTCCCCACCTACATAGCGCCCGGGTTTTTGCACTTTTAAGAGGATGCGGTCGAGTTTGGACTCGATTTGTTCAGGAGTAAGCATAAAAAAATTATAACCGAGATTGTCGGATTAAACAGCAGACAGCCAACGCTTTTCTTTCCGATGTCAACTCGGCAAGGATATCACCTTCAGCGTGAAGCCCACTGGCCCCAACATTACAGAGGTGAATTTCTATTATAGAATTGAGGACAGAGCGACCGGCGCCGTCTTTGATTGGCAAAACGCTGGCAGAATGCTCCCGGATGCGAGCGGTAATTTTGTGCTTGTCTTTTCAGGAGAGAGCGTAAACGCTAATTTCCGAAAACCGAATGCATGGTTTGATCACCAGTTCCTTGGAGTCAGCCGGTTAGGCGGCGTGTGGAAATCTGGCCCAGACCTGCCTCTACCTCTGAACGGCGTGCCCGCGGTGAATGTGGATGAAGTCATTTATGTCCTGGGCGGAGCGGATCGCGCAGGTGCGATTTCCAATCAGGGTTTGGTGTTTTCCCTAAAACCGTTAAATTGGAATCTTTGCCTTTGCTATAATGCCCAGAAGCTCTATCAAAATCGAACCCTGCAATGAATAAGACGACAAATGCTGATATGGAAAATACCAGGATCACATGCATAGATTAATTGTAGAAGCAGTATAATGATTTATGACCCCACAAAAGGAGCAACCGTATGCAATCTTTCAGCTTCAATGATGCCATTCGTTTCAGGCTGGCCACCCAGCAGGAGGATACCAGCGCCAAAATTCAGGTGTTCTTCGGTGTTCTCCTTGGTGTTCTTGTACGCTGGATCGTAGTGGATGTTATTAAGAATCAAGTTCCCCAGAGTTTTGCCGTGATCCTTGCCCGTATTGTGGTTGCCCTGATCGTGACCATTTTCGTCTTTTCGGGTTACTGGCCGAAAGTGAAAGATCAGCCCGCAAGCATGCGCTTCCTGAATGCGCTGGTTTATGGCGTTTCCATTGATGCCCTCGTTGGCCCGTGGACATACTAGGAGGAGAATCGTATGAACTCGTTCAGTTTCAATGACGCGATCCGTTTTAGGCTGGCAACTCAGCAGGAGGATACCAGCGCCAAAATACAGGTACTTATCGGTGTTTTCATCGGTGTCATCCTGCGCTGGATTTATAGCGTTGCGGTTGATGTCATTAAGAACCAAACTCCGTGGTGTTTTGGAACATGGACCACGATCCTTATTCGCCTTGCGGTTGCTCTGGTCGCGACATTCTTCGTCTTTTCGGGGTACTGGCAGAAGGTGAAAGACCAACCTGCGAGTATGCGATTATGGAACTCACTGGCTTATGGAATCACCATGGATGTCATTGTGAGTTCCTGGTTGCCCTCAGCTCCTTGTTGAGAAATGCGCGAGAACTTGACTAATGTTGCGGACTGTGCCGCAGGTGTTGTTCTGCAAACGGGCTTGATCTTAGGAAACCTGCGGGACGTTCTGCGTAAAGCGAGAAATTAAAGCAAAAGAGAGAAGGTTTGCACCTTCTCTCTTTCCATTTTTAGTTGGAGTTATTCGCTCTTCTCAATACTCTTCGACTCACTGGTTTTGCTTTCTTCCTTCTTTTCCGACTTGCCCTCTCGAGACTTGCTTCCCGATGGAGATTTATCCCCTGAAGGGGACTTGTGATCGGTCGCATAAAAACCAGAGCCTTTGAAAATGATCCTGGTAGGTGTGATCACCTTTTTCAATGATTTTTTGCGGCACTCGGGGCAGGTCTTCAGCGGGGCATCATGAAAAGACTGATGTCTCTCGAATTGCACGCCACAGGAGTCGCAACGATAGGTATAAACGGGCATTTCTTTCTCCTTACTTTCATATAGCGTGGGGCATTATAGCGCGCCTAGGAACCGAAGGCAAGGGCAATTGCCTGCAAAGTACGGCGAAAATGATAAACCGACACTTTGCTCCTGCCCGCCAACAGCCACAACCATATGTAGAAATTATAGCAGGAAGCAGTAAGAATTGCGTTAACGGATGCTGCTGTCGGTCGGCGTGGGATTAAGTGTCAGGTTGGTTCCCTATTGTGTTTGATGTGAAGACTGTTAGGGCAGGAGCAGGGCAAAGGTTCTCAGGTCGTCAGACCCTTTTACGGCCTGACGATATAAATAAAACAAATTTCTGTTGCTTTGCAATGATTCATAGCCCAGACCCAGCGCGGCAATATAACCCGCATAACGGGCGTAATAAACAGAATTCTCATCATACGCGCCGAAGGGATATGCAAAACTTGATATAGGTACACCAAGCAGGGATTGGAGTTTCCTGCGTGATTCGACGATTTCATCCATTTGCCGGTCGGGGCGCTCAGTCAAATCCGCGTGGCTGAGGCTGTGACTGCCGATCTCCCAACCGGACGCGTATAGTCCGCGGATCTGATCGGGGTTCATATAATTTCGTATGCCCACAAAGTTGTATACAATATAAACGGTTCCCGTGAAATCATATTTCTGCATGATCGGGAGGGCGTTTGTAAATATGCTTTCACTGCCATCGTCAAACGTAATGATGACCGGCTTGGCAGGCAGTTCTGCTCCCTGTTTTATTGCCCTGACCATTAACTCAACGGATATCGTCGTGTATCCCCATTCGTGCAACAGATTCATCTGCCGTTCGAACGCATCAGGTGAAATGTAATAAATATTTTCGCTTTGAAGTACGGCGATGTGATGATAAAGAAGAATCGGCACAAGGACTTCGCCCGGGCCCTGCATGTACCATTGCGGTTCAAGAGTCGGCGCGGGGGTCAATGTGAATGTGGGAAGAGGTGTTTGGGATGGTGGAGCGGCAGCGGTGGGAGTATCGGCGGGGGAGGCGGTCGGGGGGACAGCGGCAGTTTCAGTTGGTGAAGGAAGCGGGCTTGCAATCTGTGTTGGATCGATCGCGACGGTGGACAAAGATTCGATAATAAATGCTAATCCCCCACATCCAATCGACAACAGAGCTGCTATTGATATCGAAAGAAGCTTCTTTTGCAAATTTTGCTATAGCGGATGATTGAGATCCCAGAGGATTCGCAAACCTTCGAGCGTGAGCCAGGGGGCGATGATCTGTATGACGTCCGTTTCCTGTGCAATAATTTCAGCAAGCCCACCCGTTGCGATGACCTTCATCTGCGGGCCAAGCTCTTTGCGGAATCGTTCCACCATTCCCTCCACCATGCTCACATAACCGAACAACAAACCTGATTGCATCGCATGGACTGTATTGCGGCCTATGATGGACGGTGGCCGTTGCAGATCAATGCGCGGAAGTTTTGCGGCATGGGTAAAGAGCGCTTCTGTTGCAAGTGTGATTCCGGCTGTGATGGCGCCGCCCAGATATTCGCCATCTTTCGTGAGGGCATTGAATGTGGTTGCTGTCCCAAAATCGATCACGCATGCCGGGCCGCCATAAAGATACATTACCGCCACCGCATCTGCGATGCGGTCTGCGCCAACTGCTTTCGGGTCTTCGTACCGCACTTTGACGCCGGTCTTGATGCCTACATCAACAACAAATGGGTCCTGTTCAAGATATTCCCTGCAGGCCTGTATCACGCGACCGGTAAGTTGCGGTACAACAGATGCAAGGCAGATCCCTTTCAGATCCCTGACCGTATGATGTGCATTCTCCAAAAGTCCCTGAAATTGCAGACCGTATTCATCTGGCATGCGGGCATGATCGGTGGCAAGGCGCCAATGCGAGCCAAGAATATTGCCGTCGTACAAACCCAGTGTAACGTTGGTATTACCAATATCGATTGTAAGGAGCATGAGATGTTATCTAGTGCCTATTATGAATGATGTTGCCCCTTTTGGGGGGAATAAAATGGTCTCCGGAGCAACTGTCACCGAGAAGAGCAGGAATAACGCGGTTGGGTAGATATGGAGCAGGATGCGATCCAAAGAAAAGGCGAGATGCCATTCCAAGTCATGAGGCGTAATAATGTAAATGGCGAAGTACGCCAGCAATTGTATCACTAGCATAACCAGAACAGCCAACAATCCGCGAGACCCTATTGTGTTATCTTTCTGCCTCAACACCAAATAATATAGAAGAAAAGATGGAGCATTGTAACCCCACCTATGAAAATTAAAGAATTCCCCTGCAAAGGTTTTCAGGGTTAGAGTATAACGGGAGACATCAGTCACACGTTGCCAGATTTCGACTAACCCGGAATCAAATAAGTCAACTGAGGGCGCAAGTTTGAACCGAAAAAATAATACAATCAACAGGGGAACAACAATTCCGCCAAAGTACCATGCTGCCAAGAGCCATGCCTGCTTGTTCTTGTAAGATATAACGAAAAGACCAATCAAGCTGCTGACAAGAAAAATCATTCCTTCATTTTTTGTCCAAGCAGCCAATGCAGAAGTCATACCGGCCAGTGCCAGAATTTGAGGCTGCTGGTATTTGCTATAAAGGCAGAAGAGGATTGCAGTAGCGGCAATGAAAAGGGCAAGAGGGGTATCTGCCAGTTGGTTTGAGCCAATGCCTACAAAATCAGGCAGACCCATAAGAACAATAGTAGCTAGGCTGGCGGTTCCAATAGAACGGAAAACGAATAGCGCACTGAATAACAATAAGGCTGACCCAAATAAATAAATACCTGATTGGATCACGGGCACGCGAGTCGTTTCAAAATTGAGAACGTCCCAGACCCATGCATTTGTCAGAGGAACCAGCAATGGATAATCTGCATGAAATAGCCAATGGAATTCGTCTGAAAAGACCCGTTGCCAATCCGCTCCTCCACGGTAAATAAAGCGGGCAGCCCGATTCCAGACTGCCCAGCTATCCCAGGCTCCATGAGGTCTCCTGAGCGATATGCTGATGAATATTGCTAGATCCAGGATGATGACAATGGCGAGTATCAAAAGAAGGACCTTCTGCAATCTTGTCAATGGCATTCTTTCGAAGAAAGGAAAGGGTTTCCATGTGCGAAGCGAGATCATACTAAGCAGGAACAATATGCCCAACAACAATACAAGAAACCAGGACTGATGCGTGAATAGGAACATAAAGTAAAGCAGGGATGTAAAACCAATCCCAATTCCGACTCCCAATGCAAATTTCAGCAATAATAGCTTCGGGTCGTTTCTGTTCCAGGTTAGGTGAACAATTAGCGAACCAGTGAATACCGGAATTAGATAGATAAGGACTATAGGAAGACTCATTATTCGATTCTGTGGATGAGATAAAGGTTATGCTTGAAGAAAGTCACTTCGTATTGCCCCTGCGTGGTGCTCCACCACTTCTTATATGCCCGAGGCGTTAGATTCCCAATAATCCATTCGGGCTCGCTGCCTCTTACTGCAATGACTGGCGACAGAACATATTGCACCAGGACATATTCACCATGCTGATCTCCATTACTATACTCGATGTCCTGTATATCCCAATCAGCCAAATACCCAACTGTTTTCACGTCTGCTGGCAGCGCCTTTTTCAACTTTTTGAATTTGCTTTCCCATATTGTTACGGGATCTTCCTCTAGGGAGCCCAGACTCTTCGTTGCGTTTAAGTAATTCACTGATTGATAAACACTCCAAAGGATCACCACACCTAGTATCGTTATTCGAAGAAAGGAACGAAGCATATCATCTGCCTTGTATCTTATTTTATCATTTCGATGATCTCCGCAACTATATCGATCTTGTGAAATTGCTGCGAGTTGATTTATCCTGAACGCAGATGGAATCGTCTGAACAACAAGACGCCAACTGCAAAATACAAAATAGACAAAACAGTTAGAGCGGCCAATTCATAGAGGACATCGCCCAAGCCGGAGCCAAGCGTCAATACTTTGTTCAAAGCGACGACAGCATGAGTCGGCGGCAGGAGATCATAGAGCCCAATCTCACGCGCGCCTACAGCAAAGACGGTCACCTTTGGCAAAGGGTAGATCACGCCAGAGAAGAACATCATTATCGCCATGGGGAAGTTCGCAACAATAAATGCCTGTGAAACCGTGCGCGTGAAACTGGCCACGACCATGCCAATTCCAATCACAGACAGGCTGGTGATCGTCCCAACCAATATCGCTACCCATATGGGTCCCAGACTACGAAATCCGAGCGCGATGGCTACCACAAAGGACAAAGCTATCGCAATAGCTCCGATCAAGAGGAGTGCGGCTGTAATACCTCCCAATAGATCGAGAGATGTCATAGGGGTCAGCTGGAGGCGGCGCAAACCGCCTGTCTCAATTTCACGTGCAACGGTCATGGAAGCCAGAAAAATCAGAAGGATCACGGCAAAGATCAGCGTGCCTGGCACATAAGTCTCGAACTCGGTGCGGGCTGCAGAGACTCCCAGGGGTTCCTCCGCATATCTAATGAGTGGCTGTTGTCCCGTTGCTTCCTGAACGTAACGGTCTACGCCTGTGAGCGCAAGGTTAACGGCCACCATGTAGTATGGATTTGAAACATCCCCTCCAAATGTGATGTTCGTGGTGACCGAGCGATCGCCGCCTGCCAATCTTTGCAGGGTCTGCGAGAAATCCTCAGGAATGAGAATAAAAGCCGCCGCGCCGCGGTTTTTCAGGATCGGTTCAGCCTCGGCTCGGTCAGCCGCGTAGATAACCTTCAGAAGGGGCTTGCCATCTGCGTATGTGATCTCATGGATGGCCTCGACAACCTGATCACCTGCGTTGAAAGTGGAACCAGCCGGTGACTGTGCGCCAATATCCTGGTTGATCAAGATTACATTGTAAGTCGTGGATCCTGCGGAGAACCACATCCAATATAGGAGGACGAAGAAGGGGGCGAAGGCCAGGGTCAACCCCAACATCCAGGCATCGCGGGACATTTCGCGCAGGGTCTTGCGGAAGACAGTGATGGCTCTCATTCGCGCAGTCTCCTTCCCGTGAGGGAAATGAACACGTCTTCGAGCGTGTTGGCGCGCAGGCGCACTTCGCCGGGACGGGCGTTGACCGAGTGAAGCGCGTCGAGGATGGCGGGCAGGAGTTCCACCACGCCGCGGGCGCGGATGATCAACGTGTGATTCGTCTTCGAGATCTGCGGGGCAATTTTGGAAACGGCCGCCAGCGCGCTTCCGGCCAGGCCGGCATCCACTTCGATTTCGAGCACATCCCCTTCGCCTGCGGTGCGCTTCAACGCTTCGGGCGTATCCACGGTGAGCAGTTTGCCGTGATCGATGATGGCGACGCGGTCGGCCATGCGCTCGGCTTCGTCCATGTTGTGCGTTGTGATGATGATCGTCTTGTGTCGCGCCAGTGACTTGATATACTCGCGCACCAGAACGCGGCTTTGCGGGTCCAGTCCCGCCTCCGGTTCATCCAGCACAAGGATCTCCGGATCGTGTACCAAAGCCATCGCCAGGTTTAAGCGTCTCTGCATACCGCCGGATAACGTGCGCGCAAGCTTGTCCTTTTTTTCGATGAGATCAATTTCATTCAGCAGCCTTTCGCCCCTCTCGCGAGCCGTCTTGGCTCGCAAGCCGTACATTTCCCCTAGGAATTGCATTTGCTCGAGACAGGTCAACTGCCCCCACAATACAACGTTTTGAGGGCAGACCCCGACACGAGTCCGAACGGATGCGTCCCCATCTGTGATTACTTGGCCACGAATGCACACCTGTCCTGCATCCGGCTTGAGCAATCCACAGATCATATTGATCGAGGTGGTTTTGCCAGCACCGTTTGGGCCGAGCAGACCAAATACTTCCCCCTCGTAAACCTCCAGCGTGAGATTGTTCACCGCAGTCAGTGGGCCATAGCGCTTGGTGAGTGACCGGGCTTGAAGGACGGTTGTCATTTTTCCTCTACTGCAATGCCATGTTGTATGAATTCAAGCAACGCCTCCGACACCTGTTCGGAGGAAACTGTTCCATCGCTGATCTGGAAATACGTGTTCAAGTAAGGCAGCATCTGACTATCACCGAAAACGATAATGAGCGCGTTGATTACCCGTGCAACAGCATCGATATCCAGGTCGCGACGGATTTCACCGCGCTTTTGGGCTTGTATAAGGATTTCCTGCATTGTTTCGCGCATGACTGTAGCGATGGGACGTACAAGTCGTTCAGCTAAATCAGGGTCGCCCTGATAAGCTGCCCGCCCAAAGAAACGCACAAGACCCATCGCCATTTGCCCCCATTCTAGGCCGCCCAGAAGATACGCACTCATTGCCTCCTTGAGGGGCATGGCTGCCATAATTGGCTTGTACTCTTGAAAGATGGCTATTGTGGAGCTGGTACACAGCTCGACGGCAAAGTCAAGCAGACCATCCCGGTTGGGAAAATACTGGTAAAGAGAACCAACTGAAACCCCCGCGCGCCGCGCGATCTCTTTGACGTTGAGGGATGCCGGTCCCTTCTCAGCCGCCTCCTCCAAGATCGCGTTGAAAACAGCTTCCTGACGATCCGGATCAAGCCGGCGGAAGGTGCGTGTGACCTTCCCTTCCTGTTCAAGTTGAGAAATGTAAGGTTGGAAGTTTGTCCAGTCAGCATCGCTCATATAATATGAACATTTGGTTCACATTATATGAACAATTCGTTCACCTGTCAAGTGATCTTGCACTTCTCTATGATCTCCGCAACCATATCGAACTTATGGAATTGTGGCATGAGGTACACGCCTCCTGCCCAGGCCTTGAGCTGGTCAATCAACTCGACAGCCACCTCCACCCCGACGCGCGTCCCGCGCTCTGCGTCGCCCGCGGCTTCGATGCGTTTCCTCATCTCATCAGGGATGAAGATGCCGGGCACTTCGTTATGAAGGAAGTTTGCGTGTCTAATACTGACAAGCGGAAGGATGCCTACAAGGACCGGCTTCTCGAGTTTTCCGTATTTTGCTTCATACTTCTCCAGCAATAAAGGTCCATCATCGGGATGATAGACAGGCTGGGTCAGGAAGAAATCTGCACCTGCCTTTGCTTTGCGATGCAGGTTCTTGATCTCGCTTTCCACATCGGGCGGGCAAAGGTTTAGTGCCGCGCCCACGAAGAAGCTGGTCGGTTGTCCGATGCTCGTCCCTGAATGGTCCACACCGGCATTGAATCCCTGTTTGATGAGTTTGATTAAACCCGAAGGTACAAGGTCGTAGTTATCCATCGCTTCGGGATAATCGCCAATTGAAGTAGGGTCGCCCATTACGACGAACACATTACGAATTCCAAGCGCATGCGCGGCGAGCAGGTCACCTTGTACACGCAGCAGGTTCCGTCCGCGTGTGGGGAAGTGGAGTGTGGTCTCGACCCCGACTTTGCGTTGCACCACGTCGCACACTGCCCAGGCGGACATCCTCATGCGCGCCATCGGGGAGTCGGCAACGTTGATCACGTCCGCGCCCGCGTCGGCGAGGAGGGAGGCGCCCGCGAGCAATTTATGAGTCGAAAGCCCGCGCGGCGGATCCATTTCGACGGAGATCGCGAATCTGCCCGCGGTCAATTTTTGTGCGAACTGGGTCGGCTGCTCCTGCGCGGTCTCGGTAATCTCTTCCTGGGGGAAAATGACAATCTGCGATTGATCCACCTGAGGTGCAGCAGCCAATGCCTTGTGCATTGCGGCGATATGTTGAGGGGTTGTGCCACAGCATCCGCCAACGATGCGCGCGCCCATCTCACGGAAGGAAAGCGCGTAATCGCCGAAGTACTCTGCATCTGCCGGATACATAATGCGCCCGCCCACCTGTTCGGGCCAGCCCGCGTTTGGCTTCACCCAGAATTTTCCATCCGGCACGGCCTGGCACATTTGCTTCAGGATGCGCAGAAGTTGAGCGGGGCCGCCAGAGCAGTTAACGCCGATCACATCCACGCCTGTTTCTTTGAGCATACGCGCGACTTTAGCCGGGTCATCGCCAAGGACTGTCCGATCATCCCGCGTGAACGTGACGGAAGCCACGAGCGGTAAGCTGCAGACCTGTCTTGCCGCTTTGATGGCTTCCCTGATCTCATATAGATCACTCATGGTTTCGATGACGATCAATTCCGCACCTGCTTCAGACAGTGCGCCGATCTGCTCTGCGAACGCAGTGCGTGCCTGCTCAGGCTGCACGCGTCCAAACGGCGCGATACGCACACCGAGCGGACCTACTGAACCGGCAACCAGCACATCCCTGAACGATGCCGCGACGACGCGCTTGGCCAAATCCACACCTGCCTGGCTGAGCTGGACAACCTTCTCCTCCAATCCGTGCTTGCCCAATTTGAAACGATTCGCGCCAAAAGTATTAGTGAGGATCAACTGCGCGCCCGCTTCAATATATTCGCGGTGAATTTCTGCGACTGCAGATGGATTCGTGAGATTGAGTTCGTCGAAGCACTTGTCAAAGCCAACACCGCGCGCATGCAACATCGTTCCCATTGCGCCATCTGCGAGAATGGTTTCAGTCGAGAGCCGTTCCAGTAAATTCATTTTGTTTCCTCATGGTTTTCTGATCACCGCTAATACAGCGCCTTCGCGCGTGACCGCAAAAATAATGCTTGCATCCGGAAAGGAAGTCTTTTCCAGATCGTAGCGGGCAAGCGTCACCACCGCATCGTAATGGTCTGCCCGTTCTGCTTCGTACGCTGAATACAGATGAAGATCGGGGCGGGCAAAAGTTCCGAGAAGATGCGCGGGGCCGTCCACCCAAACATTGGCATTCGGCGGCACGATGCGGTTGACTTCCTGCGCCGCGGCGCGGTACGAAATTCCCCAATAATCCAGTTCAAACTTGTGGGCCGCGCCGTTCAGACCTCCAATGAATTGATTGTAGTATATGTATTCATAGGGATGCAGCCTCACTGATGCGATCAAGCCCGGTATGGCAACCAACCCGATCAATGCGCCCTGCAGCACCGGTTTGCGGATTCGTTCGAACGCCAGCCCTGTCATGAAAAAGATGGGCGGCAGGATAAAGAACGATTGACGAAAGTTATCATACATTGTTGGACGGAGGACGATGAATGTGAACAAAGGCAGGACAAACCAGATTAGCATCAATGCCAACAGTTCACGGTTCTCCATCCGCCTCTTTATGGACCCGTAAATGGCCACCGCCACACCAACCCCAAACAGAACCCAGACCGGTTCCGTTAACTGAATGGCCAGAAGGATTGGCATGTAAGAGGCTGGCAGTCCGTTCGCGCGGTATGTGACACCGTTGAACAGAACCGATCCGGGCCACGGATGCTGTGCCATGATTTGCACCGTCTCAAAGAAATGACCGATGGGATTAGGCCAGAGATAAGGCCAGGTAAGATACGTCGTCATCACAGCAATCAGCGCATAGGCTGCAATGACCAGCCAGGCCCTCGCGGTCGACTTCCATAAAAGATAGATAGCGACGAGAATTCCAGCCAGCGGCCCAAAAATCCGGATGGATACTGTGATGCCAAGGAGAATACCTGCTGGCAGGATAATTCCCAAAACACGCAATGCGGAAGGCAGGTTGCGGCGATAGAGCCATATCATAATGATGTTGACGATCAAAAAATATGCGGCTCGCGCTTGCAGGAAGAGCACGAAAAACTTTTCAATATAAACTTCGGGAGGAACCTTGTGGATGTTTGATGCAATCAGCGCGATCAGTGATGGTTCACCGCTTGCGGCGGCGCGGATGGCGTTGTCAAGCCACTGGTACACGCGCGGCGTCACACCAAAGAGAAGAGCGAGTGAAACCAGCCAGAAGATCGTCGCGCCGATTAACAGGCGGCGCGTGGATGAGGGCAATCCGCTCCAGGCAACGGATGCTGAGTCAAAAACGGAATCAGCTCCGCGTCCAAGCAGCGAATCGTGCATTTTCGTCCCGAGGTAGGCAGTCAGTGTGAAAAGCGATAAGAGGGGAATATCCTTCGGGTTGATGAAGGCGTGCCCCCAGAAAAGTGGCTGGGTTATGTAAAGCAGAGTAGCGCCAAAGGCGGCGGCGCGGCTCATCCAGCGAATGGAGAGCTGGTAAAAAGCCCAGACGCCGACCAGGAATGTGAGGAAGTACACCAGATGCTGGATGTCAACGGCCTGGGCGTTGGGAAAGATTCGAGTGAATATACTCGTGACTATAGCCGTAAACATCACAAAGGCGGGCCCGTAATTTTCAAAGCGATCACCTGTGACAGGGATGACGCCGTGCTGCGGCCAGGTGACGTAGGCTTCGAGTGAGCGCTCCGCGTATTTATATAAATTCAATTCGTCCCACGACTCACCGTAATCGCCGAGAGTAAGCAGGCCAATAATGAAGCTAAGAGTAAGCAGGATGGTAATAGGAAAGTTTTGTTTCATGGAATCTGCGAGTTCATGGTGTCCAAGCATATGAAAGCTTCTTACGCATGTTTGCCATTAGTCTTATTGTTCTTGCTTATTTTCAGCGGCATATTCAAGTAATCTGTTGTCGACTGCGAGAATTTTTCACTTTGAAATGATTATTCGTGGTCATGAAGAGTAGTCTGCATCGTGGATGCTGGTTCCTTCTCGAGATTTAATTTATGTGTGGAATGTTTTTCGTTTCGCCAGATCTCAACTAACAAAAAAGAGAGTGGAAAAATAAAACCTAAAAATGATAACACCATGTATTTTTCAGTAATTAGATAGAATATCCAAATCAATATATTGGCCCATATTGATGGGGATACTAAGGTAAACATGGGTGCAAGTGAATAAATTGGAGAATAGGGCATGGCCAAGCTTTGGACAAGCATCCAGATTTTTAGCGAAGATCTATACCGCAAAAGAATTATTAAAAGAACTAAACCATAAGGATAAAGGCTTACATTTGACGCTAAAGATGGACCGACGTTTCCAATCGGGCGCAAAGCAGCTAACCATTTCGGTATCCACCAACCCCATGTAATGAAAGATGTCAAATAAACAATTGCTGGAATAACCAGAAACTTCCAATCTTTTCTATGTAACAAAATAAAAAGTATTGGGAACAATCCAATCTGTGGCTTGAAGGAAAGAACTGTAACCCCTAAACCTGCTAACCAAGGGTTAGGTAACATGGCTACTACGAGTGCACCAGACATGAAGCCTTCTAGCTGTCCACCGTAAAACGTCCAAAAAACCCCGATAAAGAAACTAAAGGCAAGTAAATCACTCTTCCAATACCTGATTGCCAGGATGTAACAAATAGCATTTCCCAAATTCCAAAGTATGTAGCCGATATCTTCTGGCAAAATTGCAAATGGATAGATGAACCAATAAAGAGGATATGGGCTGACCGTATGGACTCCATAAGTGCCGGCGAGTGTATCGCCACGATAAGCAACCCGGTAATCATAACCACCGAAAAGCGGGGAAATCAAAGCCAGAGTCAAGATAAGGGCAGTGCCTGCGAAGTTCCGGTATTTTGTTGTTTTGAGATTGTCGATAACATTCATAGTATATCCTTGGAGATGGCCTGTCGAACCGGATTTTGCATAAAAGATTTTATCCGGGCAACATGGTTAGCGGAGTAGAGGAAATCTTCGATTATCTCAATCTATGCCGTATAAACAGGCACGTCAAAACCTGGTTGTCAATTTGAAGGCAACCGGTATAAAGATATGGAAATAATTAGACTGGAAAATTTTTCACCAAATTTATCTCATCAACTGCTCTACACATGACTCACCAACTGAATAATACTTCGCATCTTTATGATGCACGATGATCGCAGCAGTGGATTGCTCAGGGATCAACTGAAAGGCCCTGCTGAGAGTCAGGGCGCCAATGAGGAAGCTTGGAGTAAGCAGAATTGAAAGAGGCAGGTTCTGTTTCATGAAAATGCGAGGAAAGAAACAAGCATACAGCCACACATTGGTTTTCGGATTTCCTGCAATTTATTTCAACGCCTGATTTTTTACATACTTAAGCACAGAAAACACCACGCCATCGCGTTCCACAGCCATAACAATATCTGCATCCGGGAACATACGTTCATCAGTATCCCAACGTGAGGTCAACGCAGCATATTCAAAGTCATAAGCCCTGTCGGGATTTATCTTATGTTCAATATTCAAGTCTGGGCGCGCATATGGCTCAAACGGAAATGGCACACCGGAAACAAAGATATGCGCGTCCTGCGAAGCCAGTTGATTCACTTGCAGAGCAAGCTCACGGTAGGAGGTGCGCCAATAATCCATTTCGTACCGACGCGCGGCACCCGGTGTTCCGCCTACCAGTGAATTGTAATAGATATATTGATACGGATGGAGATTCACAATAGAATATATACCTGGCATGGCAAACACAAGGATAAGAGCCACCCGCGTCCAGCCGGACCTGAGCCTGCTTAGGAAAGCTTCAAGCCCGGCCCCAGCGATGACAAATCCACCCGGCAGAATAAAAAGTATCTGGCGGAAATTGTCATAGAGTTGCATTCGTAAACTGATGAGCAGGATCAGAGGGATGATAAAGCCAAGTCCGACAAATGCCAACAAATCCACCGGCACCTTTTTTTTCAGCAAACTCCAAACCATCCCGATGAAGCCCAGATAAAAAGAAACGAGCACTGGCTCCGTAAATTGGATATTCAACAAGACCGGCAGGTACTCAAACGGCAGTTTGTGAGGACGATAGAGATGCCCATTGAATAACACCCGCCCAGGCCACGGGAAATTGGACATAACCATCAGGCTCTCAAAATACCGGCTTACAGCAGAGTTCCACAAATATGGCCACGTCAAATAGGCGATCAGGCCTGCCCATAGAAGATAGGCTGCGATCACAGGAAAAGCCTTACTTCGTCCTTTGACGAGCCAACATAGGATGGCAATGAATCCTGCTAAAGGACCCAGCACCCGGATGGAGATCGTAAGCCCCAAAATGAGTCCCGCGAAAATAACGTTTCCTGACCTCGTAGCCAGAAAGGTTTGGCGCAAGAAGTTCGGCACGTTTGTTGGTTTGAAAACATTCCCAGTTTGTTGAAATGAAGTGAACACAGTTCGCGGGAACCGCTTCAACGCCTCATGAAAAAGCCTGCCTTTTGAAGTCCTTATCAGCAAATAGCCCAGATAAACAAGGAGAACAATCACTCCCAAAATCAAAATTGGATCTGCGAAGCGATGAAATAAAGTTTGCGCCCTTGAAACATAGCTTTCCAAGGGTACGCCCGCAGTTTGTGCATACTTGTGAAAAATTTTTTCAGGCAGGGTGTTTGGATCTGCCAGGTAAAAGAAAGCAACTATCAGTGTGATCAGATAACCAGATAAACTGGAGAGTACCAGGAGTCCGGCTTCAACTGAAAGCAGGTTCATATATCTTTTGCGATCTGAACCATCGATTTGACACCATGCTTCTGAAAAGTTTTTTATAGGGCTCTGCAAGGATATTTCGGGAGTTCGACCTTTGAATGAATCAAGCACTTTGTATCCGGCAAAAACGCTAAAGACCATGAATGCCATGAAAGGCATATCCTTTGGATTCATGAAAGCATGTCCCCAAAGCAAAGGCTGGGCCGTGAAAAGGAGCAACACGGCCCATGCCGCCCAGCGGCTGAACCATCTTTTGGTGAGTGAGTAAAGCGCTAACCCGGTCAACTGGAACAGGACAAAGTAGGAAAAATGCCAGATATCAATTTTCAGCATGTTGGCGAAAAGGGACTGCAAGATTCTTCCAATTAATTCCACCAGGATGATGAAAGATGGACCATAATACCGCAAGTTACCAGGGCCATAATCTGGCTCATATAACAAACCAAAGAAGGACCTATAAGAATCCAGAGACTGCTCCGCGTAGATATAGTAGCGCGGTTCATCAAAACTGACCCCAAAATCATGGACAATGAAAATACCGACGATCAGATTAACCATGATCCAGATAAGGAACAAGTGCTTTTCAATCCTGGAATCTTTAACCACAGGCATAAGTAGTCTCAAATTTCCTTCATATCATTTCATCAACTGTTCGACGCGACTCTCACCTACTGAGTAATATTTTGCCTTGCTATGATGCACGATGATCGCAGCCGTGGATTGCTCAGGGATCAACTGATGGGCCGTGCTGAGGGTCATGCCCAATTCATTTGTCACTGCAGGAAGCAGCTCAAATACTTTCTTATGATCTTCTAATTCTGGGATGGCGGGATACCCCCACGAGTAACGCTTGCCTTGTTCGTCGCCAATGCCAAGTTCCCGGCGGATGTGTCCATGCAAATAGTCCGCG
>Ga0209321_10001003_pt1 | contig 18811 bp, 12 predicted proteins | sample Rifsed16ft4_FD_184012 | JGI IMG/M metagenome (GOLD analysis project Ga0209321, IMG submission 184012) | Soil microbial communities from Rifle, Colorado, USA - sediment 16ft 4 - CSP-I_5_4 (version 2) | ecosystem: Environmental > Terrestrial > Deep subsurface > Rock core/Sediment | place: Rifle...
GCCCGGCGTACACGATGCCGGTGCCGGCCACGAAGAGGCGCCGCCAGTTCGGTTCGGCGAACGCGACATCGACGGGCGGCTCCTCGGCAGCGAGGACGGCCGTGCATTCGGCGATCGTGACCTCGAGCGCACGAAGCTCCTCGACCCGCTTGCGCAGCACAGGCAGAGCGACTTGCGAGGGATGGGTCCGCTCGAGGTTGGCGATCTCGGCACGCAGCTCCGCGGCGGTGCGGTACTTCTCGTAGCGTTGCTCGGCCGCGGCACGCTCCGCGGCCAGCTTGACCGCCAGCTCGGCCTGGTTGAGCTGCTCGCGCGTCTCGGCGAAGGCGGCGTCCGCAGCCTCGCGGCGAGCGATGGCGGCCGCGTGGGCCTCGCGGTCCGCTACCAGGCGCGCAAGCGCCTCCTCGCCGCGCTGGAGCGCTTCGGAGAGGCGGGCGTGCTCCTCCTCCGCGCGCTTGATCGGACCGGGGTTCTTGAGTCCCGCGGCCTTGAGCGCCTTGATGGCATCGTCGAGACGCCGGCGCGCCAGCGAGACGCCCCGGTCGGCCCCGCTGATGGACTGCTGGAGGCGGTCGCGCAGGTTGGCCTCATCGCGGTCGAGATCCATCACCTCGTGGTGGCGGACGCTCGCCGTCGAGCGGAAGAACTTCTCGTTGGGGATCCCGGTCAACTCGGCGATCCAGCCGTCGGCCGTGGCCGGGTCGTTGGTGCGCTTGTCCCCGATGGTCAACTCGACCGTGCCCCTGGTGCCGCGGAACGACTTGACGAGTCGCCCGGCCGTCCCATCGCTCTCGAACGTGAGCTCCACCTCGGGCTGCTGATGCTCGCCCGAGCCCCAGCGCTGGGTGTCTCGCATCTCGCCGTCGGCCGAGGTCACGCGCCGGTAGAGGGCGAGCTCGAGGGCGCGCTGGATGGTCGTCTTGCCCGCTTCGTTCGGACCGCGGATGACCGTTAGTCCGGGCGCCGGTTCGACCGTCAGGTCGGCGTGGCGCTTGAAGTTGCGCAGGCGGAGGCGCGTGACCTTCATGACCCCGCCAGCGGGACGTCGTGGCCGGCCAGGAAAAGGCGACCCAGGCGGAGCCCATCGCGCAGTTCAGCCTCCTCGTCGACGCGACCGGCGGAATGCGCGGCCTGGATCCGCGCCCCGAGGTCGCGGATGAACGCGCCGGCGATCGTGTCCTCCGGCGGGAGGGGGCCGCTGGGCAGTTCGGGCAGTGCGAGGTTGCGCACGCGGACGCGCAGGAAGCGCGCCGCCAGGGCGCGCTCGAGCTCGTCCGTGTCCAGGTCGAGATCCTCTCGCCACACGCCACGCAGGCGGACATCGACGACTGCATCGGGGTCAGCCTTCGCCGCGATGGCCTCCTCGAGCGCGGCCTGGCTGGTGACCTCGCCGAGGTCCATCTCGAGGGGCACGAAGCGCGTCCGGCCCACCCGTCGCTGCTCGATCGCGACCCGCTTGTCCGCCCCCTCCGCCTCGAGCGTGACGAGCAGCACGCTGCCGGCCTGGTCCTGATCGAGCGCGACCGGCTCCGGCGCCCCGCTGTAGGCCCAGGGCACCTTCCGCGAGCGGCCTTGCTGGAAGGAATGCCAGTGCCCGAGGGCCAGGTAGTCGAGCCCAGACGCGGCGATCTCCTCGGCCGTGAAGACGACCTCGTCGTGATCCGTCCTGCCCGGGATGGCCAGCGCGCCATGGATCACCCCGACGTGCCAGCGACTCGCGTCCCCTGGCGCGACCCGGAACCCCTGGAGCGGGCTGTGCGGGGCGCGCTTGGTCGCGAAGCACATCCCGTGGACGGTCAGCTCGAGCCTCGCGTAGCGCTGCGCCGGGCGGTCCGGGGTGAGGACGACCACAGCATCATCCCGGCCGTGCCCGGCCAACGCGGGGAGGTCGTAGGCGCGGTATATCGAAGCCGCGTCGTAGACGTCGTGGGTGCCCGGCAGAAGGGCCACGGCGATCCCGCTGTCGGCGAGCCTGCGCAGTTGCCCCACCACGGCCTCGACGGAACGCCGCGGCTGGGTATTGGAGTCGAACAGGTCACCGGCCACGATGAACAGGTCGACCTTCTCGGAGAGGGCCAACTCGACCGACGCCTTGAAGGCCGTCATCTGGCGCTCCCGTTGGTCGGCCGCGCTGGGCCCGAGGTCACGGTAGCGAGCACCGAGGTGAACATCGGCCGTGTGGAGTAGCCGGACCATGGGCCTCCGCGCAATCCCTCCTGCTTGGTACTGCGGATTGTCGACGACCCAGCGTCCGCGCGAGCGAGGCGCCCCCTTTCGGACCCCGCTCGCGCACGGCCAGCGTCGAAGAGTATTGTGCCACCTTGCCTGGCGCGGTCGGCGGGAGCCCGTGCTATCCTTGCCCGGCTATCCGGTGCGCCCACGCTGGCGTCACTCGCGAGCACCTGGGTCGCGCGGCGCACGGCCTCCCGCCATCGCCCCGCCCCTCCTCCGGTCCTTGCGTGGCGTGTCGGACGGTGCGCTACTCGAAGGAAACGGGAGGCCAGACGCGTGTCCTACGTCGATCGAACGATCACCTGTCTCGACTGCGGCATCGACTTCATCCACTCGGCCGCGGACCAGGAGTTCTACGCCCAGAAGGGCTTTGCGTCCGAGCCGAAGCGCTGCCCGAGCTGCCGCGCCAGCCGGCGCGCCGCGCGAGAGACGGATGGCTGGGACGTCCGCTCCATCGGCGGCCCGCGCGGCTACGAGCGCGGCGACGACCGGCCGATACGCGAGTACTTCGCGGTCATCTGCTCGCGCTGTGGCAACTCGGCGCAGGTGCCCTTCAAGCCGCGCATGGACCGCCCCGTCTACTGCTCCGACTGCTTCCGCCTGGTGCAGACGGCCTGACGCGGCGTCTGGCTACACCCGCAGGACGTCGCCCGAGCGGTGACGATTGCGCCGCCGGCCCCGCCACACCGTCACCCGAGCGTCACCACGCACCTGCCAGGCGCCATCCCGGCCCACGAGAGCGGCCCGTTCGTCGATCCCCAGGACGACCACGTCTGACGGCGCCTGGAGCATGAAGAAGGCCATCAGCGGTTCGGGCATCCGGTCGTAGCGCGGTGCGATGACGGCCCCTCGAACGAGTCCAAGGGCGCGCTCCCAGCGGACGGGCCATCCGATATGGCGACGGATCTCGAGGCAGCGATCGCCCAGGATCATGGCGCCTGCGCGACAGGCCACGAGCGCAGCCCCGCGCTGGTGCGCGAGGCGGGCCGCCTCCCACGTCCGGCTCCCCCACAGCAAGTCGAGGAGCGCCCCCGGGCGAGCCCCGGAGATCATGATGAGGTCCGCCTCGCCGACCGCCTGAGCCGAGGACGCATCGTCCGCGTCGGTCCGGTCCGCGATGGCGACGGGCTCGACCTCCGCCCCGACGGCCTCGAAGTGGTGGGTCACCACGGTCGCCCAGTCAAGCCAGTCGACCCCTCCGTCGGACGGCCCGCCCGCAGAGAGGAGGACCACCCTCGGGCGTGACTTGCCCGTCCCCTCGAGCAGCTCGCGGTCGAGCGGCTCGACGGCGGGGACGAACCGGTCGGCCCCGAGGAGCGCGACCGCGCCGCTCAGTGCGACCCCCTCACGCGTTGCAGTCTACTGTTGACGGCCGTGAACGTCGGACATGCGGCCATCCGGGCGGCGCTCCAGGGAACGCGGGCACTCCTCCTCGACATGGACGGCGTCCTCGTATCACGTGGACAGCCGATCCCGGGTGCCGCTGCTGCCGTCGCCCGCTTGCTCGAGACCGGTGTCCCGTTCCGGGTCATCACGAACACGTCGCTCTCGTCACGGGCGGCGCTCGCCCGGCGCCTCGGCAGGGCGGGGATCGCGGTGGCCGCGGAGTGGATCGTGACCGCCCTGTCCGCCACGGTCAGCCAGTTGGGGGTGGCCATGCCCGGGGCGGCCGTCTACGTGCTCGGCTCGGCCGACGCCCCGGCCGAGTTCGCGGGAGCGAACCTGCGCCTCCTCTCCCATTCCGAAGTCGACGCCGGGAGGCGCGCCGACGCGGTCGTCGTCGGGGACTCCGAGGACCAGCTGACCTACGAGAACCTCAACCGCGCGTTCCGCCAGGTCCGCGCGGGGGCCGCCTTCGTGGCCATGCACCGCAACCCGTGGTGGCTGACCGCGGCCGGGCCGACGCTCGACTCCGGGGCGCTCGTGGTCGGCCTCGAGTATGCGACCGGCCGGCGGGCCATCGTCGCGGGCAAACCCGCGCCGACCATCTTCCGGGCAGCCTTCGGGGAGCTGGCCGCGGAGCTCAAGGGGCCGGCCGCGCCGGCACCCGCCGCCACCAGGCGGCTCCGCCGCAGCGAGGTGGCCATGGTCGGCGACGACCTGCGCACCGATCTCGCCCCGGCGCGACGACTCGGGATGCGCACCATCCTCGTCCTCACTGGGAAGCACGGCCGGAACGAGGTCGCGGGACCAGGCGCGCGGCGGACATTCGTCCCCGACGCCGTCGCTTCGTCGATCGCCGAGGCGGTCGAGGCCCTGCTCGACCTCCCCGCCGCCGGCCGAACTCCGTCCGGCTGAGCCGGCCCCGCGGAGTAGACTGCGGCCACTCCACCAACCCCTCCATGAAGACCCTGAGGACCGATCGCCATGACCGCACCGACCACCCTGACCGGCCCGACCGCGACGCGCCTGAAGATCACCTACGCGACGCTGCGCAACGACAACGAGGAGCTGCACGCCGCATTCGAGCAGGGGATCGCCCGCGCGCGCGCCTGGCTCGGCGGCGAGCACCGCAACCACGTCGCCGGCCGGCCGCGTGACGGGGATGGCACGTTCGAAGACCGCAGTCCCGTCGATGGCTCGCTCCTCGGGACGTTCGCCCGGGGAACGCGCCGCGACGCGCAGGACGCCATCGCCGCCGCCCGCGAAGCATTCGTGGACTGGGGGCACCGGCCGTGGCAGGAGCGCGTCACGGTGCTCCGCCGCGCGGCCGACCTCATCAGCGAGCGCCAGATGGAACTCGCGGCGCTGATGGTCGTGGAGGTCGGCAAGAACCGCCTCGAGGCCCTCGGCGACGTGGAGGAGACAGCCGACCTCATCCGCTACTACTGCGACCAGATGGAGCTGAACGACGGTTTCGATCGGCCCATGGGGAACCTCGGCGACTCGAGCGTGCACACGCGGTCGGTCCTCAAGCCGTACGGCGTGTGGGCGGTCATCAGCCCCTTTAACTTCCCGCTCGCCCTGTCCGGCGGGCCTGCCTCGGGGGCCCTCGTCGCCGGCAACACGGTGGTCTTCAAGCCCAGCTCCGACGCCCCGTTCTGCGGGCTCAAGCTGTACGAGATCCTGCGCGATGCGGGCCTGCCCGACGGCGTCTTCAACTACGTCGCGGGGCCAGGCGAGACCGTCGGTCAGGAGCTCCAGGACAACCCCGCTCTCGATGGCCTCATCTTCACCGGGTCGTACGAGGTCGGTTTCGCCATCTACCGCGAGTTCCCCAAGCTCTATCCCAAGCCCGTGATCGTCGAGATGGGCGGCAAGAACCCGTCCATCGTGAGCCGGAAGGCCGACCTGGAGGAGGCGGCCGAAGGGGTCATGCGCTCGGCCTTCGGTTTCGGCGGCCAGAAGTGCTCGGCCAACAGCCGCGTCTACATCGAGCGGCCCGTCTACGACGAGTTCGTGCGACTGCTGCTCGACAAGACGTCCCGCGTCGTCGTCGGCGACCCGCTCCGGAGGGAGACCTGGCTGGGGCCGGTCATCCACGGGCGCGCGATCGAGAAGTACGAGCGCGCCGTGTCCGAGGCTCGGCGCGGCGGCACCGTGCTCATCGGCGGCGAGCGCATCACGGGCGACGGCCTCGATGCCGGGTTCTTCGTCCAGCCGACAGTCGCCGAAGGGTTGCCGACCGACCACCGCCTCTTCCGGGAAGAGCTCTTCGTGCCGTTCACGGTCCTCGCCCACATCGATTCGCTGGACGAGGGCCTGCGCCTGGCGAACGACACGGTCTACGGGCTGACCGCGGGCTTCTACAGCGAGGATCGCGCCGAGGTCGCCCGGTTCCTTGACGAGATCGAGGCCGGTGTCGTGTACGTGAATCGTCGCGCTGGGGCGACCACCGGGGCGTGGCCGGGCATCCAGCCCTTCGGCGGCTGGAAGGGGTCAGGCACGACGGGCAAGGCGGGTGGCGGCCTCTACTACGTGCAGCAGTTCCTGCGCGAGCAGAGCCAGACCATCGTCGACTGAGGGCTCCTCCGGGCGCGGGGGACCTGGATGCCGGGCGTGGCCGGCGGGGCGCCGCCACCTGGCGCGAGGCCGCGCGTGGCCGGCGTGAACGCAAATGATTTCAACACCTCCCGTTGCCGGGCGGCGGTCGCGGCCTTCCAGGACGATCCGACGAATGAGATCGCGCGCCATCTGCACGGTCGATGCGGTCAGGCGGGCGATCCGGGCCCGAAAGGCCGGCCGGGATCGCCCCGCAGCACCCGACATGTTGACGTCACCTGCGATGTCGCCCCGGACGGGCGCACCACCACCCCAGTCGAGCCGGCGCTAGGCTACGGGCCATGGCCCAGGTGCTCGACCGCGCGCTCTGCCCGGTGCTCGTCGGGCGCGCGGTCCAACTCGAGGCGCTCGAAGATGCCCTCCTCGCGGCGAACCGAGCCGAAGGCCAGGTCGTGGTGCTGGCAGGCGAGGCGGGCATGGGCAAGACCCGCCTGGCCGAAGAGCTCCAGGCGGTCGCCCGCCGGGCGGGCACCGTCGTCATGGAGGGCAGCTGCTCGGAAGCCGAACTGGCACTCCCCTACCTGCCGCTCCTCGAGGCCATCGGCAACTACCTGGCGATCGCCGACGTGGATGCCCTGCGCGAACGGCTCGGGCCGTTCCGTCGCGAACTCGCGCAGCTCTTCCCCCAGGTCGACCCGGAGGCCTCGCATGGCGAGGGCGGCGACCCGACGCAGGGGCGACTGCGGCTCTTCGAAGCGGTCATCGCCCTGCTGCGCATCCCGGCCGACGCGCACGGCGTGCTGCTCATCGTGGAGGACATCCACTGGGCCGACGCCTCGACCCGCGAGCTGCTCGACTACATGACGCGCCGACTGCGGACCACGCGGATCATGGTCCTCGCCACCTACCGCAGCGACGAGCTCAACCGGCGTCATCCCCTCCTCCCGCTCGTTCAGGGCTGGCGCCGCACGGGCACGGCGCGCTTCGTCGAGCTCGAGCACCTGACGCCCGACGGCATCGCCCAGATGATCGCGGCGATCTTCGACACGGACCAGGTCAGCGACGAGTTCCGGGACTTCCTGTACGAGCGCTCGGAGGGCAATCCCTTCGTCGCCGAGGAGCTCCTCAAGGCCGCGCTGGATCGGGGCGACATCTACCGAACCGAGACCGGCTGGGAGCGACGCGAGCTCCGGGAACTGAGCCTCCCCCGCACGGTGACCGATTCGGTCCTCCTGCGCCTCGAGCGACTCAGCGAAGAGGAGACCGACATCCTGCAGTCGGCGGCCGTGCTTGGCCGCTCCTTCGACTACCGGACGCTCGCGGCCCTGGCCGGGCCGAGCGAGGAGCGCGTCCAGGGGGGACTGCGCCTCTTCGTCCAGCAGCAGCTCATGGAGGAGGAGACCGATACGCACCGCTACCGCTTCCGCCACGCGCTCACGCGCGAAGCGATCTACCAGGACCTCATCACCCCCAGGCGCATGGACCTGCACGGACGGGCCGCCGACGCACTCCGTGCCATGGCGGACACGCCGCCGGTCGATCTCGCCTATCACCTGCTCGAGGCGGGACGGCGCGAGGATGCGCTCCCCGTGGCCCTCGATGCCGCCGCCGAGGCGGAGCGTCGTCGGGGCTTCCGCGAGGCCGTCGCCCTCTACGACCGCGTCGTCCCGATGGTCCCTGACGAGCCGCGCCGCGCCGAGATAATGGCGCTGCAGGGACAGGCCCTCTACTGGGCGGGGGACAGCCAGCATCCGGTGCCGCTGCTCGAGCGGGCGATCGCGGTCCTCGAGCAACATGGGCGCGTGGCAGACGCCGCCCATTTCCGTCTGGTCCTCGGCCGCTGTTACTGGGAGATGTCACGGCCCGACCGAGCCCGCGCGGAATACGACCGGGCCCGCGACGAGCTGGGGTCGCTCGGCCCGAGCGCGGACCTGGCCACCGCTTACATCCGCCTGGCCGGCCTCAGCCTCTTCGAGTGGGACGGCGACAGGACCGTCGAGCTGGCCACGCGGGCGCGAGACATCGCCGCCCTGGCCGGAGCGGACGCGGCGCGGATCTGGGCCGAGGTCTTCATCGCAAGCGGGATGCAGACCCACGGCGATACGTTGGAGCAGGGGTACGCGCGACTCGAAGAGGCCAGCCGGGAGGCGACGCAGGCCGGCTATCCCGGGATCGCCGGCAACGCGTTCTTCAACGAGCTCGAGACGCGCATCTTTCGATACGGGCTCCGCAAGGCGCTCGAGCGCCTGCCGCTGTTCCGCGAGCTGCAGATCCGCGACACCGGCACCGATGCCCCGTGGATCCCTTACCTCGAAGGGTGCGCGGCGGTCTTGAAGGGGCAGCCCGAGGCTGGGCATGCGTTGCTGACGACGGCGATCCAAGCCGCTACCGACCTGGGCTTCAGCACCTTCGCCGACTGGGCCCGTCGCACCGATGCGCTCGCGTTGAGCATGCTCGACCGCCACGAGGAGGCGCGCGCCGCCCTGCCGGGGGCGAGCGGCCGACAGGAGCGCCAGGATGCCGTGCCCGTGGCCGCATGCGGCCTGCGCGTCCTGTTCGATGCGGGCGACCTCGACGGAGCGCTCGCGGAGGTCGATGCGGCCATCGAACTGCTCGCCCACAGACGCAGTAACTGGGTGGTCGAGGAGGGGCGTCTGGCAGAGGCCATCGTGGAGGTGCTCGTGGCGGGCGTCCGGCACGAGGACTCGCGGCGGGTGATGGACCTCGTGGCCGGGTCGGGCGTCGATGCAAGCGACCCCTACCGTCTTCGCGCCGAGGGACGATGGACGCTGGCCACGGGCAGCGCCGACGCGGCGGCAGGGCTGCTAACGCGAGCGGCCGAGGGATTCGCCAGGGTCGAGTACCGGGACGAGGAGTGGCGGACGCGGCGTGTCCTCGCCACGGCCCTGCAGGCCACGGGCCGGCGCGACCTCGCCGGGCGCGAGTTCCGCCAGGTCCTGCTCGAGGCGCGGGAGCACGGGCACGTGGGCGAGGCGCGCCGCGCGGGCGAGGCCCTGGCTGGCCTGGGTTCGGTGTCGGCTGGGACCGCGAGGCAGATCGGCGCAAAGGGCAGCCGCGGGCGTTCGCGCCGGCTTGCGGAAGGCCCGGCCCAGGCGGCGGCGTCGGGTGAAGCCACGCGAGCTAAGCGACCAGGCCGCGGAGCGGCTGAGCCGGCGCCGAGCGCCGCACGGGCGGGCCGTCCTCGTCCCACCGAGGTCGTCGCGACCGTGATGTTCCTCGACGTGCGCGGCTACACCGCCCTGACCGGCAAGCGCGCCCCGAAGGACACCGTCGACCGGCTCGCCACGCTCCATCGCTGGGCGACCAAGGAGGTCGAACGCCACCACGGCGTCGTCGACAAGTTCGCGGGCGACGCGGTAATGGCGGTGTTCAACGTCTCGGGCGCCCGCCTCGACCATGCCGTTCATGCCCTGCAGGCCGCGCTGGCCATCCGGGATAAGGCCGCCTACGCGGGCATGCCCGTGGGGATCGGCCTGGCCACGGGGCCGGCCATCGTTGGCCAGCTGACCCCAGGATCCAACATCAGCGCGGTGGGCGAGGCGACCAACCTGGCGTCCCGCCTGCAAGGTGCGGCCTCGACCGGGGAGATCGTGCTCAGCGACGAGACCCACCGCCGCGTGCGCGATTGGCTGGCCGAACGTTCGCTCGGGGCCGATCCGGACGAGCTCATGCTGAGGGGCTTCGAGCGACCGGTGGCGGCGTACCGGCTCCGCTAGACTCGGGACAGCCGGCTCGCGTCCGACCCCCAAAGGAGGAAGTGTGACCCAACTCGCTGATCGGCTCACCGGAAGCGGAGCCGGTGATGCCCGGCTCGGCGGCGGGCGCCCCGTGCCCGACCTCGTGACCGAGATCCCCGGACCGAAGGCGCGCGCGCTGATCGCGCTCGACGCGCGTTACACCTCGCCCAGCCTGCCGCGCGCCTACGCCATGGTCCCCGCCCGGGGCGACGGGCTCGTCGTCGAGGACGTCGACGGCAACCTCTTCCTCGACTTCGCCGCCGGCATCGCCGTCACGTCGACTGGCCACGTCCATCCGGAGGTCGTCCGCGCCGTGCAGCGCCAGGCGGAGAAGCTGCTTCACTTCTCGGCCTCGGACTTCTACCTGCCCATCTACGTCGACGTGTGCCGCGAGCTGGGCCGCATCTCCCCGACGCGTGGGCCGAACCGCGCCTTCCTGACGAACTCCGGGACCGAGGCCATCGAGGTCGCCCTCAAACTGGCGCGTCATGCCACGGGGCGCCCCAACGTGATCGCCTTCTTCGGGGCATTCCACGGACGGAGCTACGGTGCGGTGACGCTGACCGCCTCGAAGGCGCGCTACCACGCCCGCTTCGGGCCGATGCTGCCGGGCGTCTTCCACGCCCCCTACGGGACGAAGGAGGGGCTCGACTTCATCACGGAACAGCTCTTCAAGCGGGTCGTCGTGCCCGAGGAGGTCGCGGCCATCTTCGTCGAGCCGATCCTCGGCGAGGGCGGCTACGTCGTCCCGCATGACGGCTTTCTGCCCGGGCTGCGCGAGATCTGCGACCGCCACGGGATCCTCCTCGTGGCCGATGAGGTCCAGACCGGCGCCGGGCGGACCGGCAGGATGTGGGCGGTCGAGCACTGGGGCGTCGAACCGGACATCGTGGTGCTGGCCAAGGGCATCGCTTCCGGCCTGCCCCTTGGGGCCATGGTCGGACGCGCGGACCTTTTCGATTGGACGAAAGGCGCCCACGGTTCCACCTACGGGGGCAATCCCCTCGCTTGCGCGGCGGCACTCGCGACGATCCGGCTGCTGGAGAGCGGGCTCATCGACAACGCAGCCCGCATGGGCGACCGGCTCATGGGCCGGCTGCGCGAGCGGCTGGTGGGTCGCTACGGCGTCGTGCGCGAGGTGCGCGGCAAGGGCCTCATGATCGGCATCGCCTTCGACTCGCACGAGCACGCCGCAGCGGTCGAGCAGGCGAGCTTCCAGCGCGGCCTCCTGGTCCTGGAGGCCGGCGACGATGCCGTGCGAATGTGCCCGGCGCTGTCCGTCGACCCCGAGCAGGTCGACGTCGCGGTGGGGATCTTCGAGCAGGCGGTGGCGGAGGTCGAGCACCGAGCCGGGTGAGCTCCAAGTTGACGAGTCTCCGCGACGCCGTTGCGGAGCTCGTGCACGACGGCGACACGGTCGCCATCGAAGGCTTCACCCACCTCATCAGCTTCGCCGCGGGGCACGAGATCATCCGCCAGGGGAGGCGCGACCTCACCCTCGCGCGGCTGACGCCTGATCTCGTCTACGACCAGATGGTCGCCGCGGGGGTGGCCCGCAAGCTCATCTTCTCGTGGCTCGGCAACCCCGGGGTGGGCAGCCTGCACGCCATCCGCCGGCGCGTCGAATCGGCCGACCCGGCGCCCCTCGAGCTCGAGGAGTACTCGCACCACGGCATGGTCGGGCGCTACGTCGCCGGCGCTGCGAACCTGCCCTTCTACCCGCTGCGCAGCTATTTCGAGTCCGACCTGCCGGCGGCCAACCCGAACATCCGGCAGGTGCGCTCCCCCTTTGGCGCCGAGACGGTCTACGCGGTGCCGCCGCTCAAGCCCGACGTCACGATCGTGCACGCCCAGCGCGCCGATGCCGCCGGCAACACCCAGATCTGGGGGCTGCTCGGCTGCCAGCGCGAGGCTGCCTTCGCAGCGGAGCGGGTCATCGTCGTGGTCGAGGAGCTCGTCGACGAGGCCGTCGTGCGCTCGGACCCGAACCGCACGGCCATCCCCGGCCTCATCGTCGACGCCGTCGTCGTCGAGCCCTTCGGAGCGCACCCGTCCTACGTGCAGGGCTACTACGACCGTGACAACGCCTTCTACCTCGAGTGGGAGGCGATCAGCCGGGATCCCGCGGCGTTGGACGCGTGGCTCGACGAGTGGGTCCACGGCGTGGGCGGTCGCGACGAGTACGTGGCCAAGCTCGGCCCGGAACGCCTGGCCGCGCTCAAACCCGGGCCGGCTCCCTCCGGCTCGGTCGACTACGGGGCCTACCGGTGAGCGCCGACTTCTCGCGCTCCGAGATGATGATCGTGGCCGCCGCCCGCGAGCTGGCCGGGCAGAAGGTCTGCTTCGTCGGGGTGGGGCTCCCGAACATCGCCTGCAACCTCGCCCAGCGGACCGTGGCCCCGGACCTGGAGCTCGTGTACGAGTCGGGGGTCTTCGGCGCCCGACCGGCGCGCCTGCCCCTCTCCATCGGCGACCCGACGATCGTCACCGGGGCGACGGCCACGACCGGCATGTTCGAGCTCTTCGCGTACTACCTTCAGGGAGGGCTGATCGACGTCGGCTTCCTGGGGGCGGCCCAGATCGACCGGTTCGGCAACATCAACACGACCGTCATCGGCGATTACGATCGCCCGAAGGTGCGTCTGCCGGGCTCGGGTGGCGCCTGCGAGATCGCCATCAACGCGCGCGAGGTCTTCGTGATCATGCGCCAGTCGACGCGCTCGTTCGTCGAGAAGATCGACTTCCGGACCTCGCCCGGGAACCTCGGCGGGGGTGCCGACGCCGCGCGCCTGCGGCGCGACGAAGGCTGGCTCGGGCGCGGTCCCTCGGTGGTGGTCACCGACCTCGGCATCCATCGCTTCACCGAAACGGGTGAGATGCGCCTCGAATCGATCCATCCGGGCGCGTCGCTGGACGAGGTCCGCGCGACGATGGCCTGGGAGCCGCTCCTGGCCGATCCACTCCCGTCCACCTCCCCACCGTCGGACGAGGAGCTGCGCCTTATCCGCGAAGAGCTCGACCCTCTGGGCGCGTATACGCGGTAGCCCTCAGCCGGTCCGCGGGCGAAGCGCCCGGATGACCAGGAATGCGCCGAGAACGATGAGGATAGCCGGCAGCACGTAGGCGTCCAGCGGCGGCAGGCCGGGGATCTCGCGAAGCGCTATCTGAGCGGCCCCAAGGAGCACGAGGGCGAGGCCGACCCACAGCGCCCAGCCATGGCGGCCGGCGTGGCGGGTGAGGCCGATGAGGTAGACGGCCAGGAAGGCCGCCCCCACGAGAAGCGCCGTCCAGCCCGATCCGGCGATGTAGCCGAGGTCCTGGAGCACGCGTGCGAGACCCCAGCCCGTCAGGAGTGCCGCGGGCAGCCCCGCCCCACCCGACCAGCCGAGGGCGAACGCGGCCGAGAAGACAAGCCCCGCGAAAAGGGCCAGGGAGTGGCTGGTGTCGACCCGCGCGTCTACCTCCTGGATGACCAGGGCGGCTCCCAGGGCGACCAGGAGGAGCCCCAGCCAGGGGAAGCCGCGGTGCCCGTCCCACCAGCCGTAGCCGCGGTACCAAACGTGCCCATCGGCGCCCGCCTCCGGGCTGCGCGGGCCGGGGTCCGGATCCATCGTCAACCTCCTTCCCTGGCGGCCGTCGCCACCATCGGACCAGCGTAGTCTCGCCGGGGCACGACACCAGCAGCGCTCGGGCCTGCCGGCGCGGCACCCTCGACGAGGGGCACGGAACCGACCAGCGGCTCCCAACCCTCCGCGGCCGCAGTCTCGAGCGTCTCGGCCGCGACGGCGGTGAGGTCCAGCGCGAGCGCGAAGACTGCCTCACCCAACGGGAGCGGCGGGTCCAGATCGACCCGAGGCAGCGCGCGGCCCAGGACCTGGGCGAACGCCGCAGCGGCGCGGGACTCGGCAGCCCTCGACGCGAAGCCATCGGGCCGCGCGCCATGGACCACCAGCTGCGCCTGTCCGCCCGCGGCAAGGCATAACGGCAGGGCGAGGCGCCAGGCCTCCGGCTCGGTCCCCGACGGCTCGCTGATCGCCAACCCGTGGCCCGGGTGGAGCATGCGCCGAACGGTCACCTCTGCGAGCAGGAGCGCCGCGTCCGGGGCGGCGGTCGGGACCTCGAATGGCACCTCGAGCATCACCTGTCCCGGCGCCAGCCCCGATGCGCCCGCCCACGCGGCCGAGGCCGCCTGGGCGGCGATGCTGCGTCCCACCCGCGTCAGTGCCGCAAGAGCCTCCCCGCGGGCGATCTCCGGACCCGCCAGGAGAGGTCCCGGACCGAGGACGAGTACCGCCCCGCTGCGCCCCAGGAGCAACTGGCTCGCGGCGTGGTCGACGAACGCACGCTGCGGATCGACGCCGAGAGCGATCTCATCGAATGGGTCCGCAAAGACGAGATCGACCCGCTCGAAACCGGCCACGACGGCCTGCTCCGGCGCGGCCAGCCCGTCGGTGGCCGTGGCCAGCAGGAGATACGCCCCGCCCTCCGCGGCAAGTTCATCGAGGAAGCTTCTCAGCGCGGCCAGCCCTCGCTGGCTGCCGGCAGGCGGCGGATCCACGTTCGCGGGGAGGCGCTCGTCTGCGATCTCCCTCGCGCCAGGGAGGAGCTCCCGCCCGCGCGGCACACGGACGACGAGCGCCTGTGCGCCGGCGGAGACGAACCCGCGCACCTCGGAGGTCGCGTCGTCGAGCCGCACCGCACCGACCCGGGCACCGAGCCACGGCCGCTCCCCCCCGCCAAGCGCATCGCCGAGCTCGTGGCGAGCGGTCCGGTTGGCGTCGATGCGCTCGAAGGCCTCGGCCGTCCAGTCCGCCAGCTGCCGCTCGGCCGCGGCGCGCCGCTCGGGGTCCTGCAGAAACTCGGCCTCCAGCCCGATGTCGATCTCGCCGCCCGCCACGGAGAGGGCCGCCTCCTGCACCCCGAGCCCCCGTGCCACGGCGGCGGCGGCGAGCGGCAGGGCCGTGCCGGCGCCCAGGCCATCCGGTCCAGCGCCTGCCGCGCGTTCGACGACCGAAGCGGCCAGCGGGTCGCCGTTGGCATCCAACCCGTTGATCCCGAGGAGGCGCAGCGTCGCCCGCTCGATGGCCGGTGTGGTCATGCCGCGGAGCGCTTCCCGGCGGGCCGCGAATTCGGCGGCCCGATCGCGCAACTCCTGGATCCGGCGCGCGAGGGCCGCCCGCAAGCCGCGGCTCATGACTGGGTCGACGCCGTCACCCGCTCGCCGGCGCGCGGCTCGATCCGGGCGCCGGCCTTCTTCGTCGGGCCAAGTGGGCCGCGGGCGATCGCCTCGTCCAGGCGATCGAGCATCGCCCGTGCCCCGACCCTGGTCCAGAAGGCGCGCGCTTCCTCCACCGCAGCCCTGGCCTCGGGCGTGTCGGGGCCGCAAGCAAGGACGAACTCGAGCGTGACATTGGCCGCATCGTCCGGTGAACCGAGGTCGCGGTAGCGGCGAGCGAGCTCGACATACAGGCGCGAGGCCTCTGACACCTTGCCCTCAAGGGCGAGGAGGCCGGCCCTCGACTGTTCGTAGTGAGCGGCCGCGTAACGCCCCTGCCGATTCGCCTGGGCGATGGCCTCGACCGAGGAGCGCACGCGGCCGACGTCCCCGAGCCTGAGGGCGGCCATGGCCGCAAGTCCGTGGGCGATCTGGGCGTTATCCGAGTCGGGTGCGATCGCGACGGCCTGAAGTGCCGCGGCGTGCGCATCCTCGAGGCGGTCCATCGCGAGGGCAACTCCCGCGCGCGCCCACCAGTAGCTGGCCCGATCGCCCACGTTGGTGGTCGCCTCCACGGCGGGTCCCAGCCCATCGAGCAGTCGCTCCGCCGTGGCGAACTCCCCCCGCTTCGCGTGGATCTGGGCGGCCCACGTGTCGACGTCCATGCGGCCGCTGAGCGGGACCTCCCCCTCCAGGGCCTCCGCGGCGAGAGACAATCCCCAGTCCCATTCGCCGGCGTCCACGCACGCGCCGATGCAGAAACCGGCGAGTGGCAGGAACCAGCCCCGCTGGCCGAGCCGACGAGCGAGCTCGAGCGCGTCCTTGAGGACGCGGAATGCCGCCGCGGGGTCGTCGGAGTAGAGCCGGCCGGCCAGGTTGTAGGCGGCGCGCAGGCGCGTGCCGATGAGACCATGGGACTCGGCGAGGGCGATGGCGCCGTGGAGGGTCGCAACCGCCTCGTCAAACCGTCCGAGGTGCTCCACGATCGGGCCCTTGCTGGCGAGCGCTTCGGCCACCGTCTCGACGTCCTGCGCCTCGCCTGCGGCCGGCAGCGCCCGTTCGATCGCCTCAAGCGCGAGCTCGAACTCGGAGTGCAGCATGTAGGCGCGCCCGAGGACCGCGCTCAGCCGGGCCATCTCGCGCGGGGGCAACTCGTTGGGCGCCAGGCCGCGTAGCCGGGCGATCGCCGGCTCGACGCGTCCGGCCCGCACCATCGTCTCCCCGAGGCGAGCGGTGGCCAGGGCCATCGCCGCCGCATTGCCCTGCTGCCCGTGCCACTCGATGGCCTGCTCGAGGCGTCGCTCGGCGAGGTCGTAATGCGCCGCGGCCCTGGCGGCCTCGGCCATCCGTTCCCACAGCGCCGCGCGTTCGCCTGGGTCCGTGGTGACGGCCTCTGCCTGCTCGAGGAAGACGAGCGCCTGTTCATGCGAATGGAGGGCCGCAGCTCGCTCGGCGGCCGCCCGCAGGGCCACGCGGGCCTGGGCAGCGAGCGCGTCGGCCTCCGGACCGGCCGCCGTCGCCTCGTAGGCCTGCAGGTAATGGCTGGCCAGGATCCCCGCGAGCTCTTCGTCGGCGAGCGTCTCGAAGTAGCGCGCTGCGGCCAGGTGCCTGGCACGGCGATCGCGCTTCGAGATCGTCTCATGGGCGACCTCGCGGATGAGGCTCTGAACGAAGCCGTACTGCCCGCGCTCGGGTGAGCGGGGATCGGCGTTGAGGACGAGCACCTCCTTGCGCACCAGCCCGCGCAGGCGCTCTTCGAGCTCCGTCGCTGGCTTGGAGCTCAGGGCGGCGAGAGCGGCCACGGTGAACGATTGACCGAGGATGGCGGCGTCCTGGAGAAGGGATCGATCGCCCCCCTCCAGACCGTCGATGCGCGCCGCAACCAGCGCCTGGAGCGTCTCGGGTACGGCCAGGCGCGAGATGTCGCCGGCGACCCGGTAGCGACCTTCGTCCTCGACCAGGAGCTCGCCGTCCACGAGCATGCGCACGGTCTCGACGGCGTAGAGGGGGACCCCCTCCGCGCGGTCGAGGATGCGCCGCACGACCGCATCCGGGAGCCCGGGGACCAGCCCGGTGAGCAGCTCGCGCATGGCGCCGTTCTCGAGCGGCTCGAGGTGGATGGCGACGAAGTTCCGCTGTCCCGCGCCCCACGTCGAACGACGCTCGAGCAGTTCGGGCCGGGCGAGCGTGACGATGAGGATCTGGTGGTTCCGGCTCCACTCGAGCATCGACTCGATGAAGTCGAGGACGCCGGCATCGGCCCAGTGGAGCTCCTCGAAGACGAGCACGGTCGGGCCGCGTTCGGCCACCCGCTCGAAGAATGCGCGCCATGCGGCGAAGGTCTCCTCGCGCTCGCCGGCCTGGGCGTCGGCCAGCCCGAGGAGCGTCTCCAGGTGGGGCGCGATCCGGCGGCGCTCGGATTCCTCCGGAACCCACTCGAGGAGGGCGGCCGCCAGCTTTTCGCGGGTCGTGGGGTCGTCATCGGTTTCGGCGATGCCGGCCCGCCGGCGGACCATCTCGCCGAGCGCCCAGAACGTCACGCCTTCCCCGTATGCCGGGGATCGGCCCTGGTGCCAGTAGATGACCTCGAGGAGGCCGTCGATGTACTTGAGGAATTCCCAGGCCAGCCTGCTCTTGCCGATCCCCGCTATGCCGGTCACCGAGACGAGGCGCAGCCTGCGCTCCCGGATGGTCGTGTGGAGCAGCTCCTTGAGCAGGCGCAGCTCGGCCTCGCGGCCGACGAACGGCGCCTCCAACCGTTCCGCCCGACCGCCGCCGCCGAGCATGGCCACGACCTGCGTCGCTCGCCAGGCGGGCACGGGCAGGGCCTTGCCTTTCAGCTGTTGCTCCCCGACGGGCTCGAAGCCGATCGCATCCTGGGTGGCCCGGTAGGTCGATTCGCCGACCAGCACGGTGTCGGGCGGGGCGACCGACTGGAGGCGCGACGCCGTGTTGACGAGGTCCCCGGCGACCATTCCCTCGCCCACGGCGCCGATGGTCACGGCGGCCTCGCCGGTCAGGACCCCGGCGCGGACGTGGTGGCGCTCGGACTCCGGGGCGTCGGCAGATGACATGCCGCGTACCGCGTCGACGAGCTCCATCGCCGCGCGGACCGCCCGCTCGGCGTCGTCCTCGCGGGCGACGGGTGCGCCCCACACGGCCATGACGGCGTCGCCGATGAACTTCTCGACCGTGCCGCCATACCGGCCGATCACCTGGCGCGCCGTCTCGAAATAGCGGCTGAGGACGTCACGGACCTCCTCGGCGTCGCGGGCTTCGGAGAACGGGGTGAACCCGACGAGATCGGCGAAGAGGATGCTCACGATCCGCCGTTCCGCGACGGGCCCTGCTGCCTGGGCTGCCGGGCCGGTGGCCGCCAGCTCGGTCGCGCCGGTCCCGGCTCCTGCGGCTGCGGCTTCCTCCCCGAGCGCGGACCCGCACTCCCCGCAGAAGCGATCGCCCGGCGCGTTGGCCGCTCCGCAATTCGCGCAGACGACCGCCAGGCGCGTCCCACAGCTGGCGCAGAACTTGCGACCCGGTGCGTTCTCGGTGGCGCAGTTCGAGCAGATCACGTCGGCGGTGGACCCCCGGCCATGAACTGAGGGTAAACGATGGCGCCGGGGACCACGACGGTCAGGGCCGCTTCGGCCCGCTGGGCGGCGGG
>Ga0209321_10001007_pt1 | contig 18788 bp, 16 predicted proteins | sample Rifsed16ft4_FD_184012 | JGI IMG/M metagenome (GOLD analysis project Ga0209321, IMG submission 184012) | Soil microbial communities from Rifle, Colorado, USA - sediment 16ft 4 - CSP-I_5_4 (version 2) | ecosystem: Environmental > Terrestrial > Deep subsurface > Rock core/Sediment | place: Rifle...
CGGTCCCGCCGAAGCGAGCAGCGTACAAAGAGCTTGGCTCACTTTCGCGGGCCTCCGCCGAGACCTTTTATGCGCCCGTTCACATGGCCGCCTTCGTGGACCTCTCGACCCTGGCGAAGTACCCGTTCCTCCGGGAGTCGGCCGCGTTCATCCGGGCGGAAGGTGTCGCCCTCGAGGAACTTCTCGCGGACGAGGCGTACTCCCGGTCCCGCGGACTGGGCAAGGCGCGGCTCCTCGAGGCTCTCGAGAAAGGGCCCACCGAGGGTCGCGTTGCGATTGACGCGGCCGGCCAATTCGCGGAACTTCTCGCGTATCCCGTCGCCCGGATCCTCGTGTCCGCGGTCGCGGACACCTACCTCATTCGCCGCTACGCGTTGCGCGAGGCGATCGTTGCGGGGGCCCGTCTCGAGGGGGAGAGCCAGGATTTCATCGTGCACGTCGCGAACCAGCTCGGCCTGGACCTCCGCCGCGAAGACGGCGGCTTCCGCCTGCACTTTACGGACTTCCTCAAGTTCACGAACACGATGCGAGAGACCCCCTGGAAGCTGATCCGTCAGCCGCTCCTCAGCGGCTTCATCTCCCTTCCTCATGACAAAGCGGTCCGAATCCTCCGAAACGCAATCCAGCGACGGATCGAGGAGGGACTCCCGCTGCCCGTGAACGACGGCATCCTCGACTCGTTCCGGGACGACGTTCGCGAGGTGCGTGCCCGCCTGGAGGAGACGAAGGTTTCGATCAAGGCGGAGGACATCGGGACGGTGAGCATCCTACGGTTCCCGCCGTGCATGTACAACCTCCTCGCCCAGATCCAGAACCACGAGAACGTGGCCCACATGGGGCGATTCGCGATCGTGTCGTTCCTCCATCACATCGGCTTGAACAACGAGGGGATTTTCCGCGTGTTCGGGGACGTCCCCGACTTCGCGGCGGACGTGACGCGCTACCAGATCGACCACATCACGGGCACGACCAGCCCCACCGAGTATACCCCTCCGGAGTGCGCAACGATGAAGTCGTACGGGATCTGCCCCGGACCCGATCGCATCTGTCTCACGATCCGACACCCCCTCTCATACTACCGTGTGAAGGGCCGCGAGCGTCGCCCGAAGGGAGAGAGCGCGGCGACCGCGGCCTAGGCGCGGAACCCCCGCCACGTTCCGAGCCCGCGTTGGATCGCGGTCGCATGGCCGAGGACCGCGAAGAGGACCATGAACCACTCGAGGGGCTGGAAGGCGATCGGCGCGACGCCCCACAGGACGCCCCCCTGCGGAGCCGCGAGGAGCTGGAGGAGCCCGCCCACAAACAGGAGGACGAGGCGGTCCGCACGGCCGAGCAGTCCGGCATAGCGTCGGCCCTGGCCCACGGCCTGAGCCTGGGTGCCCATATACGACGTGAGCAGGACCCCGAGGAGGGCCAAGGTGCCGATCCAAAGTTGGCAATAGGCGCTGAACGCGACGCCGCCGAGCATGAACACGTCCGCATAGCGGTCGAGAACGTGGTCGAGGAAGTCGCCCCGTGCGGATGCGCGACCCGTGATCTTCGCGACTTTTCCGTCGAGGGCGTCGAGGTACGCGTTCGCGAGGATCGCGACGAGCGCCAGGCCAAGGAAGGCAACCCCTCCCACGAAGAAGCCGATCCCCGCGACGACCGCCGCGAGGAACGCGATCCAGGAGATCGTGTCGGGATTCACCGTCCGGAGCGCGGTCGCCGTGGGAAGGAGCACTCGGTCCGCGACCTCTCGGTACCGGTCTAGAACCACGACTCGACCTCCGCGCTCCAATCCACGGATCCGGGTCCGTGGCCCTCCGTCTTTCCCTGCAGGATCGAGAGCACCGCGTCCGCGGTCTGCGCCGGCGTCCGGCTTGTCGTGTCGACCTCATACACGAGCGGGAGGCGCTCGACCGCCTCCTGGGTGATCAGGTCGATCCCTTCCGCCTCGACGTTCTCCCGGATCTTCTCACCGGACCAGCCCCGGGCCTCGAGGCGTTGCCGCAGGACGCTCGGCCGGCACCTCAACACGACAGCGACATTCACGTCCATCCGGTGGCTGTAGTGCGATGTCAGGAACGCGAGCTTCGCGGGCACGCGAAGGCCCTCTCGGAGCGCCTCCACATCGACCTCATCGCTCCCCCTCGCTTCATCCCGGCCGACCACGAACCCTCCGTCCCGGGCGACGGCGGCGAGGTCGACGATGACGTAGCCCCGCCCTGCGAGGACGTCGCAGGTGGACGACTTCCCGGTTCCCGGCGTGCCGGTGATCGCGATGAGCACCGCGTGGATACCTGGCGCGCGCGACTTAAGCGTTCCGCGCCTTCACGCCCGCTCGAAGCGGGCGAGGAGGTCCCTCGCGAACCCGGACGCGCGGGATCGATCCTCCCAGAACGCTCGCACGCGGGCCAAGGTCGTCGGATCCGTAAGGGGCTCGAACGGGATGTCGTACGAGACGTCCACGAGGACGAGCGGTTCCGCGGGCGCAAGACCGAAGTCGGCGCGCGTCCGAGGTCGAAGAGCCCGCTCAAGGTCGAAAAGTGTGCGCGTGCGGGATTCGAATTGGAGGGATGCGGCGACGATGCGCCTCACGAGGTTCCACCGAAAGCTTCGCGCTCGGAGGTCCATGACGACGGCCGCGTCCGTCCGGGTCGCGGTCGCCGAGTCGATGCGGACGATTGTCCTTTCGCGGTCCCGCGTGAAGTTCCTGAAATCGTGCTCCCCCTCGAAGAGTCGTAGAGCCTCTTGCAACCGCCCAGGATCGTGGTCGAGCGTCACCGTGTAGCGGTACCAACGACTCAGGGCGCGGCGCGCATTGAAGTCCTCCGTCACGTCCGCGGCTGCCCACGCCCAGACCCCTCGCGCCTTCGCGTTGAACGCACGCCCCACCGCTTGAGCGGCAAGACCTGTATGGAAGGCGACCACGTTCCCTAGGGCACTCACCCCTCGGTCGGTCCGGCTCGCACTCTGGAACCGCGCGACACGTGCGTCGCGGACGATCCGAGCACGTGCAAGGGCCGCCAGGATTTCGCCCTCGACGGTCGGAACCCCTGGCTGCCGGGCTTGCCCGTGAAACAACGTGCCGTCATAGGCGATCTTGAGGGCGATTCGGCGCATTCCGAGCACGGAAGTCGGCGCGGGGTAATGAACCTCCACGCCCCTATCCCCTGGTGTCCGAGGCGAGACGCCGTGCTCGCAGCCCTACAACGCGCGATCCGGCGACGGAGGTCCCTCTCCCCGGTCCTCGGTTCCATCGCGGCCATGGCCGCCGGATTCGGGCTCTTACTGGCCTCTTTCGTGCCGGACATCGCGCCGTCGGGATCCACGACCCTCAACGGCAGCGTTCCTGCCTCTTCGACCCACAACGAGTCTTTCCGGTCGGATGCGGGCCTCGCGGAGATTCGCCTCGAAATGGGAGGCTGTTCCGTATTCGTCACACTGCTGAACCAGCTCGAACTCGACGCCTACATAGCGTCCGGCGATCTCCCCGGCGCACAGCTCGATTGCGATCGTCGCGTGGCGACATTCAGCTATCCGCTTCGTTGGATCCTGATCGAGAACGCAGGCCCCACGATGCAGAACTACACGGTCACCGGCGCGTTCTTTTCCGTCCAGTTCTCACGGGCCGTCCTGGCGCTCCCCGCTCTGTCCCTTGTCCTCGTTGGAGGACTGTACTTGACGCTGTGGGGGTTTCGGCGGTCCGTCGAGCGATTTCGCGATGGGCATGAGAAAGGTCGGAAAAGATAAGGGTGGCGTGCCCGGGTGGGCACGCCTTCTGCGAACCGTCCCTACATCGATTCGCCGCCGCCCGCTTCCTCCGGCGGCTTCATCCTCGGACCGCGGCGCATGCCGAGCGCAATGCTGACCACGCTGACGATGATGGCCACCACGGCGACGGCAAGCGCGGCCGTCAGCTGGCCGCTCAGCGCGGCGACTTGCGCGTTCGCGGTCGCCAGCTGGTCATTCGCGGTGTCCAGGTCGTCCTGCAATCCTCCGAGCTGCGCCTCGAGTTGCCCGAGGAGCTGCTCAAAGTAGACGAGCTCCGGAATCACGATAAACGCCCTCGTCACGGTCACCGGAACACCCAGCTCCTGACCCAGCACGGTCACCGTGACCTCGTGGGCTCCCGGGATGAGTGCAGCGGTCGTGTTCTGGTCCATCTTAATCGCCCATTGTCCCGTGCCGGTGGAGGTCGGCGCCCCCGCAAGGACCGTCGTGTCGAGGCCAACGTTTCGGATCAGGTAGTTGATCTGAACGTTGCTCGTCGGAACGCCTAGCAAGGTGGTTGCGATGCCGATGTCCGTCGGCAGGCCGGGGACGACCTGCGGGATGTTGGCGATCGACGCGACCGGGACGGCCGTGGCCAGCAAGGTGTCCCACTTGTCGGCCGAGAACGGGTAGGAGTCGAACCGCGACATGACGCTCTGCTTCGCCCCCACGTTCACGACGTCCAGGTAGAAGGGCCCGTTGCTCACGTAGTAGTGGTTGTGGGCCAGCCGGAACGCATCGAGCGCCGCCCAGCGGGCAGTCGCCTCCGCGGTCGTGATTCCCATCGCGGCGGATGCGGGTGGGACGTGGTTCGCCGCGGCGAGGACGGGCAGATCCGCGTTCATCAGCCCGATCGTGGCTCCCCGGATCAGGTCGACCACCGGCTTCCCAGCGGTCTGTGCCGAGTTCTCGTCGAGCCGCGTCTCGTCATCGAGCACGGTCTGCACCTGCAGCTCGTGAACCTGCCACGGGAGCGCCGGGAAGATGTCCATCGTGTATGCGATGGACGCGTTGTCCACATGCCAATAGTCTGCGTAGAGCTCGAACGTGTCCGCGTCCACCTGCCGGGCTCCCTTAAAGAGGCCCAGCCACTGGTTCACCACAGGAGAGTCGGCTCGCGGGTCGACCGCACCGATGTCTCCCACGGGATATTGGGAAGGCCACTGGGTCGCGGGGTTTGTTCCCACTGGAATTTGGGTTCGGTTGTAAGGATCGCGCGCACGGTCAGTGCCTCCTTCCCTGCGATGGAAGTTCGCGATCGTGTACCAGATGTCGTCCATCGTCACGGGTGTCCCGTCGTGCCACGTGCCGAACGTCAGGTTGTACGTGACCTTGCTGATGGCGGTGGTCCCGCTCGGGACGGGCTGGAACGACGCCTGGGTCGCGTTGTAGATCAGCGCACCCGCCGGGATGGCGGTCGGGCTGGTAGGCCCGGCAGTCGCTACCGTGAAGGCCGTGCGGATCGCGATCGGGAGACCGGTGCTCGGGTGGAACAGGACGCCCGGATCCGTCAAGGCCCGCTGCTGGGTCGCATCGTAGAGCCACGTGAAGCCACGGTATGTGTTCCACTGGGAATTCCAATGGAGCGGCTGTCCGACGAGCAGCTGGCCGCCCTCCGTCGCGTACCGTGCAGTACGGCTCGTGAAGAGACCCCACGGGCCCGCCATCAGGTCATTGACTGCCGACGTGATGGCCTTATTGTAGATGAATACCGTATTCTCGGCGACCATCCAAACGCGGACCCCGTCCTGAACCGCAAGCTGAGAGGCGGTTCGGATGAGGCCCTGTCGCTCCGTCAACGACGTGTACTGCCCGTTGAGCAGCGTGTTGGCAGCGGTCACGAGGGCTGCGGGTGCGTCGTACAGCTCCCAGACGGTCTCGCCGCTGAAGTCCGTGTAGAATCCGGCGATCCAGTCATCCTGCCATGCGACCAACGAGGTGAAGGCGAACCCCTCCGTGTAGAGGTGCCAGATCCCGGTGTCCGGTGGACCGTTGTAGACCTTGGCAAAGGCTTCCGCGCCAGGACTGTAATCCCGCTCGACGGTGAAGCCGATGCCCTCCAACTGGTCCGCGACGTAGTTCCCGATGTCGAACCGGATATCTTCGATCCGAATCACGAACTTCACGGTCAGGAGCTGGCCGTTGTATCGCCACTTCCCGTCCGTGCCCTTCGCCATGCCCGAGACGGTGTTCAGGGCAGCGGTGATCTCCGTGTTCGCCCTCTGCGGATCGTACGAGAAGTCCAGGTCGAGCTGCTGGAAGAAGGCTGCCTCGCGACGATACTCGGGCATCTTCGAATGCCACGGAGAAATGTACGGAATTCCGAAGCCGCCGTATATCTCGTTGATGATGAAGTCTCGGTCAATCAGGTAGTTTAGGGCCCGACGGACTGCCTGAAGCTGGAACGGGTTGTATCCAGAAATCCCCGTGCCGTGCGGAACCGGATTCAGCCAGAGGTCGTTCACGCTTCCAGGCGTCTGCACGGTCCAAATGTTCGGATCCCCGAGCGCCGCGAGCTTGTCGGCGAGGGTCCGGAGGTTGAACATGTACAGCTGCATCGCAGTCCCTCGAGACACCTGCGCCAGGGCGGTCGCCGCGTTGGGCTGCTCGAAGAACACGAGCGAGTCCACAAAGCTGCCGGCCTGGGCCTGCGCGACGGCGCGTTCCGCGTTCGCGATGAACGCACCGGCTGCCACGGCCAAGGTCAACAACAAGACGAGCAATCGTCGCATATCCTTCTCCCCTGTACCCGCCGGCCAATCGTCCGATTCGTGCAGATTTCTTGGCCGGACGGCGGGTAAGCGCCCGTGGCGTTTATAAAGCTTTTCCAGATACGGCGAAACCTTAGTTCAACTGTCAAACTGAATGCGTTCCGTGCCCGCCGATTTCGGCGGTCGGATAACTCGGTTTCCGGAAGCGTCCCGGCTCGATTTCCGAGTGCGAAGGGACCCGCGGTCGATTCCCCAACGGTCGGTCCCGAAGCTTGAGTCTGCGTCTCGGGATTGGAGGCCGTAGGCGGCCTGGGAGCGTCCGGCGGCCGTCGGAGAGCCGTCGTCCAAGCGGTCCTAGGTCGCGAGATGGCAGGCCACCCAGTGCTCCGGACGGAGCTCCCGGAGTGCCGGCTCCTCGACATCACACAGGCCTTCCTGAGCGATCGGACATCGGGGGTGGAACCGGCAACCGGTGGGCGGATCGATGAGGCGAGGCGGCTCCCCGGGCAGGGCGGGTAGATCACGGAACCGGTTCTGCGGGTCCGGGTCCGGGATCGCCGCCATCAGCGCCTGCGTGTACGGGTGCAGGGGCTCCTTCAGCACCGCCTTCACGGGTCCGAGCTCGACGAGCTTGCCTGCGTACATGATGCCGATTCGATCCGAGAAGTGCTTCGCCGTCGCGAGGTCATGCGTGATGTAGAGGAACGCGACGCGACGCTCCTCCTGAATCTGGCGCATCAATTCGAGGATAGAGATTCGGACCGATGCGTCGAGCATCGAAACCGGCTCGTCGGCGATGATGAGTTCGGGCTCGAGGATGAGAGATCGAGCGACCGCAACACGCTGTCGCTGCCCCCCGCTCAACATGTGCGGAAACTTCTGGGCGAAGAACTCTGGCGGGGTCATCTTGACCGCCTCAAGGGCGGAGTGGACCTGGTCCTCCCGCTCCTGAGGCGTGCCGATCCGGTGGACGAGGAGCGGCTCTTCGAGGATCTTGAAGACCGTGTATGCAGGGTTGGCGCTCGCGTATGGGTCCTGCGGCACTATCTGCGTCTTCCGGCGCAGCCACATGAGATCGCGCTGTCTCGTGTGGGTGATGTCTTGGCCGTCGTAGAGGACCCGACCTCCCGTCGGTTCGATGAGCCGGACGGCCGTCCGACCGAGGGTCGTCTTGCCGCAACCGCTCTCGCCCACGACCGCGAGGGTCTCCCCCCTCTGGATGGCAAGGGACACCCCGTCCACAGCTTTCAGGAACACCCGAGGTTTGAACATCGCCTGTCGAAGTCCGAAGTATGTTTGGACTTGGTCCAGGACGAGGATCGCGCCTTCCGGCCCGGGCACCGCGGCCCTCCCCTCCTCACCGAGCTCCGATCCCCCCGGCCCCCGTCCGATCGGCTCCGTGTCATCACCGTCCGGGTTCGAGGAGCCAGCAGGCAGCCCGGTCCCTCTCCCCGAAGTACGGAGGGTCCTCGACCCTGCACTTGTCGAATGCGTACGGGCAACGAGGGTGGAACCGGCATCCCGCCGGCGGTTTGATGAGGTCGGGCGGCGCGCCCGGGATGGAGTCCGGCTTCTCATCGCTCCGGAGCTTCGGCGCGCTTCCGAGGAGCTTCTGGGTGTACGGATGCTGCGGGTTTGGAAGCACGTTCTCCGCGGGCCCGATCTCGACGATCCGGCCTGCGTACATGATCGCGACGGCATCCGCCAGCTCGGACGACAGGCCGAGGTCGTGCGTGATGAAGATGTACGACAACGACTCGTCCCGCTTCAGCGTCTTCAGGAGGTTCATGATGTTCGCCTGGGTCATCACGTCCAAGGCGGACGTCGGCTCGTCCAAGATCACGATGGAGGGTTTCATGACGAGCGCCATCGCGATCACGACGCGCTGTTTCATCCCGCCGCTCAGCTCGTGCGCGTATTGCTTCATGATGTAGCCGGGGAGACCGACGTTCTTGACCGCTTCCTCCGCCTTGGCGAACGCTTCCTCCTTCGTCGCTTCCAAATGAACCATGAGCGGCTCCGCGACTTGTTGGCCCACAGGAATCATGGGGCTCAGCGCGTTCATCGCACCCTGGAAGACGATCGAGATGCGGCGCCACCGAACATCCGAGCGGAACTTCTCGTCGTCGAGTCCCATCAGCTCCGTTCCGTCGAGCTCGACCTTGCCCTCGTACTTGCCGACGTTTCGCGGGAGCATGCGGAGGAGCGCGGAGGCGGTAGACGTCTTCCCGCAGCCGCTCTCCCCGACGAGCGCCAAGGTCTGCCCCCGCTCCACATCGAACGAAACGTTGTCGACCGCGAGGACGAGTCCCTTCCGCGTCCGGTAGTGGAGCACCAGGTTCTTGACGCTCAGAAGCGGCATCTGGTCCTCTACTGCTCGCGGAGGCGAGGGTTAAGCACCTTGTCGAACGAGTATCCTAGGAGGGCGAAGGCGACCGTCGCGAAGACGATTCCTCCCGCCGGGAACGCGATCCACCACCAGAAGCCCCGATACGCCGCATTCCCGTTGTACGCCTGCCCGAGGATCGAGCCCCATGTCGGCAGCAACGGGTCGCCCAAGCCGAGGAACGAAAGCGATGCCTCGAGGAAGATGAACGCCGGGACGGACAACGCGATGAGGGCGAAGGTGTACGGGAGCAGCCGTGGCATGATGTGTTTGAACAGGATTCGCGTCCGGCTCGCGCCGTAGGAAATCGCGGCCTCGATGTACGCTTCCTCCTTCACCTGCAGGACGATGCTCCGCGCGACCTTCGTCGTACTGCCGACGAAACCGAACCCCACGAGCACGGCGAGAATCCACCAGATACTCGGGGAATAGACGATCGCGATCAGAAGGAGGATCGGGAGGAGCGGCAGGATCAATAGGACGTCCGCGGCCCGTTGCACGATCTCATCCCACCAACCGCCAAACCATGTCGCGAGGGCGCCCAGAATCGTCTGGAGGAGTACGATCACGATGGCGGCCGCGGAACCGAACGCGAGCGCGACCGGCGCGCCCCAGAGCAGACCGACGAGCAAATCCCTCCGGTTGGAATCCGTCCCCGCGATGCCAAACACGGTCCCGAAGACGATCGCCTTCGCGTCCATTCCTATGATGCCCGAACCGATCATCTCGATTTCCAAGGTATACTCGCCCTCGAGGATCGTCGCCTTCCTTGAGTCGAGCATATCGGGGCCTGCGTCCGCAAAGAGGGTGACTTCCGGGCGAATCAGGCTCACATCCGTCGCGTTGTAGGTCGTGATCGCCCAGACGCGGATTTCATCCTTCACAGTGCTCGAGATGGATATCGGATAGAAGTTTGGCGTCGGTGCGCGTTGTTCCGGGACATCCTGCAGGAGGGTCACAGTCACGTTGTCGGGGCGCTTCCACGTCACGGTCACCTGGGGCGCGTTCGGTCCGTATGCGGCCCACACCGACATGGACATCTCCGAGGGGAACACATCCGCGTCGTAGTAGAACTTCTGGCGCATCGTGATGAACGTGTAGTTTCCGAAGTCGGTCGTTCTCACTGCGATTTTCGTCCAGTCGCCTCGCGGACAGCGTTCGCGGAGCGTAACGTTCGAGAGGGGCACCGCGTCCGGCACGTGGCAGGGAGAGAGATGCATCGAACGGAGAAGTTTCTTCCCCGCGAACAGTTCCGTCCACTCCGGGGCGGCATCGCGCGGGTTGTCGAGCCACGCCTGACGACTCCCCCAGGCCCGAACCACATCGAACGGCGCGACGAACGGGACGACGAGCACGAGCGCGAGAAGGAAGGCGAGCATGGAAGCCCCCGCAAGGCCAGTCTTTGTCCGCACGACCTCGGCGAAGACTTTCCGAAGGCCTGTGATGGGGACGGGAAGTGGTGCGGCCAATCTATCCCCGCCGTAGCGCCTTCACCCGTGGATCGAGGAGGCCGTAGATCAGATCGAGAAGAAACACGGTGACGACGAGGAGATAGGCGTACACGGCCGTCAAGCCGATGATGACGGGCGCATCTAAGGCTCCGATCGCCTCGAAGAAGAGCCGGCCTAGGCCGGGCCAGGAGAAAACGGTCTCCGTGATGATCGCGCCCTGCCACGATGCGATCACGGTCAGTGCGAGGGACGTCACGGTGGGGGGCGAAGCCGCTCGCAGCACGTATCGACGCAGGACGGTCCTCTCGGGAAGACCTCGCGCGCGAGCCGCGTACACGTAGTCTTCGTCCATGATCTGCAGGACAAGGTTGCGCGTCGTGTACGCCCAACTGCCGAACGACGAAAGGATGAGCGCCAGTGCAGGGAGGGTCATGTGGTACAGCACGTCGAGTGCATACTCGAGCGGATCCGTCTTTACCGGGGCGCTCACCATATTCCCTTCTGGGAACCAGCCCAGGCCGAATGCGAACACGAGGATGAAGAGGATGCCAAATACCCACGGTGGCACGACAGTCGTGGTGATTGAGGCGATGGTCAAACCCCGGTCCATGAGGCTGAGCGCCTTCCGAGCCATCCTCAGCCCAAGCCAAATCCCTAGCGCAGCCGCGATGAGGGAGGCGCTGGTAAACAGGAGGATCGTACGGGGCAGCCGCTCGAGGATGATTGCGCCGACGTCGTCCGAGCCTTGGACGTCTTTCAGGATGATGGCCCGGCCCAGTCGAAAATTCAGAAGGTCCCATGTGAACTGTACCGATTTCACGATGAACGGTTGGTTCAGCCCCCGCGCGTCCACAATCGCCTGATATGTCTCCTCAATCGTCGCATTCCGTTGTTCCGCCGGGAGCTGGGCGCATGCGGGAACTTGGTTGCAGCCCCGGACCGCATCGAAGCGCGCCTGCGCCCGGAGAAGGTCGTCGACGTATCCCCCAAAGTTGGCGATTACCACCGTGAGATAAAGCGCGAGTAGCAGCGTGATGACGAGGAAAACGGCCTTCTTGGCAAGGTACCGCCCGAACCCCACAGACCTATGTCACGCAGCATGTCCTCTTAATCATTACGATGTTTCCGGCGCGGCCCTGCGCGGCGGCCCTCTCCGCGCAGAAGTGTGGTGGTCCTGCCTCGGCTCTATCGCGCCTTTCGCCCGTCCTCGAAGAGTGCTTGGATACCCGCGATTCGCGGATCACCCCGGGTCCGGCGAAGGCATTAAGTTGACAATCTCTCACTGGTTGCGGCAGTGCCATGGCGACGATCCGCCTCGTCCTCGTCGAACCCGCGAACGAGGGGAATGTCGGCGCCGTCGCCCGCGCGATGAAAAACTTTCGTGTCGAGGAGCTCGTCTTGGTGAAGCCTTGCTCGTTGGGCGAAGAAGCTAGAAAGCGGGCGATGCATGGAGCGTCGGTCCTCAACGCTGCGAAGACGGTCGACGATCTCGACCACGCGCTCATTGGGACGGACCTCGTCGTCGGGACCTCAGGGATCGAGACCTCGAGCGAGAAACGCTTCGCACGGATCGCGATTCCGCCCAGGAGCCTTGCGGACCGCATCGGTCCGATGGATGGCACCGTTGCCATCGTCTTCGGACGCGAGGATTTCGGCCTGTTCGAGGAGGATCTTTCGAAGTGCGACCTCCTCGTCACGATTCCCGCGTCGAAGGAATACCCGATCCTGAACCTTTCTCACGCAGCGGCGATCCTCCTTTATGAGCTGTCCTTGCCGCGCACGACACGCCGGACAATCCGGAGGGCGTCCGGCATGGAGAAGGAAAAACTCCATGAGGCCTTCGCGGCCCTTCTCGAAGCGACAGACTATCCGGCCCACAAGAGGGCGCGAACGAAGATCATGTTCCGGCGGCTCCTCGGCCGAGCGGTCCCAAGCAAGTGGGAGTTCCATGCTCTCATGGGAGTGTTTGCGCGGGCAACGAAACGAATTCGGCGACTGGAAACGAAGCGCTAGTTCGTCACATAGGCGGGCGTCGCGCGCCTCACCGTGCGATGGACGCGTCGCGCGTACGCAAGGCTCCCCGCAAAGCCCCCCCGGCGAGTGCGCCGAGCGCCCACGCGAAGACGACGTCGAACAAGTAGAGGCCGAGCGCGACGGCCAGGCCGTCGTCCGGTCGTCATCGCCGCGGGGCCTATCAAGATTCGGTCGACGCCCTAGTTCGCCGTTCCGATGCCGAGCGCGCGGTCCGTTTTCTCCATGCTCCGACGGCCGTCCGTTTCCAGGCGGAGCATTGCGCGGATCGCATCGACGTTCTCCGGGACGACGTCGGACTCCTGGTGGACCGCCTGGAAGTAGTATAGGCGTCGACCGTCTACGACATGGACCCCGTCCCGCCAAACGGCGATTTCGTACAGGTCCGAGCGGTTCCTCGACAGATCCCGAGCCATCTCCATGATCTGAGCGGTCGACTTCACCCCGTCACCGCCCGCGACGAACGCGATGCGGGGGAACCGTTTCCACAGTTCGATGATTTGCGCGGCGTCCGCGACCCTCTTCAGATCGACGGCCACCGTATGGAGGTGCATGAGTGTCGTCGGAACCTTCACCGCGATCGTGTGGATGTTCAACGTCGGGAGTACGCTTTGCACGTCAGGGCCGTGGTGGCTCGGCATTTCGAGTTCCGGCTCGATTGCGTTGATCGGCCCTTTCTTCGAATCGCCGGGGTCCGTCGCGCGGCGCACCATGACCGCCAGGACCCGGTCCACGCCCAGATGGGCGTCCAGCGGGTACAAGGTGCGGATGAGCCCCGTCGTGTTGCACGACGGTACGCGGACGTACGGCGCGCCGAGGCAGTCTGCGTAGTTCGCCGCGGCATTGAAGGACAGATTCGTGAGGGCGTGCTCCTCGCCCCCTTGCCAGATTGCCTTAACACCGGCCTTCTCGTAGAGGGGCTTGAAACCGCTCTTCTCCGGCGTGCAGTCGACGACGAGGTCCGCCTCCTTGAGGAGGTCCTCAAGGGTCCCCTGGACGACGATCTTCGACTTCTCGAACTTCGGGACAACCTCCTTCGAGGTGGCGTAGAGCGGGTAGCCTTTCGCGAGGGCCCGGCGGGCCTCGAAGTTCGGGCTCATCTTCGACACCCCGACCAGCGTCATGTCGTCCTGGGCCGCGACCGCATCGGCGACGCGCTTCCCGATTGTCCCGTAGCCGTTGATTGCGACTCTCGCGGGCATGCCTCGTCCCTTACAAATTCGCGCAAGGGACCCAAGGGGAAAAAGGTTTGGAAGGCCTCAGGGCCCGAGGGGCGTTGGATACAGATCCCGTCGGATCCGTGGCACCATCGCCATGAGGACCGCGGCCTCCGTGAGTCGGTCCCGATTCAACTGCCGGTCCGTGAGATGGCCGATGGCTCCGTGCTTACGTCCGATGTCCCTCACCCCCGTAAGCTCGGCCATCGCCTGGCCCACGGTGGCCCCTGCCTTTACCCTTCGAATCACGTCCGGCGGATAGACGAATCCTGGCCCGTGACCGTACGTCGTCCGGCCCGACCGATCGACGACGGCGCAGTACTGGACGTCGAAATAGTCTTCCGCGATCGGATCCCACACGAGGCCCGCTTCGATTCCAACACCGAAATCTCCGCGTCCGAGCGCTGCGTTAGCCCGTCGTACCGCCCCCTGCGCCGCTTCGCGCCCGAACGGCTGGTCCGGCACGTCCCGCGCGACCTTCGCGAGGCGGACCTGCGCCCGAAGTCCGAGTTGTCCGAACACCCGGCGTACCGCGCGCCCCTTCACGGGATTGTCCGAACCTACCCGGACCAGGACCGGGGTCCGACGCACCCCATGGCGGTCGATGACTCCGTCCCGGATCCGACGGGAGGCAATGGGAAGCCCATCCTGCGCGAGGACCATCGGGACCACGTGGACCTCGAGGGGCCTCAGCCCCTTCGCCTTGCGGGCCTCGTTCAGGGACGCGGCCACGGGCGCCCGTTCCGCAGACACGACGAGGGCGTCCAGGTCCTCGAGGTCGTCTGCGGGTCCGTACGCGTCCTCGATGGGTTCGATCCTCACGTTGCGCCATCCGTGTCGCGCGAGGAACTGTCTCAGGTTCCCCTCTCGCGTCGCGTATCGGTGGACCTTTGGGCGGGTCTTCCGCGCGAATCGGTCGGTCGTCAAGCCGATGACGACCCGCCGGGGTCGTAGGGCGAACGCGGCGCCGAGGAGGGCCTCGTGCCCATCGTGGAGGACGTCAAACGTGCCGCCGAGCACGACCCGCATTTGGCCGCCGATGAGGCGTGCGCGATATAAGCGTGTCTCAGAGATGGAGCCGTCCCTCGTGGATCGCGATGAGGTCCGAATACAGCGCGAACGCGGTCTGGCGGACGCCCGGATGACGTTCCGAGATCAGGATCTCCTTGAGCATGTCCGTCCGGGCGAGAAGGGCGTTCGACGTGCCATCGACCGACGCGAGGGGATCGCCTGCAGGCAGCGCCTCGATCCGCACGCTCGCCCGGACCCGTCCCCCGTCGATCCAGCCCCGCGCCACCTGCTTGACCCGGCGTCCGCGCGTCCGTGCCTTCCGGATTCGCCTCCGGTCCATGCCCGCAACCCCTTCCCGAGGGACCCTCTCCGGTCGCAAGCTCCCTCCCATCAGCACGTTCGCGAGGAGACACGCCTTGACCGTCGCGTCCCACCCGTCGAGGTCCATCGTCGGGTCCGCCTCGAGCAGACCCATCGCCCGGACCTCCTCGACGCCGCTCTGGAGCGTCCCGCCTCCCTCTATCGCGCCGATGAGGTAATTGCTCACGCTGTTCAGGATCCCCTCGAACGACTCGACGTGGGCGCCGCGCAAGGTCTCCTGGAACAGGTTGAACACGGGGGCGCCGTCCATCACGGTCCCCTCGTAGCGGAAGCCCACGTCCCGGCGTCGCGCGAGGTCGCGGAACCGACGGTAGTGATACACCAAGGGTCCCTTGTTCGCCGTGATCAGGTGTTTCCCGGTCGAGAGGGCCGCGAGCATGTGTTCCGCGGCGGGCTGCTTCGCGGCGATGCGGAGGGGCGTAATCTCCACGACGACGTCCGCGCGCGCCTTGCGGAGGTAGGCGGTCGGCGTCGCCCGGACCGGGCGCCCGAAGGCCTCCAGGGTGCCTCCGGATTCGACGGCCTTCGTCGCGCGCGCGAGGTCGATCCCCCTCGGACTCTCCACGGACCCATGACGCTTCGTCAGGATCGCCACGACCCGGGCCTCTAGGCCTTGTTCGCGCCGGAGCTCCGCGCGCCGCTCGACGAGGAGCCTAGCGAACTCCCGCCCTACGTTCCCGAACCCCACAAGGACGAGACGGTGCATCGTCAGACCTCGAGGATCTTTCCCAGATTCCTCCGCAAGGCCTCCGAGACCACGACCTCCGCGACCCCCGCGTCCTGGACGCCCACCCCCGTGAGATCCGCGATCGTGATCTCATCCCCCGAGGTCCGGCCCGGCTTGAGCCCGGCGGCGATCTCTCCGAGTTCCGCGTAGACGTCCTCGGGGCGCATCGCCCCCGCCTCGACCGCGTGATGGATCTCCCCGAGGTGCAGGCACTGGTCCAGTCGGTCCGCGACGACCTTGTCGGCCTTCGCGAGCACCGCAACGTCGAGTTCCTGCTTGTCCGGACCGTCGGACCCCACCGCCGTGATGTGCGTCCCCGGTCCGACCCAGTCCGCGCGGACGAGGGGGCTCCTCGCCGGGGTCGCCGTGATCACCACGTCGGACCCGCGCACGGCCTCCTCCACGCTCTTCGCCGGGGTGACACGAATCCCCAGACGGCCTTCCATCTCCTTCGCGTACGCCGCGACCCTGTCCGCGGATCGGCCGTACGCGACGACCTCCTCGGGTCGTCGGACCTGCAGAAGGGATTCGAGCTGGTATCTTCCTTGCACCCCAACCCCGATGATCCCGACCCGGTCGACCTCCGGTCGTGCGAGGAGGTCCCCCGAGAGGCCTCCGGCCGCGCCCGTCCGAAGGTCCGTGAGGTATCCGTTGTCGAAGAGGACCGCGCGGAGGAACGAGGTCGACGCATCGAAGACAAGGACGAGCCCGTGACCCACGGGAAGGCCCCGGGCCGGGTTTTTCCAGGATCCTCCCGCGACCTTGATCGCGAACGTCGGCGTGCCGAGGAGGTGGGCGCCTTTCACATGGACCTCCACCTCGTTCTGAGGGATGTCGAGGTTGATCACCCCCGGCAGCACCGCCTCGCCTCGTCCAAGCCGGACGAACCCGTCGCGGACGGCCTCGAGGGCCCCCCTCGGGCCGATGAGGGCCCGGATCTCGCGCTCGAACAGGAGGCGGATCTCGACTATGCCTTCACCTTGCCCGCCTTCAGCTCGCGGAGGAGGGCATCGACTCGCTCGAGGCCGCCCAGAAGGTAGTCCGTGCTCTCTCCGATCCCGATGCGTACGTACCCGTCCATCCCGAAGTGGTCCCCCGGGACGATCAGGGTCGACTTCTCCTTCAGCAGCTTCCAGGCGAGTTCGGAGGAACTCACGTCCAGGTGGTACCGGAGGTACCAGATCGCGCCTGCGACGGGCGGGACCGTCGAGAACAGACCGGCGTGCGCGTCGATCCACGCCTGGACGACCGGGACGTTCTTCTGAAGGATGGACCGCGTCCGGCCGAAGAGCTCTTCCCTCCGCGCGGGCTCGAGGGCGACCTGCGCGAGACGGTCCGACAGGTACGTCGGCGTGAGGGTCGTGTAGTCGTGGTAGCTCCAGAGGGTCGCGATCGTCTCCGGCGGGGCGACGACCCAGCCGATCCGGAGGCCGGGGAGGCCGTACGCCTTGCTCAGCCCGTTCGTCACGATCGCCCGTTCGGTGGTCCCCCAGAGGGACCGAGTCCGGGGGCCCTCTCGCTCCGCGCCAAGGTACACTTCGTCCCCGAGGAGCCAGGCGCCGGAGTCCTCCGCGGCGTCCACGAGCGCCTTCCGCTGCGCATCCGCCATGACCGCGCCCGTCGGGTTGTTCGGGTTGCAGACCGCGATGAGCTTCGTCCGCTTCGTGACCGCCGCCGTCAGCGCGTCCGGGTCGAACTGCCAACGGAGGTCCTCCCGGAGCCAAAGGGGCCGGACCGTTCCGCCGAAGATCTGCGTGAGGCCCCAGAGTTCCATGTAGTTCGGGAGCATGAGGACGACCTCGTCCCCCGGCTCGACGAGGTGCCAGGCCGCCAAGAGGTTCGCTTCCGACGTCCCGTTCGTCACGAGCACGTGGTCCGGCGTCGCGCCCGGATACAGCGCGGCGATCCGAGTTCGCAACTCCGGCGTGCCGTTCCCCTGGGAGTATGCCAGCGGAGACCGAAGGAGCGTCCGCTGCCGCTCTTCCTCCGGGAGGAGCTCGTCCAGCCGGAGCGGTCGAACCCCGCTCTCGGAGAGATTGTATTCCACCGAGTGCTCCCAGGTCGACTGCCACCGCTCCATCGCGAAGGGGACGATTTTCATCCGTTCCTCGGGTCGGGATTCGGCGCGAAACGTTAAAGATTCCCCGCCCTGCGCGCGCCGCCGATCTGCGGGCCGAAGACCCTGCGTCGCGGGGGTCGCAGAGGTCTCCGGGGGCCGATTGCAGATACTAAAGAATTCCGCATTGCTTAAATATGAATTCCGGCATCTCGCGCGGGGCGAACGGGGTGCGATGAAGCGTCTCGGGGTGGTCGAGAACCTGTCCTACGATGGGACGGTCCTCGTCCGGTCCGAGTTCGCCCCGTCGCGCGGAGCGACCGTCGTGGACAAGCGAAACCGGGCGGTCGGGACCGTCGTGAGGGTCTTCGGACCCGTCCGAGAGCCTTTCGCGGCCGTCCGCCCGAAGGTCCACGCACCTCCGTCCCTCCTCGGGGCGGAGCTGTTCGTCAGCGAGGGAGACCATGCCCGCAAAGAAGATCGAAGAAGCCGAAGAAGTCACGAGATGTCCTGAGTGCAATTCCGGACACCTGACGTACGACTATGAGCGAGGCGAGCTCATCTGCGAGGAGTGCGGTCTCGTCCTGAGCGACTCGATGATCGACCAGGGACCCGAGTGGCGGGCCTTCGACGTCGAGCAGGGCGAGAAGCGGGCTCGCACGGGCGCTCCGATGACGTACACGATCCACGACAAGGGCCTCTCGACCACGATCGGGTGGAAGAACAAGGACTCCTACGGGAAGTCCATCCCGACGAGGAACCGGGCGCAGCTCTACCGACTTCGCAAGTGGCAGCGCCGGATTCGCGTGAGCAACGCGACGGAGCGGAACCTCGCGTTCGCCCTGAGCGAGCTCGACCGGATGGCGAGCGGAATGGGCCTCCCGCGGAACGTCCGGGAGACCGCCGCGATGATCTATCGGAAGGCGGTCAACAAGAACCTCATCCGCGGCCGGTCCATCGAGGGGGTCGTTGCGGCTTCCCTCTACGCCGCGTGTCGCCAGTGCAACGTCCCGAGGACCCTCGACGAGATCGCGAACTCGTCCCGCGTCGGACGGAAGGAG
>Ga0209321_10001013_pt1 | contig 18759 bp, 23 predicted proteins | sample Rifsed16ft4_FD_184012 | JGI IMG/M metagenome (GOLD analysis project Ga0209321, IMG submission 184012) | Soil microbial communities from Rifle, Colorado, USA - sediment 16ft 4 - CSP-I_5_4 (version 2) | ecosystem: Environmental > Terrestrial > Deep subsurface > Rock core/Sediment | place: Rifle...
CTGGTGTCCCACGTTCGCGTCGTGGGTCACGAGGAGGAACGTCTGCCGCTTCTCCCGGTTCAGTCGCAGGATGAGCGCCATGACCTCCTCCGTGGTCTCCGAGTCCAGGTTCCCCGTCGGCTCGTCGCCGAAGCCGATCTCCGGTTCGTTCACGAGCGCGCGGGCGATCGCCACGCGCTGCTGCTGCCCGCCGGACAACTCGCTCGGCCGCCGCTGCGCCTCCGAGGTGAGGCCGACCCAGTCGAGCGCGGCGAGGGCCCGAGGCCGCGCGTCCGAAGCGCGGACCCCGGCGACGAGGAGCGGGAGCTCCACGTTCTCCACCGTGCGGAGCACGGGGATCAGGTTGTACGCCTGGAAGATGAACCCCATGCGGCGGGCGCGGAAGTCCGTCTTGTCGTTGTCCTTCATCGCCGCCAGGCGGCGGCCGCCAATGTGCACCTCCCCCGAGGTCATCTCGTCGATCCCTGAGAGGACGTTGAGCAGGGTCGTCTTCCCGCATCCGGACGGGCCCATGATCGCGAGCATCTGTCCCTTCGGGACCTCGAGGTTGACGCCGCGGAGCGCGTGGACCTCCACGGTGCCCGTGTCGTACGTCTTCACGACGTCGCGGGCGACGATCGCGTACCCGTTCCCGGGACTCGGGAGGTCGGCGAGGGCCTTCGACATGGTGTGTGCGATGCGAGGGCTCCTTATATCCGTGTTGTCGCGGGCGCGCCAACTTGGCCCGAGCGTCCGGTCGGCGTTGACGCCCTCCGGGAGAGGTTCCGTTCGCTCTCCGCACGGAACGTAGTTTCATGCCACCGGACGAATCCTCTAATACGGAGTGCGGACTCGCCCCCATGTGAAGCGGATCCGGGAGCGCAGACGCCGAGAGGCGGAGCGCCTGCGGGCCGTTGCGCGCTCCGCCCTGTGGGCTCGGCGGTTCACCCCCGCGGAGACGTTGGACATGGGATTCGAACTCATCGAATCGGCCCGGAGCCTTAGCGATGCCGCCAAAACCGAGAACGCTGGACGCGGTCGTTAGGGCCGCAGAGAAGGTCCTGGGAGCGAACGACGTGGACCACGTGTTCGTCGGAGGCGTGACCGTCCTCGCGTTCGGCGCTCCGCGGACGACGTCGGACGTCGACGTCATCGCCGCGGTGACACCCGAGAAGATCGGAGCGATCGTGGCCTCGTTCCAGCGCCTTGGGTTCTTCGCCTCCGCCCAGGACCTCCACGATGCCCTCGTCGAAGGGGGTCACTGCACGATCCAGGACACCCGGTCCACGTATCGGATCGACCTCGTCCCCGCGTCCACGGACTCGCACCGAGATGCCCTCCGCACGCGGCGGCGAGTCCGCTGGCGTGGCCGTGAACTGCCGATGGCAGCGCCGGAACACACGATCGTGGTCAAGCTTGAGTGGGGGAGCCCCCAGGATCTCGAGGACGCCCTCGCCATGTACCTACGCCAGAGAGGAAGCCTCGACCTGCCCATGATGCGCGCCTTCGCGCGCCGCCGAGGGGTGTCCCCAGAGCTCTCGGACTTCGAGGCTCGCGCGAAGAGCCTCAGCAAACCGTGAGGTGCCCCTCGCTGGGTCCCGACGTCGTAACTGCGTGTCCCGGCCGTATCCGTGATCGAGCGCGTGGCTGTTCGCGGAAGTGTCCTCGGAGAGTCGCGTCGAATCCGAAGCGTTCGGCGCGGAGAGCGCGGTCATGTACGCGGTCATGCCCGCCCGTTTCCCCCTGGAGGACCGACATGTCGCCGGAAACGCGACTGTCGCAGTCGTCGCGGTCTTCGTTCGTTCCTATGGAGCGAGACCGAAGGTTATATGAGGGGAACCGCAATCTGGGGCTCCCGAGGAACTCCATGCCCTACGAGCACGCCGGTGGTTGGAAGCTGTATTCGCGGGAAGTGAAACTGAAGCGCGGACCGAAGGTCACGATCTACTTCTTCAGCAAGAGGAAGCCGAAGTCCGGGAAGCAGGCCGACATGCCGCCCGGGAAGAAGGTCATCGTGAACAAGCGCACGGGGCTGCCGTTCCTCAAGGGCAAGGGCAAGTAAGGCGCCTCTCCCCCTGGGCCCCGTGGCGGTCTCATCCCATCGACCCTACGGGGCGCACCCTCTTTTCTGGTCGTCAGCGGGTCACCGCCATTATCGCCCTGAACGGCGGTCCTTTTTCGGGAGTTCCACTCTGGGATTGCAACGTCCGAACTTGGGAGGTATAGCTTCATATGCTACATGAACTCATACCTACCATCGATGCAGCGGCCCGCGATGCCCCCTCGATTGGAACGCAAGGGACCCACCTTGTATACGTTGCACATGGTGGAGTCCGTGCTTCGGAAGTCGGACGAGCCGCTCAGTCTCAACCGAATCAAGGTCCTCCTGCCGCGAAAAGTGATGCACCCCACTCTCAGGGAGGCGATCGAGCACTACAAGCGCCTTGGATGCGCGACCGAGGGTTCGAAAGGCGTCATGTGGACGCTCAATGTCGATCCCGCGTTCTGGAAGGTCGTGGACGCTTGGGAGGCTCGCTGACCTGGCCCGTTTCACCGCCGGCGAGGTCCGGCTGGGACCTCGTGCGCGCTCCGCCGAGGCGGCGCTCCAGCCGAGACAGCGCAAGAAGCTTCGGTGGTGGATCGCGCGCCTGAAACTGGACGTGTTCGCGGGAGACCAGATCCTGAAGGGTCGGATTCCCCCTCGACTCGCGACGCGCAGCGGTCTTCCCTCTCCCCCAGCGAACGCGTGGCGGTTCGAGTTGCCCCTGGCGTACCGGGGCGTGTACACCGTTCGGTCCGCACCGGGCGTTGGCACGGTGGTCCTCATCCTCGAGATCCTCTCGCACAAGGAGTAACGATCGGCTGTTCGGATACCGCTAGGCCGCGACGAACAGGGGAGCCCAACGGCCGCCCTACTCGACTTAAAGCAAGAAGCCTTTGCCGCATCTGGATGCCGCCCGCGAAGACCGGCGGGGCTGCCGCGCGCAACTCCGCCGCCTACGAGCGCTTGTCCACGATCCGCGAGGAGGACGTCCTTCGGATCCACGAAAGGGCGGGGCAGGGTCGACACCGTGGGATCGGAGTCCGTGATCCTCGAAAGCTCCGAAGGCTCGTCGAGGATCTGCAGCGAGCGGCGATCCAGCGCACGGAGCTCGCGGCGATGATCGCCCAGGTCTTCGACGACATCGAGCGCGATCCCCAGCCGTTCGTCGACTGCAACCACCGCACGGCCATGTTGCTGGGACGATTCCTGGCCCACGAGTTCGGGTTCAACCTCAGGTACAGTGGACCGGAGGGGGAGCGGCTCCGGGTGGAATGGGAGAACCTGTCTCGAAAGGAACTCGAAGACTGGGTCCGGGAACACCTAGTCCCCTTGAAGGGACGTTAGCATCCGGCGTGCCTCCGGGTCCTTGGAGTCCCTCTCGAGGAAGGCCTCGAGGCGCCTTACGAGCTCCAAGTGGCGCTTGGCCGTCTCTTTGGTCGTCGTGTCCGTTCCCTCTGGCGGAATGTACAAGGGCTCGCCGGACTACATAAACCTCCCGCCCCGCGTGTTGCCAAATCCCGAAGGAACGGATACCCTCTCGCCTCGCGACGCGCAGCGGTCTTCCGTCTCACCCGACGAACGCGTGGCGGTTCGAATCACTCCATCCTCCCCACAAGGAGTACGATCGACGGTTCGGATACCGATAGGTCGCGACCGAGATTGTCGATCAAGGAGCTTCTGGCGGTGGAGATGCTCGACGCCTCCGCCTTCGGACCGCGAGCCCGACCGCGGCGGCCGTGGCGACGGAGGCGACCAGAACCCCCAGCGCAAGGTACACCGGTGAGGAGGCCTGCCTGCCCGGGGGCGACGTGATCGCGACCTCGCCGAGCTTCTCCCCTTGCGCGTCGAACGCCTCGTACCTCACGACTTGGCCGACATCGCCCGAGTAGTACACGAGGGCCCTGCCGGTCCCGACCGCCAACGTCCACGCGGGGAGGAAGGGGATGCCCGGTGCGTTCCCCTGCTCCACGGGAAACGCATCGAACGCTCCGGCGGGGGTCGTGACCTCCGTGCGCGGGAGCACTCGATATTCGTACGTGCCCAGGAACGTCGGGGACTGCCACGTGTTTCCCGCCGCCAACGAGAAGGAGAAGAGTCGGAGGGGTGGGTCGTACACGAGGTCGTAGTGTTGACCGTTCGAGGCGCTGGTGTTCGATGCGACGATCGTGAACTCCGGCAGCGAGAAGAGCGCCTCCGCGACGAACAGGCCGAACGCGTCCAAGGCATCCTCGGTGCGGAGCAGCGCCGACGTGGAGTCCACGCGGAGGACCGTCAGGGTCGTCGTGACGTTGCCGGGGGGCCCGGGCGCCGCAAGGTGTCCCCGATACGTCCAGGTCTGGCCGGCGTGCCACTCCGGCGCGTCGCCGGTGGCGGCGGATCCGTGGGGGGCGAGGGGGAGCGGGGCCAAAATGGAGACTGCCGCAAAGTGACGAGGAGTCGGCGCAGCACGAATCGTCGACATGGCTACAGGAGCTCAAGAACATAGCTTGACCACGGCCGTGTACCCAAAGGGCAAATCGAACCGCCAGGCGTTCCTCAGGAGTGAAGGAGGGAGGAGTGCGTCGCGAGTTCTTCCTTATCGGAGCCTGTATCTTCCGCGACCAAGAAACTCGATGATACCGTGCTTACGAAGGACTTGGAGCTGTTGCCGAATCTTGGGTTGAACGTTCAAATTCCTTGGATGACGTTCCCGAAGTTCCTTTTCGAAATCGTACACATCGCCCAGAGTGAACTCGCGTTTTCCGAGCCGCTCGACGCACGCCAGAACGTCACCGATCCAGCCGCGGCCCTCTGCAGCGCGTCTCTTCACGAAAGCGAATCGCCGCCAGCGGTCCCTGACCTCGGATGGTGCGTGAATCACGGGAGCGTCCACAACAGGGATCCGCACTTCTTCTGGTATGTTTCCGAGGAGAACATAGCAGCCAATGTAGCCGGCGCGTCGCGCCGTGGGGGAGAGCTCCTTTCTCTTCTCGACGACTTGCGGTGTGATGAAGTGACCAGGGACGATGAAGAGGCGGGAGACCCGCCAAGCGTCCGGCAGATATTGCAAGAAGAAGAATCCTGGGGCGCGGCTCTCCTTCACCGCGGGCGCCATGACAGACCAGGCGGAATCGAGGACCCTTCGCCCGAATCGATGCATTTGGCTCTTCAACTGAAAGCTTTCGTCGCATGAGGAGCATCGGAAGTCGATGAGCTTCGTCCCAGGTGGCATACGATCCAGACCGTCGCAATCGCACGATGGACAGTACATGTTTCGATGAACCCAGCCTTCCGTGATGTCCTTCACACGTTGCGTGGGACCATGATGAGATGATCCGAGGTCAGGATTCAAGTTCAAGTCCACGCCGCGGAATCAGCACGTCACGATCATAGTCTTTTCCATCGGAAATCATGGATCCAATGGTGGATCAGAAAGTTACTAAGCGATCCTCCTGATCAGATCGTAGGGTGGGCGAGGCCGGGCCGTACCCATCCATGCGGGAGGTTCCCTGGCGGTACGCCTACCGCCAAAGCGTTTCGAGAATCTCTCACTTAGAGCCAGAGCATTTCGTTCCCGAGGCGACGACCGTCTGGTCCTTTCCCGATCGAGGTCGCTGGGCGACCCACCGCGGACGGTATCCGGGGAACTGGGCGCCCGAGGTTCCCAGAAACCTCATCCTGCGATACACACAGCCCGGCGAGACCGTCTTGGACCCCATGATGGGGAGCGGGACGACACTTCTTGAGTGCTTGATCACGAACCGCCAAGGGGTCGGGGTCGACATCGAGCCGGGGGCTGTCGAATTGGCGGCGTCGAGTTTGAACCTAGGCCACGAGCCGATAGACTGGGCGGGGGACCGGGCACCCGTGCGGCTCTTCGTCGGGGACACAAGGAGCCTCGACGCGATTCCCGACCGATCCGTCCACCTGGCGGCGTTACACCCTCCTTACGCAGGAATCATCGCCTACGGCTCCGCGACGAACGCGTTCAACCTCTCTTGCCTCTCCCTCAAGAAATACGTCGCCGCCATGCGGGATGTGGCGGCGGAAATGCATCGCGTCCTCGCAGCCGGCCGCCACTGCGCCGTCCTCATCGGCGACACCCGCCGCCACAAGCACTACGTCCCCCTCTCCGTCCGCGTCCTCGAGCAGTTCCTCGACGTCGGCTTCGTCCTCCGCGAGGACATCATCAAGCTCCAGCACCGGATGCGGGGCACGCGGGAGAACTGGCGCGGGCGCACGTACGACTTCTATCTGATCGCGCACGAGCACCTGTACGTCTTCCGGAAGCCCGCGGAGGGAGAGAACCTCAAGGACTACAAGTACAGTGTAAGATGGTGGTGACGGCTCCCACGACCGCCTGTTACCTGATTGCACATACACGGAGACGGCCCGTGCCTGTGAGCGCTACGATGCTGCAGGCCGGGAACCCGGGGCGACCTGAGTGATCAATTCGGCTGCCTTGCGGAGTATCAACTGTTTCAGGGGATCTGTGTTCTCCAATGGCTCGTTGGCCTCCTTGACCAGGACCTCGGCCAACGCTTCTGCGACGTGATAGGCAGCGTAATAAGGCTTGTCGCTGGTTGCAAGGAAAGCGGGGAACTCCGTGTTCGTGAAGATCTCAAGCCCCCTCTCATTATCCATGTCATACTCCTTCCATGCCGCATTCGCACCGAGCGGCTTGAAGTCGTGAGTGAACCGGAATCTCTTCCCTCGAATCTCGATGACGTGAACTGGCTGCTCCCTAATCTTGCGTGGGGTGCGTGTCCCTCCTGAGTCGGTTGGCTGGACGGTTCCGTGCTGATTCCCAGGATCCCTCCTCTCGACTTCCATGATCTTGAGCGGCCCGTCTACGTCATCCGTACGCTCATCCGTAGCGACTTGGATGTCAACGTTAGGCTTTACGTAGCTCCGAATATCAGGGAGACGTACTGCCACTGAGATCTGGTCCAACCACATCAGGGTCCTGTCCTTCACACCCTTAGTCACCTGTTCGTCGGAAGCTTTCGCCCTCGCCCTTCGCACGAGATCCTTCAGCCGTTCCCGCAGTGCCTCCTCAACCGATTGAAACTCCATCGACTCGCGCATCCATTCCCGCTTGTTGTGGGTGACTTTCACGTCGTCCATATGGATTTCACCGACAATCCTAGCGACGGTGGGATGCTCATCAAATCCAATTTTCGCGTAGGGTTCGATCAGCCGCCCTCGTCGGTATGAGTTGAAACCATAGAGGCCACGCTGGGACCCTTCCTTTAGAAGTCCGGACCAACCATAGATCCTCACGTTGCAGACTGAAAACTCGAACTCTGACTTCCCCTCGGCTGTCAGTGCTAGTTCCGTGGGCTTGCACTTTTTCCCATTGACGTCAATCTCCACTTCTTCAGCACGGATGAAAGGAGCGAAGCGCAAGGCGAGAGAGTCCCTGAGATTTGTCGTTCGCCCGGTCGTCTTGACCTTCAGTCGGTCGATCTTTACCGTCGTCCCATGAGACATTGGTTGCCCTTTCTTGAGCGCCTTCAAAGGAAAGTGGCCCCAATCGACCTCATTGGAGGTCATCCATCTATCCTCGTCAAAATCGACGATGTATTTTTCTGAATCTGGTTTCGTTGTCGTATAAATCCTGAAGCGCCTCCCAAGACTCAGGCAAGCGGTCTTCAGTCCCAAGCCAAACTCCCCCAGTTTCCCTTTCTTGATGGAGTGGGCAAGCTTGAGGCATCGACCAGCCTCCTCCTCCGTCATTCCCGTACCATTGTCCATCACTTGAATCGAGTCGCGCTTCAGCTCAACCCTGACGACAAGCGGCGCCGACTCCAACCGCGCATCAATCGAATTGTCCACGAGTTCGGAGATTGCCTGAACAAATGAGTAGCCGGTCTGAGCCATCTTCGGCATCAGACTCTTGTCTGGGGTAATGTCGATCTGCGTTTCGCGCACGGTCATCGCCGTCCCTCCTTAGTTAGATATTCCAGAGTGTTCGAGAGATAATAGTCAATCGAGACTCTGCCCGGTCGGTTCCCGTTCTGCTTGAGAATCTTGGCCACCGCGGCCTCCTGACCTCCATGGCTCAAGTCCTTGCCACGCAAAGCTTCTACAAATGGCTCGTAGATCGTCGCGGTCTGCCCCTTTGAGTTGACGATCTTCGCAACGATCCCCCATCCTCGAGTCCTCATTCGATTCCTTCTCGCCTGGCGTCGCATCCGCACGGGTCTGGGCGGGAGCCGGTCCAGACTCGAACTATCTCCGACCCACGCAAGGTGCTCTGCTGGTTCGGTCTTAACCTCGTGAGCCGAATCTCCGCGGGGAGAGCTGCTGCCAAAGCGGAAGACGAGGAAGCCGTCCTGCATGGTTGCAGAAGCGAGAGGGATCGAGACGGTGTACCTCTGACGGACTTCTGACTCAATCCGGGAGAGCGGAACCCGCACGACCATGATGACTTCTTCATCTTTCGCCATGTCGTGCTGATATAGCGTATAACGTATTTAAGCCTGTATGTTATACGATAATTCCTATAAGCCGACGAAGACGAACCGACGAAGCCTCCTTTGGCAGCACCGGCGCCCATGCCGGGGGAACCGGCTGGGGAAGCGACTTCGACCCGATCGCGAACGGACATTCATACATCTCCCGGAAGCGGGGAGAGAGCGAGAATCTGAAGAACGATCGGTACAGCGTGAAGCTGTGGTGACAGCCCTACATGATTCGAAAGATGACCCTCGCTATCTCTTTCTCCTGAGCTTTCGTCTCTCATCAAGATAGGCGACTGCGAATGCTGGATGGCGCTCATGGATTAGCTGCATCATTTCAGTCGCCACCTTCTCGCGGCCGTCTTCCGCGCTCGTTCGAGATCGAAGCTGGTCGGCACCTTCTTGTCTGATGTATGCCTTAATCACCCTCCGCAACAGGTCCTTGATGCGTTTTTCGGTTGGCCTAAGGCTTCTATCGCGATAGTACTTGAGGATCTCGGCGTACAGCCTTAGCATCACGTTAATTCCGTTGTTCGTGGCCAAGAATCCGCCACGTGAATTCCAATCATTCCTGTATGAGTCCCTAACACACTTGAAAAACGTATCCAACTTGTCGGCAACGTCCTCGGAAGGCTCGGTCGGGTATCTGCCTCCATCCCGGATGCCATCGTAAATATTCCATTCAAACCGCCTGCTGTTGTCGAGTAAGTGTCGGTCTTCAATACCTTTTCCAAGATTCGCAATGTTGATCCTTCGCTTTCCTCGAGTCACACGGGGAATCTCGATTCGATTCTCGAGCACCCCATCCTCGTTTAGCTTTCGCACGACATTCGAAATGTAACCCATTCTTGTCTCGGGTCTCGTTTCTCCCATAAGAGCCCAGATGAGGCGAGTCTGGATTTTCGTCTGTGTGGAATTGATCGTCAGGAAGAGCCTCGGCCTCTCGGTTCGCTTGGGATCAGGGTAGGCAACCACCATTAGCTTGTCGGACAACCTTCGTGCCTTTAGCAGGTTCGAAAATCGATTGTCTTCACTGAAGTCAAGATATCCGTACAAGCGATGCTGACCGTCGATGATCTCCGCAATGCTATAGAACTTCGGTATCTTGATAGTCCCGACTTCTGCCTGCTGCTTACCTTTGATCGTCGGTACGATGGGTGCCCATCCGATACGGCGCTCTCCCTCTTCATCGAATGAGACAAGGATACTGTTCGGGAAGATGTTGTGGGCATCTGAGAGGTACTCATTGATTTGTTTGAGTTTTCCATCTTTGAGCTCGCGCTGGTAGCCCATGGGATCTCCGTAGTTGAGGCGATAAACTACTGCCAAGTCGAGCAATGTCGCAGGGTCGATCGCGAATATGTAAAGATGCCGACTCGCCTCCGTCCCCGGTAGGGGAATCCTAATTGCGGGGTAATCGAAGGTACGTTCCTGACCGCTACCCTGAATAGGAATCTTCTCGCCCGTTAGGCGCTCGAGAATCTGATAGCGCAAACTTGTTCCCACGGTTTCCACGAGATCGAACCATTGATCGAGGTGCTCTGATGGAATGATACGAATGTCCCGATCTTCGGCTTGCTGTACCTCACGCGGATCCAGGTCTATGTCCTGTGCACAGATCACTAGGTGAACCTTTGGGTATCTTTCTCCATACAAACGCTTCAGATTCTGTTCAAAATCCCTTCGCTTGAAGTGCATATCCTCAATCTTGTCCTTGAGGCTTCGGAAGCCAGGTTCGTTCTTTACCGTGCAGTCCATTATGACAAAGTGGCCTACAAGCCCTCCAACGACATCAACCTGAGAGCCGAGCGCCCGGTAGTTGAAGTCCTCGGGTTCGTTGGCGTGTTCGAATCCTACATTCTTGAACAACTCCCGAACGCTGCCTTCGAACACTTCCCATTTCGTCAACTTCTTCCGCACCTCGAATAGGCCACGTCTCACTTCTTGAACGATCTTCCATCGGTGATCATCAACGTAGTGGTCCAGTTCATCCTCGGAAATTCTCCGTGTCAACGTCCTCTTCACAATCCCGGCCTCCACCGCTCTGGCAAGGATTCACGCCCGGTGATCTAAAGGTTCCGTTCAGGTGAGACCGAATAGCAGAGCAGAACGCCGGACGTACGACTTCTACCTGATCGCGCACGAGCACCGGTACGTCTTCCGGAAGCCCGCGGAGGGCGAGGACCTCAAGGACTACCGGTACAGCGTCCGGTGGCGGTGAACCGTGGCGGGCCCCTCCTGAAGAGCACTGAGGAAAACCTTGAAGTATCTGTGCGCACATGCACAGACACAGATGACGAAGACGATCAGCCTCTCCGACGAGGCCTACGAAGTCCTCCGCCGCCACAAGCTCGCCACGGAGAGCTTCTCCGACGTCGTGGTACGACTCGCCCGCCACGGCGGGAAACTCTCGGAGGTCATCGGCCTCTACCCCGAACTTCGGGGAAAGACCGAACTCCCGCGCATCGTCCGTGAGAACCGGCGGCGCCTCGATGCGAGGGCGGACGCCACGTGAAATGCCTCGATACGACGCTCCTCATCGACATCGTCGAGCATCCGGAGGAGACGAGGCGGGTCGTCGAGCGATTCGAGCAGGAGCACGAGACCCTCGCGACGACGACTCTCAACGCCTACGAGGCGCTCCTCGGCGTGCACTCACTCCGGGACGGAGACCAGCGGACGAAGCTCCTAGATCTCTATTCCCGAGTCCTCTCCCGCCTCGTGGTCTTGCCCCTTTCTCTGGAAGACGCCGCCCAAGCCGCCGAAATCGGGGGGGACCTGCGACGCCGTGGCCAAGACGTCGGAGCGGATGTTCTGACCGCGGCGATCGCGCTGCGTAGCGGATGCGACGGGGTCGTGACGAGGAACGTCGACCACTTCCGCCGGATCGCGAAGATCAGAGAGCTGGCCGTGGTCCCATACTAGGGGAGGAATCCCATGAAAACCGTCAAGAACCTGCGGATTCCGCCGGATCTCCTGAAGGCGATCCAGTACCGGGCCCGGCGCGAGCGTCTCGATGAGTCCACGGCCATCCGCCAGCTGATCTCTCTCGGCGCGATGGAGTATGCGATACACCTGTACCGCGACGGCAAAGTCACGCTGAACGAGGCGGCGGAGGTCGCGGGCCTGAGCCCCCGCGAGATGATCGAGACGCTCTGGGACCACGGGGTGAAGGGGAACGTGACCGTGGACCAGCAACGAAACACGCTCCAGTTCCTCTTGGAGCGGGCGTAGCGCGCACGGCGTCCGCTTCACCTCCGCGAGGACATAATCAGGCTCCAGCACCGGATGAAGGGCACGCGGGAGAAGTGGCGGGGGCGGTCGTACGACTTCTACCCGATCGCGCACGAGCACCTGTACGTCTTCCGGAAGCCCGCGGAAGGCGAAGATCTCAAGGAATACCGCCACAGCGTGAAGTGGTGGTAGCAGCACGCTGCCGCCTTGATCGAAGGCCGCCTCTAGGTACAAATCCTCTTCCGCTTCTCCCCTCGGCCGGCCCAACTATGAAAAACCCTCGCGGCGCCGTCCCCAAGGCCGTCGACGAGTACCTCGCGGGCATCCCGGGCGATGTGCGCGCGGCCCTGGAGAGGCTCCGGAAGACGATCAAGGCGGCCGCGCCCGGCGCGCAGGAGGTCATCAGCTACGGGATGCCCGTGCTCCGGCTCCACGGGATGCTCGTCTACTACGCCGCCTTCGCCGACCACTGCAGCTTTTTCGTCGGGAGCTCTACGGTGCGGCAGAGATTCGCCGCCGAACTGAAGCCGTACGCGGCGGGCAGGGGGACCCTCCACTTCACGCCGCAGAGGCCACTTGCCGCGTCACTCGTCGCGCGCATCGTGAAGGCCCGCGTCTCCGAGAACGAGGCACGCGCGGCAGCGAAGCGACGAACCGGCGTGCGGAGAGGAGCACGGCCCCAGTAAGCGTTCGTGTCCGCGCACCCCGTCCAAGAGGATTCGACACCCGTACCACCCCGTCCTTGGAAAGGGTTAAGTATTTGTGTGTTATCATAACACACATGACGACGCAGGCCGCTCACTTCTCACAGTACGAGGACTTCCGAAAGGGCGCAGACCTCGAGGCAAACCCTCCCCAGCTTCGCGTCGAGTCCATGTTCCTTGCCGTCTTCCACCTCATCGACGCATGTGCCGCCAAGAGAAACGTCCACATCGGCAAGCACAAGAACGTCCGCCGGGAGCTGGATGCGAACCCTTCCATCTTCGGGCCGAGGACGAAGGATGTGTGGTCTGCGTTCCAGGACATTGAATCGCGTCTGAGGCCCAAATTCGTCTACGGCCGGAGCTGGCGGAAGGAGGATTTCGAGGCGGTGTTCGTCTTGGCGGCCCGGATCGAAGAAGCGTGCGGGGAGGTCCTCCGATGAATCCCCCAAAGTTTGCTTCGTGCATCGAGGACATCCGTAGCTGGGCCGCGAGGCGCAGGTCCGTCGAGCGTGCGATCGTATACGGCTCTGTCGCCCGTCGCACGGCGGGGGAGGAGAGCGACCTCGACCTGTTCGTGCTCGCCCCGCGGGGCCGCCACCGCGCGCTCGCGCACGAATTGTACGATATCGGGGCGCGGCACGATGTGACGGTCAGCCCGTACATGATCGAGAGCGCGGAGCTCGGGGACCTCGACCGCCAATTCGTGGAATCCGTGACGATGGACGGGCAGACGCTCAAGGGCCTTCCCCTCGACCCCACCGTTCGATCGCTCGACCTGCGCCCCCACTACCTCGTCACCCTGTTCCTGGATCACCTCCCCCAGCGGGGCAAGGTCCGGCTCTCCCGCGAGCTGTACGGCTATCGGTCTTCGCGGCAGTACAAGAAGAAGCGGTACGCGAGCGCCCGCGACGGGTTCCTGGCCCGCGTCGGGGGACGAAAGCTCGGTCGAGGGACTCTCCTCGTGCCCGCGAGGGCGTGGCCGGACCTCGAGGCGCTCCTCGAGAAACATCGGGGGAAGCGGTGGGCGTTCACGGTGTGGGTCCAGGCGCCCTGATCTCCATCCGTCGAAGTCGGGGCCGCCGACCCGATCCAATGTACTCCCGCCAGTCTGGCGGCGGGGGAAGGGGTTCCGCCGCGTCTGTCGCCCAAGTCCCAGGAGTGGACATCGGAGCAGTCCGTCCCACGCTGCGCCAGCGGTGGCAGCCGTCCATCACGCCCCGCTGCGTCGCGACCCCGAGGAGTGGCAATAGAAACTTTCACCCAGCCTGCCAGTGGGGCCAAGCCACGAAGATCCCTGGCCCGAACGAGAGCCATGAGGATAGCCGTCGTCGGAGCGGGCTGGGCGGCCGGCATCCACGCCGCGGCCCACGCGGGCATGGAGGGCGTGGAGATCGCCGCGATCGTGGGACGGAGCCGCGCGCGGGCGCGCACGCTCGCCGCCAAGGTGAACGCGCCTTCGACGGACCTGGCGGCGGTGCTCGCCGACGAGACGATCGAAGCCGTCGACGTGTGCGTGCCGTCCGGCCTCCACCGCGCAATCGCGGTCCCGGCGCTCCAGGCGGGGAAGCATGTCTTCCTGGAGACACCCATCGCCCTTTCCCTGAGAGACGCGGACGCGGTGCTCGCCGCCGCCAAGCAGTCCGGCCGAATCGTGGCGGTGGAGCAGACGATGAAGTTCGTGGTTCCCTGGACGACCGTTCGCGAGGCGGTGCGGAAGGGCGACCTTGGCCGGCCGCGGTTCGTGCACGCGGCGCGTCTGTCCCCGCCGTACTGGTCCGCGAAGAACCCGCGGGACTTCGCCGTCACGTTCCCGATACACGGATTGAGGCATCACCGCCACGATGTTCTCGGTCAGCCAGCTCAGCGCCTCCGCAATCTTGGCGTCCGGAAGCTGCCTGCGGTTCCAGGTGCTGCGTCGTCCCCAGACCTCGTCGATACAGGCTTCGGGCGTCATGAACGACCTCGGGTGGCCCACTAGGAGTTCCCGGACGATGCCTTTCCGGATAAGAGACGCGACGATTACGTTCGTGTCGATCACGATGTTCAAGGGATGTCGGCGGCCCATGGCCCGGCACCGAGGAGAAAGTTGGGACTACGTGCAGTCGAAACCCTCTTAGCGCCGAGGCCCGCGAGATCGCCATTCCTTCACCATCCGCACGATGTCCTCGTCCTCGATGCCCTCCACCGTGAGACGGTCGAGGATGCTCATCACCCTCTTGCGCCGGGTCTCTTCCTCGATGACGTCACGGATCTGCGCCCGAAACCACTCGTTCCGCGTCTTGAAGCCGCGCGCGGGAAGGATCCGATCGAGCGCCTCGAGGAGCTCCTCCTCCACGCGGAAGAGGACCTGCGTTTCCGCCATCTCCCAAAGCTATCGAATTGATAGCACTTAAGACTTGCGCACGGAAGTAGCCGATGCAGTAGTCCGGGCGACCCTTCCGCTGCCTGGCGTCGGTGGAACCGGAAGGGCAATCGCCCGCTGCCCCATCGTGAAATCTGGCGGTGACTCTCCCTTTTCAGGATGAAGGCACGCGGAGGCAGCGGGATGCCGAATCATCCCCTACTCAGCGCCTCCCTCGACCGGCTCATCCTTCGGGGGCGGCGGCTCCGTGACCGGACCCTCTTCGGTGGCGGCGACCTTCTCGAGCACGGCGTCCCGGAGGAACGCGCTCCGGGAGCTCGCGCCCAGCAACGAAGCCGCCCGATCGATGCGCGCCACCTCCTGCGCGTAGAAGCGCACGGGGACCGCAACGGTCCGTCCCGCCGCGGCCACCCGAGCCTCCCGCGGCCAGGTCTCGAAGCTCTCCATCACGTCCCGGTATGCGACGACCCCGAGCAGGGGGAGGAAGATGATCGCCATCGCGAGGGCCGCCGTCGCGAGCACCTCGTCGCGTATGCCCGGCACGAGGAAGACCGTCGTCCCCGCGAGGCTGAGCGCGGCGAACACCGGCCATCGGACCGGCGCGAGCCCGCGGCGGTACGCGCGGCGGTCCACCCGGAAGGCGAAGGCGACGTACAGCGCGGACCCCACGAGAAGGAGGAGCGCGGCCACGCTCCAGCCGCCCACCGCCGCCACGATGTCGTCGCCCCCCCTGGAGCCGCCTTGCGCACCCAGGCTCGCGGCGAACCACCCGATAGAGACGCCGAGGGACGCCGCACCGAGCACGAAAGCGTCGATAGGCACGTGCCGACCCGCGCGGCGGAGCCCGATCAGCACGAGGGCGATCGCGCCCGCCAAGATCGCGGCCCCAATCAGGAGGAGCACGTCCCCGATCGAGAAGATCCGGCTCGGGTCCAGGAAGAGGAGGACCGACATGGCGGGGCGGTTCGCCTCATCCATCAGGGGCCCGAGGTCCAGCAGGTAGAACATCGGGGCGATCAGGAACGCGAAATTCGAGGCGATCAGGAAGGCCGCGCCGGTGCGCCCGAGGGAGCTTGCCAGTTGGAGGAACGGGAACGGCTCTGCGACCCCCTGCGTGGTTCCCCTCGGCATCGTCCGTCACGCGGCGCCCCGCACCCTCGACGACCACGCCGCGCACACCCCCCCGGGCCATCGTCGTACGGGCTAATGAAGGCCCCTACGGGTTTGTCGAACGACGGGATCCGCCACAACGACTATGACCCCCGCGGGGCTGACAGAAGGCAACCACGATGTCGCGCTGGAAGGAGAACGCGCTCCTGCTCATCGCAGCCGCCGCGGCGGTCGGGCTGCCCCTTGGCCTTCAGTCCGGGCCCTCAGCCGCGTACGTCTCCCGACCTCCAATCGTCATCAACAGCAACGCGGACTTCACGCCCGTAGGCGCTGGCTTCGGCTGCGAATGCGTCGCGAACGGCACCGGGATGTCCTTCGACCCGTACGTCATCGAAGGCTGGGAAGTGGACGCGTCCAGCGCCCACGGCATCTTCATCCAGAACACGGACGCCTCGTTCGTCATCCGGGACGTCTACGTGCATTCTGGCGGGACCTCCTACGACGGAATTCAGTTCCTAGCCGTTCAAAACGGCACGATCGAGGACAGCACGCTCTCGGGCAACCGGGACGGGATCCGCGCGGTGGGGAGGAACCTCACGATCGCCAACAACACGGTCTCGTTGAACACGGACGAGGGCATCTTCGTCGGGTCGGCGGGGGGCCCTCCCAACGCGAACACGGTCGTCGGCAACACGGTGACGTCGAACACGTGGAGTGGGATCAACCTGAACGATTGCTCCTACGTCACGGTGGCCGACAACGTCGTGCGAAGCAATGGCGCATTTGGCATCTGGCTATGGTATTCCGATCATGTGAACGTGACCGGGAACAACGCGTCCTTCAACCGAAACGCGGGCGTGAGCGTCGGGCACTCGACGGATGTTTTCGTGTCGGGGAATTCGCTCTACCGGAACCTCAACGGCATCGGGGTGGGCTATGGGGGCCGCACGACCGTCGCGAACAACACGGTCGCGTCCAGCGACTATAGCGGCATTGCGTTCTATACCTCGAACGAGGTCCTAGTCACGGGCAACACGATTGTAGGGAACCCGTCGGTCGGGATCGGCTTGGACGTCGATGTGACGGGCGCTCGCCTCGACCACAACGCCTTCTTCGCGAACGGCGTGCAGGCAGACGATCGGACCGGGGCGGGGACCGCTTGGGACGACGGATACCCGAGCGGCGGGAACTACTGGTCCGACCACGCGGGCGCGGACGACTGCAGCGGTCCCCTGCAGGACGTGTGCCCCGACCCGGATCGCATTATCGACTCCTCCTACGTGATCGACGGGAACAGCCAGGACCGTTACCCCCTCGTCGCGCCGCTCGAGTACGTGCCCCCGAGGGCTCCGAGGTTGGTCGGCGCCACGCTGACCGGTGGCGGTCTCGAGGACCTCACGCTCGCTTGGTCCCGCGCCTCGGACGAAGGGCTGCTCGGAGGTACCGTCGCATACCGGGTCCTCATGTCCGTGGGAAGCGCGCTCGGACCGTTCATGGGGATTGCCACGGTCCCTGCCAACGGCTCCGCCACGTACGAGTACGTGTGTGCCGCTTGCGGCCACGTCCCCGGGGACACGGATCTGCGCTTCTTCAGGATCCAGTCCGTCGACGTGTGGGAGAACGCTGCGGTGAGCGGCCTCGGCGCCCGCTACACGAAGGTCGTCGTCGCGGGGATGAATCTGCTCACGGTCCCGGTTCGAGGGTCCGATCCCTCTCTGGCTCTCATCCTCCAGACCGTCTGGCCCGCGGTGGCGAGCATACGGACCTACGATGGCGAAGACCCCGGAGATCCGTGGAAGTCCTTCTCCGCAGCGAAGGGGGGCGGGGATCTCGTCGCCCTCCCGTTTGGGACCGCCTACTGGGTCGATTCGTCGACGCCGGGGCAGTACACCATCGCCGGCCTCATCGAGGACTCCCCATCCTTCGCCCTCCACACGGCATGGAACCTCGTGTCCTACGCGTCGGTGATGCAGGAGGACATGGCGGCGAGTACCGTGGGTCTCGCGGTCCGAAGGGTGGAGACCTTCGACGCCTCGTCGGACCCATACCGATTGCGGGCGGTCCCGCCGGAGGAAGTGTTGGTCTGGGGCGAGGGCTACTGGGTCTACGTCGACGCCGACGGCCTATGGTCACAGGGATAGCTGTTCGAAGTATGAGGGATACGCGTGTATGAGGAGCATTCGCGCATCCGCAGGGTCAGGGTCGCGGTCGAGTGGGCGGCGGGGGTTTCTGGGAGATGAGATTGAGGCTCAATCGTTCGGGGGCGGCGGGAGGGGCCGCGCGAGCACGCCCCTTGGCGGCGACGGGGCCGGGGGGCGAACCACGGTCGGCGGCAGCGGCACACCCTCCGCCGTCGTCGGCACCGCCACCTTCGGAACCTCGTGGAGCGGCACCCTCGCCCACAGCGGGAAGCGGTCCCGGAGGTCCCGGTACGCCCACACGCCGAGCATGGGGATGAGCGTCACCTTCAGGACGAGCCCGATCGTGAACGCGTCCAGGCTCCCGGACCCGCCCGCCGCGGACTGGAAGAACGCCGCGATCGCCGCGGACCCCAGGACGTTCACCGCCGCGTAGATCGGCCACCGGAGGGAACTGAGCTTGAGCGCCCGCGTTCGCTCCTCAAGTCGGAGCGTGAAGAACAGGTACGCGAGGGACGCCACGAGGAGGAGGACCGCCGCCAGGCTCCACCCGCCCGTCGCCGCCGCGGCGTCCACGTCCGCGACCGAGCCCCGCGCGCGGCTGAGGGAGTACGCCATCACGGGAGCCCACGCCGCCAGGCAGGCGAGGACGACGAGCCCGAGCCCGTACACCTCGATGCCGACGCGCTTGTCCCCGCGGATCAGAGCGACGAGGATCACGAACATCGCGGAAATGAGGACGACG
>Ga0209321_10001014_pt1 | contig 18756 bp, 15 predicted proteins | sample Rifsed16ft4_FD_184012 | JGI IMG/M metagenome (GOLD analysis project Ga0209321, IMG submission 184012) | Soil microbial communities from Rifle, Colorado, USA - sediment 16ft 4 - CSP-I_5_4 (version 2) | ecosystem: Environmental > Terrestrial > Deep subsurface > Rock core/Sediment | place: Rifle...
CGCCCTCCTCTTCGGCGACCAGGATTACGCCGCCATCGCTACCAAGTAAGTCAGGTGCTGGAGCGCAGCGGCACTAAGGCACCAACAGGGTGCTCAGCAAGTCCTGGGTGCCTTCAGCTGTGGCGCAGTGCAAAGCACGGAGCGACCCAGCCGTGGTGGGTGGGGCCCCACGGCACTAAGGACTTTCATCTTACTGTTCTTACCCTCTCACAGCCCTCGGCGCAGCCTTTCCGCCAGCACCCGCTCGCGCTGATGGGCATCGTTCGCGAGGACCGTTTCTTCCTCAGTCAGCTCTGCGAGAAATCCGAAGCCTCTGACGCAATCGGCGCAAATTCTTTCACGCTCAATCGCTAAGGTACGGCGCACCAGGTCGCGCAGGTCATCCCAATCGTATTCTCTGCCGTCCTCGAATTTCCTCATCAGACGCGCGGGATTAAAACTGTCGCGCGCCTGCCAGAGCTTCAGCACCACAAGCCGGCGGATAAGCGGCTGATTGAGCGGGCGGGTGGCGTACATGCCAAGATCGTAGATGTCGCGCACCTTGTTCCGCTGATAACAGGCGCGGATTTTCTCGGCAATGATCTCGGGCAGGGCAAGGCACGTGATTTCTGCCGGCGCGAAAGGCAACAGCCTGAAATAACTCTGTTCGCACTGGCGCATACGCTCCGGCGGCAGTGTCGGCGTCTCCCGGCGGCTGATCTGCAGCCTCACCTCACTCTGGCCGCTGCCGTTCCATGCATGGGAGTAGGTGGGATTGGCGCCCCAGGACAGACCGTCCACGGTCTCGTAGTAGCTGTCATCCGGGATGAGGAACTGAATTCCGTGAAATTCCGTCTCGAACGCCTGCATCATCTGCAGGATGACCGTTTCGTGGTCGTGCTCCTCAAGGGCTGTGAAATCCAAATCGGTTGAAAACCGTCCCTGGCTTCCGATAAACATTTTCCGCAGGCAAGTCCCGCCCTTGAAGGCCAGCCTGTCCAGGATGCCGCGCTCCGATAGAAGCTGAAGGAGGAAGGTCAACACCACTTCCTTCTCGGCGATCATCATGTCGCGAAGGCCGGATAAGCATTCAAGTAAACAATTAAGTACACAAAACACCCCTGCGAAGGGTGTTTTGTGAAACCAAAGTCCATTCCCAAGAATCTCTACCCAGGCACGCCAGACCCACACTCATCTTGTCAAGTTTTCTTGCACAAAAACCTGGCACCCTTCCGCTTTGCTCTTCGGTGAGCAGGATTACGCCGCCATCGCCACCAAGTAGGAGCCGTCCCCCGAGCCCGGGAGGACGATTCCAGTCACCTTTGATCTGTCTGCCGGCATTTGCCTAAGATGTACGAATCGATGGACTGTCCGCAGAGCGACCCCTCGCGGGTCGGAGGAGGTAGAAGAAATGGCCGCATTCGTTAAAGTCGCTTCGAAGAACGACCTCGCGCCGGGTCAATGTATGGTGGCCGAGGCCGAGGGCAAGATCCTCGCCCTGTTCAACGTCAACGGGACCTTCTACGCGATCGACAACACCTGCCTCCACCAGGGCGGTCCACTGGGGGAGGGGGCGCTGGACGGATCGACGGTCACCTGCCCCTGGCACGCCTGGCAGTACGACGTAACGACCGGGAAAAACATCGACAATCCTTCCATAGGCATCGCCGGCTACCCCGTCAAAGTGGAAGGAGAAGACGTCCTGGTCGCCGTCGCATGAGATCTCGCTCACCGGCGACGAGCCCGCGATCAGGCCAACGTCAGCTCATGAGACGCGAATCCCAGAAGGAGCGGAAGCGGCGGGCCGGCCTGATCGTGAGAAAGCTGGGCAAGGCCTTTCCCCAGGCGGGCACGGCGCTCGGTCACGGCACTCCAGTACAGCTCCTGGTGGCTACCATTCTCTCCGCCCAATGCACCGACGAGCGGGTCAACAAGGTGACGCCGTCCCTGTTCGCTCGCTTCCCGGAGGCTTCCGATCTGGCCGGTGCCGACCGGGGCGAGATCGAGGGGCTCATCCGGTCGACGGGTTTCTTTCGCAACAAAGCCAAGTCGATTCAAGGCGCCTGTCAGAAGATCGTCCAAGACTTCGGAGGCCGCGTGCCACAGAACATGGAGGAGTTGCTCACTCTTCCCGGCGTGGCGCGAAAGACAGCCAACGTGGTTCTGGGAAACGGTTTCGGCAAGGCGGCCGGTGTGGTCGTCGATACTCACGTCTATCGACTCTCCCATCGGCTGGGGCTCTCGAGTGGAAAGAACCCCCTTCAGGTAGAGAAGGACCTGATGGAGATCATTCCCCAGAAGGAATGGATCGGAATCGGCAACCGGCTCATCCTGCACGGCCGGGCTACCTGCCAGGCCCGAAAACCCAGGTGCGAGTCCTGTATCCTCGAGTCCCTGTGCCCTCGTCTCGGCATCAAGCCAATTACGGCTTCCCGCACGGTGTCTCGTTCTCACCGGCCCCTTAGCGAGCGTATTCAGAGCCATCGACGCTGAGAGTCCCGAGAGCCGCCATGCGACTCGGATTGAGCCTCGGTTTCATGACATCGGTCGAAGATCCCGGTACCTCTCACCACGCTGCTTTGCTCCACTCGCGATCCCGGAACGTTGAGAACCATGGCGGAGCTGGCCCTGTCCTGAAAGGATGTCACGAGAGCTTGTGAAGCCGGAGCGGCGTCTCTATAATGCCGAAGGGTCTTGAGGAGGTTATCGGTAGAGACAAGACCACCAGAACCGCCAGAAAAACACTGAAGACCTCCACCAGGAGCTCTTGCATGCGCGCCTTTTGGTTCCTCATCGCACTCTCTCTCTTCCTCTCGGCGGCAGCGGGCTCCAGCCAACGGGAACGACAGGCCGAACAAGTTCAGCAGGCTCAGCAGCCTCAGCAGGAAGCACCTCCCCGCTTCCGCGCCGAGGTCTCCGCCGTGCTGGTGGACGTTCTGGTTCTCGATGGGCAGGGCGAGCCGATGGCGGGCCTCACTCGAGAGGATTTCCAGGTCTTGGAAGACGGCGTCCGCCAGGAGATCGATAGCTTCGAAGTCATCGACTGGACGTCCTACGTCGCGCGGGTCGCCCCGCAGGGGGAGACCGCCGCTCCGCAACCCGGGCCGGCGGCAGCGGTCAACGCCTTTCCACGCCGGTTCGTCTTCATCATCAACCGCCAGAGTGCGAGCTCGACTTACATCAGAAGGGCCAAGATGGCGTTGGAGAATTTCGTCGTCGAGTCGATGGCGGACGGCGATGAGGCCCTGATCATCGACATGGGCTTTTCCACTAAAGTCCTACAGCAGTTCAGGGATTCCAAGGCAGAGACACTTCGTACCATTCGCCAGCTCTCCCTCCTGGAAGTGGACCTCTATGCCGGCACCGGCAGCGACCTCGGCACTCGCAACGTCTACGAGACTCTGGAAAGCCTGGGACAGAGTCTCGGGCAACTTCCCGGGCGCAAAATCGTCATCTTCCTCTCACCCCAGCTGGAGCAAACGGAGAACTACCTCAACTACCTCCAAGACACCGTCGACGCCTTCAATCAATCGAATGCCAGCATCTACTCGATCAACATCGGCGGATTAGGAGGCGTCAGTGCCGCCACCGACGAATCGGCGGCGGTCTCTTCGTCTCGATCGTTCGCCATCGGTGGGCTGTTCCCGCTCGCCAATGAGACGGGAGGTAGGTACTACTACAACCTGGAGACCTTCGAGCCGGCGTTGCGGAGGGTCGGCCAGGAGAACCGCCGCTACTACCTGATCAGCTACGCACCCAGCAATACGAACTACGATGGGAAGTTCCGGAGCATCGAGGTGCGCGTCGATCGACCGAACGTGGAAGTGGTTGCCCGACGCGGCTACATAGCCCGAAAAGATCGCGCGCCTCTGACCACCGATGCGGCGCCTCCGAAGCCGCCCGCGGTTGCCGAGCAAGAACCGTCGCGGGGGGAGCCTGCCCCGCCCCGAGCGGCCAACCCTGCCAGCCCCGCCGAGAGAGTTCCCTCCGGACCCTCGCCGCCCGATCAGCTGGAGATCACGACCTATCTGTTCCCCGCCGGCAACGAAGTGGACGTTCCCATTACCGTGGCGCTGCCGCTCGATCTACTCTCCGCCGACGGAGAGCTCGTCGAGCGAAGGCTGAAGCTCGCGGTCATCGATAGCGTGCAGGGGACCGTCGCGGAGTTCACCGAACGAGTCGACGCGCGCAGCTTTTTCGTCGTTCGCAGTCCTAAACTGGCTCCCGGTCTCTATCTGCTCCAGTTGACGGTGGAAGATGCGTCCGGCAAGCAGCTCCACCAGTCCTCTACCCCTCTGGAAGTTCCCGAGGGTTTCGGCGATCGTTTCGGTTTCTCGAGCATCGTCCCGGTCTTTGCCCCTTCGGCAGCAGCGTCCGGGCAGGCCCAGCCGATCGAGATCCGGCCCACCCCGAGGCTGCCAAGGGGTGAGGACGCTTATCTCTACTTCCGCATATTCCAGGGCGAGGACGCCGGTTCCTTGGGAGACGACACCGAATTGGCCTACGTCATTCACCGAGACGGGCTGGAGGTCGCCTCAGGAGCTCATACCACGCCCCTTCGCCTCTCCAGCGCCGACGAAAGAGGTTTCCCGGTCGTGCTCCGATTGCCGACGTCGGAGCTACCGCCCGGACTCTATCGGGTCACCCTGCGCATCTCGAGCTCCAGCCTCGGTCGAAGAGCCAGCACCGAAGTCGATCTGACCATCGATTGAAAGCTGCGGGGTGGGATCGCCTCGACGGCGAGTCTCTGCGCTCATCTTGACTCGCCGCACCACGGACCACTAGCATGCCCCTGTCATGCAGGTCGATGTGCTTGCCTTCGGTCCGCATCCCGATGACGTTGAGCTCTTGGTGGGCGGGACGCTTCTTCGATTGGCCTCCTTGGGCTACCGCACCGCCATCGTCGACTTGACCGCGGGGGAGATGGGTACGCGCGGGACGCGCGAGAAGAGAGCCGCCGAGGCCGAGGGAGCCGCCAAGCTCCTAGGCGCCGTCACCCGCCGGTGTCTCGACCTGGGCGACGGTCGTCTGACGGTCGATTGGTCTTCGAAACTGGCGGTGGTCCAGGTGATACGGGAGCTACGGCCGCGGCTGGTTTTCACGAACTACTGGGAGAACAATCATCCCGATCACGCCGTCTCCGGTCCCCTGATCGCGGAAGCGGCCTACTTGGCGGGCCTCACCCGGCTCGATGCGAAGGGTGAGCCCCATCGGCCGCATCGGGTCATCTACTACTTCGTCCCTCACCGCGTCGCGCCTTCCTTCATCGTCGACGTGAGCGACTACTACCAGAAGAAGTTGAGCGCCATCCAGTCCCACCGTTCGCAGTTCCACGATCCGACCTCGCAGGAGCCGGAAACGACCATCAGCCATCCCGACTTCCTGGCACGCATAGAAGGAATCCATCGATACTTCGGTTCTCTCATCGACGTCGAGTTCGGGGAAGCCTTCTTCGTGCGGGAAGCGCTCAAGGTGGACGACCCGATGGCGCTTTTCGACAAGCCCTATACGCGGTTTGCCTGAGCTGCAGTGCTAATCAACTAAGAAGAGCTTTCGCGACGACTGCTGTGGCCGCCATTTGGACTTAATGGATGGTGTAGCGGGGACCGCCGCCCCGTTTCTGGTAATACTCCTCGAACTTCTTGCGTAGCCTCTTCATCCGCCAACGGCGGTAGCTGTCCTGGAGGAAGCCGCCGGGACTGCTGCGGCCGGCACTGCGGCGCGCGCCGCTCCGCACCCCGCCCCAGCGCAGGTAGAGATAGCCCACCGCCAGACCTCCCAGATGGGCGAGGTGGGAAACTCCTGACCCGCCTCCCAACGAGGAGAGAAAGCTGATGAGTCCCATGATGATCACGAAGTACTTGGCCTGTATGGGAAAGAAGAAGATGAAGAAGATGTTCATGTAGATGACGCGGGTAGGAAAGTACATGGCGAACGCCACCAGGAGCCCATAAATGGCACCCGAGGCACCCACCACCGGATCGGGAGTCAGAAGGGCGAAGAGGCCCGCGCCGATTCCACAAATGAAGTAGTAGCGAAGGAAGAACCGCGTTCCCCACAGCCTTTCCATCTCGCATCCGAACATGAACAGGATGAGCATGTTGATGAGGACATGGAACAGGCCGCCATGGAGGAACAAATAGGTGACGAGCTGCCAGACGTAGAAGCTCCCCAGCACCTGCGCGGGATCGAGTCGGAACCAAGTGGTGACGGGGGCAAAAAGCTGTTGGAGAACGAAGACGCCGATCGTCGAGATCAGGAGATATTTCACTCCCGGCGTGAGCGGTCCTCCGAAGGACCAAGTGGTGGTTCCGCGATAAGGTGTCCCCATTGAATGCCCTGAATCGGATTCTCTCAACTTCGAGCAAGGGGGTCAAGGCGGGGGAACACAGCGGGAGAGACTGGACGTGCTTCAGGCAGCGGTCTGAAGGATCTTGGCCAGAAACTGCCCGCTATAGGAGTTTGCCACTCGGGACACCTCTTCGGGAGTTCCGGTTGCCACCACACTTCCTCCCCGCTCTCCTCCTTCCGGACCGAGATCGATGAGATAGTCGGCGGTCTTGATGACATCCAGATTGTGCTCGATCACCACCACGGTGTTTCCTCCGTCCACCAAACGGTTCAGCACGCGCAGCAGGCGGGCGATGTCATCGAAGTGCAGGCCGGTGGTGGGCTCGTCCAAAATGTAGAGCGTGCGGCCGGTGGCCCGCTTGGCAAGCTCCCGGGAAAGCTTGACCCGCTGGGCCTCTCCCCCGGAGAGGGTGGGAGAGCTCTGACCGAGTCGGATGTAGCCGAGTCCCACTTCCATCACCGTGGCCAGAATGCGACGTATGGACGGGTGGTTCTCGAAGAGCTCGGCCGCCTCGGACACCGTGACGTCGAGAACGTCGGCGATGGAAAACCCTTTGTAGTGAACTTGCAGGGTGGCTTCGTTGAAACGACGTCCACCGCACAGCTCGCACGGCACGTAGACATCGGCCAAGAAGTGCATCTCGACCTTGATCACACCGTCGCCTTGACACTGCTCGCATCGTCCGCCGCGAACGTTGAAGGAGAATCTACCGGGTGTATAGCCGCGCATCCGAGACTCGGGCAGCGCGGCGAACAAGTCGCGGATCTCGTCGAACACCTTGGTGTAGGTGGCGGGATTCGAGCGCGGCGTACGACCGATCGGTGCCTGATCGATGTCGATGACCTTATCGAGGTGCTCTAGGCCTCGAATGGCTCGATGTTCCCCTACCCGCACGTCCGACCGGTGCAAAGAGCGAGCCAGCGCCGGATAGAGAATGTGATTCACCAGCGTGCTCTTCCCCGCTCCCGAGACACCGGTCACCGCGACCAGAACACCGAGGGGGATGCGCACATCGATACTATGGAGATTGTTCTCTCGGGCACCCTGTACTTCCACGAAACGGCCAGCCGGACGCCGCCGGGTCTTGGGCACCGGTATGGAAAGCTCCCCGGACAAATAGCGACCGGTTAGCGAGCCGGGGTTGTGGCGCAGCTCGACCGGCGTGCCGGTCGCTACGATTTGTCCACCCTGAACGCCCGCACCGGGACCGAAATCGATCAGATAGTCGGCCGCTTCGATGGTCTCCCGGTCGTGCTCCACCACAATCACGCTGTTGCCGATGTCCCGGAGGTGGCGAAGTGCCCCGATGAGTTTCGCGTTGTCGCGGGGATGAAGACCGATGGAAGGCTCGTCCAAGATGTAGACCACACCGGTGAGCTCGGAGCCGACTTGGCTGGCCAACCGAATGCGCTGGGACTCCCCACCGGATAGAGTGGGCGCCAACCGATTGAGCGACAGATAGCTCAGCCCGACGTCGCGCAGGAAGCGAAGACGATTCATGATCTCTTTCAAGAGCTCGGCCCCGATCACGGCGTCCGGTCCTGAGAGCTCGGCGGTGGTTGCGAACAGGTAAGCGTCGTCGATAGTGAGCGCCGCCACCTCGGTGATGCTCTTACCCGCGACTCGCACCGAGCGCGCCTCGGGCCTCAGCCGGCTTCCGTCACAGCTCGAACAGACCTTATCCGATAGATACCGCAAGTAGTGCCGACGGGCCGCCTCCGACTTGGTCTCTTTCAGCCGACGCAACAGCGTGGGGATCACGCCCTCGAAACGCATACGGAACGACCCGGTCCCGAAATCGCCCTTCCAGCGGAACGCCACCTTTTCCCTTCCCACCCCGTAGAGGATGATGTCTCTCTGCTGCTGCGTGAGCCGCTCCCAAGGACGATCGAGATCGATGTCGTGTTTAGAAGCCACGCTCTTCAACAAGGACGTCATCCAGCTCTTCTTCTCCCCCACCGCGCCCCACGGCTTGAGCGCTCCGCCGTTGATGGAGAGAGAGGAATCGGGCACGATGAGATCGACGTCCATCTCCGCCTTCGTTCCCAGCCCGTTGCAATCGGGGCACATGCCCTGAGGTGAGTTGAAGGAGAAGAATTGCGGGGAGAGCTCTGGAAAACTGAGCCCGCAAGCATGACAGGCCCGGTGCTCGGAGAACAATCGATCTTGGACGGGGGCGGTGCTTCCACCCTCTCCCATCGAAGAGACGATGAGAACGCCCCCACCGTAGCGGAGGGCGGTCTCCACCGAGTCGTCGAGGCGGTCGGCAAGATCGGGCTTGGCCACTAGCCGGTCGACCACCAGCTCCAGGGTGTGCTTTTTTTTCTTGTCGAGAACGATCTCCTCGTCCAGCGAGCGGGTCTTGCCATCGATGCGAATTCGAGTGAAGCCGCTCCGGCGAGCCTGCTCGAGCACTTCGCGGTGCTCGCCTTTACGCTCGGTGACCAAGGGGGCGAGAATCTGGAAGCGGGTGCCGGGCTCGAGACCGGCGATCTCTTCTACGATTTTCTGAGAGGTCTGTTGAGTGACCTCTCTCCCGCACTGGTGACAATGGAGCTTGCCTATGCGGGCGAAGAGCACGCGCAGATAGTCATAGATCTCGGTAATCGTCCCCACCGTGGAGCGGGGATTGTGTCCGGCGGACTTTTGATCGACGGAGATGGTCGGAGACAGCCCACGGATCGTGTCGTACAAGGGCTTTTCCATCTGACCCAGGAACTGGCGGGCGTAGCTGGAAAGCGACTCCACGTAGCGTCGCTGACCTTCGGCATAGAGCGTATCGAAGGCGAGCGAGGACTTCCCGGAACCGGAGACGCCGGTGAAGACGACCAGCTTTTTCTTGGGGATGTCGACGCCGATGTTCTTGAGATTGTGTTGGCGGGCTCCCTTGACGACAAGCCACTCCGGCTCCATGAACCTCTCCGCGCTTACTCCCAGTCCGGCTTGACCGCGAAGAAGAAGCTTTCTCTCCCCCGCTCGACGAACAGCACGACCTCTCCCGGTCGTTCCTGGCGGAGCATTTCCACCGCCTGCCGGAACGTGTCGAGATCCGCAACCGTGCGCTCGCCGAGCTTGACCAAGAGATCTCCCGGTCGCACTCGATTCGGATTGGTGCGCACCGCGACTGGCGGCTCCCTCACCACCACCCCCTGGGTCTCGGGATCGAGATTGCGGGTAGCCAGGTAGTCGAAAGTAACTTCCTGCACCGCCAGGTCCAGCTCTTCGACTTCCACGGTGTCCGCTTCCCTCGACGTCTTGGGGGCGGGAGCCAATGTGGCCACTGCCGACCCTTGCGCGCCATCCCGCCAGTAGCCGATTCGAATCTCCGTTCCGGCGCCGATGCGGAGCAACTTCTCCGAGAAGGCTCCCAGGTCTTCGTCCCGATCCACGTCGATGGGCTGCCCCTGAAACTCGGTCAGAACGTCACCGGTTCGAAGCCCCGCCATCTCCGCGGGGGACCGCTGGTACACGTAACCCAGAACGATGCCGGCTCGAACCGGTAGGTTGAGATGCTCGGCGAGCTCCGGGGTCAACGCCTGCATCTCCACTCCCAACCAGGCCCGCCGCAGGGGAACCGACTCGGGCGACCGGCTGGCGGCGGCCGCGAACTGCCGGGCGGGGCGCGCAAAGCCTCGCCCCACGCTCTTCGGCAAGTCGCGCATCACCGAGAGCAAGGCGATGGGGTTCCTCAAGCTTCCTTGCGGCATCGGCACCGTGATGGCATCGAGCATTCCGAGCGGTGTTCCTTCCAGATCGCAGACCAACGAGCCGACGGGATCGGAGGCGCCGGTGGCGACGACGAAACCCTCGTACGGGTTCGATACCACCGCTTGCACGCGGGTCAGCTCGACCGCCAAGGCCGGGCCCAAGGGCTCCGGCAAAAGGCTCAGGACCACCACTTCCTGCCCCACCGCCGCTGCTGGGGCGGAACTGAAGACGACCGGCTCGAACCGCCTCTCTCCGGCATCGATTCGAAAAAACGCCACGTCCGCTTCCGCGTCGCGGCCGATCAAGGTCGCCGCGTGCTCACTCCCGTCCACGAGGTGAACGCGCGCTTCGCTGACCGTGGCATCCTCCCGGGTCACCGACGCCGGGAATCGCACGCCGACTCCATGGGGAACGTCGGTGAAGGGTTCATAGATCATCCCACTCACCATGACCATGCCGTCTTCCGAAACCAAGATGCCGGTAGTGGCGAGCTCCGCTTCCTGAGGCGGCTCTCCTGGAGAGACCCTGACCTGTTGGCTATAGGTCACCTGAACCAGGCTGTGCCGGTAGCGATCCTCCAGGCGCGATAGCTTTTCCGAAACGGACTCCCCCTGCGGTGTCACCAGGGGAATGAGAAGACCCAGTCCTACCAGGAGGCTACTGTTCATAGGAAGCCTCGATGAGAACGAGTTGGCGGGAATGCTGACGCATGACCGTCAAGAGCACGTTCTCGACTTCCTCGCTATCCAGACGGCGGTAGATCTCGAGCAGGGCGTCCAGCCCGGCGACTTCCTCATTCTCGACGCGTACCACACGATCTCCCGGAAAGAGGCGTGCCCGAAAGGCCGCCCCGTTGGGCTTCACACCCACCACCACCACGCCATTCTCGTCCGGCAGATTGAACTCCATGGCGAACTCTCGAGTGATCCCTCGGGCGGTGAAGCCCCAACTCTCGCATTCCATCTCATCCGAGATGCTCTGACTACGCTCCTCGGTCACCAACGCGAATCGAAGCTTCTCGCCGTCGCGCTCGATCAATTGCTCGACCGTCTCACCGACCGGGGTGTCGGCAATCAACTTGTAGATGGCGGGGAGCTCCTCCTGGAACTGAGCCGCGATCTCTTGGCCGCCATATGCCATCAAAACGTCTCCCGCCTGAATCCCGGCCCGCGCCGCCGGCGAGTCGGGCTCGACGCTGCGAATGACCACGCCGGGCGAAGGCTCCGCCTCGAAATACTGTGCCAGCTCCTCCCGGGGTTGGAAGTCGAGCCCCAACCAGCTCCGCCGAACCCGTCCGTGGTCGATCAGCTCAGCCGCTACCTCCTTGACGATGTTGATCGGTATGGCGAAACCGATACTGGACGCGCCAAAGGCGCCACGAGAGTTTACCCCCACCACCAGTCCATCGAGGTTGACCAGCGGTCCTCCACTGTTTCCCGGATTGATGGCGGCGTCGGTCTGGATCCAGGTATTGAACGAACCGGTTCGTTCGCCGGTCGGCAGCTTGAAATCGTCGGGAAGGTAACGGTCCTTACTGCTCACCACGCCGAAAGAGAGCGAGCGTTGCAGAGCGAGAGGACTCCCCAGCGCCATCACGTACTGACCGACCTGTAGCTCATCGGAATCCCCCAACCCCACGGGATCGGGAAGCTTGAAATCCGTTCCCACGTCCACCTTCAGCACCGCGATGTCGGTCAATGGATCTTCTCCCACCAGCACACCGGGGACGCGCTGCCGATCGCTGAGAGTAATGATGAGCCGTTTGGCTTTTCCCGCCACGTGGTAGTTGGTGACGATGTGTCCCCGGTCGTCGAAGATGAAGCCGCTGCCGATGGCGGTCGAGCTCCGCCTCTCCCCGGAGGAGTAGACGTCGGTGATGGGCTGCACGTTCACCAGCGCCGGTGCTACCAGGTCCCGCGCCGCAAAAACACGCTGCTGGAGCTCCTCGGCACTCGTCGACTGGCCGGCGATCTCTGCCGTCGACAGAAGGGAGAAGGCCAGAACAAGTTGCGCTGCCGTACCTCGTCTCACTGATCTCATGCTCCGAGTCACCTTTCCGCGATTGCTGAAGTTTTGCCAGTGGGGGGTCGCCCGATCCCCGATCAGCATCGTAGCAAAAAGACAGCGCGTCTTTCAAAGAGCCGGCGGAAGATTCGCGAATCTTATTGGTTTGACAGTCTCTTCCGGCGGTGACTAGAATCACTTTGTTCTTAAAAGAAAGGGCAACAAGCACTACTTATGGTCGAGAGCCTTCCGACCGCGGCTGCCTTGGGCCTCCTGTTGGCAGCTTGTGCGCTCCTCGCCGGAGGCATGATCGTCGCCGGCCGTCTCCTCAGCGCACGCGAGGCGGGAACGCCGAGCCCGGCGAAGCTCGAGCCTTTCGAGTGCGGTGCCGAAAACGTGGCGCCCCTCCCGGCGCGATTCTCCGTCAAGTACTACCTGGTCGCCATTCTCTTTCTCTTGTTCGACGTCGAGATCGTGTTCTTCTATGCCTGGGCAGCAGCCTTCCACGAGCTCGGCGTCAGCGAGTTCGTGGCCATGTTGTTCTTCGGCGGCCTGCTAGCCGCCGGGCTCGCTTACGAGTGGAGGTCAGGAGCGCTCGAATGGGACTGATGGAAGGGCTCGACAACAGCGTGGTGACCGGGAGGCTGGATTCGGCTCTGGGCTGGGCGCGCAAGTTCTCCCTGTTCAATTTACCTTTCGTCACCGCCTGCTGCGGCATGGAGTACATGTCGGTGCAGGGCGCCCACTATGACATGGATCGCTTCGGCGCCGCCTTTCCCCGATTCTCTCCCCGCCAATCCGACCTCCTCATGGTGGTGGGAACCATCAGTCTCAAGATGGCACCGGTGCTGGTCAAGGTCTACCAGCAGATGTGCGAACCCAAGTGGGTGGTCTCTTTCGGCGTGTGCACGATCTCCGGCGGATTCTACGACAACTACTGCACCTTGATGGGCATCGACCGGGTGATTCCGGTGGACATGTACATCCCGGGCTGCCCGCCCCGTCCGGAGATGGTGCTGGACGGACTGCAGAAGCTGCAAGAGAAAATTCAACGCTCCCCGCACCCGCTCACCAGCGGAGAACGACACCGGGACTCCCCCGACTCCTCCCATCGCGCATGAGCTCTTCCCCGACGCCCGAGCTTCTCGACAAACTGGCCGAACGATTGGGGTCGCATCTCCTGCGGCGCGACGCCTTCCGTGGTGAGGCGACGGTCGTCGTCGCTCCCCAGGCCTGGTTGGAAACGTGCCGATTCCTCAAGGAAGATCCGGAGCTCGCCTTCGGCCTTCTGGTCGACTTGACCGTCGTGGATCTCCAGGCGCTCGGCGGCTCCCCCCGCTTCGAGTTGGTCGCCCATCTCTACTCCATCAGGAAACGGCACCGGATTCGCCTCAAGACGCCGGTGCCCGAGGACCAGGCGCAGGTGCCGAGCCTCACACCGCTCTGGAAGAACGCCAACTGGCTGGAGCGCGAGGCCTGGGACATGTTCGGCGTTCGCTTCTTGGGTCATCCCGAGCTCCGGCGCATCCTTCTCTATCCGGAGTTCGAAGGACATCCTCTCCGCCGGGACTACCCCCTTCGTAAACGACAGCCCCTGGTTGCCGAGCGAGACGTCGAAGAACCACGCAGCATGGTGAGCGAGCCGGTGCGTTATCCGGTAGATCCTCGGTTCAAAACATTCGGAGTATGAGATGAAACCCATTCCCCAGGAGCCGCCACGGGATCACATGTTCCTCAACATGGGTCCGTCGCATCCCGCCATGCACGGAATCATCAAGATCCAGCTGGAGCTCGACGGAGAGACCATCGTCGGCTCCCAGGTGGAAATCGGATACCTGCATCGGGGCTTCGAGAAGACCTGCGAAAATAGAACCTACACGCAAGTCATCCCTTACACCGATCGTCTCAATTACGTCTCGCCTCTCATCAATGAGGTCGGTTTCTGCCTGGCGGTGGAGAAGCTCTTCGGGCTGAACGTGACGCGACGTTGCCAGTACATCCGCGTTCTCATGTCCGAGATCTCGCGCATCACCGATCACCTGACCTGCATCGGCGCCAGCGCCATGGAGCTGGGAGCAGTGAGCGCTTTCCTCTACCTGATCAAGGCCCGCGAGACGCTCTACGACCTCATCGAGGAGGTCAGCGGGGCCCGCGTCATGCCCAACTACATCCGGGTGGGTGGTTTGAAGTCCGATCTGCCGGAGGGTTTCGAGGAACGGACTCGCTTGGCCATGGGGGAAGTGCGGAGCGTACTCGATGAAACGCATCGCCTGCTCACTCGCAATCGCATCTTCGTGGATCGGCTCAGCGGATTGGGGGTCATCTCCGCCGAAGATGCGGTAAGCCACGGCTTCACCGGGCCCTGCCTGCGCTCCACCGGCATCGGCTACGACGTGCGCCAGGCCGAGCCCTATCTGGTCTACGACCGACTGGATTTCGACGTTCCGGTGGGAGAAACGGGCGACAACTACGATCGCTATCTGGTGCGCATGGAAGAAATGAAGCAAAGCCTGCGCATCATCGAGCAGTGCCTGGCGCAGATGCCGCAGGGTCCCTACCAAGTGGATCTCGACGGGCGGGAGATGACGCCTTCCGAGGTGATCGAGGGGATGAAGGCGAAACCGCCCCTCCAGCCCATCCGCCAGGCGCGCATCCGCCTCAGCCCCGATCTCGAGGGCACGGAGAAGCGGAGCGTCCAGGACGTGGTGGCTGACGACAAGACGGTCGTCTTCCCCCCCAAGGAGGACACCTACGGGAACATCGAAGGGCTCATGCAACACTTCAAGCTCGTCATGTATGGCCACGGCATCCGCCCTCCCCGCGGAGAGGTCTATCAAGCGGTGGAAGGCGGCAACGGCGAGCTGGGCTTCTACCTGGTCTCGGACGGCACCGACCTGCCCTACCGTCTTCGCTGCCGCGGTCCCTGCTTCCACTTGATGTCCGGCCTGAGCACCATGATCGAGGGAGAGACGGTGGCCGACGTGGTGCCGACCTTCGGTTCCATCAATATGATCGGCGGCGAGCTGGACCGGTAGGGTCCTTCTGCACGTAGCGGTCGATTCGGAAAGTGCCATGCCCACACTGAAGATCAACGGCCAGGAGATCACCGTCGAGAGCGGACTGACGGTGATCCAAGCCGCCGACCGGCTGGGCGTCCGGATCCCGCGCTATTGCTACCACCCCGGCCTCTCCATCGAGGGTAATTGCCGCATCTGCACCGTCGAGATCGAAAAGATGCCCAAGCTGACCACCGCCTGCACCACGCCGGCGGCCGACGGCATGGTGGTATGGACGGATAGCCCACCGGTCGACAAGGCTCGCAAAGGGGTCCTGGAGTTCCTGCTACTCTCCCACCCTCTCGACTGTCCGGTCTGTGACGCGGCCGGGGAGTGCGATCTCCAGAACTACTACATGGCCTATGGCGCTTACCAGTCTCGGTTCGCGGAGAGCAAGCTCAAGAAGCGCAAGGTGGTGGACATCGGTCCCACCGTCCTGCTGGACAACGAGCGGTGCATCCTTTGCACGCGGTGTGTGCGGTTCACCAACGAGGTGAGCCGGAGCGGAGAGCTGGGACTCCTCAACCGCGGCGTAGAGACCGAGATCGGTTTGTTCCCCGGGAAAAAGCTCGACAACCTCTATTCGGGATGCGTGGTCGACATTTGCCCGGTGGGAGCCCTCACCGACAAGGACTTCCGTTTCCAGGTCCGCCCCTGGTATCTGAAATCAACGCCTTCCATTTGCCCGCACTGCAGCCGCGGATGCAACATCGTGGTCGATTGGCAGACGGAACGGCCGCATCATGGCGGCGGCAAGAGAGTCTTTCGATTACGCCCCCGGCACAACCAGGACGTCAACCGATGGTGGATGTGCGACATCGGCCGCTACGGGTATCACTTCGTGGATTCCGCCCATCGCCTGCGGGAACCCTTGATGGCATCGGAAGAAGAGCCCGAAGAAGGAGAGGAAGTGCCGATGATCCCCACCGACTGGGAGCGCGCATTGGCGAAAGCGGCCGACCTTCTCGCCGCCAAGCCGGCCCTGGTCGTCTCCGGCGACGCCTCGAACGAAGAGCTCTGGGCGTTCCGGAAACTGGTGGGAGAAGAGGCCCACGCGCTTTACTATCTTCCGCCTCCCGAGCCACCCGACCATCTTCTCTTTACCGGCGAGCGCTCCCCCAATCGGAAGGGCGCGGAGCTCATGGGCTACCAGATCGTTCTGGGAAAAGGTGCCGAGACGGCGATCCGAGAAGCGGCCGGCGAAGCGGGTGCGCTCCTGGTGGTGGGAAGCGCCTTCTCCGACTCTCTGCAGCGCGCCGGCTCGTCGATTCCCATCGTGGTCATTACACCGTTGTGGAAAGCGGGCCGGGCGCGAGTCGTTCTGCCTTCCGCGGTATGGGTCGAAAAAGACGGCACCTTCACCAATCTCGACGGCCGCGTCCAACGCTTTCGAAAGGCGCTTCAACCGCTTGGTACGGCTCGACCCGGGCTGGCCATCGCCTCGTCGCTCGCCGAGAAGATGGGGCGCTCCCCAATCTCCGCGGAAGCAGGTCACGCATTCGCCTCGTTGGCGGCTGAAGTGCCGGCGTTCTCCGGGATGACCCTGGAAGCGATCGGAGATGGCGGCTGGCCGGCCAAACTCTAGGACCCCGTGCTCATCGAGACCCTCATCACTCTCGCCAAGATCGCCGTCGTTCTCGGGGCGGTCCTGAACTTCACGCTCCTTCTCACCTGGGTGGAGCGAAAGCAAAGCGCCGTGATCCAGGACCGCATCGGCGCCAACCGCGCCTCCATCCTGGGCATCCGCGCCCTGGGACTCTTCCACCCGCTCGCCGACGGGATCAAGATGCTCACCAAGGAGGATTTCGTCCCCGCTTCGGCGGACCGCTTCTTACACGCGCTGGCACCGTTCCTCTCCCTGTTCTGCGCGCTGGTCACCTTCGCCGTCATCCCCTTCGGGGACGTGCTCCGGGTGGGCGATCGCGAGATTCAGCTTCAGATCGTGGACCTCGACGTCGGCATCCTCTTCATTTTCGCCTTTGCGGCTCTCGGTGTTTACGGCGTGGTGCTGGCGGGTTGGGCCTCAGGAAACAAGTGGGCGCTCCTCGGATCCCTGCGGGCCGCCGCGCAGGTGATCGCTTATGAAGTGACTCTCGGCCTCACCATCGTGGGAGTGCTCCTGGTCTTCGGAACCGTTGCCCTCGACGAGATGGTGCGCGCGCAAGGAGCAACGACCGTCTGGGGTCTCCCCAAGTGGGGCATCGTCGTGCAGCCTCTCGGATTCTTATTGTTCCTGGTGGCCGCCACCGCCGAGACCAAGAGGACGCCCTTCGATGTCCCGGAAGGAGAGTCGGAGATCATCGGCTACCATCTCGAGTATTCGGGGATGAAGTTCGGGATGTTCCTGATGACCGACTTCGTGGAATCCATCCTGGCGGCGGCCGTCGCCACCACGCTCTTTCTGGGAGGATGGCAAGTGCCGTACCTTCAAGCGAGCGGGTTCGCCTTTCCCTGGGGTGCCATTTGGGAGCTTCCACATCTGGCCGTCGTTTTGCTCCAAGTACTGTCCTTCGCTTTCAAGGTGTGCCTGATCTCCTGGCTTCTGATGCAGATCCGCTGGACGCTACCCCGCTTCCGATACGATCAGGTGGTGAGGTTGGGTTGGAAGATGCTGCTTCCAGTCTCCCTGGCCAACACTTTCGTCACCGGCTTGGTGCTCTTAGTAATAAGGTAGGCAGGAGCCTCTTGAGCTTGGAAATCGCCCTACTGGCCGCGGTGGTCGTGGCGGTGGCTCTCGTCGCCCTAACAGTAGCCTTAGTAATGATCCGCCGACCGGGCGGAGACTCCACGGAAGGAATGGCTCTCCTCCAGCAGCAACTGAACGCCCTCCGCTCCGAGCTCGCCGGCTACATGCAGCATCAATCCGCCCAGCTCGAGCACGCGCATGAAACCATGGGCGTGCGGCTGGATCGGGCGTCGACCAGCGTCAGCGAAGTCCGTCAGCAGCTGGGTGTTCTGGAGCAGGCGACCCAGCGGGTTCTGGAAGTCGGAAAGACGGTGGCCGGCATCGAGAACCTGCTGCGCGCTCCCAAGCCCCGCGGCGTGCTGGGCGAGGTGCTTCTCGGTGAGCTCTTGCGCCAGGTGTTTCCTCCCGGGCTCTTCGATCTCCAGTACGCCTTCAAGAGCGGAGAGAGAGTCGACGCCGTGGTGCGCGTGGGAGAGAACCTGCTCTCGATAGACGCCAAGTTCCCTCTCGATAACCTGAGGCGCGCCGATGAAGCGACCGAAGCCGAGCGCGACGCCCTGCTGCGCGCCTTCGCCCGCGACTTCCGAAAGCACGTGGACGCGGTGGCCGGCAAGTACATCGTTCCCGGCGAGGGAACCCTTCCTCTCGCCTTCCTCTACGTGCCGGCGGAGAACGTCTACCAGCAGGCCATCCTCGGCGAGTGGGAGCTCGCGGAGTACGCGGTCGCCCGCCGGGTCGTCCCCATGGGACCGCTCGGTCTCTACGCGTTTCTGCAAAGCGCGCTCCTGGGCTCCCGCGCCATCGCCGTTCCCGCTCAGGCCCGGGAGATCCTGGCCGGGCTGGAACAGATCGCCATCGAGCTCCAACAGTTGGCAGAGGAGATGGCCAAACTGGGGCGACATCTGGGACTCGCCCGCGGTAACCTCGAGCAAATGGAAAGGCGAACCGGTCATCTCTCGGAGACGGTAGAT
>Ga0209321_10001015_pt1 | contig 18748 bp, 14 predicted proteins | sample Rifsed16ft4_FD_184012 | JGI IMG/M metagenome (GOLD analysis project Ga0209321, IMG submission 184012) | Soil microbial communities from Rifle, Colorado, USA - sediment 16ft 4 - CSP-I_5_4 (version 2) | ecosystem: Environmental > Terrestrial > Deep subsurface > Rock core/Sediment | place: Rifle...
ACGAAGAGGCGGTCCTCATCAGCTCTCAATATGGATGGGCTTCATGTTAGGCCAGAGTCGAGGATAGAAACAAGAGGCTTGCCCGGTCCAGCAAGGCCGGAATACGATGACTCGCCGCGTATGGAAAAATCCTTCCGGGACCGGCTCGATCGAATAGAGGACGAGCACTGGTGGTACCGAGCTCGCCAACTGATACTGGAGCGGGCCATCGACCGGCTGGTGGGTCATCCCGAGCGTTCCCTTGCCATCGGAGTGGGGGCGGTTCGCGAGGCGGAATGGCTGTCGCGGCGCACCCATCTGGTGGCCATCGACAAGGCGCAGATCAGTAAGCGCTGTGCGGAGCTGGCCCTTGCCGTTCAGAGCGATGCCGCCGCGCTACCTTTTTCCGACGGCGCCTTCGACGCCGCCTTCATCCTCGACGTCCTCGAGCATATAGAGGAGGACGATGTCGTGCTTCAGGAAATCCGGCGGGTCCTGCGTCCGGGAGGGTCGCTCTTGATCACGGTCCCGGCGTTCATGTTCTTGTACGGGAGACAGGATCGAATGAGCGAGCACAAGCGCCGCTATCGTCGCCGGGACCTCATGCGTCTGGTGGAGAGGCTCGGTCTCGAGGTTCAGTACTGCACGTACTTCAATACTCTTCTTTTCCCTCCCATCGCCGCCATTCGGGTGGCGAGACGTTGGCTCAAGCTTCCCGACAGGGAAGGAAGGACGGACTTCGATATGCGACTGCCCCATCCGGTGGAACGCTTGTTGGAAAACGCGCTGGCCGCGGAGCGCCATGCCATCGCCCGCATCGTCCTTCCCTTCGGTGTCTCCCTCCTGTGCTCGGCGCGCCGCGCCCTCTAGCCGCGCCGATCGGCCTTTACCAACCTCCTCCCCTACCGCCGCCTTTGACATCAAAACCCGAGTGCGACACCCTCCCGCCGTGCCGGCCGACAACTCGATCTACCAGACCCTCGATGACTGGTGGGATCCCACTGGCTCGCTTGCCGGCATCCATGCCATGGATCCAGCTCGAGTCGGATACTTCCGCGGCGTGCTGGAAGGCCGCTTCGGACCGGACCTTCGTGGGCTGCGCCTCTTGGACGTGGGGTGCGGGGGAGGCATTCTCACCGAGGATTTTCTACGACTGGGGGTGTTTGCTACCGGCGTGGACGTTGCAGAGAAGGCCCTCCGCTGCGCTGCCTCCCACGCGCGCGCCGGTTCCTTGAAGCCGATCTACGTTCGCGCCAGAGGCGAGCGACTTCCTTTCGCCGATGCCTCTTTCTCCGCGGTCGTGAGCTCCGACTTCCTGGAGCACGTGGATGACGTACGGGAGCTGGTGCGAGAGGGTGCACGTCTGCTGGAGCCGGGCGGGCTATTCCTTTACGACACGATCAATCGGACTTGGCTCACTCTCCTTTTTCATATCGGCATCCTCCAGGAATGGAGAAAGCTGGTTCCACCGCGCACCCACGACTGGCGTCAGTTCGTGAAACCCAGCGAGCTCGACGCCACCCTGCGCGCCGAAGGACTCCACCCGGTGGAGACGCGGGGACTCTTCCCGGCCCAGCCTCTGCGGTTTGCGCTTCACCTGCTCCGGCACCGAAAAGGCAGAGACCGCATGCCTCCCTTTCGGATCGGCGATTGGACCGTGGGAAGCTATGTGGGTTATGCGACCAAGAGCTTGTAAAACCCGCAATCGCCCCGCATAATAAAGAGAACCCGATCTACTATGAGCAGAAAGCTCCTCGCTCTGTTGGCGGTGACTGTCTGGAGCACCGGTCTCGGTCTAGCCCTGGAGAACGGGCCGCTCACCAGTGACAAGACGCAGATCGATCCAGAAAGCTATCGGCTGTCCGTCGAGCAGCAAGCGCTCATTTGGGCCAAGGACAGTTTCCCCCGCTTCATCGTTTGGCCGACACAGGCCTTCGACCTCCTACAGAAGAAATCCATCGCCTCCCTTCGGGCAGCGGAAGAAGCGATACGCCTGGACTCGAAAAACGCCTTCGCACGGGCTTTGTTGGCTCGCTACTACCTCATGCCTGCCGACACCTTGGACTCCGCAAGAGAGAATTGGAAGCTTTCTTTCGAGAACGGCGGGGGGATCAGCTTCCCGTCCCTGTATTACGACGTCGACGACAAGCGCTATTTCATGAGCCACATTCGAAAAGAAGGGATCTACATTTATCGCTACGGCCAGTTCGGGGTGGAGACGATGACCGAGCTACCGGACGAAACGAATACCCTCTACTGGGAAGCGCACGCCGGACACATCTCGTCCGATCTCGAGCCCGCCGCCATCATCTATTGGAAAGACGTCGTGAAGATGAAGAGCGGCAACTGGGTGCAGTGGTTGACGCTCAAGAACGAGATCACGTTACGATCGGACCGCGGGAAAGAAGAGACCCTCGACGAGGTCAAGGTAGCCTTCCTGGGCGGCGTGGGAAAGTTCGACTGGCATCTCGACTGGTGGGATCTCGCTCACGGCAAGATCAACATACGCACCCACAGCTACGGGCCCACCGACTACAACGCCAGGCTGCGCTCGGTCATCCTCGAGCTGGTCGACCCGGATGGCCGCATCGAAGCGCCCAAGGCGCCCAACCCGGGACCGGGCTGGTAGCGACCCGCGCCGGGCGCCCCTAGTTGACTTTCTCGCCTCGGGCCAGCGCCTCGACGCGCGTTTGAAGGCTCGGGTCGTTCACTCCCAACTGGACCGCCTTCCGGTAGTTCTCCTGCACGGCGGCAACCAACGCCTCGTCTCCCGGACAAGGACAGCCTTTTTTGATCGACCCGAAGTGGGCCCAGGCAAGAGCCAAATAGGGCGCTCCCCAGTTGGGCGGGGCCGCTTCAACGGCCCGCTGCAGGGTCTCGACGGCGCCGCTGAAATTAGACTTCGCGAGCTGCGCTCTCCCAAGGTTATACAGGCCCACCGGGTTGGCGTAGCCGGGAGTACTGGCGGCCTTCGAAAGAACGGCAAGAGCGGCGTCCACCTGTTGGCTGGCAAGGAGTCCGCTTCCGTACTCCGACAAGTAATCCGGGTTGTCCGGCTCCAAATCGACCGCCTTCTTGAGCGAGGGAAGGGCCCCCGCCGGATCCTGCTTCTTGTTCAGCAGAAGCTTGCCTCGCTCGTAGTGCGCCGCCGCGAAGTTGGAATCGATGGCGAGAGCGGCATCCAAGGCAGAAACCGCAGCTTCCACGTCTCCCGTCGTTCCCAGGGCGCGTCCGAGATGATAATGAAGCTCCGCGGACTCGGGGTACTGCTGGAGGGAGCTCTTCAAGAAGTCGATGGCTGCCGCCGCGTCGCCCTGGTTCGCCATGACCCTGGCCAGAGAGACGACGGCTTCCGTCGAGCTGGGGTTTAGCTGGGCGGCGGTCCGATAGTAGCCGATAGCCAAGTGGGGATTGCCTTGCGCCTCGTGCATCTGACCGAAGGCGAGCTGCGCCTCGAAATCGTTGGGATTCACCGTCACCGCCATGGACAGATCGGAATAGGCGGCGGCAACGTCTCCCTTGGCGCTGTGGGCGATGCCTCGGATGGAATAGGCCTGGGTGAGCTGGTTGTCGAGCTCGATGGCCTTGGTCGCGGCGGCGATCGCTCCGTCGTAGTCTTTGTTCGCCAGCATGATGTCTGCCATACCCGCGTGCGCTTCCGCAATCGACGCGTCCAGCTCGAGGGCCTTGGCGAACGAGCCTTTGGCCTCCTCTTGGTTTCCTAAACCGAACTGCGCCAGGCCCAAGGAGGCGTGCGCCATGGCACTCTGGGGAGCGAGCTCGACGGCCTTCTGCGCCGCTCCTACTGCTTCATCCAGCTTGCCGATCTTGGCCAGGCTCATGGCCAGATAGATATGAGCGTCGGTGTTGGAAGGATCGAGCTCTATGAGCTTGGGCGAGGCTTCGGCAGCCGCTTGGTACCTGCCTAACTTGAATAATGCATCCGTCAAGCCGGTGTAGGCCTCCAGGCGCTCGGCACCCTTACCGTTTTCCGCCGCCATCCGGTAAGCACCGACGGCGTTCTCCCACTCTTCGTTACCCGCGTAGATCCTGGCCAGCTTGAGATGCGCCTCCGCGTTGTCGGGGTAGTCGACCGTGATGTTGTAATAAATCTTGGCCGCCTCCGCGAGTTTGCCTTCCTTGACCAGTTGATCTGCCTGGCGCATGCTCTCCGCGGCGTCCCTCTTCGTTTGTGCGTCGCTTTCTTGCGTCTGAGATTGAACGAAGGGTTGAAAAAGAATGAAGAGCACCAGTGCAGCCGCGAACGTGCTCGCTATGGATCTCGGACGAAATCTCATGACTCCCTCCTTTGGGGATGACCGCTGTGCCCCCTTAGGCGTGTTTTTTGTGAGTCCTCTGGGTGCGGATTCTAATCTACGGCCGATCGGTGTTCAAATGCTCTGGCGAGCGGCCTTCTCGAGGATGATGTCACAGGTTCTCGATACGCCCTGGCGGCCGGCAAGCCGTTCCGCTGCCAGTCTGCAGGACGCTTGGACCGATTGAGAGCTCATGAGCTCGTCGAGTGCAGCGGCGACGGCGTGGGCACGATAACGCTTGGGTGTCAGCGAGCGAGCCACTCCCAGCGTCTCGAGCCGCCAAGCGTTGTCGAACTGATCGAAGGCCATGGGCCGGAGGAGCTGCGCCACCCCCGCCGCCAGCGCCTGACTCGACGTGCCAATGCCGCCGTGGTGCACGACGGCCCCGACCCGCGGCAAGAGCTGCGAAAAGGGCACGTGGTCGAATCGCCGAACGGTGGGCGGAAGCCGGTCCGGAACCTGCTCCGCGAACGGCGTCAGCAGCATTCCTCTCTTGTTCGCAAGAACGCAGGCTTCCGCGGACTCGCTGAAGAAGCGCGTTTCGGTGGTGGTCGCCGTGCCGGTGGTGAAGACGACGGGTGGGGCGCCCGATTCGAGGAAATCCTGGACGTCGGCGGCGAGTCCGTTCGTCCCGGCTTGGTCATAGAGCGGAAAATCCGTCAAATGAACGCCGGCGGGCCAGTCGGGTTGGGGGGAGGCGAACCACGCCGGGAACAAGCCGAGAGTCAGATCGGCCTGGTGAATCCAGTCATGAAACATGCGTTTCACCGGACGGAGGCCGAGCTCGGTTCGATAACGGTTGAACTCCCGGCAGAAGACCGGATCGACGATCAAGGCGTCCACCACGCGCCACGCCATTCTCTTGAGCGCGGGAGGAAACCGCTCGAAGATGCCGGACTCGGTCATCCGTGGCGAGACATAGGCCGATCGGAAGATGGAGGGTGCCAGATGAGCGGTCACGGTGGGAACGCCCCGCCTCTCCTGAACCAAACGGGTGGCGAAAGCGAGCGTCGAGCCAATGAGAATTGTCTGGCCCGGCTGTACGCGCTCCTCCAGCAAACGGTGGGCTTCCGGCAGGTACTCCATGGTCGCGCCGGCGACGAGCTTGAAACCTTTCCCGGGACGCACCAGATCTGGATTTCGGATGACGACTTCGTACGCCTCGACCGGGCCCACCGGCACGAATGGCAGTCCCGCCTCACGCGCCGCGGACGCGAAATAGGCACTGGCGAAGAAAAGAACGTCGTGACCTCTTCGTTTCATTTCGCGGCCGATGGCGAGGAAGGGATTGATGTCCCCATAGCTGCCGCTGGCCATCACCAATACGCGCATGGAAGTGCTTCGATCGCTCGGTACCAACAGATGGGGTCCAATGCGCGCTGCTCTCACGCGCGGGCAGCCGTGAGCCGATGCGCAGTCGCCGCCGGCCGCAGCGACGCTTGTCGAGCGGAGGCAAACCTGAGCTCGATTACTCCTTTTTCTCGGTGAAGTTGACCATCGCCTTCACCTCTCCGGCCTCCAGGGAGCCAGTGACAGAGACGGTCCGGACGCTCTCCGGCGAGTTGGCGATGAGAACGATGCCCGAGGGAGTGGTCGTTCTCTGAACCACCGCCAGTCCTGCCTTCTCCAGCTCCGTGGCGTAGTAATCGAAAACCGTCTCCAGGTCGTCTGCCGTCTGAACAACGTAGGCACCCATGTCGGCCTCCGGACTCTCGGTGAAGAAAGTGCCCTGGGGAGAAGTGCCCGGATAGACCGGCAACCAATCCGGAAATCTCTCCAGGCTGACGCCACCCCCCAGCATCGCCGTTCCTTCGTCGGTGGTAACGGTCAAACGACCCTCTTGTCCCTCCTGGGCATCGACGTCGTAGGTCACCGAGCCTTCATCGGAACTGAAACTGAACTTACCCTCCTCGATGTCCTGATAGCCGAAAGTGAACTCCTCGCCCGTCTCGCTGTTGCGAAAGGTCACGGTTCGGTTCTCTTGGTCGGTTTCCACCAGCTCGATATCGGGGTTGGTGGCATCGATCAATTTCGCGGTGGCGAGTACCGGATCCTCCTCCATTTCCTGGACGACGTCTCTCGCCTTGTTGAATATGAAGAGTCCTCCCAGAAACGTCGCAATCCCCACCAGAACCAAGACCCCCGCACACCCGATGGCAATCCAGGCCCAGGGGCTCAAGCCCTTCTTACCCGGCACTCCCCTTTGTTCATTCGTCACGGCCACGCCCTCCTGTTCGAGACGGGATGCAGAGGGGCATCATAGCAGATAATCAGCAGTGCGAATCGGACCTCCTCCTGATAACATTCACTCGTCGCATGCCAGAAGGACGCATTGTTCGATCCCCTTCTGCGGCCCGTCGCCTCGCGGAAGCGGAGGCGTGGCTCGATCAACATGCCCAGGGGGGAGAGGTACTCGTTGTCTGTTCCCACCTGGAAGCCGGTAATCATCTGGCCCGAACCTTGGCGGCGCGTCGGGGCGCCCTTTTCGGGATACGTCGTCTCACGCTGAACGCGCTCGCCTACCAGCTCGCCCTTCCGGAGCTGGTGCAAGCCGGGCTGGCAACCCATAGTCCGCTCGGGCAGCAGGCCCTGGCCGCCCGCGTCGCTCACGAGGCGAAAACGGAAGGGGCTCTGGGTGCTTTCTCCGCGGTCGTTCACGGACCGGGCTTCGCTCGCGCCTTAGCTTCGACGTTGGATGAGCTCCGTCTTCACGAGATCGAGATCGACCAGCTGACCGCCATCGGGGGGACGGGCCCGACCCTCTCCGAATTACTGCGGCGCTACCAGGAAACGTCGTCATCGGCGGGTGTCGCGGATCGCACGGAAGTGCTGCGGGCCGCCACCCGCGCCGCGGAGTCCACGGATCGCCCTCCGCTGGCTCCTTCTACACTACTGCTCGACGTCCCCATCAGAACGCCGGTCGAGAAGCGATTCATCGCGTCCTTGGTCCGGAGTGCCGCTAACGTTCTGGCTACCGTACCCGAAGGTGACGAGACCACGCTTCGTGCGCTCCAGGAAGCCCTCGATGTCGCTTCCCAGATCGTCTTGACCGGGGAGGATGCCTCTGCGGCGGTGAGCCAGCTGCAGCGTTACGTTTTCAGCGGTTCCGCCCCTTCCCGCCCCGCCGCAACGCAGGACGTGATCGTACTCTCTGCGCCCGGCGAGGCCCAGGAGGCGGTAGAGCTGGCGCGATGCATCCAATCGGAAGCGGCGAGCGGCGTTCGTTTCGACTCGATGTCCATTCTGCTCCGCTCTCCCGAGGCCTACACGCCCCTTATTGAAGATGCCTTGGCCCGTGCCGGCGTTCCTGCCTACTTCGAGACCGGAACGCTCCGGCCCGCTCCGGGAGGACGCGCCTTCCTCGCTCTTCTCGACTGTGCCGCCGAGGAGCTGAGCGCCAGTCGTTTCGCGGAGTACCTTTCGCTGGGACAGGCGCCAAGCCTGGACGAGAAGGGAGCTCCCTTACCACCCGTGGAAGAGCCTTGGTTCCCTCCCCGGCACGAGCTCGCCCCGCCACCATCCGGTGAGTACAGCAAGCCGGTGCAGCTCGATCTGTTCGCCCCGCCGCCGAAAGTTCCCGCACCGGAGAAGCAACCCTCGATCGAAGGCACACTCCGCGCCCCCTGGCGCTGGGAAAGATTGCTGGTGGACGCGGCCGTGATCGGAGGGCGTGACCGCTGGGAAAGGCGACTCACCGGTCTGGCTCGAGAGCTCCAAGAACGGCTCCTCGAACTGGACGATCCCGAGGGCAGCGAGGCGGCGGCGCTCGGACGTCGGCTCGAGGACTTGGAACATCTGAGAGCTTTTGCGCTTCCCGTCATAGAAATGCTGGCCGGCCTCCCGTCCAAGGCCAGGTGGGGAGGGTGGCTGGACGTTCTCGAACGGTTAGCGGCGCGCGTTCTCAGCTCACCGGAAGGCGTGCTGAGCCTTTTGAAAGAGCTGCGGCCGATGGCCTCGGTGGGGCCTGTCGATCTCTTCGAAGTGCGCGAGGTCCTGAACGATCGGCTAACCTTCCTTTCTCAAGATCCTCCCCAGTATCGATACGGACGCGTATGGATCGCCCCCATCCACGCGGTCCGTGGCCTGAGCTTCGATGTGGTGTTGGTACCCGGCCTGGCCGAGCGCATGTTTCCGAGGAAGATCGTCGAAGATCCGCTCCTATTGGATGGAGACCGACGGAAGCTCGGTGCGAGCCTTCCCCTCCAAGAGGACCGGATCGCCGAGGAGCGGCTGGCGCTCCGCCTGGCGGCCGGGGCGGCTCGCCGCAAAATCGTCTTCAGCTATCCATCCATCGACCTGCAGAAGGGTCGCTCCAAGGTTCCGTCCTTTTATCTGCTCGAGGTCATGCGGGCCAGTGAGGGCAGGCTTCCGGACTTCGAATCGCTCGAGCGCGATGCGGCCGATTCCTCCGGGGCACGACTGGGATGGCCCGCCCCCCGGGACCCTTCTGCCGCCATCGACGAGACGGAGCACGATTTGGCTTTCCTGTCCGATGCCTTGCGCCAAGACACACCGGAAGAGCAGGCGAAGGGGACGGGCAGGTACCTCATGAACGTGAACGCCGCGCTGGCGCGATCGCTGCGCGCCCGGTACCAGCGAGGTCTGAACCGTTTCACTTCAGTGGACGGATACCTCGACCCCTCGTCGGACGCCAAGAGAGTCCTTCTCGAACAACGATTCGGCTCGCGAGCCTTTTCGGTGACCGCCCTGGAACGCTTCGCAGCCTGTCCCTATCGCTTCTTCTTGCACGCCATTCTCAGACTGCGGCCTCGGGAGACGGTGGAACAAATCACCCATTTGGATCCCCTGACCTATGGACGCATCCTACACGTCGCCCAGTATCAGATTCTCCAGAAGCTCCAAGAAGAGAGGCTCTTGCCCGTCCGTTCCCACAATCTGGCGGCGGCGCTCGAGGTCTGCGAGCACGTGTTCGGCCAAGTGGCCGAGCAGTTCGGGGAAGACCTTGCTCCGGCCATCGAGCGTATCTGGCGCGACGAGCTGGCCCGGGTCCGCACCGACCTGCGAGGATGGCTCCGTCAGGAGTCGGAAGCACCCGGAGGGTGGGTCCCGCATCGCTATGAGTTCACCTTCGGCATGAAACCTCAGGGGCCCGCCGATCCCACCAGCGTTCTCGACGAAGCCGTGCTGAGGAGCGGCCTGCGACTGCGGGGCGCGATCGATCTGGTGGAAAAAAGAGACGACGGCAAGGTCCGGATCACCGACTACAAGAGTGGCCGGGTGCGGGTACCGGAAGGTGCGGTCCTTTTGGGCGGGGAAAGCCTCCAGCCTATTCTCTATTCGCTCGCCTACCAAGCTCTGACCGGCGACGAGGTGGTCGCCGCGCGTCTTTATTACTGCACCGAGCGCTCCGGATATACGGAAAGGCAGGTAGAGCCCAATGAAGAGGCCCTGGAGGTCGTTTCCGAGTTTCAGCGTCGGGTAGACAAGGCCATCGAAGAGGGCTTCTTTCCCGCTTCACCGCGGCAGGGATGTGCCTACTGCGACTACCTCCCGGTGTGCGGTCCGTCTGCCGAAGTCAATGCCAAACGCAAGGAGACCGATCCGCGGTTGTCTTCGCTCAACTGGCTGAGGAATTTGAGGTGAGAAAGCCATGAAGGAGCTGAAAGATGCCTACCGTCGTACCGCCATCATCGGTGGCGCGATGAACAAATGGACCCATCGTCCTGGACGTCCTGATTGGGAGAAATGACAAACAACCTGGCCGATCAACCGGCGCGCGACCTCATCCGCACCCACCTCGAGGAGACCCTGGTGGTGGAAGCCGCGGCGGGAACGGGAAAGACCACCGAGCTGGTGAAACGCATCATCGCGGTGATCCAGAGCGGCCGCGGGAGTCTTTCCAACTTGGTAGCGGTCACTTTCACCGAGAAGGCAGCGGGAGAGCTCAAGCTGCGGCTCAGGAGCGAGCTGGAGAACGCCCGGCGGGAGGCGGCGGGCGATCGAGCCGTGCTCGAGCACCTCGAAGAAGGCTTGGCCCAGCTCGAAGAAGCTCACATCGGAACCATTCACGGTTTCTGTGCCGACTTGCTGAAGGAAAGACCGCTGCAAGCGAGCGTCGATCCCTTCTTCGAAGTCGCCACCGAAGACGAGGCACAACGGCTCTACCGGCGGGTCTTCCTTCCCTGGCTGCAGGAAAAGCTGGACGATCCCCCTCCCGGCATCCGAAGACTGTTACGGCAACCGGTGGAGAACGACCTGGGGCCGGTGGAGCGGCTCCAGCAGGCGGGATGGGCCCTCATCGAGCGTCGCGACTTTCCCGCCTCTTGGGAGATTCGGCCCTTCGCCCGCGAGGCGGAGATCGACGAGCTCACCGAAAGATTCCTCCGCATGGCGAAGCTGAGCAGCGAGTGCGCCAACCCCCGCGACACGCTTTATAAGGAGCTCGCCGGTCTGCGCTCCTTCGCGCTCGAGCTCAACCGGCAGGAGGCAGCCAGCGGCAAACGCGACTACGATTTCCTCGAGCATCGCTTGCTGAAGATCGACCTGGGAAAGAACAGGGGGCGAGGCTCCTACGCCGAGGGCGTATCCCGGGAGGAGCTGCTGGACGAGCGGGAGGCGCTCCAGGAATCCCTGCGCGAGTTCCGCAAGGCGAGCGGAGCCGATCGGGCCGCCCACCTTCGCGATGAACTGACCGAGCTGGTCGAGCGCTACCAGGAGATCAAGACCAAGGCGGGCCGACTGGACTTCCTGGATCTACTGGTCAAGGCCCGTGATCTCCTCCGTGATAACCGTCCGCTTCGCCAAGAGCTGCAGAATCGATTCACCCATATCTTCGTCGACGAGTTTCAGGATACCGACCCCTTGCAAGCCGAGATCCTTCTCTTGCTCGCTTCCGACGACCCCGGCGTCGACGACTGGCGGAAGGTGCGGCCACGACGCGGCAAGCTCTTCGTGGTGGCCGATCCCAAGCAATCGATTTATCGGTTTCGCCGTGCCGACGTCTCTCTTTATCAACAGATCAAGCGACGCCTCATCGATTCCGGTGCGCAGCGAGTCTTCCTCAGTGTGAGCTTTCGCAACGTCCCGGAGATTCAGGAGATGATCAACGCGGCGATGTCCGAGGTGATGACCGGCTCCGAGGAGATCCATCAGGCGTCCTACGTTGGGCTCGACCACTACCGGGATCCCATTGCCACGCAGCCGGCGGTGATCGCACTGCCTATTCCCAGGCCCTACAGCGCTTATGGCAACCTGGCCAATTACGCCATCGAGAAGTCGGAACCGGGCGCGGTCGCCGCTTGGATTAAATGGTTGATCGAAGAAAGCGGCTGGAAGGTCACTTCCCGGTACCTGCCCGAGCCTCACGAGATCCGCCCCTCGGACATCTGTCTCCTCTTCCGCCGGTTCGTTTCCGGCCGCCGCCCTATCACCGACCCCTACGTGGAAGGGCTCCAGGCACGGGACATCCCCCATGTCTTGGTGGGAGGTCGTGGCTTTCACCAGCGCGAAGAGATCGAGGCGATGCGGAACGCTTTGACGGCCATAGAGAGACCCGACGACGAGCTGGCCGTCTTCTCCGCCCTGCGCGGACCTCTGTTCAGTTTGTCGGACGACGCTTTGTTCTTGTTCCGTTCGCGCCACGGAACGTTGCATCCCTTCCGTGAGCCGCAGGGAGACTTGCCGGAATCCGAGGCCGAGGTCGTGTCGGCCCTGGAAGTTCTCGCCCGCCTCCACCGGGGCAGAAACCATCGACCGATCGCACTGACCATTCGCCAGTTGTTGGACGAGACGCGGGCCCAGGCTGGCTTTGCCCTCTGGCAAGCGGGAGATCAAGTTCTCGCCAACGTGCTCCGCCTCCTCCAGCTGGCGAGGAACTTCGAGACCACGGGAGGCCTGTCGTTTCGAGGTTTCGTCCAGCACCTCGAGGAGCTGGCCGAGCACGGTGAAGTTACCGAGCAGCCTCTCATCGAGGAAGGTGTTCAAGGCGTTCGTTTGATGACCGTGCATCGCGCCAAGGGCCTGGAGTTTCCGGTAGTGATTCTTTGCGACATCACCTGTTCTCTCAGCGATAGCGCGTCCCGTCACATCGATCCCGACCGCCGTCTCTTCGCGGTGCGTCTGGCGGGGGGCGCTCCCTGGGAGCTCCTCGATCACGAAACGGTCGAAGGCCAGCGGGAGGGAGCGGAAAGCCAGAGACTTCTCTATGTGGCCGCCACCCGGGCTCGGGACCTTCTGGTGGTTCCGGTGGTGGCCGATGAGGCGAGATACCGAAGCTGGGTAGCGGCTCTGACTCCCACCCTCTATCCGCAAGGGAAGACCTACCGTCTTCCGGTGGTGGCTCCCAACACTCCTCGATTCATCAGCGACGATACGGTCTTGGAACGACCGATGGGTGCGTCCGTTCCGCCGGGAGAGGGCATCAAGCCGGGACTTCACAAACCCCGCAAAGGACGCCACCGTGTCGTCTGGTGGGATCCCCGTCTCCTGGAAGAGCCCTCCCCAGGCAAACCGAGTATTCGGCGCCACTCGATCCTTCAGGCGGGAGAAGGGAGCGGGAAAGATCCCGGGACCGAACGTCACCAGTCCTGGCGACAGCGTCGAGACGCTCTCCTAGAAGAAGGAACCCGCCCATCCCTCGACGTCACGACCGCCACCCGAGCGGCGGAGACGGCCTTGCCGATGGCGGAGCTGGTGGGGGTGACCGTCGAGTTGGTGGAACGCGTTCCCCGGAGACCCACCGGAAAGGCGTTCGGAATCCTGGTGCACGAAGTACTGGCCACCACCGAACTGGACGCGGATGAGGAGCATGTCCGCGCTCGGGCCAAAGCGCTGGGACGAGTTCTTGGCAATAGCGAGGAAGAGATTGCCGCCGCCAGCGAAGCCACTCTACGTGCCCTCGCTCATCCGCTTCTTCGCCGAGCGGCCTCTGCCTCTCGGAAAGAAGGGCTCTGCCATCGCGAAAGCCCCATCATGCTCCAAGCGAAAGACGGCTCCCTGGTGGAAGGCGTGATGGACCTTGCCTTCCGTGAGGGCTCTCAGTGGACGGTGGTGGATTTCAAGACCGATATCCGGATCGACATCGGACAGGAGGTCTATCGACGCCAGGTCGCCCTCTACACCCAAGCCCTGGCCCGCGCCAGCGGGATGGAAGCCCGCGGTGTGTTGCTCTACGTTTGATCAAGTCTCCGCCGGGCGCTTCCCTGCCTTGGCTCGAGCCAGGGCCACCATCGCGAAACCTAGCCCGGAGGCGATGAGTCCTATCAGGGCCGGCGTCCACCCTCCGATCCCCTGCCCTCCGGTTCCCAGGTGAACGGCGACCAGGATCGAGACTCCCGCCCCGATCGCCACCAGCGCTTCCGGAGTTCCCGCCCGCCGATAATGAAACCCGGCCACCATCGGCACGAAAAGAGACACGCTCAGAAGGGAGTAAAAGACGGTCAAGGCCCCAATGACCGTGGGGACGACGATGGCCAGGGCCACGCCCAGAGCTCCCCCGCCGACCGCGGCCAGACGTGCGACCCTCAACACCCGCGCGTCGCTGGCCTGGGGGTTCAGGAAACGCCGATAGAGATCTTGGGACAGCGAGGTGGCCAACATGAAGAGGATGGCATCGCAGGTGCTTACCTCGGCGGAGAAGACCGCCGCCAGCCCTAGTGTTCCCACCGCCAGCGGAAGCTCGTGAACCAGGAGCGCGGGAAGAGCCAGCTCGTGGTTCGCCAGCTCTGGATGATGGACTCGGGCAATCATTCCCAGAAGAGGCGGGATGCAGGCGAAAACGAGGAGGACGAGGGCGTTGGCGGCGACTCCTATCCGGATCGCCTTCTCGTCACGCGCCCCGTAGATCTTCTGCAGAAGGCCCGGCGAGACGATGAAGGCGGGTACCAGCATGGCGGCATAGATCCAGCCGGAGCTTCCCCCTTGCCAGAGATTCAAGTATCCCGGCGCGGCGGCGGCGTCGGTCGCCATGACCGCGCTCCATCCCCCGGCGGCGGAGAGAGACATCGGCAAGGCGATCCCGAAGCCAACCAGGAGCACCACCAGCTGCACCGCATTCACCCAGGCGGAAGTCAGCAATCCTCCCGCCGCAAAGTAGCTGGTCATGACAATGCCGCCGATGAGACAGCCCACGTATCTGGGGACTCCCGCGACAACATTCAAGATGATGGAGACGGCGATCAGCTGTCCGGCGAGAATGGCGAGCGTCCCCAACCAGAGAAGGGTCGCCACCACAGCTCGCACCGAGGGACCGTACCGCAGCTCGAGAAAATCGCCGACCGTTCTCAGGTCGTGGCGCGCCGCTATCTGCCAGATCCTCGGGCCAACCCAGAAGGCGAGCAACAGCGAGCCGATGCCGGCCGAGCCCACCCACCACCAAGCGCTGATGCCATCGCGGTAACCGAGACCCGCCGCACCGACGGTCGAGCCGGCGCCGATGTTGGCCGCCAGCAGCGTCGCGAAGAGCAACACCGGACCCAGCTTCCGATCGGCGACGAAGAACATACCGGTGCTCTTGACGAGTCGACCTATGGCCAACCCGAGAGCGATGAGAAAAACGGAGTAGCCGACGAGGAAGGCCAGCTGGAGGGTCACTTGGGATCGGCAACGATGTCCACTGCCGCCGGGTAGCCCGGGATCCCTTTCGCGGTGAGCGCTGCCCGAACGATGGCGTCGGCAGTCGCCTCGGCGGCGAGCGCACCGACGGTGGTGAGGTTCACCTCTCCTTCCCAGGTTCCGGTGGCCAAGGCAAAGAGCGTGTCACCGTCCCCGATCGTGTGAGCGGGACTGATGGCACGGGCCAGGCCGTCATGCGCCATCTGCGCTACTTTGTTGGCCTGAGCCTTATTGAGGCGCGCGTTCGTCGCCACAACGCCGATGGTCGTGTTCTGGGCTCTCGCCGGCTGTGGAACAGAACCGGTGCGGAGGAGCTTTCTCACATCGGCGAGGCCGTTTCCGTCCGGCGTCCTGAGGCCAGCAATCACCCGACCGGTCGCCGGGTCGATGATGTCGCCGGCGGCATTGACCGCCACCAGCGCGGCAACGATCAAGCCGTCGGGGAGGGCAATGGCCGAGGTGCCTACCCCTGCTTTCATGGCGCGATCGCGAGCCCCCAGCTTCCCCACCGTGGCGCCCGCTCCCGCTCCTACGTTGCCTTCTTCCACCGGTCCGTTGCTGGCGGCGACGGCGGCTTTGTATCCGCAGTCGGGGCCGGGACGGATGCCGGGCTTTTCTCCTACCTGAAGATCAAAGAGGATGGCGGCGGGAACGATCGGTACCTTGGCGATTCCGACGTCGAAGCCGACGCCACGCTCTTCCAAGTAACGAACCACGCCGGAGGCGGAATCCAATCCAAAGGCACTGCCCCCTGACAACACCACGGCGTGGATCTTTTCGATGAAGTTGGTCGGATCGAGCAGATCGGTCTCTCGCGTCCCCGGGGAGGCGCCCCGCACGTCCACTCCCGCCACCGCACCGGCCTCGGTCAGGACCACCGTACAACCGGTGGGACGCTCGGTGAGGGTGTGGTGCCCGACCCGGATCCCCTCAACAGCGGTCAGTCCTCTCGACTGCATGTTCTGACCCTGCACCATTCCGCTCAGCGAAGCAAGACTCCAAGCGGAGAGTAGCGCAACTCTTGTGGACTTCACACGCTCACCTCCCCCCAACCTACCAGACTAATATAATGTTGCCAAGCTGCACGGTTGTGGTTAGCGGTTTGAGGGCGCGCCAGCATCCACGCGATGCAGCTCGCCGCACCTCCCGCCCGTTATTCCTGATAACATGCCCGGAATCATGAGCATGAAAGTCGTCACCCCACAGCAGATGGGGAGGATTCTCGAAGTGACAGACTCGATGTCCATCCACCGGGAAGCCGTCATCGTACCGCTCGGCCCGGAGGGCCGGGGAAGGGTCCGTCTTTCTAACAACAAAGTCGAGGTCACCGTTCCGGAGGAGGGCGACTTCGACGCCTGGCTGGATGGGCTTCGCGAGAGCATCGCCCATCTGGATCTCACGAGCGTCAGAAGGGTCGAACCGTAGTGGAGGTGTCCTCGCCTCGATCGGCGTTCCTCTCGCTTATCCTTTCCTGCTGGGCGGTCTCGCCCAGCGCACTTGCCGGACAATTCCCGGAGACGGGGCAGGGTCTCTACCAGATCGGGTGCGCCAAGTGTCATGGGAACGATGGCCGCGGCGTGGATCTCAGCACGGTGGGGTTCGACATTCCCCTGCCCGATTTCTCCGACTGTAGCTTCGCGTCACGAGAACAGGACGCCGACTGGTTGGCGGTTGCGCATCAGGGTGGTCCGGTAAGGGGATTCTCCAGCAGCATGCCCGCCTTCGGAGAAGCCTTCAGCATCGAGCAGATTCAAAGGATCACCGACTTCATAAGAAGCTTCTGTACGGATCCCGTTTGGCCGCGAGGGGAGCTCAATCTACCGCGCGCCCTCGTCACCGAGAAGGCCTATCCCGAGGACGAGGCCGTCTGGACGACGGCGGTGACCACCGAGGGCGAGGGGGCGGTGATCAACGAGATCGTGTACGAGCGCCGCTTCGGCGCGCGGAATCAGATCGAGCTGAAGCTTCCCTTGGGCGTCCAGCAGACCATAAGCGGAGGTGACTGGAACGGTGGCGTCGGGGATTTGGCGGTCGGCGTCAAGCGAGCCCTGTTCCATGGCCTGGAGGAGGGCTCGATCGTGAGCGTCGGCGCCGAGGCCGTACTTCCCACCGGTGACGAAGATCGGGGATTCGGCAAAGGAACCGTCGTCGTCGAGCCCTTCGTCGCCTTTGGCCAGATTCTTCCCGCCGAGGGCTTCCTTCATGCGCAAGCGGGACTGGAGCTCCCCGCGGAAGAAAGCGATACCGTCGAGCAAGAAGCATTCTGGCGCTTGGTGGTGGGCCGTACGTTCACGCCGCAGCCGTGGGGGCGGACCTGGTCACCGATGCTCGAGGTGCTGGCGACGATGGAGCTCGACGAAGGAGCGGTCGACTGGGACTTGCTTCCTCAGATACAGGTTTCCTTGAACAAACGACAACACATCCTGGCCAATATCGGCGTACGTGTTCCGGCCACCAACGCCGCGACACGAGACACCACCGTCCTCTTCTATATCCTCTGGGACTGGTTCGACGGGGGGCTCCGCGACGGCTGGTAGGTATTGTCCCCAGTCCAGAGCTCGTCTTCCTTGACCTCCACCCGTTCCAGAGCGCCCTCTCGGGAGGACAGTCCCACTCCCCCGGCAGGAAGCCGCAGTAACTGAGGAAATCTCTACCGGAGCAAGAGTTAGGGGCCCACAGCCCGTCCGCAAATGGAGCTGGAATCGAGCTTGCAATAGCCAAGTCTCGGGCGAGCCGGAACCCGGCCCGCCCTCACAAAGGAGAAAGAGGATGAAGCAGTCGAGGATGTTCCCAGTTGCGGTCCTGGCTCTCGTCCTGAGCTGGGCCTCGGGAGCGACCGCTCAGAGCACGTCGAATGATGGGGCCATTCAAACAGTAGTCGAGCACAAACTGGACGACAAAGATATCCGGAACGGCGAGGGCCCTTGGGTCGCCGTCGAAAATGGGATCGTTACCCTTAAGGGAAAGGTCAAGAGCGTGTGGGCCAAGAACGAGGCGGTCCAGCGCGCCATGGAGGTTGAGGAAGTGGCGGCGGTGGAAGACGAGCTCGAGATCGCTGTTGGCGAGAGCGACGCAAGAGTGGCGGAGGAGATCGCCAAGAAAGTCCGCAGTTACCCCTTCTACACGGTGTATGACGACGTCAACCTCGCAGTGAACGAAGGCCACGTCGTCTTAGAGGGACGGGTCACCATGCCCTTCAAGTCCGAAGAGATCGAGGAGAGAGCCTCCAAGGTCTTGGGCGTTCAGAGCGTACAGAACAACATCCAGGATCTTCCCACCAACATTCACGATATGCGGTTGCGCGCCTCCCTCACCCGTCGGATCTACGGCGATCCGCTCTTTCGAGAGTATGCCTTTCGCTCCCAGCCCCCTATCCATATCGTCGTGGAACGGGGTCGTGTGGTTCTGACGGGCGCGGTACGCTCTAACGTAGAGAAAGTCATGGCGGGGACCATCGCTCGATCGACCTTCGGGGTCTTCAAAGTGGAGAATCTGCTCAAGGTGGCGAGCTGACGATCGCGTCGGGGAGTAAATGTCGTCACACGCTGGCCAACGACCGGTCAGCGGGCATGGCAGGGGAGGGAGTGAGGACCGGGGCGCTCTGCGCCTACCGGCCGTAGCGCCTTGACATCACAGGCGATATGGCATCTTATTGATGTTTGGTTGACATTTCCTCAAAACACCGAGGAGAGCGCGAGTGGCTCCCGGGACGGCGCCGGGAACCGGTGCGCCTGGGGTACGACACCGTGTTCGGAGAACCGACGACGAACGCGCCATCCGGAGGATAACCGCCCTTGGTCGAGCTCAACCATGGTGACCGCTATGTAAGGGCCAAGATCATCTACTACGGCCCCGCCGCCGGCGGTAAGACGACCAGCCTT
>Ga0209321_10001018_pt1 | contig 18735 bp, 15 predicted proteins | sample Rifsed16ft4_FD_184012 | JGI IMG/M metagenome (GOLD analysis project Ga0209321, IMG submission 184012) | Soil microbial communities from Rifle, Colorado, USA - sediment 16ft 4 - CSP-I_5_4 (version 2) | ecosystem: Environmental > Terrestrial > Deep subsurface > Rock core/Sediment | place: Rifle...
GAGAGGGCGAGGGCAAGATCCATGCGCACCACCCTCACCTTTGATCCTCTCCCTCCAAAGGAGGGCGAGGAGGTTATTTGGAGCGGCTCTGAGCATCATTCCCGCGAAAAAGAAATTTGGATCAGGGCCAGGACTCTCCCTGCCCTGCTAGCCCCCGTCAGTCGATGCCGTACTCGTGCCAGCGGGCATCTACGCGCGCGAACTCCTCCGCTGAGGGCTGAGTTTCAGGCGGGAACTCGTATCCTTTGAAGTCCACTGTGGCATCGATCCCGATGCGGGAGCCGCGCAGGTTTGGGTAGTTACGATCGTCCGGGTGAGAAGCAGGATCGAGATTGGTATTAACCTGATTGTGTGGTGTCACCCAGATATCGCGGTGCGGAGAGACCCGTGTGGACAGGGCCCACTCTACCTGGCGCCTGTCGAAGATATCGATGTCGTCGTTGACCACGATCACCCACTTGGCTATGTGCATGTTCGCCCAGACCCCCTCTATTACCTGCCGGGACTGTCCGAAGTAAAACTGCTTGTCCATGGAGACAATCACCATAAAATTGGCGCAGCTCATGTCGGTGATGTACACGTCGCGGAGGCCAGGCAGGTTCATGCGTCTCAACCTGGCGGCGGCGCCGGCGCTGTGGCCCACGGAGCGAAGCATCGTGCTTTCGTTGGGGGGCTTTCCCTCTAGCGTGCCCTGCAGGATGGGATGGTTACGGAAGGTAACAGCAGTAAGGTTGATCACAGGGCTCTTGGTCACCATGCCGTAGTAGCCGGTGAATTCCCCGAATGGCCCCTCGTCCACAAGTTCCGCATCAGGCGGTATCTCGCCTTCGAGCACGATCTCTGCGGTAGCTGGGACTTCAAGTTCCTGGCTCACACAGCGCACCAGAGGCAAGGGCGAACCTCTCAGCGCACCCGAGATTCCGAACTCGTCCACTCCCAGCGGGGCCTGCACGCAGCTCGCAACAAGCGTGCACGGATCAACTCCAATGACGGTAGTCACAGGCATGGCTTTGCCTTGCCGTCGCCATTTCTGCCACAGGGTGCCGACTTGCTGTGTGGCATTAAGACCTAGCCGATTGCGATCTAGCACCTGCTCGCGATAGATGCCGACGTTTTGCGCACCCGTGTCAGGGTCCTTGGTAATGACCAGGCCCAGGGTGCCGATGTAGCGGCCCCCATCCAGCCGGTGCCATTGGGGCACGGGAAATTTAAGCACATTGATCGCAGCGCCCGTGTCAACATTTTCCTGGCACAGACCAGATTCCACGACTACAGGCGGCAACGGCTCGGCGGCAGCGGCCTCTACTTTTCGGATAATCGACCTCTTGTGCGGCTCGCAGCCCAGAGCAAGCGCGTAACGTTCGGCAGTGCCAAGCACGCCGGAAACCAGAGGCCATTCATATCCGCGCACGCGTTCGAAGAAAAGAGCCGGCCCCTCGCGGTCAAAGACCCGGCGCTGAATGGCGCCTACCTCGAGATCCCAGTCAACCTCGGCCCGCACGCGACGCAGCAGCTTACGTTCCCCCAGCACATCAATAAAGCTTCTTAGATCGTTGAACACTGGTTAGCTCCTTTCAGGCCTTGCCTGTTAGACTGAGATGCGTGTTAAGAGACGCAATTACTATGCCATAGAAGATCGACCTTTTTTGTTCTCTAATTCACTAGTGAATTTAAAGCGCTTTTAGACAAAACCTCGGAAAATACCTAAGATGTGTGGTTTTATCTAAAAATGAGAAAATCTATCCTCTTTTTCTCAATTATAAGAGAGGCTAATCTCTCTTTGAAAAAAGAAGAGAGCCAGGGATACGCTTGCCCCGTGGAACTTTCTTATCTACGGCTTTACCCGATGACGCTGGGCTTTTTCTCCGGTCACAAAATGTTCTCCCTTGAGAGCAAGTTCAGCCTCCTCCTCATCCTCCTTGGTCCAGGCCCCCAGGCTATAACCATACCACGGCATTCGCGGCTTTAGCGCAGGCAATCCCAATTCCTCCCAAATGGCCTTGGATCGCTCCATAAATTCCTTGCGGGGCAAAGAGACGGGAGGATACGGCCAAGGACGAGTCGCATCGATCAGCAACGCCGATGTCGAGCCTATTCTGCTCTCGTGCGAGGGCGTGCCGGGAGGATAAGCTGAAGGATCCAAACCAGGGGATTTCCCTTTGGCGATAACCACATCCTGATCAGGCCTCACACTAAAACAGATCGCCCAATTGATCATCGCTGGATCGCGTATGTCGACATCTTCATCCACCGCAATACAAATCTTGGCGTAACTGCCGGCGTATCCAGCCGTGGCGTTTAAAGCGCGCCAGACATCAACGGGACTTGTCTTGCTCATCTTGATCACGCAGTAGGCCTGCCCGCTGCCGCTCACTTCATCATGAATCGCCACGTCCAGCACAGCGGGATTGCCGCTGTCGTATCTTAAATATTTATAAATGACTTTTTCCGTTCCGGTATGCTTGATCTTACTGCTTTCGCTCGGCGGGAACTGGCTCAACAGGGCAGTATAGATGGCATCCCGCCGATGCGTAATGCAAGTGACCTCCAGATAGGGCGCAACCCCCCGATGGCCCATATAGCCTGGATACTCGCCAAATGGCCCTTCAGGCTCAAGTAAATCCGTAGGGATGAGCCCCTCGATGACCAGCTCCGCAGTTGCCGGAACCTTTAGATCTACGGTGACGCATTTTACAAGCTCAATGGGCTTCCCTGCCAATCCACCCGCCAGCATGTATTCATCAAAATCATAAGGGAGTTTTGCCGTCGCGGCATACGCCACGCTTGGAATCACGCCAATGACTATCGCGGCTTGCAGAGGAATCCCCTTGGCCATGCACTTCCCCCAATGCTGTCCCATATGCTGTCCAAGAAACAAACCGCCTGTGCGATTCGGAGCTTTGATCTGCGCCCGGTAGTTTCCGATGTTGTAAATCCCGGTCTCCGGATCTTTAGAGACCCAGTTGGCCGAGGTGAGGTAGGGCGCGTTGTCAAAGCCAGGAGTAGAGATCGGGACCGGAATCATATCCAAACCATGGCCCTGGAGGAGATCTTCGCCTCGCCAGATCACCTCATGAACAGAGCCGGCTCGGACGGTTACCGGCGCGATAGGATTTAACTGAGCTTGCGTCCAGCGCTGGTGAATCTCTTCGGGCTGGCACATAAGCCCGATGGCATAAATTTCTGTATTAGCAGCCAAGGTGCCGACCGAGACCGGCATGCTGTAGTGCTTCCCCTTTACATCGACAACATTCTCGAAGAGAAATGCCTTTCGATGCTTCTCCTCCAAGCCGCGGAATTGCCAGCGCACCAAAGGCATGAGTTCCGTATCTTTGTTAATCTCGCGTTGGACCCGAATCAGTTTTCCCCGCTCCTCCAACGCCTTGAGATGCTCTCGCACATCGTCGTAATATTTCCTGTTTCCTTGCATACTATTAATCTCCAACTCCTACACATATTCCATTGATGAAGAGTTCGAAAGCTGTGCCGGCTGCATCGAGGTCATCCGCATCGCAAATTCAAATCGGCGGGAAGGGTAGAATGTTCCTGTACTTTTCTACCACCGTTTCACGGAGCTGCCGCGAGGCTCTTGAAACTTTGGGAAAGTTATCGCGCCATGCGAATGGCCGCAGCGCATAGAAAATTGCGCGGCTGTTCGTATAATCCCGCGCTGCTTTCTTCTCCGGAGGCATGCGCGGATCAAGAGGGGTACTCCAGGATCCCTCCACAATCTCAATATCAGTTTTCGGATCAACCCGGGTCATCATCGCCCAAAGAACCTCCTTTAAGTTAGTCGGATCAATATCCTCGTCAACCACCACCACATATCGTCCATCCCTGGCAGATGCAGCAGCCGCAATTGCCGCGTGTCCGACCTGTCTTGCGTGACCTCCATAGCGCTGTTTGATGCCCACTACCCAAAGGTATCTACTATAGTCGTATACCCCAACAACATCCTGAACCCCCATACTCTCTAACTGATCCCAGAGCAGTCCTCCCCTTAAGCTCAAATCCATTGGATATGCCCCCGGCCATAGAGGAGACTCATCTTCCAGAATGGGGTCGTTGCGATGATAAACAGCCTTCACCCTAATGACCGGTTGAGGCTCCCCGGTGCCAATAGTCCCCCCTGAATAGTAGCCTGGCCACTCCCCGAAGGGGCCTTCATCACGCGCCTCCTCGGTCGGAGGAGGCGCCTCCCCCTCAATGGCCACCTCTGCGTGAGCCGGAATAGGGAGACCTGTCACTGGACCCTTTATAACCTCTAACGGCCTGCCTCTGAGCCCCCCCACGTAATCCATTTCGGAGGTTCCCCAAGGAATTTTTGTATTGGAGGCCATGAAGGTCAGCGGGTCTTGTCCAAAGGTAGCAACGATCGGACAGCTCTTTCCTCTCTCCCAGTATTTCGCGCATATCATGCGCCCGTGCTGGCCCGGGCTCATCCACAGCCCTAGAACGTTGCGGTCATGAAGTTGCATGCGGTAGGTGCCCATATTGACAAATCCGCTGTCCGGATCTGCATTGATCACCACATCTCCCGTACCCAGATACCGTCCGCCATCGCCCTCATGACTGCGCAGCGCGGGAAATTTGAACAGGTCCACTTCATCCCCGGTTATCACATTCTCTGTAACAGGCGCCCGGACGACCTCTTGGGGCGGAATGGGTTGAGCAGAGTGGATCTTACGGGAGGCGAGACGGACCAGTTCCAGCTTGCTCCTATCGGGGGGAAGTCCCAAGGCTAAGGCAACACGTTTGTAGGCCGCAAAGGCTAACCCAACCACGCGAAACCCCGCAGGATAGTCTCTGATCTCGTCAAAAATAAGTATTGGCGGCTGAGGAATGAGTTCGGCCGTCGCCTCGATGAGTGCCCCGATCTCGATGTTCCAATCCACTTTCCTAATCTCTTTCCAGTCACCGACCTCCTTCGCGGCTTCAATAAACTGTCGAAGGTCGTTTAGAACTTCCGGCGCCATCAAGTGCTCCTTTTGTCTTTTCTTTTCCTTAATCCCTTGATCCCTTGACCTCTATCTCTTTGGCCGCTTCTCTCAAAATCCGATAGTCCACGATATCTGCCAGGGCAATCTGCTTCTTCACGCCGGCCTCCTTTTTAACCAGCTCAAGAAATTCCTGTAAAACCTGCTGGCTCACAGTGCCATCTTCACTCAGTGCCTGGAGGACTGTTCCGTAGACCTCATCCGCCACTTGAGGTTCTAAAACAAACTTGCGACCTATGAGTTCAGTTGCTTCCTTTCTCTCCTGTTTAAATGCCCTCAGCGAGCGAAGGAACCCGCGCAGGACCTTTTTAACCTGTTGGGGATTTTTCTCCAGTTTTTCTCCGCTGGTCACAATCCCTGTTAGGGGCTGACTTAGAACGCTCCCGGCAAAAATCAATTCTTTGAAGCCCTTTTGCTTCAACCGGATATTCCACGGCAAGGGCATGATTGCCGCCTCTACGGAGCGAGCCTCCATAGCTGCCATGCGCACGGAGGCCGCGCCAATGGCGATGTAGACAACATCCTTTTCCGGATCAAGACCAAAGGCCTTAATTGAAGCCTTGGCCGCGAGGCCTCCCGTATCGCTGGGGGAACTGACAGCGACTTTTTTACCCTTAAGATCTTTTCCCGACTGAACCGTGGGCTGGGCCATCAGATAAAATAGAATGTCCTTAAAACCATAGGCAACGATCTTGAGGGGAAGTCCCCTCACCGCCACCCGGAAGGCAGTTCCGGCCGAGTACATGTAGTCGACCTCTTTGCTGCTGACTATTGCGGCCACGGCGAGATCGGTCCGGAGCAGACGAAATTCCAGGTCGATCCCTTCTTTGCGGTAGAAACCTCTTTCGATTCCGTAAACGAGCGGCGCGATACTGATGCTGTCGCTATTGTGCGTGATGATAACCTTCTCTAACGGCTGAGCATCTAACTCGAAAGGTTGAGTAACCAGTAAAAAGGCTAACCCAATCCCTAACAATATCCTCCTCATACAAAATCCCTCCTTGCCGGGCCTTGCTGCCCGCAGCTAGTCCGCTCTCTTGGTGGCTCCAGAATGATGGTTAATGATCTGCGACCTCCACCAGTTCAAATGCAAGCTGATCCGAGTTCTCTGCTAGAGTACATCGGTTGACATCCCTATATTCATCGAATAGTCTTCACGACGTAAAGACGATTGTTCGTAGAAAGGAAGCGAATCCATGGCCGAGCATATCAAAATGAGCCCCCAGGAAGCAAAGGAAAAAGTCGCCGCGCTGAGGAAAATAGTCCTGGGTACTTACGCTAAGGAAATCAAAAACCACCCCTTTTTCGAGGACCTCAGGGCGGGCACGCTCTCGCGACACTGCCTTCAAGGGTGGATCAGGAACTGGTATGCTTTTGCCCTGGAAGTAAACACCGGTATGGCTACCGTCTACCATCAATTTGTCGGTTTCTTCAAGCGACATCCCGAATTGGAAGACCGGATTGCGCAGAAGATCGGGGAAGAATTCACCACGCCGGCGCTGGGCGGACACGCCAGGATGCTGATCCCTCTGGCGAAGGCGCTGGGAGTGCAGCCGCACGAGATGATCGAGGCGGAGATTATTCCTGAGGCCCGAGGTCTGGTGGATTTCTTTGTCCGCTCGTGGATCGATATCCCTTTAGCGGAGTGTTTTGCCGTCCACCTCGAAGAGGAAATCTTCGGTTTTATTTCCCAGGATTTCCGCACCAACCTGCCAAAGTACGGGCTGACCAAAGAAGATATAAAATATTTCCGGGTGCACGAGGAGTCCGACCTCAGCGAGGAGCACGGGGGCACGAATCAGATCATCCTGCAGAAGGCGCTCGAGGATGGGTACGGCAACGAGCGGGCCGGCTGGCCGTTGGAGTACTGCGCCAAAATTGCCGTCGAGATGGTGGCTCACTTTTACGACGGCATTCACAAGAGGTACAACCATCACTAGCCATGACAAAGGCAAACTTAAAGTTGCAAAGTGCAAAATAATTTTGCATTTTTCAGTTAGCATTTTTCATTTTGCATTAAATGCCCAGGGGGTGTGTCATGAAAGCAGAGTCTAAAGGGACCGAGGAGCTAGATCGTCGCCTCTGGCAAAAGTGGCTGTCGGGGATCTGGCGCATCAACCCCGAGGAGCGCACTCTCGATCCCAAGACACAGGTCAGGCCCCACATCTGGAAGTGGGCGGATGTCTACGATGCCCTGCTTCAGGCGCGCGACCAGATTGCCATCCGCGGCGGCAGTGTCGAGCGGAGAGTCATTAGGTTGGTCAACCCGGGTACGCAAGATACTGAGATGACCAGCCACACGATGCTCTTCTCCTGCCAACTCATTCAACCCGGTGAGGTTGCCCCTCCCCATCGCCACACCATGGCCGCGATCCGCTTCATCCTTCAGGGCAAGGGCGGTTACACGACCGTGGAGGGCCAGAAGATGGTCATGGAGGAGGGAGATTTAATTCTCACACCCCAGTGGACCTGGCATGAGCATGCCCACGCCGGTCAAGAACCGATGGTCTGGATCGATGGCCTGGACGTGCCCTTCATTCGATCCCTTCAGGTCATCTCCTTTGAGCCTTACCCCGGAGACCGCATCCCTCTCAAGAATAGCTCGGACCTCTCATTTCATTATGGCATGACGCGCCCCGTGCCGTCGTCTCAAGAGGCTATTTCCCCTCCGCTCCATTATCGCTGGCGGGATACTTATGCCTCCCTCAAGAACCTTTCGGCGGGAAAACCCCAACCCTACGAGGGCTATGCCCTGGAATACGTCAACCCTCTAACCGGCGGCCCTACCCTGCCGACGCTTTCCTGTTGGATGCAGATGCTTCGCCCTGGAATGAGAACTCAGACTCACCGCCACACGAGCACCAGCATCTACCACGCCTTTCGCGGCAGCGGGACCACCGTGATCAACGGCGAGCCTTTCCATTGGGAAAAGGGGGACACGTTCGTTGTCCCCCTCTGGAGTTGGCACGAGCACGCCAACCGATCCTCAAAAGACGATGCCATCCTGTTCTCGATGAACGATGCGCCTGTCCTCAAACCCTTCGGCCTCTACCGTGAGGAAAGTCAGGGCGAATCTCACTTAGGACTATAATGGAGCCATTCCGAGGGGAAGACTGAAGGACAAGCCTGAAAGCAGATGGCAGCGGGCAGCTTGCAGAAAGCAGTTTCTTCTGCTGCCAACTGCCGGCTGCCTGCTGACTAGAAAGGTGACACGACCATGGCGAACCTGAGCGGGACCGTTATTCCTCTACCCACCCCTTTCGATGAGAGGGGAGAAGTGGACGAGAAGGTTGTAAGATCATTCTCAACCTTACATGCTCGTGGTCTTGCTTTTTAGCCCTAGCTAGAGTCTCGGCTCTGTTGAAAATTTCGGCTCGGGGCGAATTTTAGTCGTTGACGTAACAGTACCGCTATGGCATAAAGGTGCGAATGAGAAAGCCCGTGGCGACTTCTACCGTAGAATACGTCGACGACAAATTACGCCTAAAGAAATCCGTGACCGTCACCGGACATCGCCTATCGATAGCCCTGTTCCTGCTGCACTCTATATTGAGCTTTGCTCTCGAGCTTCCCGCACAAGAAAAACCTTTGACAAGAATCTACGCAGCCCACGCCGCGGCAACGCTGACCGATGTCCCTTATTACACCGCGAAGGAGAAGGGATTTTATCGAGACGAGAATCTTGAAGTCCTCAGTTTGTTCGTTCAGGGTGGTGCGCGTGGAGCCCAAGTGCTGGTGGCGGGATCGGTCGATTTTAGTTTGGGGCTTGGATCGGGAACTCGAGCCGCACTGGTTGGGGTGCCTATCAAGGCCATTTTCGGCTTCAATGACAAGCCCTACTTTTTCTTGTATGGCAGGCCGGACTTGGGAGTAAATAGACCGGGAGATCTAAAGGGCAAGAAAATTGCCGTGACGAGCATTGGCTCGAGCACTGATTTTGCCGCCCGAGCGATAGTCCAACATTTGGGTATGGCCCCCGAAAAGGATGTTTCTATTCTCGCCCTGGGCGGGGGTGCTAATGTCTGGAGCGCCATCCAAAGCGGCGCTGTTCAAGCCGCCATTCTCTGGCCTCCCTACGACCTTGCAGCGCAAAAATCCGGCATGAAAAAGATCCTCTACCTGGGCGAGGTGCTCACTCTCCCGGGAGGCGGCGTCGTGGCCTCGGAGCAGCACCTAAAAGAAAACCCGGAAAGGGTCAAAAAATTCCTTCGAGGTACTTTGAAAGGGCTGCGTTTCTTTTTGGACGAGAGAAACCGCAACGAGAATGCCGCTATCATCATGCGGGTGTTCCAGTTGGACAAAGACGTCGCCTTTTCCACGTATGACTTCCTGCGAACTATCCAAACCAGCGATGGAATCATTGCTCAAAAAGCCATCCAGAACGACTTAGAGATATCCCTTCTCCGCGTCAGAGACCCCAAGGTTCAGGCCCTCTCTCGGGAAGAGCAAGTGAAAAGGATGTATGATTTCTCCTTGCTCCGAGAAATCCTCAAAGAGGAAAAGTCGAGGTAGGAAAGCTCGCAGGCGTGGGTCGAGGAAGACCCGGGTTGATTTGACGGAGACCCATCAGTGTGTTATTTGAGAGAGCCCCCTCAAGATGAACGGCCCGTGACTCTGATCATTTGAGGCAGCGGAGGAACTGCATTGCCCAATAAGCAAGAGGAAATCACGCAGTTTATAGTCGAACAGTTAGTAAAAAGCGGCATTAAGCTCGTAGCCAGCCTTCCCGATGACTGGGTCTCCGACCTCATCCACGCAATTGACACCGACAAGCGTTTTACCCATGTGCCGGTCAATCGCGAGGAGTCGGCGATTGGCCTGTGCTCAGGGGCATACTTTGGCGGGATTCCCTCCCTGGCCTTGATGGGCGCCTCTGGTCTTATGACCTGTGTCTACGCCATCACCAAAATCAACTATAGCTATCACATCCCCCTCTTCCTATTCACGACTCTGCGGGGCGCTATCGGCGACCCTCGCGCGCACCACATCGCCAACGGTCTCTACCTTGAACGCCTGATGGATGCCATCAGCCTGCCCTATATGATCGTTGACGAAAGGCGGAAAATTACCCGCATTCCCGATGCATTCAAGCACTCGCAGGTAATGAACCGGCCAACGGTCGTGGCCTTCACCGAGCCGGTTCTTCGAGGAGAGGCATAGGAGAAAACAATGGAATTGAGAGAGTGTTTCGAATATTTCGCCAGCCGGCAAACCAATGGGGTTGTCATTACTTCGGCAGGCACGACTTCCGGCATGTGGTGGAAAATCACGCATGATATGGACCGGGCTTTCTATCTGGGCGCTTCCATGAGCATGATCTCCATGTTTGGGGCGGGTATCGCGATGGGCGCTCCAAAACTCCCGGTCTGGGTATTCATGGGTGACGGCGCTTTTGTGATGAATCCGGGTATGTTGATGGTGGAACGGGACCTTAGCCTTCCTAACCTCAAGCATTTTCTGGTTTCAAATCGCGTCTATAACGCCACGGGGGCGGTCCGTCTCCCCAACGTCGCGCGCAACGACTATGCGGCCCTCGCGCGGTCTCTTGGCATCGAACGCGTCTATTACTTTGACTCTCTGGAGAAGCTGAAATCCAATTTTGAAACGATTGTCGTCGAGCCCGGCTACACCTTCACGGTCCTTGAAGTCGAGCCGGTTCGAGAGAAGGCCGGGGGCATCCCCGTTGATGACGTGGAGTCGAAGTTCCGCTTCGGCCGCTACATCGAAAGAACCGCCGGCATCAAGATCTTCCGGCATCCAGTCCCGGAGCAAGGGACAATGAAAACATTTTAGGAGCGCCCGTATGGCAGGCAAGAATTTCACGCTTATCACCACATTTTCCAAAGTGCTTCTGTGGGCCGCGTGCTTTTGCTTCGTTTTACCTGATTCCGCGAAATCACAGACGCCCTTTTATCAGGGCAAGACAATCACCTTGATTCAGGGGCGCGACCCCGGGGGTACAGGAGACGGGCGCGTAAGGGCTGTGGTACCTTACCTCAAGAAATATATCCCGGGCAATCCAAACATTGTAGTCGAGTACATGCCAGGCGGTGGGGGTCGAAAGGCGGCCAATCATATCTATGGAGCGGCCCGTCCCGACGGCCTGACGATAGCGAACGTAGGAGTGGGCCTCATCGCGAACGCTGTGCTGGGGGAGACAGGTGTTCAGTATGACCTTAATAAGCTCATCTATCTCGGCACTCCCAACAGCGCGTCCCACTATGTCTTTGTGACCAAGAGAGACCTCGGCCTGAACAGCATCGAAAAGCTCCGCGCTTATTCCGGGCTCAGGGTTGGCGGTCAGGCCGTAGGGCACGACATTTATTTTTTTGGCCGGCTGTTCGCCTGGTTTCTTGATTTAAAAAACCCGCGATTCGTAACCGGCTATTCGGGACCTGAGGTCGATATGGCGCTGATGAGGGGCGAACTCGACGCCAGAGCGCAGATCGCCGATAGTGTCCTGCAGCGCAGCCCTGAATGGATTGAAAAGGGGCTTATGGACTTCCACGCGATCGTTGAGATTCCCAGAGGCGACAAGCACCCTCGCTTCTCCAACTTGCCGGAAATCGAGACCTTCACAAGATCGGAAAAGGAGCGCAAGCTGCTGGCCATGCAGCGCGCCTTCAGGCTCGGGGGTTCGCCCTATATTTTGCCTTCCGGCACACCCAAAGACCGCGCTGACATCCTGCGCGAAGCGATGCGGAAAATATTTAAGGACTCTGAATTCCACAAAGACTTTAAGAAGCTCTCCGGAGATGACCCAACGCCCCTCACCAGCGAGCAACTCGAGAAATTTGTCAAGGAGGTTCCCCGGGAGCATGAGGTTATCGATCTGTTCAAGCGGCTGGGAGGCGCGGATCCCCTGCCGGCGCGCTGATTGCTGCTAAATAGAAACTACCCCGCAAAGGACGACCTATGCCATGGAACAAAAACAATATGAATCTCGACTTAAAGTTCCCTCGTTGATCGTCACATGCCTGGTTTTGCTTGCGCCCGCTTCTGTTTATTCACAGACTCCCTTCTACCAGGGTAAAACCATCACGATCATCCAGGGCCGTAGCCCTGGCGGCACGGGAGACATGAGGGTCAGGGCGGTTATTCCTTTACTGCAAAAACACATCCCCGGAAAACCGACCATTGTGTCTGAATACATATCAGGAGGCGGAGGTAGAAAAGCCGCAAATCATATGTACAAGGGTGCCCGCCCTGACGGGCTCACCATGGCGAATATCGGCGAAGGATTTGTAACGAACGCTGTGTTAGGTGAGGCAGGCGTTCAATACGACATTGATAAATTTATCTATCTGGGCTCCGGTAATAGCCGAACAAATTACGTTTTCCACACCGTTAAGGAAGCTAAGGCGGACACGCTGGAGAGACTCCGTGCCGCCACAGGAATCAGAGTCGGAGGCCAGGCCGTCGGACATAGCATTTACATCGTGGGCCGGCTTTTTGCGTGGATCCTCGACCTGAAAGAGCCGAAATTCATTGTCGGCTATTCCGGGCCGGAAATCGATGCGGCTATGCTGCGTGGAGAGGTGGACGCCAGAGCGCAAGTTACTGAGGACATTCCAAGGCGAAATCCTGAGTGGTTTGACAAAGGGACTATGCACTGGCACGCGATGTTGGAGATTCCTAAAGGTTATCGTTTCCGCCATCCGGTCTTCGACAAGGTTCCTGCTTTGGATATTTTCGCCAAAACGGATCGGGAGAAAAAGGCGATTACCATGGCGCGGAACTTCAGGCTCATCGGCTCTCCTTTCATCCTGCCTCCTGGCACACCTAAGGAGCAGGTTGAGATTTTGGAGCAAGCGATGCGGAAGACCTTTAAGGACCCTGAGTTTACCGCGAGCATGTTGAAATTCGCCGGCGCAGACGCCTCTCCCCTGATGCCGGAGGAACAGACGGCTGCAATAAGAGAGATTCCAAGAGAGCCACAGATTATCGATCTCTACAACAAGATTGCCGGCGCAGGGCCGTTGCCGCCGCGCTGATCGGGCAGACACGGCTGACAAGCAAAGGAGATCGCCTTCGCTTGTAGCTGCGCTGGTCTGAATGGCTCTGGTTAGTTCGTTACAAAAATCACACGCGGCGGTTTAGAGGAGAAATGGAAGCATCTTTATACAGCGCTGCAATTCAGGGTTTCAACAATATCGGCTATCCCCATATCTTTCTAGCCATGCTGGTTGGGGTTGGGATCGGGACTTTCACCGCTGTCATGCCTCAAGGATTCGGCACGCCTCTGGCGTATGCGCTACTGTTGCCCATTGTCATCAAATGGCAGCCGCTTACGGGGATCGCTTTGCTGATAGGGGTGAGCGCTGTGAGCGCCATCTGTGCCGCCTATCTTCCTGTACTCTTTGGCATCCCCGGAGGGGCAGGATCCCAGGCGACGGTGCTCGATGGCTACCCCATGGGACGTAAAGGAGAGGCGCGCCGCGCTCTCGGGGCGTCCTTTATGGCCGGGGGGATGGGCGCTGTGATCGGCACCATCATGCTGGCTCTTTCTATCCCTGTCGCTCAACCTCTGATCTACCTGCTGGGTTCCCCGGAGCTGGCTGTGATCATCTTCTGGGGTCTTACCATGATCGCTGTCCTGGCTGGGCGGGAGCCACTTAAAGGAGTGATTGCGGCGGCCTTTGGGCTTCTGCTCTCGACCATCGGCCAGCAGGCGCAAAGCGGCATCATGCGCTACGTCTTTGACCAGATTTATCTCTTGGATGGCTTTGCCCTCAGCATTGTGGCTGTGGCTTTGTTCGGCATTCCCGCGTCGTTAAATTTAGCCCTCACCAAGGTTGGGGTTGAACTGGAAGCAGCGCCGCTCAAGGGAAGCCTCTTCGACGGTATGAAAGACACTCTGCGCGAGTGGTGGCTGGTTCTTCGCTGCAGTGGCCTGGGCGTCTGGGTGGGCCTTGTTCCTGGGATAGGAGCCCAGACAGTAGACTGGCTGGCTTACGGCCACGCCGCGCAGAGCTGCAAGGGGGCGAAAGACACCTTCGGCAAAGGCGACGTGCGCGGTGTTATTGCCCCTGAGAGCGCCAATGACGCCAAGGATGGCGGCGATTTGATGAGCGTGCTCCTGCTGGGAATCCCCCAGGGAACGACCACAGCCCTTTTTATCGTTGCTCTGCTCGCGTGGGGGTTTGTCCCGGGTCCCGAGATGGTCAGAAAACACGCCGACCTGATCTTCAGCATCATCTGGATCCAGGGAATGTCTGGGATTATCGGGACCCTGATCGGTTTTGTCCTGGCGAACCAGCTCGCCAGGCTCGCTCTGGTGCGCTACACCATCATAGTTCCTTTGATCCTGACATTCGTTCTCTTAGGCGCTTTCAGCGCAAACCGCGACCCGCTTGATCTTGTGACAGTGGTTGGCTTTGGTGTCCTTGGCTACTTTATGTGGCGTCTGGGTTACCCCAGGCCTGCCTTAATCCTGGGCTTCGTGTTGGGGACCCTGTTGGAGAAATATCTCTACCGTTCGGTGGCGAGCTACGGGTTCGCATGGCTCCAATTTCCCTCGGTGATCATCCTGCTGTTCCTTGCTCTGGGTACCCTGGCCTTGACCCTCTGGAGTCGGATGGAGAAGAAGCCGGAGGCTGAATCCGTTCCGCAGAGACCGCGCCTGACCCTGAAAGTTCGTGCTTCGTCTCTTCTTACTGCTTTTTTCCTGGCCCTGTTCGTGGCGGCGCTCATTGTGGGTTGGCAATGGCCTCTGATCGCCAAGCTCATGTCCGTTTACGTGGTGGCTATTCCGGGTCTTGTCCTTGCCGTGATCCAGTTATTCCGGGAGCTTGTGGCGTGGGAAAAACCGGCAGCAGAAGGTAGCAGGGCTTACCAATCGGATGAGGTCTTCGACGTCAGGCTGGAGAAGCGGACCGAGGTCTGGCGCACTCTGGGATTTTTCGGCTGGTTCGCTGGGGGAGCCGCAGCCATATGGCTTTTGGGCATGGTGATTGGGCTGCCCCTGCTCATCCTGCTCTACACGCTCATCGAAGGGAAGGAGAAGTGGAGGGTTTCCCTTCTGCTATCGGCAAGTATTTTCCTCGTGATCTGGGGTCTTTTCGAGTACTTACTGGAGATTAGATGGCCTAGCGGGCTCTTCTTTCAGTGATTCCGCGCCCTGACAAACCCGCCAGCCGCCATTGCCGCCAGTGCGGCGCCAAGCCCCCAGCCTCATTTCGCGCACATCCTCCACGCCAAAGCCTTCTACCACGGGAATCCCCTCGCCTTTCAGCCACCTTTGGTATGCAGTGTTCTCCAGCGATGTCATAAGCTGTTTGAGCTCATCCATCTTTTCGCTCCTTTGCTGCAATTCTTAGCATCTCTTTTTCCTTGACGGTCCTCGGTTCCTGAAATTTCTCTTAGAGGTTGAGCGAGTTCGGAGCAAAGAGCTCCTCAATGCTCGGTTTCTTCTTTATCAGCCCCTGTTCGAAAAGGTATTGCGCTAACGTCTCCACAGTCTTCCGATTCCTTGCCAGGCCATAGGGCCAGGGGTCATCGCCCAAAATTTCTTGCTGTTCTTTTATGGGCTCCCTAAACCATACCATACTGATCTTATAAGGAGAGGCGTCGTTGACTTTCTGATAGGCGATCTCCTTGGCCTTTTGAAAGGCCTTAAAGAGGCTCGTAGCAATCCACGGGCAGTCACGCCACAACTCCTCTCTTATCGCTACCGTGTGCATAATTGGAAAAATGCCCGTCTTTTTATAGTAGGTTGCCTCAACCTCTTTGTAGTTCTCGAACAGACGCCTTACATTCGGATGGCCGCGCAAAAGGGAGGGGAAAAGCGAAGCGCAGATGATGGCGTCCAACTCTCCCTCTATCAGCAAGTGATCGGGGCTCACGCCCTCCGGGATCTTTTGAATATTGTAATGACCGGGCATATCGATTTCCATTCTGTCCTGCTTTACCCATGTAAACCATCGAACCTTCTCTAAAGAGACCCCATACTCATGCTGTAGGATCCCACGCACCCAGACTGTAGCGGTCTGCTGAAATTCCGCCAGCCCAACCCTTTTCCCCATGAGGTCTCTGGGTTTCCTGATACCGCTCTTGGTATTGACAAAAACGTAGGAGTGGCGAAAGGCGCGCGCCGGAAATACGGGAATCGCGATCAGCGGCTTGCCCAGGGTTTTGGCGATGATATAGGAGGAAAGAGAAAGCTCGGAAGCGTCGAACTCGTAGTAATTCAGCATCCGCGTCCAAATTTCCTGGTGTGGAAGAATGAGCCAATTCAATTCGAGACCCTCTGGCCTGACTGTCCCGTCGATCAAAGCTTGAGTCCGATCGTAATCCCCACAGGCAAAAGTTAGTTGACGTCGCACCCTGACCTCCTCTAAGGCCTGAAGAGCCGCAAGGCCCTTTTCAATTTCATTGCCGTTAATCTCACACCCCAAACAGGAGCTTCCCCCATCGCCTGAGAAGCCTCTCCCTCAGCTCGCGGCTGGACTTAGCTACGGGTGGAAATTCTTGCAGCCACTCAAAAGGGCGCGTGGCGTCGATGATGGCACGAGAGTTAAATCCTTTCCTCTCCTTAGGAATAATTGGGTCCAAGGGACCGCTCCAACAGCGTCTGAGGATTTCGATATCCTGTTCCGGATCTGAGCGGGTGCAAACTGCCCATAGGACCTCATCCAGATTGCTGGGATCGATATCCTCATCAACCACGACTGTGTACCGGCCCAGATAGGCCGCAGCATGACACTGAGTGGCGATGATGCCGGCCTGGCGGGCATGGCCAGGATAGCGCTGCTTAACAGAGACAACCAGGAAAAGATATGCTGCGCCTGCGGCCTCATGGTACCAGACCCCTTGGATATCCGGAACCCCAGCCTTTTCCAGGTCGTCCCAAACTAACGCTGCTTTCAAGGGAGCACGCCACTTCCGCGCGTAGCCGAGGATAATCGGGTCGTTGCGAAACATAACCGATTGGATCTTCACCACTGGCTCCGGCCGAGCCGAGCTACCGTAGTACCCGGTCCACTCGCCAAACGGTCCCTCAGTCCGTTCCTCTCCTTTGATGCACTCCCCCTCAAGAACGATCTCTGCCGTGGCCGGGACGGGAAGACCGGTTAGTTCTCCCTCGATCCCCTCCACCGGCCTGCCCAAAATACCACCGATGAAGTCGTACTCGCATACGCCGTAGGGGATCTCCAGGGCGCCTGCCAGAAAAATCAGTGGGTCATGCCCCAAAGAGATCGCTACCTTGAACGGCTCTCCCTGGGCGAAAGCTTTCTCTCTGTGGATGCGCCCGTGCCTTCCGGGCGCGATATAAAACCCCACGGTCTTGGCATCGTGCACCATGACCCGCGCGGTACCAAGATTGACCCAACCTTCTTCCGGGTCGCGCGTGATGTTGACGCTTCCGGTGCCGATATATCTTCCTCCGTCAAGCTCGAACCAGCGTGGGGCGGGAAAGGAAAAAAGGTCAACATCTTTTCCCCTGCGAACATTCTCCAGGACCGGGCCTTCCTTAACCACCCGGGGCGGAATAAGCTTGAGGCCACGCGATTTTTTTCTCCACTCTTTGACAAACTCCAAAGGGGCGAGATCTGGAGGAATACCCAGGCTCAGACCCAAGCGCCTGGTGGAACCAAGGGAGTTGATCAACACCCGGTAGCCTTTGGGATAACCTTTGATGCCATCGAAAAGGACTGCTGGAGAGTTCCCCATCTCCGTAACGAGATCGGCTATCCCGCCAATCTCAAGATCCCAATCGGCTCCCTCAATCTCCCTCAACTCGCCGAGCGCGCCTACTTCTTTGAGCCAACTCCTGAGACCATCCGCCTGCATCGTGATCCCTTTTGACTAGAATTCTTTCTGCACCTGTTTGAGCAGCCTTAAATCGATTACGCGCGTGAGCGGGATCTCTTCCTTGATCTCCAATTTTTCTCTTTCCCGCTCCAGCGTGTCCCGTATCCCTTTTTCCCCCATGGTGCCATCGGCGGAAAATGCCGGGATCATGGAAAGATAAAGCTCTTCAGCAAGGGGACGATCCACCTTCCAATCTTTGGCGATATACTGCACGGTCTCCTCGCGGTTCTGGCGCACAAAGCGCAGGCCTTTAAGGGATGCACGGAGAACCTTTTTCACCATCTCCGGCTTCTCTCGCAAGAGTTTCTCTGAGGTCCCAATCCCCGAGAGCGATTGCTCCACGTGGTCTCCGACGTAGGCGAGTATGCGAAATCCTAAAATCTTTGCCATGGCGTGGAAGGGTGGCGAGAGCATCCCGGCATCCACAGAACCTCCCCTCATGGCGGCGAGAATATTAGCTGTGGTTCCGGTGGCAAACAGGGTAACTTCTTTGTCCGGGACTAGGCCGTTTTTCTTCAAAAGATAGCGCGCCAGCGTATCCGTTGATGAGCCGATGGCGGTCGTGCCAACGACCTTGCCCTTCAGATCGGCAATGGAGCGAATCTCCGATTTCGCTACCAGCCAGAAAGAGGGCTTGATGGTAATGAATGCGATGATCTTGACCGGCAGTCCCTTTGCCGCTGCGCCCAGGACCTGGGCCTGGGCGCCGGAAAATTCGAGATCACCGGTCGTAAGAGCCTTCGCGCTGATCATAGAGGTAACCTGAATGAGTTCCAAATCGATTCCCTCCGCCCGATAGAACCCTTTATGCCTGCCCAAAATGAGCGGCAGGTAGTTGAGGCTCTTTGCCGGGTAGGCAAAGCGCACTACTTCCGCGGCCTCAGACACGACCGACATAGCAAGGAGGGCGATCAACAATATCAAA
>Ga0209321_10001024_pt1 | contig 18710 bp, 16 predicted proteins | sample Rifsed16ft4_FD_184012 | JGI IMG/M metagenome (GOLD analysis project Ga0209321, IMG submission 184012) | Soil microbial communities from Rifle, Colorado, USA - sediment 16ft 4 - CSP-I_5_4 (version 2) | ecosystem: Environmental > Terrestrial > Deep subsurface > Rock core/Sediment | place: Rifle...
TCCATAGAACGTCTTCCGATTACTAATCCTCCCGATCGAGGTCCACGCGGCGCACGGAATCGCTCCATTCGGTGGGAGCATCGAGGGTGAAGGCTGTTTCAGGTATGTCCCGGTTGAGCTCCATAGTTTGGGAGTTCATGGTGATGAGGAGGGCGTACCGGTCGTAGGGCCGAACGATATAGATTCGCGAAGGGAGGGTCACCGGGAGCGCGGTAGGCAGGTAGTCGGAGAACGTCACGTCGCCCAACAGAAGCCCCTCCCGGCTGAAACTCTTCAGGCCAACGAGCTCTAGCCGGCGGCTGCGATCGAACCAGTACTGGTGGCGCGGGCTCGCCTCTCCCCGATGAATGACCGATAGCACGTAATAGCTCTTGACGACCATTTGTCCCCGTTTTGCGCCGGGACTATCGTCTTCCACGAGACGGCGGGCTTCCTCCATCACCGCGATGATCTCGGGGTCCTGGACGTTGATGGCGTCGAACAGAAAAGCGGTCGTGAAATGCTGCGGTCGGATGTTAACAAGAGGACCGGCCTTCTTGAGCTCCGGATCCGTCTCCATCTCCCGAGTCCGTTCCAAGTATTCCCGGTCGTTGCTGCCTACGATCAGGGCACGGTAGTCCTCAGGATAAATGAGGAGCTGAAAACGCCGGCCGTCGGACGCCATCTCCGCCAAGTTGACTCCCAACACCGGGGCTTCAATCTGCAGGCGTATGCTCTCCGGTCGCGCCAGGATGATGCGACCCTGGGCGGAGCGGAAGCGCCTGAGACGACCTTGTTCGGCTCCCTCCCGGGTCTCGAACTGAAGGTCCACTCTGGCGGTGAGGGTTTGCACCTCTCGCCGCTGGTTGACGATGACGATGAGATCCGAGAGGGTGGCATCGCTGGTGGGCGAGATGAAGGGCGGAACGTTCACGCCGCGAGAAATACAGGACGAAAGGAGCAGCAGCGTACCGATCACGAGGCGCGAGATCTTGTTCAGCATGGCAGCGGTGGCCATTCTACCATGCGGGTGGTTCGAGGCCGCGGCGGGCTAACGCAAGACATCGTCTGTGGACCCTGGGCGGCGTTGAAGATCGACATCGCCAGGCGGGTCCAAGCATCTGTTGGCGAAACTGGGGTCCGACCCCGGGGAAGGTTCTGCTATGATGGCCGCAACGTGACCGCCGAAGAAGAGGTTCTTGCGGCGAATTGAGTCAGTGAGTCCCATGGGCGAGCATCACCTGGTTATTGGCGGCAACGCTGCCGGCATGACGGCCGCTTCTCGAGCCAAACGCCTTTCGCCTTCCCTGGCCGTCACTGTGCTCGAAGCGAGCCGACACATATCCTATAGCATCTGCGGCCTGCCCTACTGGCTGAGCGGGCGCGTGCCCCGCTTCGACGATCTTGTTTACTTCACTCCCGAGAGCCTGCAGAACGAGCGCGGCATAGCGGCACGCCTGCAGACGCGCGCGGTGGAGCTCCTTCCTTCCCGACGCTCGGTCGTGGTGGAGGATCTAGGAAGCGGGCGAAAAGAAGTCCTCAGGTATGACAAGCTCCTGATTGCCACCGGTTACCAGCCCGCCTCTCTCGACGTCGAAGGTGTCGATGCCAAAGGAGTCTTCACTGTCAGCCGTATCGAGGACGGTCAAGCCATCTCCGATTGGCTCGATTCGGGCCGGGCGCAGCAAGCGGTTCTGGTCGGCGGCGGCTACGTTGGTCTGGAAATGGCGGAGGCCTTGAGGGGGCGGGGGTTGCAGGTGGCCCTAGTGGAGAAGTCGGCCGCCATTTTCCCCGCCATCGATCCCGACATGGCTTCGTTGCTCCAATCCGAGCTCGAGGCGAACAGCGTCCGGGTGTTTACCGGACGCACGGTGGGAAGGATCGTCACCCGCTCCGACGGCACGGTATCGGGAGTGGAACTGGCCGGCGGGCACCAGCTGCAAGCGGATCTGGTTTTGATGGACATCGGCGTGAAGCCTCGGGTGGATTTAGTTCAGGGGTCGGACATTCGGCTCGGCGGGAGCGGAGCGATCGCGGTGTCGGAAAGGATGGAGACCAGTGTTCCCTCCATCTATGCCGCGGGCAACTGTGCCGAGACGGTGCATCTCGTCACCGGGCGGCCAGGCTTCGATCCTTTGGGCACGGTAGCCGCAAAGCAGGGGAGGGTCGCGGGGGAGAACATGGCGGGGCGGGTATCCTATTTCCGGGGAGCGGTTTCGACCACGGCAGTAAAGGTCTTTGGGCTTGCCGCCGCCCGCACCGGTCTGACCACCGAAGAGGCGGACCGGGAAGGCTTCCAGGTAGTGGAGGCCCGGGTGGAGGGGCGTTTCCAGGCCTCTTACTTCGGGGGCAAGCCGTCCACCGTGAAGATTTTGGCGGATTCCGTCAGCCGGCGACTCTTGGGTGCCCAAATCGTCGGGAGCGAGCTCGCTTCGGTGAGAATCGACGTGGTGGCCACCGCGCTGGCGGCTCGCATGACCGTCGACGAGGCCACTCAGTTGGATTTGGCCTATGCCCCGCCGGTGGGAACGCTTTGGAGCCCGCTGTTGATTGCCATGAATCTGCTGCAACGCCGCATGGACGGACGTTGAAAGCTGCTCGAATCGGAAAGACGCCTTCAGGAGTTGAAGAAGGCGGTTCTATCGTGCGACTCACCGTGCGCCGTGTGATCTCGCCAGCGCCCGCGGCTCCCCGGGAAACTCCCGGATCTCGTCTTCCAGTGGGAAGGTGTGCCGACTGATGGTGGCCGACAGAACGACGGTCGTCCTGGTGCTCAGGGTTCCGGGGATCTCCTTGATACGTTGCAGTAGCAGCTCCAGTGAGCGTGGGTTCTTGGTGATGACCCGCGCCATGTAGGTTTCTTCCCCCGCCACGCTGAAGCACTCCTGGATCTCCGAGATCTCGTTGAGCCGGGCTTCATACTCGCGAGAAGAGACGCTGGCGGTGGTGGTGATGCCAATAAAGGCGCTGATTTCGTACCCGAGCGTTGAAGGGTTTACCGAAGCGGAGTAAGCCTCGATGACACCGGTGCGTTCGAGCTTCTTGACCCGGTCGTGAACGGTGGGAGCGGTAAGTCCAACCTGAGCCGCAAGCTCTGCGAAGGTACTACGGCCTTTGGAGAGGAGCGCCTTGAGAATCTGTCGATCGATGAAATCAATAGGGGCGCTCATGGATACCGCAACCGAAAAGAGGAGGCGATCCTAGCCGCTTCAAGTCTAGGAAGTCAACCCCGGAATCAAGAAAACTGACGGCCTAGGAACCGAACCGGAAGGTTGCTTCGATAGAGTGTCTTGTCGGCTTCGCCACTCGGGCTCGAGACAGGAAAGTTCCCAAGCGCGACCTCGCCGCGCGGAGGTTCATCCCTTCCCTAGGTTGAGAATGACGGATGGAAGCCTAGGCGGTGGGGGTGACGTGTCCTTTCAGCATGCGCTTGTATCTCTTGGCACGCATTCGCACATCCGCCAGTGCTTTGTGATCGCGATCGGCCAGTGCTTGTCGTCGCCTGACCTGTAGCGCCTTCAGGCGGCCCTTGATAGTGGGTTTGTCAATCCCCATAACCTTCGACCTCCGAACGATGGATGTTGCGTTTTCTGGCACAAGACCGGAGCCAACTGTCCCTCGCTGACGTTCCATGGGCCCGTGACGTCTCCGAACCTGGAGGCACGCCTGGCAAGATGGACGAAGGCCATCCCGTCAAGATCTCTGAGTACCTTCTCGTCGTCCTCCGCCGGGACAATCGCCTACCAAATGCCACACTTTGGAGTTACTCTGCAAGTGCTTTGAGGAGTTTCGACGCGGCATGGAGGCGATGATGGCGTTTCTCTTTTCTTTCATAGTTCTGTGGCTCTCTCCAGCGGCTCCCCAGGTCGAAGAGACGCGAGTTCTGGTTGCGTACTATTCCGAAACCGGTCATACCGAGTCCCTGGCCAAGGCAGTCGTGGAAGGAATGGCCTCGGTGGGGGGCGTGCAAGTGGTTTTGCGGAAGGTCGGCGAGGTGAGCGAAGAGGAAATCTTGGAGGCGGACGGCATTCTGGTGGGTACTCCCGTTCACTGGGGAAGTCTCAACGCGCGCGTGAAGGACTTTCTGGATCAAGTGGGTCGGGCATTGGAGGGGGACTCCCATGGGGAGGGCCGGACGGGCGGGGCTTTCTGTACGGGTGGAGCGGTTTCCTCGGGAAAGGAGCTGGCCAGGCTCGCCATTCTGACGGCCTTTCTGAACATGCGCTTCATCGCGGTCGGGGGACTGACCGCCGACGGTTTCGGGAGTCTGGGTGCGCAGGCGACCACCGGACCGGAGGATCCGGGTATTTCCGCTGGGGAATTGGAGGAGGCCAGACGTTCCGGGGAACGCTTCGCCCGAATTACCCGGGAGTTCAAGAAAGGCCAGTCACCCTAGTGTCTAAAGCCTCTTCCGAGTGAAGTCGGATCAGCAACCGTCCCGGAACGCGCCGGAGACAAAACCGCTCCAGGGCGTGGGATCGGACACTTTGTTCCGCTTGGGCGTCGGTTCCGATCTAGAACTTCCCTCGTTTTCTTTCCTTTGCAGGGAGAATCTCCAGGCAGGTCGTCCACCAACCGGTGAGAACCGTATCGATGAACTCCTGGGGAAGTCCTTCTCCCTCCATCTCCTGGGCCAGGCTCCGGTAGTCGTACTCGAGCGGTATGAACTCGACCCGCAGTCCATCCCGAGCGTCGAGGATGGTGTACCAGACGTGCCGATGGCCATCGTTCTCCGGCCGGCCGATGACTCCGACGTTGACGAAGTGGCGATCCTCGGGAAGCTCGCGCTTCCAGTGGATACCGGTGTGGGTCGCCAGAACGACGTCCGCCTGATGCTCCCGGAGCACGCGCTCCAGAAAGTGCGTGGGAGTCGTCGACTCCCAGAGGAACTCGTTCATCTTACGAGGCGAGCCATGACTCATCAGAACCGCGTACCTTCCTAGCTGGATACGGATCGATTGGGGTAGCCCCCGCATCCAAGCTTTCCAACGGTCTGACGTGTTGGCGAAGGTGTACTGGTAGGAGATCTTGGCGAAGTGATTGTCACGAGGGTCGGTATAACCGCACTGGCAGTCGGCAAGGCCTTCGCCGATGGAGTTGTCGTAGTTGCCCTGCATCACCTGGACTCCGGCATCGAGCAGGATAGGAAAGACCTTGTCGGGGTGGGGACCGAAGGCCCCCAGATCGCCTTGACAGAAGATCGCGTCAACGCCCCGCCGCCGGGCGTCGGCCACCGCTGCCCCGAGCGCCAAATGGTTGCTGTAGACGCCTCCGATGGCGGCGATCCTCTGATAACGCTCAAGAGACATCCCGACCCCCCGAGCTGAAATTGCTGCAGATGGCGCCTCCCACATAGCAGGTGAAGCAGGCGCCGTGTTGGAGCGGGTAGGGGCCGGCCGATTCGGAGAGGGTCGATCCCAGGCGGGCCTCCGGCGAGTCGATGAGTATGGGGCAGACGTAGATGCCCCGATCCGTCGCCATGCGGCTGTGAGTGCAGATGAGCTGCGAGGCGTCGAAGCCATCCATCATTTCCGCCGTGACGCGTTCGCTCTCGCTGTAGCCACGCGACCGTTTTTCCTCTGCTCCGATGCGGAGGGTGGGTATCATCTTCACCCGTGGCCGGGAATAGCCTTCCGCCTGCAACATCGCAACGAATCGCCGGAAGACCTCGTCGTCTCCTCCATCCTTCCAGGTTTGTGCCACGGTAACGATGGGAAGAAATCCGTGATCCAAGAGGAGCTTGACGCCTTCCATGGCGCGGCGGAAGGTTCCGAGACCACGGATGGGGTCGTTCATCTCCGGTGAGTACCCGTCGATGCTGACGCGGAGCTCGAGCGAATAGATCGACCGGGACTCCGCCGCCGCCAGGCGCTTCAACTGCGAGGGTCTCATCACCGTGGCGTTGGTGAGAACGGTAGCCGGCCCGATCGGGAGCGTGGCTTCCAAGATCTCTACCATGTGAGGATGAAGGAAGGGTTCTCCGCCGGTGAAGTAATACTCCTTGACGGCGAGAGCCTTCGATTCCTCGAGCAATCGTTTCACATCCGCCAGCTCCATGAGCTCGAAGGCATGGTTGGAGGGGCTACAAGAGATGAAGCAATGGGTGCAGGTGAGGTTACAGAGCGTACCCGCCACCTGGAACCAGAGGTCGTCGAGAGCGGTCAGCTCGGCGCGTGGAGCGTCGGACGAGGTGGTGGTCATGATGCCTTCCAGCTGAGGTCGGCATCGGAGGAGCGGGCCTCGATCAGGGTGAAGACGTCGTGAACCTGCTGGAGGCCGATCCGGATGAGAAAGTGGGAGTTCTTTCCGTAGCTCTTCGAGCCGAGGACGTAGAAGTTGGGCTCCGGGTTCTGGAGGACGGTGGCGTCCTGGGGCGTCTCGGCCAGACAGTCCGCGGAGCTTCCCCCCAAGAGAGCCGCGGAGAGCTTCATCGGGCCCATGGTGGCGTAGCACTCGTGTATCTGAAGCTCTCGATAGATCCGATTATCGGGATGATAGCCCACATGGGCCAGGATGCGGTCGACTTCGACTGTCTCGTGCCGATTCGCGAGATCCCGCGAGCGGATCTCGACGACGAACCCATCACCGTGGCGTGTGATCCGCTCCACCTCGGTCGCCCGTCGATACGCGACCCGCGGGTCTGCTCCGGCTGCCAGAGCGTTGGCTTTCTCCGAAAGCCGCGCGCGTTCGGGAAGAGGATCCTTGGAGAAGACGGGGAGCGGAGCCTTTTCGCCGCTTCGAGTGACCCATAGAACGGACGTGCCCGGCAAGCGGGTCAGCTCGTCGAGCGCCGTGGCGGCGGAGTGGCCGCTTCCCACCAGCAGCACACGCCGACCTTGGTAGCTCTCCCGATCGGCGCCTAGAAGGTCCTTCAGGGTGTAGGCGATGTGGTGTTGCAGCCCTCTTTCGCCGAGAGCGGGGACGTTGCCGTTTCCCATCCAGTTGTGATGTTCGTAAGTTCCCGAGCAATCGATCACGAAGTCCGCCTCCGCGATCTCTTCGCCATCATTCCCGCCGAGCAAGAGACGGAACGGGTGGCGATGTCGGGGTCCGCCGATCAGGTCGCTCTTTCCGATGCCGTCCCGTCCCACCTGAATCACTTCGACGCCCTCGCGAACGCATCCTTGAAGCGGCTCGCTCTTGGCCAGGGGCCGGAGGTATCGCTCCACGTGCTCTTTTCCGGTCAAGTAGTCGGTGGCGTCGGGAAGCGAGGGGCCGGATTCAGAGAGCGTCCTGGCGCCCAGGCTCGTGTGGTTGAGCTTCCAAGATGAGAATAGGGTAACGTGCCCCCACCGCATCATGTTCTCGGCCACCCGTCCCCTCTCGTAGACCTGAACTCGATGGCCGAGTGAGCGACCGAGCAGAGCGGCCTCCAGGCCGATGGGACCGGCACCGATGATGGCGATACGCTTTCCGGACATGAATTCCTCCCTGGTGAGGCGGATGGATTGAGGTCGTGCCTTCTTATCACCTGCGGCGGAGAGGGTCAAAGAGCATGCTTGGCACCGGAAAAGCCATTCGTCGATTCGCTTTTGGAAAATATGCCGAGAGAGCATATGCTTTGCTGGGCCGCGTTTTGCCCCCGCTTCGCCGGATTAGCCTTCTCGCGAAGGCGGACTTGTGCCGCGGTCGCGGCGGACGGCAATCGCCTGCCGCAGCCAAGGCAGACTTGTCCCGCCGAAGCCGGGGACGGGTGAGAGCGGTCTCCACAGCGAAGGCGGAAGGAGCTGAAAAACAGAATGCCATCGACCACCCTTCGACAGTTTCTCGATTTCGCCATGGAGGCGGCCTGGCAGGCGGGGCAGCTCACGCTAGCCCATTTCCAAACCGGCGTTGCGGTCGACTGGAAGGAGGATCGAACGCCAGTCACCGTGGCCGATCAGGGCGCGGAGAAACTGCTGCGGGAGCTCATTTCCCGCCGTTTCCCGGATCACGCGGTGATGGGGGAGGAGTTCGGTGAAACCGACAAGGACTCAACCCACAAGTGGATCCTCGACCCCATCGACGGGACCCAGTCCTTCATAAGAGGCATTCCGCTGTACGGTGTCTTGATTGGTCTCGAGATCGACGGCGAGGCGGTTGTCGGAGTGTCCCATTTTCCGGCGCTTGGAGAGATGGTTTCTGCGGCGCGCGGCGAAGGATGCCGGTGGAACGGTCGTCTGGCTCGCGTTTCCTCGGTGTCCCGGCTGGAGGATGCCCTGGTGGTCCATACCAGCGTCTCGACTCTCGAGGAGGAGCGGACACGAAATTTTTGGAATCGTATCAAGGCCGCCACTCGCCTACACCGTGGGTTGAGCGATTGCTATGGCCATTGTCTGGTGGCCACTGGTCGAGCCGAGATCATGCTCGACCCCGTCATGAGTGCATGGGATTGTGCCGCCTTGGCGCCCATCCTCGAGGAGGCGGGAGGGACGTTCACCGACTGGGATGGTAAGGCCACCATCTATGGCCGCGACGCCCTCAGCACCAACCGACTGCTCTTCGAAAAAGTCAAAGCCCTTCTGGAAGAGACGTCGGTGTCCTCGACATGACCCGCATCGCCCCAAGAAAGTTACAATGAGAATCGGTAGATGGATCTGGCCCTTGCTGTTGCTGGGCCTCATGGTCACCTTCTTCTTTGTCCTCGGCCCCGGGGAGAGTGCCAGGAACGCCCGGGCGCGCTCTCGGTTCCCGTACGTGGTGTTGGTGACCATAGATACCTTGCACGTCATGGAGACGGGAGTTTACAACCCAGAAGTCAAAGTCACGCCGAATCTAGTCGATTTCGCGCGCCGCGGCGTCGTCTTTCAGCAGGCTTACACGCCGGTGCCCATCACCTTGCCCTCTCACACCGATCTCATGACCGGCATGTCACCCCTCAAGCACAGTGTCATGGCGAACGGAGACCAGGTTCCGCAGGGCCTCACCACTCTGGCGGAGATCTTTAGAAACGCCGGGTACCAAACGGCGGCGTTCGTTTCCCTGGGCGTCTTGATGAGAGCCTTCCAGCTGGACCAGGGGTTCGATGCCTATTTCGACCCCTTCGGTGATCGGCAGGGACGGTGGTACCGCACAGCGGACGAGGTCTTCGAGCCGGTCAGCGAATGGGTGCGGCAGAACTACCGAGAACCGTTCTTCGTTTGGGTGCATTTCTCGGATCCACACGAGCCTTATCTGGTCAAGGACGCACCGCCCGATACGCAGCTGACCTTGGACGGTGAAACCGTGGGCAAATGGAATCTCGCCAGCCGGGCCCGCGTGGACCTCAATCTGGACGTTCCACCCGGGGCACATACTTTGACCTGGACTTCCCTGCGAGAGCCCAGGCCGGACGACGTCTCTCGCACCGGCATCAAGATGAATCTCTTCGGTCAGAAGGCCTTGCGAGAACTGACCGACGTTTCCTTGCCGCAGTCGAGTGACGACATCGATCTCGATCCTTCCTGGCATCTCCAACTTGAAAACCGGGGCGGCGAGTCAGTGACTTTGGAGCTCGGGTGGAACGGCAGACTGCAACAGGCCTCGCCCTCCGAAGTCGCGGAGAGCTACCCCCAGGAAGTCGAATGGACGGACCTGCACGTGGGTAAGCTTCGCTCTCTGCTCGAGTCTCTGGGGATAGAAGAGAGCACGCTTTGGGTGGTTGTTTCCGACCACGGCGAGGGCCTCTATCGTCACGGCTATTTGGGGCACTCGGCCTACGTCTTCGAAGATCAGCTGAGGATCTTGTGGCAGATGCGGGGGCCGGGCGTCCCCGAGGGTAAAACGGTGGACCATACCCCGGTCATGATGATGGACGTCGGCCCGACCCTTCTCGATCTCATCGGCCTGCCGGTTCCCAAGGAGGTGGAAGGTCACTCCCTAGTGGAATGCTGGAAAGGCGGGGACTGCCCCGAACGCCTGGAATGGTGGGCCTACGGCTTGAATCACGGAAACAACCGCTTGGCGGCGGCGGCAGGCTACAAATGGCCCTATAAATGGATTTGGAAGCGTCAATCCGACAAGGCAGCCTACCATATCGAAGAAGATCCCTGGGAGGAGAGCGATCTCCTCGGACCCCCGCCCCACCCGCAGGAGCTGGTCGATCTTTCCCGCGAGTTCCAAGAGCTGAGGCCCAATCTGGCCTTTCGGCTAAACCATCGGCAGCGGGTGGCCGGTCATGCCGATCAGTTGGAGATGCTCCGGGCGCTTGGATACGTTGGAGACGGCGCCGAGCCCTGACAATCTGAAAGCCGACAAGCAAATAGGGGTGCCGTCCCAATCCCCCGTTTTACCCCGCAGAGAGGAGGGTTTCTCCCACAGTCCGGGCCCTCACCGTCACCGGGAGGGTTACTTCCCGCGAGAGCAAACCAAATCAGCAGAATGGTTTGCACGTTTGGAGTCGGTCCCCGCGTTATTTCGCCCCGAGGGCGTTATCGGCATCATTCTTGTATTCGCTTCCAGGGGAGAACCATACAGTCTTGCAATCCATGATTCTCGGCCTAGCGATACTACCGCTCGCCATCGGTCTGCTGTTCCTCTTGAATCGCTACATCGGCCTTCGCGGCCGGCTTCAAGCAGAGCTCCAGGCAGCTCATTCCGAGATCGACACACTTGCCCGCCAGAAAGCGGATCTTCTCCAAGGCTTGGAGCGGAAGGAGTTCCTCAGCCGATTCGTGAGGGAGCTGCCGCTTCTCACCGAGCAGCTCCACAGCCGGGTCAGCTCCCGGCGCATTCCCGGGATTCTATTGCAGGTGGTCATTCGTAGCCTGGAGCCGCGTCAGGCTCTGGTCCTACTGAGGCGACGGAGCGCGCAGTCCGAGCCCGGCCGCACCGGCCGTCTGACCACGGCGGCGGTCCACCCCACCGATTCGTCCATCAAGCCCGGATTGGAGGTCAATATCGGCGAGGGAGAGCTCGGTTTCGTGGCCGAGGCTCAGCTGACCATGAGTCGGGAGGATTTCGAGCGAGAAACCTCACTCGCCCGTCCGCGGATCAAAGGCAGCAACTTACCCGGCTTCAAGCCCGACCTGGCAGCACCGATGGTGTTCGACGAAACGACGCTCGGCGTCATCGCCATCTCGGGCTCCCCTTACCAAGGGAGCGATGCCAAGAAGGCGATGTGGCTCATGGCGCAAATAGGGGCGGTTGCCCTCCACAACGTCGATGCCTACAGCCAAATGAAGTACACCGCCGACGTGGATGGCCTGACCCGCATCTACAACAAACGGCACCTACTGGGAGCGCTGGGCGAGCAGCTGTACCAGGCGGAGAAAAACCTGTCCAACTTTTCGGTGTTCCTATTCGACATCGATAACTTCAAGAACTACAACGACCTCAACGGCCACGTGGCGGGAGATAGGCTGCTCAAAGAGCTGGCCGGCCTGGTCAAGGAGAACATCAGGGAGGAGAGTATCTTCGGGCGCTTTGGAGGTGAGGAGTTCTTGCTCCTCCTGCCGGGCTCCCCGACCCCGGAAGCCCTGGCGGTTGCGGAGAAGATGCGCAGCCTCATCGCGGAGCACGATTTTGCTTTCGCGGCAAGGCAACCGCTGGGCGTCCTTAGCATCAGCGGCGGCGTGGCTACCTACCCGACCGATGCCATGGACAGCACCAGCCTCCTCCGCACTGCCGACGAAGCGCTCTATGCGGCCAAGCATCTGGGAAGAAACCGCGTGCTGCCGGCGCAGAAGAAGTACATGTGCGAAAGCCAGCCCGCCATGCCAGCTCCGAAACCCATCACCAGACCCGAGCCGCCTCCGCCCCCTTTCACGGACCCCAACCTTCCCCAGCTTCCAGAAAACGCCCGTTTCGACCAGACGATCATCAGTCAACGTATCTACATTCCCGACGAGGAGCCCTAAGGGCATCACCAGATCCGGGAAGACCGGAAGCCATCCTCGGACTATCTAGAAACAAATCAAGGACTTAGGGAGATTGCGAGCTCGTCGAGGCGGGCTCCCCGGGCGCAAACTCCATGTCTTCCCATTCGCGTCCAACCGGATAAACAACTAAAAATACAAGAGTTATGCCGTCAGTTGTGACGCTGGAGTCTTGGCTCGTCGGGCGCCTAGAGCGAACCACAGCTCTCCCCGTTGGGTTTGACGAATGCTCCGCCAGGGCGCATAATGATGACTTCTCGACCAGTTCACCTTGGTTTGGCTCGGTTCCCGGAGGCCGGGGGGCCAGCTCCCCCAAAGACACAAAAACGACCGGGCGGAAAGCAGAAAAGCGCGGTGGGCTCAGCGGTGGGCAGCACGATTCCCCGACCCTGACCCGAAACGGGAGGATCTTGGATGCCGGCTCGAAGAAAAGAGGAAAGTAAGGTTTTCAGTCTTGCGGATCGGAAGCTCGTCGAACAGCGTTCCGAATTCACTCCTCCTCAAACCAAGAAGAAGCGCAGAAGCCCATCGCAGCGGCAGCGGTCCGGCTGGCAGTCGGTGGCTCTCGTCTGCCTGACCCTCCTTCTCTTGACGACCAGCGCGCTCGCTCTCTACGCCTTTCATTTGGTCGCCACGCTCCGCCAGGATACGGACGGGATGATGGCCCGGGTGGAGTCCCGAATGCAGCGGCTCGACTCCGCCGTCCACTTCGATTCCAAACGCCAGCAGATGTTGCTGGGGATTCGAGACGCTATCATGGAGGCCAATCCGCGGATCGGTCTCAGCGATGCCTACCAGTATGCAGACATGGTCTTGAAAGCGAGCGAGAAGTACCCCTCCCTAGAACCGCTCATGCTTCTCGCCATCGGTATCGTGGAAAGCGGCTACGATCCCGAAGCGGTAAGCGCCGCCGATGCAAGGGGGCTCTATCAGATTTGGCCTTCTACCGGCCGGATGCTGGCCCGCGTTTTGGGATGGGACTACCACGAGGACATGTTGTTCGATCCCGAGAAGAACACGGAGTTGGCCGCTCTCTATCTCGACATTCTATTCTCCGCCTACAACGACGAACGGTTGGTCCTCGCCGAGTACAACGGTGGTCCGCTGAACGCCGGTCTCTTGCGCGCCGGCAGCACCCGCGCCGCGGCGGAAACGCGTGCCTATGTCGCCAAGGTCCTCGACGCCCACGAGGGGCTGAAGAGGAAGTTCGAGCAGGGCGCCGATGCGGAATTGGAGCTCATGCACAAGGATCGCACTCGCGACGACAAGCGACTCTGGGTACCACTCCGAGATCTGAGACCCGACGCGGCGACTCAAGCCGGCAACTAGCCTTCCCCCGCTCGCCTCGCCAGCCGCTCCGGGAGCCGCGATTGGTCACTCGACGATCCATCCTCGCCGGGTGTAGACCCAGAGTCCCAGTCTCTCGTGCATGATGGCTCCGAAGGATCGGAGCCGGTCGTCTGAGTTCTCGAGCTTCTCCAGATCGTAATCCCGCTCGACGGACGGAGAGCAAATGACCGCGATGCCTTCCCGTTCGAGCGACCGACAAGCGCGCCGGGAGTGAACCGGAGCGGTCACCACCAGCAACTCTTTCCAGCCTCGCTCTGCAAATAGAGCTCCCACCGCCACCGCCTCGGTTCGCGTGCTGCTCGTCTCGCCGACGGAGATGATTTCTTGTTTCATCCCCAGCCCGTCCATGAGCCGGCGACTGGCTTCGGAGTGAGAGGGGAAGGGAGGTGGCAGCTCGGAGAGCACCAGCCGTGGCGCCAAACCCTGCTGCAACAGCTCGAGCCCATGGAGCAGCCGGCTCATCGCCTCGCCGGTCAGCTCGCCGTCCAACTGCACCTTGGACCCCAGGACGAAGACCGCATCGGTGGGCCGTAACGTGTCGCGGCGGACCAGATCCTTTGCCAGCCAAGGGCTGAGAGGCGTGAAGGCCACCACCAGCCAGAGCAGGCAGAGGCCGGCCGCACCTACCCCGAGAAGCCAGCGCCATCGCGTGCTCCAAATAACCGCACCGGCGAGGGCTGCGCCGAGGACCCAGGGAGCCCGCTCGTCCCAATAGGAGACCCAGGAGAACAGGTTCAGCTCCTTGGCCAGCAGTCCCGCCAGAGCGCCGAGAGAGAGGCCCACTCCGATGCGAACCCATCTCGACGCGCCCGATGCCCGACCCATGTCAGATGGCCGCCACCGTGGCGGCAACGCGGCTCGACAACCGGTCGATTCCCTTTGCGAAGATCTCGGAGTCCGCCAGAAGGCTTACCACCAGGTAGGCTTCGCTCGGGAAATCGAAGAGGTAACCCGGGTGGAGCAGCGTGTCGTCGCTGGCAAGAAGGGCAAGCGCCCACTCCTCCGAGCTTCGCACGTCCGGGCATCGTATCACGGCGTACCATCCTCCTTCGGTGCGGAGTGCTTCCAAAGGAGACTCCGGGCGGAGCGCCTTTCGGAGGAGCCGGTCGTTCTCGATGAGCCGCGCCCGGATCCCTCCCTGCATCGCGGGGGCGAGCTCAAGAAAGCGTCCGGCGGCATGCTGTACGGGGGCCCCCACCGATAGGAAGAGGTCGCCCAACTGTTCCAATCTCTGCTGCGCTTCTCCCTGCAAGTCTTCTGGACCGCCGGTACAGATCCAGGCCAGCTTCATCTGTGGGAGCGCGGCGATTTTGGAGAGGCCGCTGAGGACGAAGGTCAGGACTCCGGCGTCCCCTACGAACGACGGCACCCGACCCGGGTCCTCGTGGAGCGGGTAGTCGGAGAAGACCTCGTCGACGATGAGAGCCAGCCCGTGTTCTCGGCAGATGGCGGTGAGCGCATCGCGCTCCGCCCGCTTCACGTAAGACCCGGTGGGGTTATTGGGGTGCACCAGGAGAAGGGCTCGCGTGCGTGGCCCGATCTTCTGCCGGATCGTTTCGAGATCGACGCTCCACGTCCCGTCGTAGACCAGAGAGTAGGAGTCGGCCTCGATCGATTCCACGCTCGCCAAATAGTCGAACAGAGGATAACTGGGACGGGGAACGAGCACGCCATCGCCGGGATTGCCGAGCAACTTGAAGAGAAAGCTATAGGCCTCGCTGGTGCTGGCGGTGAGAGTGAGGCGCTCCGGAGGTACGTCTTGGCCGCGCCGAGCGTAATAGCGGGCGACCGCCTCTCGCGCCGAGCGAAGCCCGAGCGGCTCGGGCTTGTAGACCAGCGAACGAGAATCGTTCAGACCGGGGAGGATCTGTTGGGCGGAGTAGTCGAATCCGGCTCGCGTGGGATTGGACTCCGTGAGGTCCAGAATCTCCGTCCCCGCTTGGTGCTTTTCCGCGAGGAGCCGTGCCAGCCGGTTCGACGAGAGGCTCCAGCTCAACCGCCGAGAGAACATGCGCGAGAGGACTATCGGTCCATTTCAGCTAATCCGGGAGTTCTTGGGAAGGCTCGGGGAGCCAGAAGCTTGCGACGAATCCAACAGCATACACCAGCAGTGCCACAGCGGCCGCGGCGTAGGCGAGCTGCGCCGGGGGCGAGCCTCCCGGCATGACATTGGATAGCTGCGTCGTGACCAATGCCGCCGACGTCCCCACCATCCTCCCGCCAATGTTAGCGGCGAAACTCTCCCCCGTGCCGCGCAGGTGGGTAGGATAAACCCGGGGAATGTAGTTCCCCCAGAAGCTAAACTGGGCGACGGTGACGAAACCGGCGAGGAAGGCCCCCCATCGTAACAGCTCGAGATCGTGAACGGCGGGGTAGAAGAAGATGAGTGGCACCAGGACCAGTCCGGGTACCTGAAAGACATGGAGCAGGCGCCGCCGGGCGACGATACGAACGGCGAGAAAGGCGAGCGCGAGGCGGCCTAGCAGGCCGCCCATCTCCTGGTTGAACTGTACGCCGCTGATCACGGTCTCGAGTGCCGGACGATCCAGGCCGCTCACTTGAGGAAGGCCAGGCACGATGCGCGGAAGGTGCTGGATCGCTCCAAACGCCGCCCCGTAACTGCAGGCGAACATCAGGGCGGTCACGATAGTGGTGCGACGAAGAGCAGGATGAAAGAGCTCCAAGAAGCTCGGTCGCTTGAGCGTACCCGCCCGCTTCTTCTCCGCCCAGGCGGGAGACTCGGGGAGAAAGGGTCGAACGACGATCAGAGGAATCGCCGGAATGACGCCAGAGATGAGCGTGTAGCGCCAGGCCTCGTGGCCACCTTGGATGATAGGTAGGGAAGGACCGAATCGGACCGCGAGGTAGTAGGCTGCGGTAACCATCAAGCCGCCGACGGACGAGAACGCCTGGGTGTAGCCGAGGACAGCCTCCCGGCGTTTTGCCTCGGGGAAGAGCTCCGCGAGCCAGGCTACCGCGGCGACGAACTCGACGCACACGCCCACGAACGTCGTGCACCGAAATAGGAGAAGCATCGGCAACGAGGTCGAAAAACCGGCGGCCATGGCCGAGCCCGCGTACAGGAGAATGCTCCAGACCAAAACCCTTCGGCGACCGAAGCGGTCGGTCAGGTAGCCACCGAGGAGGCCGAACACCCCGCCGGCGACGGCAGGAGCCCAGAAAAGCCATCCAACCCAAGCGTTGAACTCCGGCGTGCCCGGGGCGTACGGACCGAGCTCCATGAGGGCGGGCCGGACAATGAGCGGCAGCATGAGAAGCTCGTAGATGTCGAACGCGAAGCCGAGCGCCGCCACGGCGCAAATGAGCCAATGGAGCGACGTGAACTGGGGTGAACCGCTTACTTCCTTCTCTGCCATGAGCGACTCCTTGGCGGGATCCGACCCGCATTCTCCACCGCTGGCGTCCCTACCGGATCGTCACGAGACGAGAACGCTAGACGTAGTTCTAGCACGAAGCCCAATATTCCAGAAAGAAATCCGTCCCGTCTGGGCGCGGTTCCGACGGTTCATTGCCCGTCAATTCGCGAGATACGCTCGGGCTTCCTGCAGCTCCGGCAAACCCTCATCCGCGTTCTTCCACAGCGCCAGGAATCGCTGGTACTCGGTCCGCGCTGACTCTTTGTCGCCGGACGCGTCGAGAAGTCGGGCGAGCTCGAGGACCAGGCGTGGTTCCAGCATCGCCGTCCACTTGGAGCTCATATCGGGCGTGAGCAGGGCGCGGTAGAACCGAATCGCACCGGCCAGGTCCCCTTGCGCTTTCATCACGCGGCCCAGGCCGTCTCGCGAGGGGGTCTGGTTGAGGAACAGAGTAACTGTGGAAATCCCGGCGCTAAATATCATTTTGAATTGGGGCTCACCTTCGGAGAACGCCGCTTCGGCCACTGCCAGGTCGCCCGCGGCCAGGGCGATCTCCCCGCGCAGGCTTTCGTGCAGCCATTTCTGCCACTCGGTGCCAGGGTCATAGCTTGCGGCCTGTGCTTCGAGGTGAGCTCGCGCGGCGTCCCGATTCCCTCCCCGGGCTTCCGCCACGCCGGCCAGGTATGGCGCCGTGAAAGAGTAATACCCCCTGTGCAGCGGCATCGTCACTTCGGGAGCTAGCGCCTGGGCTTGTTTCGCTATCTCCACGGCCTCCCCATATCGTTCCCGCTCGAAACGAGTGAGTGCCGAGAGCAAGAGGAGAGCCACTTTGAGGCCCGCGCCCTCGTCGAGCGCTTGTGCTTCCCGGATGGCGGCGTTCGCATCCTTGTATTGGCCCAGGCGCGACAGGATGAATGCATTCCCGAACCATAGTTCCCCTGGTGAGAGGGCGGGGTTCTCCGACTGCCGCAACCTCTCTCGTTCGGCCAGCGTCTCGTCGTACCGGCCCATGGCAGCAAAGGCCCAGGCCCGACCCGCGTGCGAAGGACCAAAGGAAGGATCGATCTCGAGAGCCTGTCCGTACATCTCGACTGCCTTTTCGGGCTGGCCGGTGAAGAGGTAAGCTTCGGCCAAGCTGTCATGAGGATTGGGCTCACCGGGGTTGAGCTCGACATAGGTTTCCAGTTGACGCACGGCTTCCGCATAACGTCCGGCAAACAGCAGCTGATACGCGTAGTCGTTCCGGAGCGGACCCGAGCTGGGAACGGCTTCGACGCCGCGTTCCGCGACCGCGAGCTGATCTGGCTGATTGGTCTGAAGTCGCAACAGCTCGGGATAGGCGTCCTCCTCGTCTGGGTACTTTGCGATGAGCGCTTCGAAAAGTTCGATGGCTTTCCTTTGATCGCCCTCGTAGCGGTGCGCGTCGCGAGCTTCCACCAAGAGCCTCTGCCGCTCGGGTAGCCGGTCCAAATTCTCCAGGACCTTTTTCCGATATTCCTCGACGAGCTGGGTCTCACCGAGTTCCTGAGCGACTCGCACCAGCTCGGAATAGGCCATGGCGAAGGACGGATCGTTCGCGACCGCTCGCTCGAAGAGCCGCCGCGCATCCTGCCACCGGAGGTTCCGGCGGGCGTCGAGACCATCGCTGAAGAGCTGAAACGCTTCCAGAGAGGGTGTCGTCACGTCGGCGAGCGGACGATCGGCGGGGCTGTCGCCCATTTGAAGGCTCGATCGGATGCGTGCGGTAAGCTCGTCGACGAGGGGGAAGACGTCTTGTCCCTGCACGCTATCCGCCGAGAGGATGCGACCGCTTCCGACGTCCTGCACCTGAACATCGATGCGCACTTCCTCTCCCGATTTGAAAATGCTCCCCACCACCACGGCTCCCGCCCCGGCACGGCGTGCGACTTCTTCGACGACGCCCTTGTCGATGTTCTCCAGATCATCTTGCCCGATCTGCTTCAGGATCTTTTGAATGCGTTCGCTGCTGACCACGTCGAGACCCGGTGTCTGGGCGAGGTCGGTGATCAACATGTTGGGCAGTCCCTTGGAGAGCCATCGGATTTCCTCATCGCCGCTCAGGCTTTCGAAATACATGACCGCGACGGCGGGGCGACCGGAGTCCCCGATACCCAGTGGCTCACCGCCGTTGCGACCGAAAAGCGCCCAG
>Ga0209321_10001025_pt1 | contig 18705 bp, 18 predicted proteins | sample Rifsed16ft4_FD_184012 | JGI IMG/M metagenome (GOLD analysis project Ga0209321, IMG submission 184012) | Soil microbial communities from Rifle, Colorado, USA - sediment 16ft 4 - CSP-I_5_4 (version 2) | ecosystem: Environmental > Terrestrial > Deep subsurface > Rock core/Sediment | place: Rifle...
CCGCCGCCGCAGGATTGATCGGATCCGCGAGCGGCGGGGACTGATCGAGCTGGTGCGTTCGTGGCTCAGGGGGTCCCCGGGCCGCTGATCTGCCGCGCGGTGAGCGTGTCCACCAGCGTCGCGCGGAGCCCGGGCAGGAACGCGCGCAGCTCCAGCGGGAACGGCGCGCCGCCGGGCTGGAGCGTGCCCCGGAGCACGAACTGCGCCATCATGACGCCGGGGTCCGCGGTGCGGGTGCCGAAATAGAACGAGAACTCGCCGGCCGGGGAGAATGAGCCGTCGCCGCTCAGATTCGCAGCCCCGTCCACCCAGCCGCCCCTCACGAACGCCGAGAACTGATTGGGCTGCACCTCGTCCAGGTACAACTCCAGCGCCACGTCCACGTTGACCGTGTCCACCACGCCTGTCAGACGGTACACGCCCTCCCGCGGATCGTCCACCGGCGCCACCACCTCCAGGGAGTAGAGCGTGGTCTCCACGCTGCCGAACACGCCGATCCCGCCGGTCAAGTGATTGATGAACCCGCGGCCGGTGAAGGGGTCGCTCCGCGAGCGTAGGAAGTCGTAGTAGTTGCCGTCGGTCAGGGCGACCGCCAACGAGTAGCGCCGGCCGGCCCGGAACACGCTCTCGCCGTCGTCGCCCTCGAAAGGATTCACCAGGTTCCCGGGGAGGCTGATCCCCATGGTGTCGGTGAACCCGAAGAAGGCGAGGTGGTCGAGATCCTCGGCGTTCCGTACCTCCAACTGGAGCGCCCGTCCCGTGAGTGGTGTCACGCCGATCCCTAACGTGTCACGCTCCCGATCGAGCACCACCGTTGGGAGGCCCGAATCAGACTCCCGCCCGCTCACGGTGACGCTTCGCCTGGACGCCCCAGGCACGGTCGTGCCTCCGGTCACGACCTCACCAGCGGGCGTCTCGACGCGCAGCAAGATCTGCTCACCCGGTTCAGGGGTACAGACGGGTCCGACGTACGTCCCTGACGTCTGTAGCCGCGAGTCCATCGGCGGCCGCTCGGCCAGCGTGTCCACCCGCCCCGCGCAGGCCGAGCTTCCAGCGTGCTCGATCGTGACGCGGGCGGCGCTGATAGGACTCCGGGGATTTCCGGGAGGGATCCGAGGATAGCTGTACCCGGTCAGGGCTTCTCCCGTCTGGGAGTACTCGACAACCACGAACTGCTCGAGCGCCGTGCGGCTGATGACCGCGTGCACCACGACGACTCGCTTTCCTGGAGCGACCGTCACCTCGGTCAGCTCACAGGCTGAGAGCAGCAGCAGCGAGAGAAGCGGCAGACCCCGGGGAAACTGAAGGGGACGCCGAGGCCACAGACGAATCGGCCGGCTCATCAGAACCGCACCTCCAGCCCGAACGTCGGCAGCACCGGGAGCTGCGAGACGCCGGTGCGCGTGGGCGGGGCCGCGCCGTAATCGAAGAAGTAGAAGAACACGTTGCGCCGATTGTAGAGGTTCACCGCTTGGAGATACGGTTGCCAGGTCGCGCCCAGTTTGCTGAAAGACCAGCGCAATCCGAGGTCGAGGCGGGAGTAGGGCGGGTACCGCTCTCCGTTGATCGGTCCGCTGATGGGCTCCTCGATGACGTCTACAAACCGCTCTTCGATGGCGCTGTAGAAGCGGTGGTCCCACTGGCCCAGGAAGCCGGTGTAGGGAAGCGGCGAGCCATAGCCCCAGCGGAACGAGAGGTCGCTTCCCAGTGGCCCCGGCGCCTGGAGCACCACGTTGAGCGTGTGGCGCCGGTCGTGGGCCGGCGGGTAGGTGACGCCCTCTGCCACGCGCTTGGCCTTGGTGAAACTGTAGGCGACCCATCCGGTGACCGCGCCCAGGTGGCGCCGGAGGAGGGCGTCAACGCCCCAGGCGTTCCCCGTGGCCGGGATGAACTCGTCGCCCCGGCGGCGCAGGTCTTGCGCGCGGTTGGGCGTCACCAAGTTCGCGAACGTCTTGCGGTACCCTTCCACGGTGAATTGGAGCGTGGGGTCGAACCAACCCTCGATGCCGAGCACCAGATGATCGGACCGGGCTACGGGGATGTACTGGTCGGCGCCGATCCAGAATTCGTAAATGGTGATCGGCAGCTCCTGATCGCGAATGGAGTGGACCGGCTGGAAGTAGCGGCCGGCGGAACCCGTGAGCGCGAGGTCAGGCGTGAGAAACGCCTTATACGCGATCCGCGGCGAGAGTCCGGTAAACTTCGCCCCGGGCACATGCTCCACGCGGAGGCCGGGCCGGAGCTTGAGCCACTCCGCCGGGGTCCACTGTTCGTCCACGTACGCGGACCACACAGTGGGCGCGTAACGGGCGGAGAGCACTGTGGTGTTGAGCGCCGGGCTGGAGACGCCGTAGCGCATGGTGTAGTGCTCGACCCCGACGCCGAACCTCGCCGCGTGCCGGTCGCCAAGGTGCGGCTCGAGCGCGACGCTGCCGGTCCAGAGCCTGGTGCCGTTGTCGAATCGCGCGAGGTTGGGGAGGAGTCCCAGCGTGGAGCTGAAATCGCTCACTGCGGCGCGGGCGTCCACGTAGGCGGTGCCGAGCGGTTGGCGAGAGGCGAGCCCCAGGATCGCGTTGCCCCAGTTGAAGACCAGGTCCACCCGGTCCCGGGACGCCGAGGAGTCCACCAGGTTGAAGTCGAGCGCATCGCGCCCCCAGTACCCGGTGAGCGAGACGAAGCCGTCTTCACCGGTGGGGACGTGGACCTTGGCCAGGCCGTCGGTGAAGTAGTAGGGCAGCACTTCGTCGGTGAATGCGCTGACCACCGCGTCCAGGTACGTACGGCGGAGCGAGCCCAGCCAGCTGGCCCGCCCGGGAAGCGGACCCTCCAGCAGGAGCTTGCTCGAGAGCAGCGAGACCTGGGTGCTGCCGTGCACCCGGTTCGCGTCGCCCGGCCGAATGCCGATGTCCAGGACACTGGACAGGCGGCCGCTGTAGCCGGCCGGGAAGCCACCGGTCAGGAAGTTCGTCTGGCCAATGGCATCGGCGTCGAACGTGCTGAACAGCCCGCCCAGGTGACTCGGGTTGAACACGGTGACGCCATCCAGCAGCACCAGGTTCTGGTCGCTCTCGCCGCCCCGCACGTTGTAGCCAATGGAGTAATCGTTCTTGGCCACGGTGCCGGGCAGGAGCTGCACCGTGCGGATCACGTCCGGTTCGAACAGGACCGGTGCCGCCCCGCGCATCTCTTCGCCGGAGATGCTGATCACACTCGGCTGGGCGATCTGCTCGAAGCGGACCCGAGACTCGACCCGTTCCCCGCGCACCTCGATCGGAGCGAGCTGGACCACCTGTCGGGGGAGGTAGAACGTCAGGGTATCGCGGCCGGAGGGGAGAAACACCGTGTCCGGCTGAAAGGCGGGGCCGCGGGCGGTGACCAGCACGTCGCGGCGTGGTGCGCCGCTCAGAACGAACCGGCCGCTCGAGTCGGTGAGGGTCTGGAGCCGGGTGCCCACGACCTCCACCAGCACCTGGGGCACCGCGGTCGAGTCACGCTCCTCGAGCACTCGCCCGCGGATGACGCGGGCATCCTGCGCGTCGACGACCCGGAGGCCCGCCAGGCAGATGGCCGGGAGAAAGAAGACGGCTCGGATGTACGGCCCTGCGAGCTGCGTCATTCCCGGTTCAGTACTCGGTCTCCTCCCGCCTGTTCCAGCGCCAGCAGCCGGCGCTTGAGGTCGAGGCCGCCGCCGTAGCCGCCGAGGCCGCCGCCCGCGGCCACCACGCGGTGGCACGGAATCACGATGGGGATGGGGTTCTTGTGGTTGGCCGAGCCCACCGCGCGGGCCCCTGTTGGCGTGCCGACGGCCCGGGCAATCTCGCCGTACGTCCGCGTCTCACCGTACGGGATCTGCTGCAGCGCGTCCCAGCAGCGTTGCTCGAACGGTGTGCCCGCCGGGGAAACGGGAAACGTGAAGCGTGAACGAGATCCCGCGAGGTATTCCGTCAGTTCCTGGGCGACCTGCTGCTCCAGGCGTGTTTCCGGCGGGCGCGTGGCCCGGCCGTGCAGCGAGATCTTTGTGACGGCGCCATCCTGGATGGTCACGGCGAGGTTGACCAGGGGTGAGGCGACGAGAAACGGGACCGCCATCACCCACCGCCTCCGCTCGAGGGTTGGGGTACCTCGGTGCCGAATCCGCCCGCGGCCGACCGGTGGAACCTATACGTGGGCACCGGCTTGCGGGTCAGCGGCGTGGCAAAGGGGCCGGCCGTGAGGCTGGGATCCGCGAGGTCCACGCGGAGCACCGGCAGGCCCGCTATCAGTAGATCAGCGAAGTATCCCTCGAGATCCAGCGTGGGCGTGGGGTCCCCACCCAGGGTCACGTAGAGGATCCGCCGCACGCCGCCCTTCGAGAGAATCCCGGCGCCCGGAAGGACGGAGTCGTCCAGGTAGTAGCGGTTGTCGAATTCCCCGGGCTTGCCCGCCCGCGTTCCCAGGCGATCGCTGTCGCAAATCCACAGGGGAGGCGATGTCGCCTGCAGGCGAGGCCGGGCGGCGGCCACGGTGGTCGCCCAGCGGAGCAGCGCCTCCAGGGTGTCTTCGGGCTTGAGCAGGCCTTTGGGGTGGGGCCAGTTTTCGAAGGTGCATACCGGCTGGCACTGCGCCGTCGTCACCAGCCACGCGGCTGCCTCCACCGAACGCGGGCCAGGGAGGTTCAAGAAGGTCAAGGTCTCCGGCGTGACCCACGCAGGCGCGAGCGCGCCGGGCTTCGCAAGGGGCGCCAGCGATGGCAGCGGTGGCAGCGGTGGCAGCGGCGGCAGCGGCAGCGCGGTGGGCGGTGAGAATGCGAGGCTGCGGTCCGGATCCCTGGGCCCTACGCGGTCCTTGGGGATCGTGTCCAGCGCGGCGAACAGCGGCACACAGTGAAACGGGGCCCACACGCTCCCGGGCACCGGGCCCCAGACGTCGTAGAGCCGCTCGGCCGTGGCGTACTCGGTCCACCGGTGCCCTCCCAGCGCGTCCGGCGCTCCGGGGTGGCCTACGGTGACCTGCCCCTTTGGAGGTCTGCCGAGCCGAACCCGGCCTAGCAGCTCAAGCAGCCTGGACCAACGTCGCCACATGGTATGCCTCGTGGGTGATCAGCGGGCGCGCGGCGGCCCGGCTGTAGTATCCAGCGAAGCGGCCGTTCACCACGTATGCTCCCACCGCCGGGTACATCGGCCCCTGGGCGAAAGGAATGGCGCGCACCGCGAAGCACTCCTGCACGCACCAATCCGCCGGCGCCTTCTGTGCCAGCGCGATGGTCTCCTCCCACTCGCGCTCCGTCGCCAGCGAACCCAGCACCACGGCGTCTCCCATGCGGCCGAAGGCGCGCTTCAGCACCCAGCACTCCCGCTCCACCCGGAGCAACGGCACCTGCTGCCCGTCGAACGGCATCGTGATGGGGCAGTGCCGCTCGACCAGGGCCCGGTCCTCCGGATCCAGGCGGCTCTGCCGCCAGATGGCGAACATGGTCTTGCTCTGACGCGCCAGGTGCCGCAACGGGTTCATCTGGGGGATGCCGGGTCCCAGCCGGAGCCAGGTGGCGAAGTTGGGGAGCCGCGGCATCCACTCGCCGGGATAGAAGCGAAACGCCGCATCAATGGGCGTGCCCAGCACCCGAGGCCGGCGCCAGCCGCGCTCGAGATGAGCCGGCGATGCCCGGACGGTGCGGTGCCCGGCCTCCGCGAGCCACCGCTCCAGGATCAGCATGTGCTGCAAGTCCTCGGCGTACGCGGTGGCGTAGAACAGTGCGACCGCGTCGTAGTCCCGGAACGCGTCGAGAAACCGCTCGCGCAGCTCGGCGTGCCACTCCAGGCCGTCCCCGGGATCCCCCAGCAGCTCCGGCAGCCCCGCGGCTTCGTTGAAGCCTCCGGGGACATCGTCGTTGAACTCGGAGACCATCCACCGGCCGTCGTCGGTGAGGAAAAGATCGTAGCGCCCCAGCGTGGGCGCGCCGTCTTGCTCCGCCGCGATGAGCGGATGGAGCGGCGCCGGAATACCGAGTCGCGCCAGCGCCTCCGAATCTCCCTGCACCCGGCGCACGAACCGGTCCAGCGCCCGGTGCAGGCCCTCGACGGCCGCGACCACCTCCTGGTGCGCCTGTTGGGAGAGGATCATGAACTCGGGAAGCACCAGGCACCTGCCGCCGCCGTACGTGTCCCACTTGAAGTACCGAAACCGGAGGGCCCGCATCACCTGCGCTTCGTCCGCCGGCGAAAGCCCCCACGCGCGGGCGGTGATCACCCCGGACCCAGCAGCCGGTCGAGGTAGCGGTTCAAGCCCCACGAGGCGAAGCCCAGAAGCGTGTACGCGCCGGTTTCGAGCAGGCGATGCCCCGTGCGCTCGGCCTGCGGGAGGTAGGCCAGGACCTCGCGCACCAGGAGCATGACGGCCAGCACGCCGAAGGTGAGGAGACCGTGGGTCCAGCCCCAGAAGTCGCCGGCCACCGCGTCGGTGAGAACGGAGGCGCAGGCCAGCAGGAAGAACGCCGCAGCCCGGGCGTCGTCCAGGCTCCGCTCCTGCTGGAGCCGCTGGGTGAGGCGGCCGGGCTCGCGGCGCAGGAACAAGCCGAAAACGATGACCAGGACGATCCACCCCAGCAGGAAGAAGCTGACCGGAATCCACCAGCCACCTTCGCCCTCGCCCGTCGGGTCGGCCTCGCCCCACACACTGCCGCCGAAGATCAGGCCCGTGGCCAGCGTGAAGGCGCCCGCGACCAGCGCGGCCGGCACGTTGCGCCGTTCGGCGGCATCCACCCGGGTCCGCGCGCCGTACGCCATGGCCACGGTCTGCCCGAACATCTTCACCACGCCGTACCCCATCACCAGGTAGAACACCACGTAGATGCCCACGACGCTGGGGTCAGCGTGGCGCCAGAGCACGTAACCGATCCAGGCCATGGCCAGCAGCACGGCCAGGCGGATGATGCCGGGTCCGGGATTGTCGCGGAAATAGAGGGGGTGCAATGCCCCGGTGCGGTTAATCACCGCTCCGGCGACCCCGAGGATCACGGAGAAGAGAAGTACGAAGCCTTCCGACTCGGACATGGCCCCCTAATCTGGGGGCCGCGCCGGAAACCGGCAGGGGCCACCTTGCTCCGCGCCTGCCGTTTGGTCATCGTGCAGGCGTGTTGCAGGAGAGCCGCTACGCCAACCTGTTGCGGGATTTCGTGCTCGCGCCCGTCTTGGTCGGCTTGGTCCTCGGAGTGGGCTGGCTCATCTACCTCAGATCTCGCGTCAAGACTCCGGACTTCTGGAAGCTGGCCGCTCGGCAGCCGGACCACGCCTACGATTGGTTCGTGTCACACGACGGATGGGCGGTGGTGGATTTCCACCAGCGGCATCACCAGAAGCCCAAGGGCGTGGACGTCGAGGGGCCGTTCATCCTCCGCGTGCCCAAGCTGGGCGGGAAACGGGTCGCGGTCTATGGCCTTCGAGGTTTGATGGAGGAATCGCAGGAGGCGTTCATCCGGTTCTTTGGCGCACGGGGGGACGAATGATCATGAGGCTCAACGCGGCATGGCACACGAAGCATCCGATGCCACCCAAGGCCACGCTCGGGCAGCGCATCCGCTGGCACGTGCAGCACGCCAAGCACTGCGGCTGTCGCCCCATGCCGGAGAAGCTCAAGGGGGAGATCCGGCGGCGAGCGCGCCGCTAGACCTCCCGCGACTCGGAGTCGGCCATGTTCACCATGCAGCCCATCGGGACGGTGCGGAGCCCATACACCGAGGCGGCGCAGATCCCCAAGGGCCCCGGCGCGGAGCACAAGGCCGAGGGCATCCTCGAGATTGCGCGGGAGCTCGAGGCAGGCCTCCAGGACATTGAGGGCTTCTCCCACCTCTATGTGCTTTGGGTGTTCGATCGCGCTCAGGGCTTTGACCTGCTCGCGACGCCGCCCACCGACACCAAGCCGCACGGCGTGTTCGCCACCCGTGCGCCGCGGCGTCCCAATCCGATTGGCTTGACGGTGGTGAAGCTCTTGCGACGGGAAGGCCCCAAGTTGTACGTCCGCGGTGTGGACATGCTGGACGGCACGCCGATCTTGGACCTCAAGCCTTATCTGTCCAGCGTCCCCGAGCACGAGCTGCGCCGCGGTTGGCTGGAAGACGGGTGAACAACTGCGTAAGGGGTGAGGGGTAAGGGGGACCCCTCACCCCTCACGCCGTTGCCGTTCCCCGCTGGCGGGCGATCGCGCGTTCGATTCCGGGACTGTCGTTCCCGGGTTCGGACGCTTGGGCTCCGGGGCCGGACCGGGCCACCAGGCGTAAGCTCCTGGGGCGCTTCCACCTTTGCGCTGGCCGCGCGGTGGCACGAGCGATGCTACGGTAGGCGCCAGACCCCTCCGACACCCCGCGCCCCCGTAAGGGGAATCAGCGAGGACCGCATATGCGATGGGCCGGCGATCTCCGTTACGTGCTCCGGGCGCTGAGCAAGAGCCCGTCGTTCACCGCCGCGGCCGTGACCACGCTGGCGCTCAGCATTGGTGCCACGACGGCCATCTTCAGCGCCGTCAACGGCATCCTGCTACGGCCCCTGCCGTTCCCGGCAGCTGACCGTCTGGTCGTCATCTGCGAACGGCATCCGTCGGTGGCCGCGTTTTGCGTCGGCTCACCACCCAACGCGGCGGACTGGGCGTCGCGGAGCCGCACCCTGGGGGCCGTTGGCATCGCCCGCGATTGGCCCTTCGTCACCCGGGACGAGCGCGGGGGCGAGGCGATTGACGGCGGGGTGGCGACGGCGGACTTCTTTCGGGTCCTGGGGATGGCGCCGGCCTTGGGCCGGCTGATCGCTCCCGACGATGAGGGGTCGGGGCGAGTGGTCGTGCTGGGCCACGCGCTGTGGCAGAGCCGCTTCGGCGGCGATTCGGGGCTGGTGGGGCGGGCGATCACGCTGGACAAGGAACAGTACGTGGTGGTCGGCGTGCTTCCCGCCGACGCCACGGTGCCGGAGCTCGAGTGGGTGCAGCTGTGGACGCCGCTGCCGTTCGACCAGCGTCTGGAAGAAAACCGGGAATGGCGGGGCTTCAGGGTCTACGGGCGTCTGGCCGCGGGCGCGACGCTCCGCCAGGCCCAGGACGAGCTGGACCGGATCGCGCACGGCCTCGCCGAGGAGCACCCGGAAACCAACCGGGGCTGGACCGTGAGCGTGACGAGCCTCCAGGCCCACGTGGTGGGCTCGGTGCAGCGCGCGCTGCTGGTGCTGCTGGGGGCGGTCGGGTTCGTGCTGCTGATCGGGTGCGCCAACGTCGCCAATCTGCTGCTCGCGCGCATCACGCACCGGGGCCGGGAGTTGGCGCTGCGCGCCGCCCTGGGCGCGGGGCGATGGACCGCCGCGAGGCTGATCCTGCTCGAGAGCCTGACGCTCGCGGTCCTGGGGGGCGCGGCGGGGTTCCTGCTCTCGCTCTGGGGACTCGAGGCGTTCGTGCAGTTGGCACCGGCCGGCATCCCGCGGCTGGGAGAAGTCAGGGTGGACGGCACGGTGTTCGGTTTCGCGGTTGCGCTGTCTACTCTCAGTAGCCTCCTCGTGGGCGCCGCCGGCTTGGTTCAGGCGGCGCGGCTCAACCTGAGCGATACCCTGCGCGGCAAGGACGTGGGGCCCGGAAGGCGTTTCGGACTCCGCGGGGCGCTGGTGGTCTCCGAGATGGCGCTGGCGCTGGTACTGCTCACCGGAGCGGGGCTGTTGCTCAAGAGCTTCACCCGGCTCGCGAGCTGGAATCCCGGGTTCGAAACCGAGCATCTGACCACGGCGTGGCTGCTCGCCCCAGAGGCCAAGTACCCCACCGGCCCGCAGGTGGCGGACTTGTTCCGGCGCGCGGTGGAGGAGGTTGGTTCATTGCCGGGGGTGGTCTCCGCGGGCGCGGCGTCGGCCGGGCCGCTGTTCGGCGGCACCGAAACGGGCGAGCTGCGCATCGTCGGGCGGGACGCGGCGGCCGAGCCGCCGGCGACGGCGCGCTGGTTCGACGTGGATCCCAACTACTTCGCCACACTGGGGGTTCCGTTGCTTCGGGGCCGGGCCTTCACGGCGTCCGACGTCACGGGCGCACCAGAGGTGGCCATGGTCAACGCGGCTCTGGCACGTCGCTACTGGCCGGGGCAAGATCCCATCGGCCAGCAGGTGGCGATGTACGACCGCACCATGACGGTGGTTGGGGTAGTGGCCGACGTGACACCAGTCCGGTCCGATGAGCCTCCCGCCCCCGAGATCTACTGGCCCAACCGCCAGGTCCCGCGCTGGGCAACGTTCGTGATCCTCCGTACCTCGTCCGATCCCACGAGCCTCGCGAACGCGGCACACCGCCGGCTGCAGGAACTGGATCCCGATCTCTCCATCTCAGGATTCCAGCCGCTCACGGCGCAGTTCGCCCGTGTGCTCGTCTACCCGCGGTTCGTGACGCTGCTCATGACCACCTTTGCTGGCATCGCCCTCATCCTCGCGGCCGTCGGCGCCTACGGCGTCATCGCGTACTCCGTCGAGCGCCGGACCCGAGAGATCGGGATCGAGATGGCCCTGGGCGCCGCCCGTGGGCACGTACTGCGTGCGGTGATCGGACAGGGGATGGTCCTGGTGCTGGCGGGCGTGGCCATCGGCGTGGTCGGCTCGCTGGCGATCACGCCGGTGCTGCGCGGCCTGCTGGCCGGCGTCGAGCCGGGCGATCCGTTGACGCTCGCCGGAGTGGGCGCCGTCCTGGCGCTCACGGGTCTGGTCGCGAGCTTCCTACCGGCGCGCCGGGCCAGCGGCGTCTCCGTCATGGAGGCGTTGCGCACGGAGTAAACTGCGGCACTGAAGGAGCGTAAGGGGTAAGGGGTGAGGGTCCCCCTTACCCCTCACCCCTTACGCAGTTGCCCTCGCCGGTAGTCAGGTCCGGCAGGTGTCCGCCACCCAGCGTCCGTTGTCGATCCAATCACACCGCCGTTCAAAGTCGTAGCGCCGGAAGAACTCCATTCCGGGCTCGCCGATCGGATCTCCCCGCACCGGTTCGACCGTGGGGAGCGGCGCGTAGGGGGCGTACGGCCGGTCCAGGAACCGCTTGATGTCCTGCGACAGCAGCAGGGAATGCGCGCGGTCCGCATCGCTCGTCGGGCTGGCGCCGGTCAATTGGTTCATCTTCCGCACCAGCCGCTCGTTTGCCACGGCCCGCACCTGCGGCATCGGGGCGCCGGCGGCGAGCTGCATCAGCTGATCCACCGCCACCCGCTGTACCGCGCGCGCGATCTCGGCCTCGTAGGAACTGGCGGCCCGCGCGTTGAACGCGACCGACAAGAGCGAGTCCACGACCTCCTCGAGCCCGGGGAGTCGAGGATCGAGCGCGTGCTGCTCGACTACCCTGGCGGCGCGGTCGGGCACCAGCATGGCGCCGACGGTCAGGTTCGCCACGGCGACGGCCGGGCTGATCTTGTCGAACATGAGGCCGGTGTAGCGCTGGAACAGCTCGCGCGTCCGCGGATAGCCCGAGGGGCGCGGCGGCAGCTTCCTCACGACCTCGTCCGGCAGCACCAGCTCGGATGGCTTGAGCGTCGCCAGCAGAGCGGTCAGGGCTGCCCGCTGCTCCGCCGCGGGCACCGGCGGCGCCGGATCGCGTCCGTCGCCCCGCAGCGCGTACACGTAGTGCATGCCACCCAGCGCGGAGGCCGTCGCCTCGAGTTGGAAGGCGTGATACAGGTACGCCGGAACCAGCACTTCTTCCATTTGCGCCATCGGCATGCCGCGGCGGATGGCCGCCTCACCCCAACGCCGCAGCGCGGCTCGGCGGATCTCCATCATCCGGTTGAGCTCCGCCGCCGGATCCCAGCCGTTGGACCACTGATTCGACCGCGGGTGAGCGCTGGCGTCCTGATTGGTCAGGAACCGGAGGTCGCGGGCCCAGGCGTCGTCCAGGATCTTCTGGAGCGCGGCCGCTTGGTCGGTGCCGGGCGGGAAGTCCTGGTAGCCCCACTTGATCGCCACCGAATCCCACTCGCCGATGCCCCGTTCGTACACCTGCGAGACGTCGAGCGTCCCGTCGGCCTTGAGCGTCACATACGGATGAGGATAATCCATCACCGAGGTGCGTCCGACCTTGCTGTCGTAGTAGTTGTGCTGGAAGCCCAGGGTGTGGCCCACTTCGTGCGCGGCGAGCTGTCGAATGCGCCCCACCGCCCACTCGCGCACCTCCGCAGGCACCTCATCGCCGTTCTGGTACGGCAAGAGCAAGGCCTCAGCGATCATGTAGTCCTGCCGGTAGCGGAGCGACCCCAGGGTCACCAGGCCCTTCATGATCTCACCGGTCCGAGGATCGGTGACGGTGGCGCCCGAGGAGTAGCCGCGGGTGGACCGATGCACCCAGTTGATCACGTTGTAGCGGACGTCCAGCGGGCTGATGCTGTCCGGGCGGGTCTCGACCCGGAACGCGTTGCGATAGCCGGCGGCGGTGAACGCCTGGTTCCACCAGCCGGTTCCCTCGAGCAGGGCGGACCGCTGCGGCTCGGGCACCGCGGGGGCCAGGTAGTAGACGATGGGCCGGACCGCATCGCTGGTGGCGGCCGCGGGATTCTGTTTCTTGAGGCGGTGCCGGCGAATGTAACGGACGTCCATGCTGTATTCGTTCCCGTCGGGCGGCGCCGCGTAATCCCTCCATCCCACGGGCCCGTAGCTCGCCCGCGGGTCGAACGTCCGCGGCGTGTAGTTCCCGTCCGGAAGCTGGACCAACGAGTGGTGGATGCGGAGACTCGCGGCCTCGCCATCGGCGGCCACGTCCGCGACGCCCTCAAAGAAGCTCCCCGGCCCGGCCAGGGGGTTGAACCCGCCACCGCCCGCGCCGAACCCGCCGCCTCCGGGGCCGGTGGGCGGCTGGCGCACCCAGGTCAGCTCCACCTCCATCTCGGTGTTTTGTGGAAAGTTCTTGGTCATGGGCAGATGGATCGAGCTGCGGGAGGGGTCCACGCGATACGACCCCGGGCGTAGTCTCTGCGTGATCACGTTGGGATCGCGGAGCAGGTAGTCGGTCGCGTCCACCAGCACCCGGCCCGGCGACTCCGCGGCGACCTGGAACCCCCACCGCACGCTCCGGGCGAAGGACTCCCGGACGCTCTTGATCTCGATGGAGTCCCTGGACGAGGAAGCCCGGAAGTTGTAGTTGGGCTCGACCAACAGCACCTTGGGTCCCTGGCGCTCGAAGAAGACGATCTCCGAACCCTGGAGGTTGCCGCGCTCGACCCCGATGTCGTTCGAGCCCAACCCCGTCCCCATCCCCTGGATGTGCATGACCTCCGTGTTGAACCGGGAGATCTCCAGGTAGAGGTGGCCCGCCGCCGAGTCCCAGTAGAGCGGGAAGAAGCCGTCCAACTTCTGCATTCCGGCCGTCCTGGCCTCGATGGTCGGCAACGAACCGCCTTGTCCCTGTCCTTGGGCGCGTTGTGCGGGTATGGGGTAAGGGGTAAGGGGTAGCGCTGAGAGTGCGATGAGCGCTCCGAGGCCTGCGGCGGGCACTGTACCACGGCTATACATGTCTAGAATCCTCCGATGTGGTTCGGTAGGGATGGGTGAGCGTCGCAAGAGTGTACCGACGCGGCCCGGGGGCGGCTAGCAGGTGGTGAACGCCCCGCTCGGCGTTAGTTTTCCCAGCCCATGGAACCCCGGGACCGGTCCCAGCAGAGCCTGCAGGAGCGTTACGCGCCGCAGCACCAGTGCTTTGGCTGCGGACCGGCGAACCCGAAGGGACTGCACATCCGGAGCTTCCCCGAGGGCGAGCGCGTCGTGGCCGAATGGAACCCGGAGCCCCATCACGAGGCATTCGCCGGCGTGCTGAACGGCGGGATCGTGGGCACGCTGTTCGACTGTCACTCCAATTGGACCGCCGCCTGGCACCTGATGACCCGGGACGGTCTCGATCACCCGCCGAGCACCGTGACGGCGGAGTTCCACGTGAGGCTCCTCCGGCCCACGCCGAGCCGGGAACCGGTCAGGCTCGTGGCGCGCGTCGCCGAGTCCAGGGGCAGCCGGGTGGTGGTGGACGCGGAGTTGCTTGGCGGCGGGGAAGTGTGCGCGACGTGCCTCGGCACGTTCATTGCGGTCAAGCCGGGACACCCGGCGTATCACCGGTGGTAGGAACCACGTCCCATGAACCGTGACGCGCCCCGCATCGCCTTCGTAGTCTACGACCGGATGACGGTCCTGGACTTCATCGGGATCTACGATCCGCTGACCCGCCTCAAGTCCATGGGGTTCCTGCCGGCGCTCACCTGGGACGTGTGCGCCATGCAGCCCGTGGCCCGGGACGATCGCGGGCTCTCGCTCAACGCCACGCGGTTCAACGAGCCGCTCGGTGGGTACCACATCCTGGTGGTGCCGGGCGGGTTCGGCGCGCGGACGCTCAAAGACGATCCGCGCTTCGTGACCTGGCTGAAGACCGCGGCACCGGCCGACCTCAAGGTGTCGGTCTGCACCGGGGCGCTGCTGCTGGGCGCCGCGGGATTCCTGCGGGACAAGCGGGCGACGACGCATCCGGCCGAATACGACGCGCTCCGGCCCTACTGCGCGGAAGTCGTGGAGAAGCGAATCGTGGACGCGGGCAACGTCATCACGGCCGGCGGCGTGACCTCCGCGATCGACGTGGGTCTCTACGTAGTGGAACGGCTGGCGGGTCCGGACGTGCGCCACAAGATCGCCCGGCAGATGGACTATCCGTACGCGCTGCCGCCCGACAGCGTGGTCACCCCTCGTCCCTGACGCCCGCCGCCTACGCTCGGGCGAGCCGCTCCAGCAACTCGGCAGCTTCCCGCAGCAAACCGCGCTGGGCGGGCCGGAGTTGCGCGATGGCCCGGGCCAGGCGGGTCACGCGCCGGGTCCGTCCTTCCTCCAGGAGCCGTTTGCCCTTGGCTGTGGCGCGGATGCGCTGAGCCCGGCGGTCGTCCGGGTGGGCCAGCCGCTCCACCAGGCCGAGTCGTTCCAGCTCTCCCACCAGCCGGGTCATGGTGGGCGGGCGGACTTGCTCCGCGGCCGCCAGGCCGGTGAGCGACACGGGGCCCCCGAACACGATCACGGAAAGCGCCGAGAGCCGCGGGCCGCTCAACCCGGTGCCCACGTCTTCGGCCCGGAGCCGCCGGAGGAGGTGAATGGCGGCCGAGTGCAGGCGATCCGCCGTGCGGACGGCGTCGTCCGGGGGGTGGGGTTGACGGGTCTGGGGGTGGCGCACAATATTTAGCTACGCTAACTAAATATAGGTCCAGTATAATCGCCACCCTGCCGGAGCACAAGCCATGACGTCACCCTCCCATGCCGCCGCCCCCGTCTTGATCGAGGACGTCGGGCAGATCTTCCTGCGCGCCAAGGACCTGCCCCGGGCCACCGCGTTTTACCGGGACACCCTGAGGCTCACGCTGGCCATCGAGGCGCCCAACATGGCGTTCTTCCAGGTGGGCGGCCTGATGCTGATGCTGGGCGTCCCGGAGCAGCCGGAATTCGACCATCCCGGTTCCATCGTCTACTTCCGCACGCCGGATATCGGGGCCGCGCACCGCACCCTGGCGGAGCGTGGCGTGAGGCTCCGCGACCAGCCCCACGTGGTGCATCGGGCCGGCGGCCGCGAGTTGTGGATGGCGTTCTTTGACGATTCGGAGGGCAATACGCTGGTCCTAATGCAGTGGAAGTAGGGGCCGCTGGACGGGATCGGCGAGCGGCTGCATAGTTCAGGTGGTTCCGACGCGGTCGAGTTCCGTACCGTGGGTGCCGAAACTGCGGTTCAGACGTTCCCGGCCCTTTCCCTGGACGACCAGCGCTTGCTGCTCGCGCTCGCTCGCGAGACCCTCACCGCCCACCTCAGCGGCCGGGGGCTGCCGGACCCTCGGGTGACGTCGGCCGCGCTGCTGGTCCCGCGTGCCTGCTTCGTCACGTTGCGGCGGCGGGATTCCGGCGACCTGCGTGGCTGCCGCGGTGAGCGGGTCGCCCGGCGGCCGCTGGTGGAGTCCGTGATCCACATGACCGTCGCCTCCGCGGTGGACGATCCCCGCTTCGAGCCGGTTCGCTTGCATGAGGTCCCCGGTCTCCGCATCGAGATCAGCGCATTGACGCCGCCGCAGCCGATCCGGCCGGAAGACGTGGTCGTGGGCCGGCACGGTCTGATCATCATGGCGGGCGGCTCCGCCGGCCTGCTGCTCCCGCAGGTCGCCGTCGCCTACGGCTGGAACCGAGAGCAATTCCTTCGCGCCGTGTGCGAGAAAGCCGGCCTGTCCCCGGAAGCCTGGCGACGAGCCGGGGTGCGGCTCGAGGCGTTCGAGGCCGAGGTGTGGGGGGAAGCAGAGAGCTAGTGTCGCGTCCAGAAGTTTCCGCTACTTGGTCTGGCCCGTGCCGGTGGGTTCCAAAGGGCGCGTTGGTGCGGGCGTGGTCTCGGCGCGCCGGGAGCTCCGGTGGTTCACGGCGATGAGAGCGCGGGTGGGTTCCCTTCGCGCGCTGGCAGTTCCGCGCCGCAGACGACGGGAGTTTCCAAGGCGCGCGCTACACTGACGCGCGCTCCGGGGACCCACCCGCACTCTCATCGCCCTGGCCCATAGCGCCCAAGCGTCGAGTCCACCCCGCACCAATGCGCACTCTGGGACCCACCGGCGCCGTGCCATGAACAGCGACGTTCTGGGACACCATACTGGCGCACCCGAGTACCGCTTCACGGCCCGGATCCACCGGCTCGGCGCCAACCCCTATGTGGACGCTCCACCGCGGGTAAGCGCCGCGTTCGGCCGGCGTGGCGCGGTGGCGGTGAAGGGAACGCTCAACGGCGTCCCCATCCGCGCCACGCTGGTCGCGGCGGGCGGCGGACGCCACCGGCTCTATGTCAATGGATTCATGCGCACGGCGGCCGGCGTGGACGTCGGGGAGACGGTCCGCCTGGCGCTGTCACCTGATGGGGCGTCGCGGCGCGGGCGGGTCCCGGTGCAGGCCCTGGGACAGCTGGGTCGTGGCCGTCGCGGGCGGATCGACACCGAGCGCCCGCTCTGGACCTGTCCCAGGTGCGGGCATCAGTTCGTGAGCCGCAACCTGTGGCACTCGTGTGCCCGCCACGATCTCAACGATCATTTCAAGGGCAAAGACCCGCTGGTCCGCGCACTGTTCAACCGGTTCCGCGGGGTCATGGAGTCGTGCGGCCCAGTGACCGTGTACGCCCAGAAGACGCGAATTGTGTTTCAGGTCAAAGTCCGTTTCGCGGCCTGCCATCCCCGCACGCGGTGGTTGGACGGCGGGATCTCACTCACCCGACGCGCCAGGCATCCCAGGCTGCTTCGCGTGGAGCAGCCGGTGCCCGGCTGGTATGCACACGTCTTTCGCTTCCGCCGGCTGTCCGACTTTGATGCGCGGTTCGCGCGGCTGGCGCGCGAGGCTTACCGGATGGGGCAGCGGGAACATCTGCGGGGCGGGAAAAACGAAAAGGCGTAAGGGGCGAGGGGTACTCCTTACCGCTCACCCCTTACGCAGTCCCCGGCCAGGTGGCAGCCAACGGAAGACTGAGTCTCCGTACGTCTGCCCTACACCCAGCCCTCCCGCCGGAACGACCTCAGCGCATCCGTGAAGGCCTGCATCTCCTCAGGCAGCCCGATGGACACCCGGCTGTAGGTGAGCATCGGCGGGAACGGGCGTCCCACCATGATGCCGCGCTCCCGCATCCGGCCGTTGTAGGTCGCCAGGTCGCCCTGGATGCGATGCATCACGAAGTTGGTCTGGCTGGGCAGGTACTCGAGGTCGAGCTCCTTGAGGCAGCGGTGGAGGGCCTGTAGTCCCTCCCGGTTCACCGCCAGGCTCTTCTGGGCGAAGGCGTCGTCGCCCAGCGACGCCAGGCCGGCGGCGAGCGCCAGCTGGTTGGCGTTGTTCCCCGCCGAGAAGCGCTCCAGCCGCTCCGCCGCGGCCGGGTGCGCGATCCCGTACCCCAGCCGCATGCCGGCCATGGCGTAGATCTTGGAGAAGGTCCGCACGATGATGACGTTGGGATGGGTCTCGATCCACTTCTGGGCCGACCAGTAGGACCGGTCGCTGGCATACTCGAAGTAGGCCTCGTCCACCGCGAACGTCACGCTTTCCGGCGCCGACCCGATCCACCGGTCCACGTCGGCGCTCGGCGTGATGGTCCCGGTGGGGTTGTTGGGATTGCAGATGTATACCAGCACGGGGCCCGCGGCCCGCGCCGCCGTGTCCTGCATCCGTCCGAGATCATGGATGTATCCGGACGCCAATGGGACCTTCTCGACCCGGACGCCAATGCGCTCGGCGTAGCGCGGTACGTCTTCGAAGGTCGGATCGGCCACGATCACCGTGGCGTCAGCCCCGGCGGCCTGCACCACCATCTGCAGTACCTCGGTGGACCCGTTGCCGAGGACGATCTGCTCCGGCTTCACCTGATGCTTGGCCGCGAGCGCGGCGACCACGCGCCGGCGCCACTCGCCGGGATACCGGTTGGCCTCGTTCAGCCCGTCGGCAATCGCCTTGCGCGCGGCTTCGGAGAGACCCAGTGGATTCTCGTTGGAGCTCAAGCGGATGGGTGATGCTGCGAGCCTCCCGGGCGCCGTGGGTCTCCTGACGGCGGTGCGGGATGGAAGTCGAAGCGCGGTGACGGGCGCCAGGCCCGCGGCAACGGCGAGACTGGTCTGGAGGAATCCTCTGCGTTCCATGGGGCCCCCAAGCAGGCGGTGGATGTTGGCAGCAACCCATTTTGCACCTTAAGTCTGCGGCGCGCAACGAACCTCTGCCACGCCCCCTCTGCGGG
>Ga0209321_10001026_pt1 | contig 18700 bp, 21 predicted proteins | sample Rifsed16ft4_FD_184012 | JGI IMG/M metagenome (GOLD analysis project Ga0209321, IMG submission 184012) | Soil microbial communities from Rifle, Colorado, USA - sediment 16ft 4 - CSP-I_5_4 (version 2) | ecosystem: Environmental > Terrestrial > Deep subsurface > Rock core/Sediment | place: Rifle...
CCGGATGTACCCCTTCTCATCGATGTCGAGCTGGCCTTTGAACAGCTCCGTCGCGGGCGTGTGGCCGATTGCGATGAAGAGGCCCTGCACCTTCAGGTCCTGTGTAGCGCTGGTGTTCACGTTCTTGATGCGGACGGCCTCGACCTTCTTCTCCCCGAGGACATTCGTAACGACGTGGTCCCAGATCACCCTGATGTTCTTCGCCGCGAACACGCGGTTCTGAAGAATCTTGCTCGCGCGGAACTCGTCCCTCCGGTGGACAATCGTGACGGTCTTGCAAAGCTTCGATAGGAAGAGGGACTCCTCCATCGCGGTGTCGCCGCCGCCGACGACGACGACTTCGAGGCTCTTAAAAAAGTAGCCGTCACACGTCGCACACGCGCTCACGCCCTTCCCCTGAAGTCGTTGCTCGCTCGGGAGGCCGAGCCACTTCGCGTTCGCGCCCGTCGTCACGATCGCGGTGCGGCCCTCGTATTCGTTGCCCTCAACCCAAACTTTGAGCGGGCTGTGATGGAAGTCGACCTTCGTCGCGTTGTCGTCCACAAAGTCCGCACCGAACCGCTCTGCCTGCTTCCGCCACAGTTCCATCAGCTCGGGACCGAGAACCCCTTCAGGGAAGCCGGGGTAGTTCTCGACATCCGTTGTGATCATGAGCTGACCGCCGGCGACCTGCCCTGCGATCACGAGGGTCTTCAGGTTCGCGCGGGTCGTGTAGATCGCGGCGGTGAGTCCGGCGGGGCCGGAGCCGAGGATGATGGCATCGTACACCGCCATGGCCCCTCCGCGAAACGACCCGCTTTATTTATGGGTTCCCTACACCTCGCCGTTCGCGCGCCGCCTCACTCCCTTCCCGGAGACATGAAAACGTTATTGTGGTGCGCCCCGCTGTCGCATTCGATGTTCGGGCGCGCGAGCGAGATTTCCCAGTTCAATGGGTTCCTCGCGACGGGGCAGCACGAGAAAGCGATGCGGCTTTTCGAGCAGCTGTCCCATGACCCGAACCACTGCCGCCTCGTCCTCGACTCGATCTTGATGTCGAACGCGAACCACCACGACCCACAGCTCCATACGCCCCACGGACTCCAGACGACGGAGGCCGCGCGGTCGATGCTCGCGATCGCGGGTTTTCCTTCGGGCGTACCCTTGCTCCGGTTCGTCACCCTCTACTCGTTCAGCCTCCGAAAGCGAGACATCACGGCGGAGGACGTGCGGCTCAAAGCGAAGACGCTCCCCGCGTACCCGAACCCGGTCGAGCCTCTCTACGACGCGTTCACTTCGGGGGACTTCCCGAACGCAGGCGCGATCCTCGCCCGGATCGCCGTGGACCAAGGAATCCCGGCCGCAGCCCGAGCCGCGTTGCGGTTCGAGCTGAACGACCTCGGAAAGCTCGGCCATCACCTCAGCCTCGCGGTCGCGTATCTCGAGGCCGCCCGCGCTCTTGGACTGCCTCGAGGGCTGTTGCCCATTGCGAACCTCGGGTTCTACATGGGCGAGGCGATGCAGGGGACGAAGCCCAGCCCGATCCCGCCGCTCGAGCCGGACGAGGTCATCCCGTCCGGTGCGCGGCTGCGAGAGGCGCTGGAGGTGAGCGCGTTCGACGAGGTCGAGAGCCAGCTCCGGGCACTCGTGGCCGCGGGCCAGATTGACGACGCAGTCCGGCCCCTCCTCGTCGCGGCGAGCGCGGATCCCGGGTTCCTCGGACACACGCTCGTCCTCGCTCATTCCCTCCGCCTCGGCGCCCCTTACTTGGAACCTGCCGAAAACTTCTACGTCCTCTGGAAGGCGTATCGTACACTCGTCACGAGGTTCGGCTACCCGGAGTTCTTGCGCCTTGGCCCGTCACCGTCAATCAATCGGGAATCCGTGATGGAGGCGCTCCGCGCGAGCCTGCAATACAGGACACCGCCCGCAGAGACGACGCTCCGCCAGGCCCTCGAGGTTGGCATTCCGCTCGACGAGATTCTCGCGACGATTGTGAACGCGTACGGCCAGTGGACCGTCGGCGAGAAGGAGCACACGATCATCTGTCTCGCGGCCGCGATCGAGACCGCGCAGTTCCTCGGGAAAGACGATGCGCTCCTTCCGCTCGCGGTCGCCCTCATGCGGCTGCCCTTCTGAGGCCATCGTGAACCTTTTGAGTGGTCATCGCATCGAGTCTTCGATGGCGGTCGTGTCTTCGGAACGATCTTTCCAAAAACCGAAACCGACGAGGGACGCCCGTCAGGGCGTCTACATTCTGTTCTACGACGCGGATTGCGGGATTTGCACTGCGATGCGGAACTGGATCGTTCGCCTCGGGCTCGGACGAGGTGTGCGGACGATTCCGATTGCGTCGGGAGACGCGGACCCATATCTTGGCGGCCTGAGTACAGAGGAGCGTTTCGGAAGGATGCACGTGGTCTCCTCGAACGGAGAACACACGAGTGGCGGCATGGCGGTGATCCGACTCCTCGAGGTGATTCCACTCGGCCTCGGACTTTCCCGCCTCCTCTCTGCGGATCGGTCTGCTGTCGCTCTCGTCGAGACCGGCTATGAGTTCCTCGTCCGACTTCGAAATCAACTTGCCCGCTGACGGCTTCACTTTTCGCGGAGAGACTTCAACACGTTGAGGTTCCTCTTGAACGCACGGTCGTCGCCCGGTGTCTCGAGCAGGCCGAGTGTGTCCGCGAACCGCGGGTCGTTCACGAGCCAGCGAAACGGGTCCTTCCCAATCTCTCCCTTACCGATGTGCTCGTGGCGGTCCACATGGGAGCCGAGACCCTGTTTCGAATCGTTCAGGTGGAACGCCTTCACCCGCCACAGGCCGAGGACGGAGTCGATCTGTTTCACCAGGGCCTCGTACCGCTCCGGGTATCGGTACTCATAACCCGCCGCGAGTGTGTGGCACGTGTCGATGCACACGCCGAGCCGGTCGCCATAGCTCGAGGCCTCGACAATCTCCCGCAGCTGCTCCCACGTATGCCCGACGACGGTTCCCTGGCCAGCGGTGTTCTCGAGGAGCGGCGTCACGTCGCCCGCGTTCGCCTTGTCCATCGCCCAGTCGATGCCCTCCGCGATCGATTGGAGGGCTTTCGCCGCGCCCTTCCCCATGTGCGCGCCCGGATGGAAGATCACGTACGGCGCGCGGAGCTTGTGCGCGCGGTCGATCTCCTCGAAAAGCGCCTGGCGCGCGACCGTTCGCATGCGGGCCTTCGTCGCAGAGAGGTTGATGAGGTAGTTCCCGTGGGTCGCGACGGCGTGGATCCCGGCCGCCATCAGGCCGTCCCAAAACGCCTCGACCTCCTCCCGTGTGATCGGCTTCGTCTTCCGGAGCATCCGCGGGCTGCGGGAGAAGATCTGGATCGCTTCACAGCCGATGTACTTCCCCGCTTTCGGGGCGTTCGCGAAGCCCCCTGCGATCGAGACATGTGCGCCGAGGAGCATACTGGGGAGCGGGTACTGCGTGCGGAAGGAAAAAGCCTAGCGACCTGGACGCGACCGCGCGCCTCGGGGGGCGGGGTCCCGGGCGAAGCTTGATAGGCCATCACCTCATGCAACGCCTTCGGGGGCGGAGGTTTCGGCATGCGGGGCGGGTATTGGATTGTCTTCATCGTGCTCGTCGTGCTGGGGCTCTACTTCCTCGTGTGGCATTCGGACCCACTTCCGGCGAACCACGAGACGGTGGGCTTGGGAGACCAACACATCGTGCATTCCGTCTTTGGGATCGTCCTCTTGGCCGGCGCATTCTTAGTGTGGCGGCAGTCCCGGCGGGTCGTTAGCCCTGCACGCCCGTGAAAGCCGCGCGGGGCGCGACATCCCGTGGAGGGCTCTCGCCGCGGTCTTGGCGCTCATCACCGCCGCAGGCCATCTGACGCTGTCGGTCGTGAACCTGATTCCCGCGGAGACTACGGCGGGGCCGGCCTTCGCAGGGATGGGGATTGGATATGTCGTCGTCGCTGTCCTGATCCTGCGTCGAGCCGCCCTGCTTGTCGAACTCGCGGCGCTCTACACGGGTGGGCTCATCGCCGCGTACGCAGCCAGCCGTTTCCCGATCGGCGGTGCCCTTCCCGTGGAGCCCATCGGTCTCCTCATCAAAGCGGATGAGGTGGCCCTTCTGCTCGTGTTGGTCCACTTGCTTCGCAGTGGAAGAGCAGGGCCTGCCAAGGCTGCGGAAACGTAGGTGGTCGTCGCCTGACGCCCGGGCGATCACCCTGATCGCAAGCCGCCGTCTGGCCACGGGGCTACGCCGTCACGGGACCGTGCGCGAGCTTGCGGGCCTTCGCGACAACATACGACAGCGTGATTTCTCGGATGCCCTGTGCGAATGAATCGGCAAGGCCCTCCCATCGACCGTCCTCGACCCACTTCTTGACGATCGTGGGTCCCAGAACCCGTTCCGCTTCGAGGAGGCTCTCGCATCCCACGATCGTCTTGTCGACGCCGAGGAACTCGACCTCGAAACCGTTCGCGACGAGGAGATCATTCACTTCTTCGTCCGAGAACGCGTGGTGCGATCCCTCGCCCGTTTCCCGCCAGTGGTCCGTGTGATGCGCGCACAGGATGAACTTCCCCTCCGGTCGCAGGTGTTTCCCCGCGCGGAAGACGATCGCCTCGGACATGATCAGGTTCGAAAGGACGAAGTCGAACGGCTCCCGGTGCCAGTCGCCCCACGGTGTCGTCTCGACGTCCCCGAGGACGAACTCGACGCGGTTGAAGCCGCGGATCGCAGCGTACGCGCGGGCTTCCCGGAGCCGCCGTTCGTCGTTGTCAACGCCGACGACCTTGTGCGCCCGCGGCGCCACGACCCACACGACACGGCCGGTTCCCGTGCCGACGTCCACCACCGTGCGATGGCGGTAGTCCTCCCGGTGGAGTTCTTCGAGGAACATCGAATTCAGGCCGTCGTGCTCGCGCATCGCCTGTCCCGCGGGGATGTGCCGCTCCCGCCTCACCGTTGTGACCATCGAAACCCTCGGGAAGTGCGGGAGGCCGCGCACGTTTATATGTTTCCCTGGCAGCGGAGCGCCAAGCCGGCCCGAGACCCCGGGCCGCCCCTCCCTACCGCCAGAACGTTCCCTTGTAGAACACTGTCGCAGGACAGCCCGTGCAAAGGTCCTCGCGGTAGTATCGGCAAGAGGGACACAGGAACCCGCACGTTGTCCGGTCGCACTTTGTTGCGGCCATGGCCTTCGACAGAACCACAGGGTTCGCGGCCCGCGTCACGATTTGCAGATCCGCGCTTTGGACGCCCTTCATTGGCCGGATGTGGACATCCATGATCGATTCCAGGTTCTCCACGGACTCTCCGATTATCAGGAGGCACACGTCGATCCCGCCAAGCGTCAGGAAGGCGTTTACGAGCAACGGACACCCGCGAAACGTATCGATCATCCGTTGGGGGTCCGTCGTCCGGACATCGATCTTGGCCATCAGGAGTCCCGACTTCAGCGGGTCGAGCCCCACGACGGTCCGCAGCAATCCCTCCTCCCGGAGTCGCCGCACCCGTACCGAGATCGCGGGCTGAGTCACCCCGACATGTTCCGCGACCTCCCGCTGGGAAGCGTCGGGGTGTTCTTGGAGAAACGCGACGATCTTGCGATCGGTCTCATCAAGCGCCATCGGCACAGACCCGGGTTATGAATCATAAGCAATGGGCGCGATGTGCTGATTGTTCATACTCTACATACCTCGAGGCTTTTCGTTCTACATAGCCCTGGGCTCACCAGCGGGAGTTGGTGGGCCTTGTTCGATTGGCTGAAGACGAGGAAAGTCGGTGTCTTGGTCATTGCCTTGGTTCTGGTCAGCGCGGCGTTCGTAGGATACGCCTTGCTGACGCCCATGGGTCCGGCGAAGGCGCAGACCGTGCGGCAGTTCTCTCTGACGGCAAAGGCTGCGCAGATCGAAATTGCTCCCGGTGTGGTCTGGGACGCCTGGACGTTTAACGGCACCGTGCCGGGGCCGACCCTCCGGATCCGCGTCGGCGACACCGTCCAGATTCAACTCAAGAACGAACTGAACCTCGTGCACAGCGTGCACCTCCATGGGCTGCGATACACCATTGAGAACGACGGGTCGCAAGCCTACCCCGCGTCCATGCCCGGACCCGGGGAGACGTACACGTACACGTACGAGGCGACGCGACCGGGGCTGTTCTACTACCATTGCCACTCGAGCGACGGGTTCCCGATCAACTATCACATCGCGCAGGGACTCTACGGCGCGATTGTCGTCTACCCGGCGGACCAGTGGCCACCACAGACAGACGATGAGTTCGTCGAGTTCTTCGGAGAGGCGCCGCTCGCTTCTGGCCCTGCGTACGTGATCAACGGCAGGCAGGCAAACGAGCACGCCTTGCTGGACCTGGTCAGCACGCAGGGGTATGAGGGTGCCGTCCAGGCCCTGAAGGCGGCCGGCGTCCCTGTCGTCCCCGTGGGGACGGAGTTGACGTTCTACCTCGTAGCGATCGGGAACGAGTACCACTCCTGGCACATGCACGGCGGCAGCCCGGTGTTCGTGCACGCCGCGGCGGTCGAAGGCGATGTCGTCCCCCTGGGCAGTGGGACCGCGGTGACGGTCAGCATCCGGGTTACGAACCCCGGGATCTGGCTGATCCACTGCCACGTCGTGTCCCATGCAGACTTGGGCATGGTCACCTTGATCATCGCCGAGTGAAGCAGGTCCATGGAATGTGGCGCAGTGGCGATGTCTCGAAATTGATCCAGCGGCAACCTATCGTGCAGCTGGGCGACTTTGCGCCTCGCGCGGACGTGAAGCGCATGCTCGCCCTCGCGGCGTCGTTATCCGCTATGGCCCTCCTCCTAACTTCCCAGGGGGCGGCCGCCGCCGACGTGACGATTGTTCTCGAGGCCAGGAACCTCCGATGGAGCCCATCTTCGCTCACTGTGAACGAGGGCGATGTCGTCACGATTGTAATCTTCAACAACGATACAACGATTTCCCACACGTTCGAGCTCACAGGATACGCTCTACGCGTCGATCTGCCACCTGGGGAAAGCGGGAGGATGACGTTCACCGCCAATGTCGTTGGGACGTTCCAGTATTGGTGTGCGGTACCCGGCCACGCACAGTTCGACCCCGCGACGAACCGATACACGGGAATGGCCGGCACGTTCACGGTTAGGGCGTCCTCGCCGCCTCAGGCACCCGGGCTCGATCCATTGCTCCTTATTGCGGCAATCGCCGTCGTCGTGGCAATCGCGATCGCATTCGTCGTCGTGCGCCGCCGCCGAGCAGCCTAGGGGAGCGAATCTGAGAGGCCAGCCAGGCCGACCCAATCACGTTTATATCTTTCCCGGGGATAGCGACGCGAGGCGCGCGGTGGAGCTGCCGAGGCATACCCTTTTCATCGGTGGTAAATGGGTCGAGCCAGTCAGTGGAGAGTATTCGGAACTCCTTGACCCCGCCACGAACGAGCCGATCGCGGAGGTCGCGAGCGGCGGGAAAGAGGACACGAACGCGGCTGTGGAGGCCGCGCGGACGGGTTTCGAGAACCCCGAGTGGAGGGGGATGGACCCGAGCAAGCGCGGGCGCCTCCTGTACGCGCTCGGCCAACTCATCCGGGATAATTTCGAGGACCTCGCGCGGACGGAGTCGCAGAACGTCGGCAAGCCGCTCCGCGAAGCGAAGGGCGACGTCGCGTACGTGTACAAGCTGTTCGAGTACTACGCGGGCCTGGCGGACAAGATCCAAGGCGACACGATCCCCGTGCCCGGCGCGCGGTTCGCCTACACGCTGCGCGAGCCCCTCGGGGTCACGGGCCACATCTCTCCATGGAACTACCCGATCGTCCTCTCGTCCCGGGGCATCGCTCCGGCTCTGGCGGCGGGGAATACGGTCGTTCTCAAGCCCGCGTCGCTGACGCCGCTCACCGCCCTGAAGCTCGCGGAGCTCACCGTGAAGGCGGGTTTCCCGCCTGGGGTGTTCAACGTCGTCACCGGGCCTGGAAGGACCGCGGGGAACGCGTTGGCGGGCCATCCGGACGTCGACTCGCTGACGTTCACTGGCTCCACCGAGACGGGAAAGCAGATCATGCAGCTCGCATCGAAGCACGTCACGCCCGTCACGCTCGAGCTTGGCGGGAAGAACCCGAACATCGTGTTCCCGGACGCGAAGATGGACCGCGCCCTGAAGGGCGTGATGTTCGGCATCTTCCAGAACGCGGGCCAGATGTGCTGGGCGGGGAGCCGGCTGTTCGTTCACGAGTCCGTGCACGAGGACTTCATTAAGAAGCTCGTCGACGCGGCCGCGAAGATGAAGCTCGGGCCCGGTCTAAGGGAGGAATCCCAGATGGGCCCGCTCGTGTCGCGGGAGCAGGAACGGTCCGTCCTCGAGTATGTCGAGGACGGCACGCGCTCCGGCGCAACGCTCCTCGTCGGCGGGAAGAAGGCGTCGGCGGAGGACCTGCGCTCGGGGAACTTCGTGATGCCGACGGTCTTCGGCGCTGTCTCAGGTGACATGCGGATCGCGAGGGAGGAGATCTTCGGCCCCGTCCTGTGCGCGTTCGACTTCCGAGACGAAGATGGCCTTGTCGCCGCCGCGAACGCCACGGAGTACGGCCTCGCGGCGGGGATTTGGACGCAGAACCTGCGGACGGCACACCGCGTCGCGGCTCGCCTTGAGGCGGGCATCGTGTCGATCAACGAGTTCCCGGTGACGTACCCACAGACCCCGTTCAGCGGGTTCAAGCAATCCGCCCTTGGCCACGAGCAGGGGATCGACGCGGTGGACGCGTACACGCGGATCAAGAGCGTGATGATGAATCTGGAGTGATCGCATGACGGCTGGCGGCACCCGAGGCGAACCGCGTCGCCCCGGAACGGAGGCCGCCGGGTCCGCATTCATCCAATCGTTCGTCGACGACGGGTTGGGGAACTCCGCGTACCTTGTGGGCTCGCGACAGAGCAAGGTGGCGGTGCTCATCGATCCACTGCGGGATGTCGATCCGTATCTTGCCGCCGCGAACCGTCTGGGCGTGAGAATCACACACGTCCTCGATACGCATCTCCACAACGACTTCCTCTCCGGTGCGCGAGAGGTCGCCGCACGCATTGGCGTGGAGATCGGGGCGAGTGCGGAAGCAGGCCTCGAGTTCGAACACCGCCCGCTGTCCGATGGTGACCGCCTTCCCCTCGGCGAGCTCGAGATCGGCGTGATGTCCACACCGGGTCACACGCCGGAACACATCTCGTTTACCCTCGACGGCGCGGGGCGAGCGCCCATCGCACTGTTCAGCGGAGGCGCGTTGATTGTCGGTGGCGCCGCCCGGACGGATCTCCTCGGGCAGGACGTGACGGAGTCGCTCGCCCGCAAGCTGTACCACACGATTCATGACCGCCTTCTCGCCCTCCCGGACGAGGTCGTCGTGTGTCCCACCCACGGCGCGGGATCCTTCTGCGCGGCGCCCGCGTCCGAGGAGCGAACGACCACGATCGGCCTCGAGCGCAAGCGGAACCCGTTGTGTCAGCCCCAGACCGAGGACCATTTCGTCACCCGCGCACTCGAAGGTCTCTCATCGTTCCCCGTTTATTTCCGCGAGCTCCGTCCGATCAACCGTCGCGGCCCCAAGGTCCTTGGCGGGCTTCCCGCGGTCGCCCCTCGTCCGCCGTCGGAGATCAGGGATTGGATCGATCGTGGCGGTACCGTCTTGGACGTTCGTCCGCCCCGGGACTTCGCGCACGGCCACATCCCCGGCGCGTATGGGATCGCCCTGGACGCGGGATTGACGACGTGGGCGGGATGGCTGATTCCCTTTGGGACGCCGCTCGTCCTCGTTGTGAAGGGACCCGACGATCTGGAAGGCGCCGTTCGCGAACTCATCCGGATCGGGTTCGACAACCTCCACGGGTACCTCGAGGGCGGCCTGAGGGGATGGACGGCCGCCGGCTTTCCCGTGACGCGGATCGAGACAATTTCGCCGATTGCGTTGCAGGACCGCCTCGGATCCGAACGCGCCCCCGTCGTGATCGACGTCCGGTTCGATGACGAGTGGGCGGATGGCCATATCCCCGGCGCGGTGCATATCGAGAACGGCAAGTTGCCGCTCGAGGCGCTCAACATCCGGGAGGACAGCCCGATCGTCGTCCACTGCGAGACGCGGAACCGGTCGACGGCGGGGATTTCCGTCCTCGCCCGCAGGGGCTACCGGAACGTGATGCTGCTCGATGGCGGGTTCAGCGCATGGAAGGCAGCGGGCCTCGAGGTTGAGCGGGAGTCCGGCGGCACATCGTGATGCAAACGTCGACAACGCTCGGGCTCCGTGCGAATTGGAGGCAATTTTCCCTTCTCGTCGTTGTGAACGGATTCGTGGGCGCGATGGTCGGGGTCGAGCGGACGCTGCTGCCGATCCTCGGCCGAGACGTCTTCCTGATCGGCTCGCAGGCGGGAATCCTGACGTTCCTCGTTTCGTTCGGCGTCGTGAAGGCGGTGTCAAACGCCGCGGCAGGACGCCTCGCGGATGTCCAAGGGAGAAAGCGTGTCCTTATCGCCGGTTGGCTTGCGGGGATCCCGGTGCCGATCCTCCTAATGTTTGCGCCGCCCCCGCACTGGTGGCTGATCGTCCTCGCGAACGGATTCCTCGGCGTGAACCAGGGTCTGTGTTGGTCCATGACCGTCGTGAGCAAGATCGATCTCGTCGGACCCCGCAGCCGGGGACTCGCGATGGGATTGAACGAGTTTGCGGGATACGCCGCGGTCGGCGCCACCGCAGTCTTCACAGGGTACCTGGCGGGTGTCTATGGGATTCGACCGATCCCCTTCGGAATCGCGGTCGTCGCCTTGGGGCTCGGACTCGCCGTGTCCGCGACCCTCGTCCGGGAAACAAAACCGTTTGCGGACCTCGAGCGACACGCCGGGTCGGATGCGCCCGCCTTCCGGGCCACATTCGCCGAGGCAAGCTGGCGGAATCGCAGCCTCTTCGCGTGCTCACAGGGCGGCCTCGTGAACAATCTGAACGACGGGGTCGCGTGGGGCTTGCTCCCGCTCTTCCTCGCGGCGGGGGGCCTACGCGCCGAGGAAATCGGCCTCGTCGCGGGATTATATCCATTGAGCTGGGGCGTGTTGCAAGTCGCAACGGGCCCACTGAGCGATCGGATCGGGCGGAAGCCTTTGCTCGTCTCGGGCATGTGGGTCCAGGCCGTGGGCTTCGTTGTATTCGTGCTCGGGAGCGACTTGCTCGGATGGATCACCGCGAGCCTCCTCCTCGGGGTCGGGACCGCGATGGTGTATCCGACGTTCCTCTCCGCGGTGAGCGATCTTGCGCGTCCAGAGGCACGGGGCGCGACCCTCGGAGTGTACCGGTTCTGGAGGGACCTAGGGTTCGCGATCGGGGCGGTCGTCGTGGGGCTCTTCGCGGACGCGTCTGGCCTCGACGCAGCCATGCTCCTCACGGCGGCGCTGACGTTCTCCTCCGGCGTGATTGTGTGGGTCGTGCTACGGGAAACCAGGGCTCGCGGTCCTACGGCGGCGCATGTGCCGGGGTCGATTCGCTAAAGCCTTTTGTGTCTCGGCGGGATCCGCCGCGAGTCCGAAACGCTTGAATCCCTCTTTGGATTGGCAGCCGCAATGATCTACGTCGCGAGGACCGCGACCGTCGTCGGTGATGTCGCGATCGGACCGGGTTCGAGCGTGTGGCACGGCGTCGTGATTCGAGGGGACTTCGACGCGATCGTGATTGGCGAAACGTCGAACATCCAGGACAACGCGATCGTTCACAACGACGTCGGGAATCCGTGCATCATTGGGAACCGCGTGACGGTCGGCCACGGCGCGATCGTCCACGGGTGCGTTGTCGAGGACGAGTGCCTCGTTGGCATGGGCTCGATTATTACGAGCCACGCGAAGCTCGGGAAGGGGACGATCCTCGCGGCGGGCGCGGTCGTCCCGGAAGGCGTGGTGATCCCGCCGAACAGCATTGCCGTCGGCGTGCCCGCGCGGGTCATCGGGGAGGTCCAAGACCACCACCGGCTGCGGATCGAGCTCTCATGGCGGGGCTACGCGTCCCTCGCGAAGAAGTCCCTTCCCGCGCTCAAGGACATGACGGCCGACCCAATGAAGCGCGTGACGTTCGACCTGCGGGACGAGCTGGACGGGAAGTTCTGAGGGACTTGAGATGGCGTACGAGACGGAGATCAAGACACGCTTTCGGGACGTCGACGCGATGGGCCATGTGAACAACGCCGTGTACTTCTCGTTCATGGAGCAGGCCCGCACGGAGTACTACTTGAAGATCGCCGGGAAGCGGCGGCTCGACGAGTTTGAGATCATCCTCGCGAGCGCGACATGCAACTTCCGTTCCCCCGTGTCGTGGGGCGAGACCGTCCTCGTCCGGGTGTGGCCCGGCCGCATCGGCGAGTCGTCGTTTATGCTCAAGTACGAGATTCGCGTGAAGGAGGAAGGCCGCCTCGTCGCGGACGGCGAGAGCGTGCAGGTCGCGTACGACTATCGGACGGAGAAGTCGCGGCCGATCCCGTCGGAGTTCCGCAAGGCGATCGAGGCTGAGATTGCGCAGTAGCCGCATCTTCAGTCAAACGAGAGGTATGCCCCCGGAAGGAGGTCCTTTGCCCGGGCCTTTGCGAGTCCGCGCCCGCTCGGGTGGATGACGATCGCATCGGGCGCGTAGTCGATCAAGATCTGGCGGCACGTCCCGCATGGCGGCAAGACCTCGTATCCGTTCCGTCGCTGTCGGACCGCGACAATCGCCTCGATGGCCCTATCATCGTTCGTCAATGCCGCTCCAATCGCGACAGGTTCCGCGCACGGGCCGTGGGTCGTCTCGATGTTGATGCCCGCGTAGATCCGCCCGGAGGCGGTGCGTAAAGCGGCTGACACGGTGTGTCGCCCGGGTCGGTACGTTCGGCGGAGCGTGTCCTCTGCCACTTGGATCAAATCACGGTCCTCGGCCGTGAGTTTCTTTTTTCCTTTGGCGGAGTGGGTCAACGCTCAATCCCCGGAGAGGAGACGGAATGGCGGTCTTCGTAAGTATCTTTCCGAGAGCGGTGGCGGTCTCAGAGGAGGGCTCGTAGCTTTTGCGGGTCGGACGTAGGCGGCGAGCACGACATCCCTTTGCACACGAAGGCGACAGGCCCCCCGGAAGCGGGTTTCGACTTCAGCATCGGTTCGACCGCCGCGGGGACGAACGCGTCGCCGCGAGTGACGACGAGGACGGTCTTTCCGGGGCTGAACGTCGCAATCGCGGCGGTGTGGAGGGCCTTGACCGTCGCGTCGTCCCGCGGGCCCACGATCACGACCTGTGCGGGCGGATAGAGCCACTGCTCCGCGGCGTTGAAGTATGCGCCCGAGAAGATGCCCCCGGTCCGAGCGGCCTCGCCCGCGAAGGCGCGGATCAGCTGGTCATGGCGGAGCCGGTACTCGTCGTTGCCCGTGAGGTGATGCAGCCTCTGGAGGACGAGCGCCGCGACGCCGTTGCTCGACGGGCTCGGTGAGTCCTCGATTGGCTTCCGCTTGATCGCCATGAGGAACGCGAGGGACCGGGATTCGGAGGTGTCGTGGAGGTCGAAGAATCCGCCGTCCCGCTCGTCCCAGAAGTGCGCGAGCGCGAACCGCATCACGTCCTCCGCGCGCCGGAGCCACGTCGCGTCCCCGGTGACCTCGTGTGCGTCGAGCATTGCGACCGCCATCTGCACGTGGTCGTCGAGGAGTCCCGTGATCCGCCGTTCGCCGTTCGCCGACTGGTGATGCATTCCACGCCCCGGGTCCCACAGGGCCGACCATAGGAGATCGAGGGTCTTCAGGGCGAAGGTCTTGCAGTCCTCCCGCCCGAGGAACCGATACGCGTCGAAGTACGCGCCTATGTACATCGCGTTCCAGTTCGCGTAACTCGTCGTGTCGATGAAGGGCGCTTGTCGCTTTTCGCGGCCGGCGCGGAGCTTCTTGAGCCCGCTCTTTAGAAGTGTTTCCACTTTCTCAGCGAGCCATCCGGTCTCCTTTGCGACCTCGGGGATCTCCTTGTCGACATAGAGGACGTTCTTCGCGTGGTTGTGGTGCATCTCGCCCCGCTCCGCGATGTCGTACCGCCACGCGAGGGCCGTTGTCTCCTCGGGCGTGCACACCTCGCGGACCTCTTTGAGGGTCCATGTGAAGTAGTCCCCGTCATCGCCGGGCCCGACGTCCGCGTCTTGGCTCGTGTAGAACCCGCCGTGGACCTGATCACTCAGGACCGTGTTCGTCCACGCGATGATTCCCTCCGCGGCCTCCTTCAACCGCGCGTCCTGGAACACGGCCCACGCCTTCGCGTAGTTCGACAAGAGCGCGGCGTTGTCGTACGCCATTTTCTCGAAGTGCGGGACGATCCACATCGCGTCCGTCGAGTACCGGTGGAACCCGCCCGCGACCTGGTCGTACACGCCGCCCTTCGCCATCCCCATGAGCGTGCGAGTGATCACGTTCCGGATCCAGTCCTCCTTCGTGCGGTGGAATCGTGACAGGAGGAACTCGATCGTCCCGGGGTGCGGGAACTTCGGCGCGGTCCCGAACCCGCCGTTCACGGGGTCGAACTGCCCTTTCAGGCCGAGGAGCGCCTCGCGGATCAGGTCCTCGTTCACGCCCGCCTCGTGAAGGTGGAGCCCCCGACGCTCCGTCAGGGCCTGGTGGAGGCTGTCGGCGGTTCGGATCGCTTCCGCGCGCTCCTTTTCGTAGTGCTCTGCGACCGCGAGGAGGGTCCGCCGGAAGCTCGGGCGGCCGGACATGTCCTTCGGCGGGAAGTACGTGCCTCCGTAGAACACCTTGCCGTCCGGCGTGAGGAACGCGGTGAGGGGCCACCCGCCCTGGCCCGAGATCGCGCTCACGGCCTGCTGGTATCGCGCGTCAACATCCGGCCGCTCGTCCCGGTCGACCTTCACGGGCACGAACTTCTCGTTGATGATCTTCGCGATCTCCGGGTCCTCGTACGACTCGTGGTCGATTACGTGGCACCAGTGGCACCACACCGCGCCGATATCGAGGAGGATCGGCCTGTCCTCCTCCTTCGCCTTCGCGAACGCATCCTCGCCCCAAGCGTACCAGTCGACGGGCTGGTGCGTGGCGCTCCGGAGGTACGCAGATGCCTCCTTCGCGAGACGATTCGCCATCCGGGAAAGACGAACCGCCAAGCGGATAAGTGTCTTTGGGTCGAATCCGCGAAGTAGAAATCCAGGTGCGCATTGCGCCGCGCGTACCTGGGTTCCGCATCCGCCCGGCGACGCTGCGCGACCTCGACGTCCTCGTGCGTCATCACTGGCGGATGTGGGAGGACATGGGCGAGGGGGACCGCGTGGAACTCGACGCAGCGGACACCGTGTATCGCCGATGGGCCCGCCAACAGATGAAGACGAAGCGGCTCGTCGGGTTTATCCTTAAGGACGCGAAGGGCCGTGCGGTCGCGAGTGGGTGCATCTGGCTGCGACCGAAGCAACCCGGACTTGGAAACTCTCTGCTGCCGAACCCGTACTTGCTCTCGATGTACACGGAGCCTAACTGTCGTGGCAGAGGCCTCGGAACGCGGATTGTGCGGGAGGCCGTTCGGTGGTGCCGGGAACACGGGTACACGCGATTAATCCTGCACGCGTCCCCCCAGGGCCGCGGCCTTTACCGGAGGCTTGGCTTCGAGCGAACGTGGGAGATGCGGATCAAGCTGTTACCTTCGAAGCACAAGAGTTCGCGAAAGCGGCGAGAGCGGGTCACGTCTTCTTGAGATTCTCGCGCCACTGCTTTCGGAACTTCGATACCTTTGGCGCAATAATCGCCCGGCAATACCCCGCCCACGGATTCTTCTTGAAGTAGTCCTGATGATAGTCCTCTCCGGGATAGAACGCGGTGCCCGGCGTGACCTCCGTCACGATCGGATCGTCCCACAGGCCCTCGGCCTCGATCTCCTTGATTACGCGCTCGGAGGTTGTCTTCTGCTCCGGTGAATGGTAGAAAATCACGGATCGATACTGCGACCCGACGTCGTTGCCCTGGCGGTTGAGCGTCGTCGGGTCGTGAACGGAGAAGAAGACCTTCAGGAGTTCCTCGAACGAGATGACGTCAGGGTCGAACGTGACTTGGAAGCCCTCCGCATGGTCCGTGGTGCCCGTGCAGACCTGCTCATACGTCGGGTTTTTCACGTGCCCGCCAGAGTAACCGACGACGACCTGCTCGACACCGCGCAGCTCCTGGAAGATCGGCTGGTGGCACCAGAAGCAACCGCCGCCGAGGGTCGCGACCTCGAGCGGCTCCCCGGGACTCACGCACCCACCTCAAGATAGCCTAGCGTGGCGACCGTTAAGTGCTTGACGGAATCCGTCTCGGTCCAGTCGCGGGCTACCTGTTCAGCTGCTCAGTCGCCGGAGGCGCGGCCGTGGGAGGTGCGGCCGGCATCGCGGCCGGGGCGGGCTTCTTTAGGCGGGCGCCCGTCTCGATTAGCGCGGACCCGATCACCGCGAGGATGAACCCGTAGGCGAACGAGATTGTGGCGGTCCCGCCACTCGGGTCCTGGCTGCTTGCGAGGTTCGCGGCGACGTAGATCAGAATCGCGTACAGAATGAGGACGAGGATGCCGGACGTCCCGAACATCGCGAACTTGCGCCCGACGAACGCGGACATCACGCCGAAGACCGCGACGAGGATGAGCCAGATGAACGCGGCCCACGCGTACGGGCCGTTCGCGAGATCGTTCAACAGGGTCGTCAATCCGACGCCGGTGTACGATCCTGCGACCACATCCTGGCGGGCTCCGCCGATCGTGAACCACGGCAGGAACAGGCCCACGACCAACAGGACTGCACCGACGAGAAGCAGGGCACGGCCCACTGGGAACAACGTTTTCGTTTCCGCCATCGACTCCTCTCCCCCGCCGGGGACAGAAATCCGGCCATATAGCTTTACCGAAAACGTGGCTCCGTCTGGACCTCGGTTTCTAGTGGAAACACGAGTCGGATTCAGTTACGCACCGCCGAGGACCTTCCTGGCGTTTCCTGTGAGGATCCTCTGTTTGACATCATCGGGAAGAAGAAGCGCCGCGACCCCCTCGATCGTCTCCCGGATGCCAGGGACGCCGGGCCCGGGCCAGTCGCTCCCGAACACGACCTTGTCCCCGATCTTCTCGATCCGCGGGAAGTACGCGAGAAGCCGCCTCGGTGGAATGCTCGAAATGTCGATGTACAGGTTCCGGTGGCGGCGGGCGAGGAAGAACGCGGCGTCACACCACAGCGGTCGCCCGCCATGGGCGAGGAGAATCTTGAGGTCCGGATGGTCGACCGCGACATCGTCAACGTACATTGGATCCCCATAGCGGGACTTCGCGGATGGGAACGTGCTCGTCCCGGAGTGGATCATCACGGGGACGCCGGCGTCCTCCGCGACGCGGTACATCGGCTCGAGCCGCGGGTCGTTCGGCCATAGGAGCTGGTGGGGCGGGTGGACCTTGAAGCCGCCAACGCCCTTGCGGACGAGGTCCTTCGCCTCCTTCTCGACGTCCTTCACGTACGCGGGGTGGATCGATCCGAACGGGATCAGTCGGTTCCGGTCCGCCTTCGCGTACTCGATCACGTAGTCGTTCACCGTCGGAAGGAAACCCATCACATCCGGCGCGACGTAGTTGATCAGGCATGCCCGCTCGACGCCCGCCTCATCGAGGATGTTCAGGAAGAACCTCGGGTCGTCCGACATCCGGAGGAGGTTCTCGAAGTTCCGCCGCTCCGCCTTCATCGACTCGGTGATCTCCGGTTTCAGCATCCGGAACGGTTGCACGTGGACGTGGACGTCCGTGATCCCCGCCATCGCGAGTCGCGGATGAGGGCGACCTTGAAAAAGGCTTGGATGGCCTACGCCTGCGAGGGGAACGACTGGAGGAGGCGCGAGTAGTCGCGGTACGGGGTCTGGCATGGGCTGCCGTCCGCGTAGAAGAGGACGTGGTCCTCCCTCGAGGCGTTGTGGAGCGCGAGGACCGTCGACGACACGGTCCCGCCACCGGTGCCGTGGACGCACAATGCCGCGCTTTCTGTCCCGCCATGATGGCGAAGCGTGTTCTGGAGCCAATGCGTCGCCGCCACCACGTCGGAGAACTTCGCTCCCGCCGCCATCAAGCGGATCGTGGCACCCTTCGGGTCGTCCTCCACGTTCCCGCCTGCGTTCGTGAGAATGTTCAATCCCTCATGGCCGCGCGCGGATCGGACCTGTCCGTCAAAGGAGAAGAACCGCAGTTCGTCCCGAGTCGCGGCGAAGATATTGAAGAAGTTGTAGTCGTTCCCGCCGACCTCGCGGTCGATTACAATCGCCGACGCGCGCGGGTTCGGCTGCTTCAAAATCTCGAGCATGAGAAGGCCGCGCGACTTCGCGGCCGTCGACATCTTCCCGCGGCGGTTCGAGAGGGCGGCGACGAGGCCGCTCTCGTTGACACCAAGCCATGTTCCACCCGCGCGCGAATCCCGGGGCGCGACGATCGCCGGCGTGCCGTCGAGGAGCTGCGGCGGGACCGAGGGCCGCATGCGATCTTCGTCCCGGTTCATCCCAATGACCAAGTCGTGTCCTGGAACGATCCGGTACAACGCGATGAGCGTGCACATCGGGATCACTGGGGCTGTCCAAGATCGAATGCGCGGACCTTCGCAACCTGCGCGATTTGCATGTTCCCTGCCTTTGTCGCGGCCTCGTGGGCGAGTTCGTACCCACGCCGCGCGGCCTCCCGCAGCGTGAGATCGCCGCGCTCTGTCGCCTGTTCGCTGAT
>Ga0209321_10001041_pt1 | contig 18626 bp, 22 predicted proteins | sample Rifsed16ft4_FD_184012 | JGI IMG/M metagenome (GOLD analysis project Ga0209321, IMG submission 184012) | Soil microbial communities from Rifle, Colorado, USA - sediment 16ft 4 - CSP-I_5_4 (version 2) | ecosystem: Environmental > Terrestrial > Deep subsurface > Rock core/Sediment | place: Rifle...
TGGGCGGGGACGGAGGAGGTAACCCGACATGAAAAAGATCGAGGCGATCATCAAGCCGTTCAAGCTCGATGAGGTGAAAAACGCGCTCCAGGAGACCGGGGTGACCGGCATGACCGTCACGGAGGTGAAGGGGTTCGGCCGCCAGAAGGGGCACACCGAGATCTACCGCGGCGCGGAGTATTTCGTCGGGTTCATCCCGAAGATGAAGATCGAGGTGGTCGTCGCGGCCGACACGGTCCCGGCGGTGGTCGAGAGGATCCTGACATCCGCCCGCACCGGGAAGATCGGGGACGGGAAGATCTTCGTCTCCGACGTGGAGGAGGTTGTACGGATCCGCACGGGCGAGCGGGGCCGGGAAGCCCTGTAGCGCCGCCCTTCACGGCAGGCATTTCCCCAGGGAGACCCGCTTTCCCCCTTTTTCCGCGTCGCAATTGGAGTATACTTCCCCAATGGCGCAAAAAAGGGGAATCAGCGTTTCCCTGTTTTCCACCTGCCTCGCCGACACGTTCTTCCCGAGCGTGTGCTTCGCCACCGTCGCGGTCCTCGAGAGGTTCGGCGTCGACGTCCGGGTCCCCCTCTCCCAGACGTGCTGCGGGCAGCCCGCCTTCAACTCCGGCAACCGGAAGGAGGCGCGGAGGATGGCGGCAAAGTTCCTCTCCGTGTTTCAGGGGGAGGAGCACATCGTCACCCCCTCGGGCTCCTGCGCGGCCATGGTCAAGCACGAGTACCCGGTCCTGTTCCGCGACGAACCGAGGATGCTCTCCCTCGCCTACCACGTGGCCGGGCGGGTCTTCGAGCTCTCCCAGTTTCTGGTCGATGTCCTGGGCGTCGAAGATCCGGGGTCGACGTACCGGGGGAAGGTGACATACCACGACTCGTGTCACCTGAAGCGGGGATTGGGCGTCGCAGACGCGCCCCGGACGCTGCTCAAGGCCATCCGGGGCGTCGAATTCGTGGAGATGGAGGAGAGCGACCGGTGCTGCGGCTTCGGCGGCGTCTTCTCCGTCAAGTACCCCCACATCTCCTGCCGGATGGCCGACCGGAAGATCGAGCGGATCCTGGAAACCGGCGCGCAGGTGGTCACCTCCGGGGACATCGGGTGCCTGATGAACATCGGCGGGACGATCTCGCGGTCGGGTTACCCCGTCCGCGCGGTGCACATCGCGGAGATCCTGGCGGGCTCCGAGGGGGCCGTCCCCTGATGGAGCCCCGCGTCCGCCACTTCGTCCGCAACTCGGAAAAAGCGTTAGCCGACCGCCAGCTCCAGGTCGCGCTCTCCCGCACCACGGGAAAATTCCTCGAGAACCGGGCCGCAGCCGTGGCCGAGTTTCCCCGGTTCGAGGGTGCGAGGGAAAGTGCCTCGCGGATCCGGCAGGAGGCGTTGGACAACCTCGACGCCCACCTCGCCCGGTTCATCACCGAGGCGCGAAAACGCGGTGCGGTGGTCCATGCGGCGCGGGACGGTCCGGAGGCGAGGGAGATCGCCGCCCGGATCGCAAAGGAGGAAGGGGTTTCCCTCGCCGTCAAATCGAAGTCGATGATCGCCGAGGAGGTGGGCCTGAACGGCGCGCTCGAGGCCGACGGGGTCGAAGTGGTGGAGACCGACCTCGGGGAATACATCATCCAGCTCGCGGGGGAGCCTCCCTCGCACATCATCGCCCCCGCCATCCACAAGACGCGCGAGGATGTGTCCCGCCTGTTCGAGGAGAAGCTCGGGGAGCCGTACACCGAGGAGATCCCCGCGCTCACCCGGATCGCCCGCAGGCGGCTGCGGGACAAGTTCTTCTCCGCGCAGATGGGGATCAGCGGGGCGAACTTTTTGTGCGCGGACACCGGATCGGTGGTCCTGGTGACAAACGAGGGGAACGGCAGGATGGTGGCAACCCTCCCGCGCGTTCACATGGTCATCGCGGGGATCGACAAGGTCATCCCCCGGCTCGCCGATCTCCCCGTCCTGCTGTCGCTCCTCCCGCGAAGCGCCACGGGCCAGGCCCTGTCCTCCTATGTGTCCGTCCTGACCGGGACGAAGCGCGCCGGGGACGCCGAGGGGCCCGAGAGGCTCCATATCATCCTTCTGGACAACGGGCGTACCGGAATCCTGCAGGGAAAGTACCGGGAGATCCTGAAATGCATCCGGTGCGGCGCCTGCATCAACGTCTGCCCGGTGTTCCAGAGCGTCGGCGGACACGCCTACGGGTGGGTATACCCCGGCCCGGTGGGATCGGTCCTCGCTCCCCTTATCCTCGGCCTTCCGGAGTCGTCTCCTCTTCCGAACGCCAGCACCCTCTGCGGCGCCTGCGGGGAAGTCTGCCCCGTCAAGATCCCGATCCCCGGGATGCTTGTGGAGCTTCGTGGGGACGAGCGGGAGCAGGGGCTCAAAACCCCCGCGGAAGTCCTGGGAATGAAGGCCTACGCGTCGGTCATGAGCCGCGCGGGGATCCTGGAAGCCTTCCAGCGGGTCGCGGGGGTCGTCTCCGCGCTCCTCTTCAAGGAGCGAAAGATCGAATGGCTGCCCTTCGCGTTTTCCGGCTGGACCGAGCGGCGCGATTTTCCCGCTCCCGCCCCCCAGCCGTTCCGGAAACTGTGGAAGAGGCAGCGGGGGATCCGGCCGTGGACCCGATGAGACAGACGGCCGAGCTCCTGGACCGCGTCCGCGCGGCGCTCCGCGGCCGCACGGTGGCGGAACCGGGCCTCCCGTACGTCGCGCCCCGGGAACCCGGCGCTCCCGGTAGCGCCCAGGGGAGGATCGACCTCTTCCGGCGGAAGTTCGAGGCTCTCGGCGGGACCTTCCTCGCCGGGCCGGCAGCGGAAAGCGTGATCCCGGCCCTGGGGGAATTGCTCCGCGCGGAGGGGGTCACCGCGCTCTTCTTCCCGGAGGAGGACCCGGCTTCCCGCTCGCTGGCGGACGCACTCGTTCCGTGCGGACCGTTCCTCCTCGTCTCCCCCGCGGACATCCGCCAGGCCGAACCGCCGGTTTCGGCGGGGATCCAGTCCGCCGAGTTCGCCATCGCCGAATCGGGCACGATCGTCCAGACCAGCCGGGGGGGAACATCGCTCTGGCCGGGGCTGGCATCGGACGTCCACGTCTGCCTCCTCTCCCCCGACCGGTTCCTCGACGGGATGGAGGATTGTCTCGAGGCGCTCTCCGGCGACCCGCCCCGGAGCATCTCCCTGATCACGGGGCCGAGCCGCACGGCTGACATCGAACTTACCCTCACCATGGGGGTACACGGCCCCCGCAGGGTGATCGCGGTTCTGCCATCCTCCTGAGTGCGGCGTCTTGCTGGGCGGGGACATTCCTCTCCCGCATCCCGGAGATGAATCAGGAGTGTCCCCGGTGAGCGGAATCGGCAGCGAGCGGTCGAAGGTCGCGAGCGTTTGCTACGAGGAAGCCCCGCGCGAGCCCCCGTGAACCGGGAGCCACGAAGGAGGACTACCACCCGGCCATGCTGAGGAAATAGAGCCAGCCCGAGATCGTGACGGCCGAGGCCGCCGTCGACACGACGACGATCGTGCCCGCGAGATCCGTATCTCCTTTCAGCTGCGACGCCATCACGTAGGTGATCACCGCCGTCGGGCACCCCATCATGATCGCACCCACGCGCAGGTCGTCCCCGGAAATGCCCATCCACCGGTAGGCGGCGAGCGCGAGGGCCGTCAGCAGGAGGGTCTTCATCCCCGCCGCCAGCGCCGCGAGTCGGACTCCCGACCGGGCTTTCTCGAAGGAGAACGCCCCTCCCAGGCAAAGAAGCGACAGGGGCAGCGTGGCCGAGGAGAGGATCTCCAATGTCTTGTCGGCCAGGCCGGGAACGGGGAGCTTCAGCACGCTCCAACCGATCCCGAGAAAGGAGGAAAGGATCAAGGGATTGGTGACGAGCTGGAACCCGATCCGGCGGGCATTTTCCCGGGCGCGCCCTCCTCCGTCGCCGTGCGGGAGGATGAGGGCGACGACCGCCAGGGAGTTGAGCAGCGGGACCATGAAGCCCAGGAGGATCCCGGCTTTCCGCAGGCCGATGTCCCCGACCGCGGAGAGAACGATCGGCAGCCCCACGTAGGCGAGGTTCGCCCGGAACGCGCCCTGGACGAAGGAGCCGCGTTCGGCGGGGGAAATCCCCAGGGTCCGCGAGAAAAAGACCGCCGCGAGGAAGGTGCCCACGGTCGCCGCGTACCCTCCGATGACAAGGGGCGCGTTGAACGCCTCCCGGAAGTTCGAGGTGCCGATCTTGTAGAAAAGGAGCGCGGGGAGTAACAGGTAATAGACGAGCGTGTTCGCCGTGTCGATGAACGGCTCCCCGATGAACCGGAACCGGCGGGCGGCGGCGCCGAGGGCGATCACGAGAAAAACCGGCAGAACCGCCTGCAGGATGTCCATGGCTTCTTCTCTCCTTCAAGCAAAACGGGCGATCCCCGGGAAGGGACCGCCCGCCCGTGCCGCCCCGGGGGAGAAAGGCGCCCGCCCCCGGGGGGTATTCCCCTTCGCTACTTCCCCGTCGGACCCCGTTCCGCGACGAGGTAGTCGATGATCCGCCGCGCCTGCGCGTCCGTGATGGGGCATCCGTTCCCCTTCTGCATCCGCGTCACGGTCGCGGTCCAGCCCGCCCGGTCCTTGTTCGTTCCCAGAGGACGGCCAAAACCGCACCGACCCGTTTCCCGTTTATCGTCTCCCCCCCGTGTCGTGCGTTGTCCTCACTTTCCGTGCGTGGAGGAGAGGTACTCGAGGATCTTCGCGGCATCCGCGTCGGAGATCCAGTCCGCCTTCTTCCCCTGCATCTCCTTGATGGTCGACGCCCACTTCTCCTTGGTCGCGGCACGGGCCGTGGCCCGGTCGAGGCCGTGGCAGACGCTGCACTTCTGTTCGAAGAGGACCTTCCCCTCCTCCACGGCGGATACCGCGGGGGCCGGTGGCGGCGCGACGGGCTTTTGCCCTTCCTTTTGGGCGCACCCGGAGATTATGGCAACCAGCGGCAGCATGACAAGGAACCATATTCCGGCGCGCAAGCGCATGGGAAACACCCTCCTGTCCCGGGATGAGATGGTCCCCATCTTACTCCCGGCCGTGCCTTTCCTCAACCGAAATTGGGGCGGAAAGCGGTTGTCTGCTATGATGGGAAAACCGACCGCGAAAAGGAAACGCAGGGATGATCCGTGTCCGCATGCCGCAGAAGAAGAAGGAACTGGAGATCCCGGGCCCGAAGAGGGTCCTCGACATTTTGGCCGCCGCGGGCGTCCGCCCCACCACGGTCCTCGTAACGCAGGGGAACAGACTGCTCACCAAGGACCAGCGCGTCGAGGACGGCGAAACCGTGGACATCATCTCCGTCGTCTCCGGAGGGTAACCGGTGAAGTGCAAGCGATGCAGGAGGGCCGCGGCCGCGGTCGACCTGCCCAGTCACCACTCCGCCTTCTGCCCCGACTGCTTCTTCGTGTTCTTCCGCCGGCAGGTCGAGGAAGGGATCCGGAAGTTCTCGCTCCTCTCCCCGCGCGACCGCGTTCTCGTCTGCGTCTCGGGGGGGAAGGACAGCCTCGTCCTGTGGGACGTCCTCATGGAGCTCGGGTACGACACGGAGGGGCTCTACATCGACCTCGGGATCGAGGGGTACTCGGACCGCTCGAGGGAAAAGGTCCTGGCCTACGCAGGCGCCCGGGGGAAGGAGCCCATCGTCGTGGACCTGCGCCGGGAGGGAGTGCCGATCCCCGAGGCGGCGAAGAGGAGTCGCAAGGAGGAGTGCTCCGTCTGCGGGACGGTGAAACGGTACTTCTTCAACCGGGTCGCAGCCTCGCGTGGGTTTTCCGTGGTCGCCACCGGCCACAACCTCGACGACGAGTCGGCCAGGCTCCTCGGGAACCTGATGCACTGGCAACGGGACCACCTGGAACGGCAGCATCCCCTCCTGCCCGGGGCGGGGGGCGGACTGGTGCGAAAGGTCAAACCGCTGTGGCGGCTAAGCGAGATGGAGACGGCGGCATATGGGTTCCTGAAAGGGATCGACTATGTGACCGAGGAGTGCCCGATGAGCCACGACGCCACCTCCCTCGTCTACAAGGAGGCCCTTTCCCTGATCGAGGAGAAGATGCCCGGGACCCGGAGCAAGTTCTACCTGGGCTTCCTCGAAAGCAAGGGGACCCAAAGCAAAGGGACGCAAAGCAAAGGGACGTTCATATCCTTTTTGGAAGAAGAGCTGGCGACCGGCCGGCAAGAAGGTGCCGAGGAACCCCTGGCGAAGTGCGCCCTCTGCGGAGCGCCGTCGTACGCGGAGACGTGCGCGTTCTGCCGGCTGAAGGAAAAGGTCGGCAAAGGGGGGAGCCGCTGATGGAGGGACGGAAACCGGCGGGGCCGCTATGCGCGGGGGAAGAGGTGATCCTCGTCGACCCGAAGGGGGAGGAGCGCATGATCACCCTCTCTCCGGGGAAGCCCTTCGGAACCCATAAGGGGAACCTGCTTCACGACGACATCATCGGCAAGCCGGACGGTAGCCGGGTCTGGACCGCCATGGGGGCGCAGTACCGGGTTTTCCGGCCGACGTTCAACCAGTTCGTGATGAACCTCAAACGGCACGCCCAGATCATCTATCCGAAGGACATCGGCCCCATCCTCCTGTGGGCGGACATTTTCCCCGGGGCCACCGTGGTGGAAGCGGGGATCGGGTGGGGGGCGCTTGCGATCAAGCTGCTCGAGGCGGTCGGGCCAAAGGGGCGCCTCGTCTCCTACGAGGTGCGGGAGGACTTCGCCTCAAGCGGCGCCCGCACCGTAGAGCGGTTCCTCGGAGCGTGCGGAAACCACGAGATCAAGGTTCGCGACATCTACCAGGGGATCGAGGAGAGGGAAGTGGACCGTGTCGTCCTCGACCTGCCCGAGCCGTGGCACGTGGTCCCTCACGCCGCAGAGGCGCTCGTCCCCGGGGGGATTCTCCTCTCCTACCTCCCCTCCACGCTTCAGGTCAAGCAGATGGTCGACATGGTCGAGGAGGGAGGCGGGTTCACCGAGCCGGAGGTGTTCGAGGTGATCCACCGCCCCTGGCATGTAAAGGGACAGTCCGTCCGCCCCGTCCAGTGGATGTTCTCCCATTCGGCGTTCCTCATCTCCTGTCGCAAACTCTCCTGATAAAAAGGAAAGGGACGAAAGCAAAGGGACGAAAAAGCAAAGGGACGTTCTTAAAACTTTTCATACCAAATCAGGGGGCCAAAAAAACGGGGACGTTCTCAGAACTATTAACGACAGGAGGTAGATCGAGAAAGCACGGCTGCTCAAAATTTCCCTAGGAAGATCGGAGGGATCCAGGGAGAATGGCGGATAGCAACCCGCCTTCCCCGGTCCTGGCATCGGGGAACCGGCCGCGGCGCGGCGGTGAACGGAGCAGGTAGGCGCCTCCCGCATCCGTGATCCCCAGCCAGGAGCAGACGATGCGCCGGTCCATCCCCCTCCCGACGACGCAGTCTTTCAGGATCTCCCGCCGGGCATGGGAAGAGGATCGGTCCCTTCGCCCCGCCCGAAGTTCTTCGGTGGAAATCCCCCTCTTTCGGCATGCACGGGAGACCGCACGGAGAAACTCCCGGTAGGAATCCTCCTGCCCATCCTGCATCGAAGGAACCTCCCATCCTGCGGGAGCCGCCTCCTCATTCGGCTCGGGACCGTCCGAATAGGCTACCGTCGGGTCCGATCGCAGTCCATCCTCCAAAAATTTCCGGTAATTCGTTCGTGTCCCTTCCCGGTCTCCGCCATGGAAGAACTCCAACAGGAACGGAAAATCCCGCCATGGGGGTACCCTGGACCGAATGATCTCGCGATGGCCGCTCCATCGGTATTCGGCAAGTTCCTCCATCGTGCCGACCACTCCCGCCCGCAGGGGATTCAGATGGATGTACCGGATGAGTTCGAGAAGATACGGCTCCGACTGGATGGGGACGGACCGGAACCGGTTCTGGAACAGATGCCCCACCCGGTCATGCCTCCCGTTGAAATACAGGGAGTATCCCGACATCAGGCAATGCATGAATCGGGAGAGGATACCGTCTTCGCTTTGAAACAGAAGGTGAAAATGATTCGGCAGGAAGGCCCATGCCAGGCAGGAGGCCCCGAACCGCTCAAGGTTGAGGCGGATCCGGCGGCGGAGTTCCTCCCGGTCCTCGTCGTCCGTGAAAATAACCCGTTTCTCGATCCCCCGCGCGTAGACGTGGTGGAATGCGCCGGGGAAATCGATCCGTGGTCCTCTTGCCATGCCGCAGGAAGGTGCACGGATCATTCCCGTTAAAAAGTTAAAGAACGTCCCTTTTCTTTTAGAGGTCCAGGATGCCGGCGGAGAGTACTCGCCTCAGGTGATCCGGCGGAAGTGGTCGAGGGTCCGGGAAAGCCCCACGGGGAAGGAAACCGTAGGCTCGTACCCGATGAGCTCCTTCACCAAGGTGATATCGGCCAGGGAGTCGCGGACATCCCCTGCCCGGGATGGTTCGAACCGGGGAGCAACGCGGCGGCCGGCGAGTCCGTACAGGATCTCCAGGATCTCCAGCAGGGAGACGCGCTCCCCGCAGGCGACGTTGATCACCCTGCCGCAGGCGGCCTTCGGGGCCTCGCACGCCAGAAGGTTCGCCTGCACCACGTTGTCGATGTAGGTGAAGTCGCGGGTCTGGAGGCCGTCTCCGTAGATCGTCGGGGGCGCTCCGGAGAGGACCGCCTTGATGAACCGGGGGATCACCGCCGCGTACGTCGACGCCGGGTCCTGCTTCGGGCCGAAGACGTTGAAGTACCTGAGCGATATCGTCTCCACGCCGTACACTTCGAAGAAGATCCGCATGTAATGCTCGCCGGCGAGCTTCTGGGCGGCGTAGGGGCTCTTCGGATTCGGCGTCATCGACTCGCGCTTGGGAAGCTCGGGGGTGTCGCCGTAGGCGGAAGAAGACGCGGCGAAGACGACCCGCCGGACTTCGGCGTCCCTCGCGGCGACAAGGAGGGAAAGCGTCCCCCCTACGTTGATCTCGTTGGTCAGCACGGGGTCCGCCACGGAACGGGGGACCGAGGGGAGCGCCCCCTGGTGGAGAATGTACGCCGCTCCCTCGACGGCGCGTCTCGTGGCCGAGGCGTCGCGAAGGTCCCCCTCGACCAGCTCGTAGGCGTCCCCATACCTCTCCGCCAGCCCTGCGAGGTTCTCCCGCTTTCCCGTCAGGAAGTTGTCGAGGACCCGTACCCTGTGCCCTGCCGCAAGGAGGGCTGCGGCCAGGTTCGACCCGATGAACCCGGCACCCCCTGTCACGAGATATTGCATCCGCCCCCCCAAAAGTAAAGGGACGTTCATAAACTTTTCCGATCCTCCGGTTCGTGCCGGACAGATCCGCTGTGTCCCCTGCCTTGCTGAAAAGTTTTAAGAACGTCCCTTTGCTTTCCCGTCCCTTGCTTTCAGAGCTTGATGATCTTGTGTCCGTTCTTCCCCTTGAGGGCGTTGCGGGTGTCGACCACCACCTTCGACTCCCGGGCGACCATCCGGTAATCGAAGGCACTGTGGTCGGTCACCACCACCACGCAGTCGGCCTTCCGAAGCGTCGCCGCCGTGAACGGCTCCGCCTTCATGTTCATGCCATGCTCGGCGAGAACCGGCACGTGGGGGTCGCAGTAGGATAGCTTCGCCCCCTTCAGGGAGAGAAGCTGGAGGATATCGAGCGCCGGCGACTCACGGACATCGCTGATGTCTTTCTTGTACGCAACCCCGAGGATCAACACCTTTGCGCCGTTGACGGATTTTTTGAACCGGTTGAGCGCGTCGACGACCTTGCCGGCCACGAAGGGGGGCATCTGCCCGTTGATCACGCCGGCCAGTTCGATAAACCGGGACTCGAAGCCGAACTGCTTTGCCTTCCAGGAAAGGTAGAACGGATCCAGGGGGATGCAGTGCCCCCCGATCCCCGGGCCGGGGTAGAACGGCATGAACCCGAACGGCTTCGTCTTCGCCGCGTCGATCACCTCCCAGACGTCGATCCCCATCCGGTTGCACATAAGCGCGATCTCGTTCACCAGACCGATGTTCACCGCGCGGAAGGTGTTCTCCAGGAGTTTGACCATCTCCGCCACCGTTGCGGTGGAGACGGGGTGGACGTGCTCCAGCACCCCGGTGTAGAGCGCCACCGCCATCTTCGTACATTGAGGTGTCGCCCCCCCGACGATCTTCGGGATGTTCTTCGTCGAGTACTGCGGGTTGCCCGGGTCGACCCGCTCCGGGGAGAAGGCGAGGAAGATATCCTTGCCGACCGTGAAGCCCTTTTCCTCGAACAGGGGCACGAGGAGTTCGTCGGTCGTCCCCGGGTAGGTGGTGCTCTCCAGGACGATCAGCATCTCCGGGTGGAGGTATTTCGCCACCTGCCCCGCCGCGTTCACCACGTAGGAGAGGTCCGGGTCCTTCGTCTTGCGCAGCGGGGTGGGAACGCAGATATTGACCGTGTCCGCCTCGGCCAGGGCCGAGTAGTCGGAGGTCACCCGAAGGAGCCCGGCGTCCACCGCGCTCCGGACCGTTTCGGAGGGAACATCGTCGATGTACGATTTCCCCGAGCGGATCGCCCGGATCTTCGCACCGTCCGAGTCGATCCCGATGACGCTTATCCCCGCCTCCGCGTACTCGATCGCGAGCGGCAGCCCCACGTACCCGAGACCGATGACCGCGGCCGTGAAATCCTTCCGCTTCAGGCGGGAAAGAAGGTCGTCTCGGGAACTCCTCTCTTTCACGGGGACACCTCCGGCGAAATAATTCGTACGCGGACACAAAAATGCCCACGCATGAAGTTCTACGCGTGCCTACGTAGGCGTCCGGTACTACTATATCGGTTATCCCTCAGGCGGACTTCAATTTCTTGAGCTCCGCGATCAGATCGGGGACCGCCTTGAAGAGGTCGGCTACCAGCCCGTAGTCCGCCACCTGGAAGATGGGGGCCTCCTCGTCCTTGTTGATGGCGACGATCACCTTGGAGTCCTTCATTCCCGCCAGGTGCTGGATGGCGCCGGAGATCCCCAGGGCAAAGTACAGCTCCGGGGCGACGATCTTCCCCGTCTGCCCGACCTGCCAGTCGTTGGGGGCCCACCCCGCGTCCACCGCGGCCCGGGAGGCGCCGATCGCCGCCTGGAAGAGGTCGGCGAGCTGCTCGACGAGCTTGAAGTTCTCCGGGGACTTGATCCCCCGGCCGGCGGAGACGACGACCCGCGCATCGGTGAGCTCCGGTCGCTCGGACCTGGTCTCTTCCCTTCCGACGAACGTGGTTCCGCCGGGGTCCGCCGTCACGGAAACCGGCGTGACAGGCGCCTTCGCGTCGGCTTTCGGGGCCGGGTCGAAGGCGGTCTGCCGCACCGTGAACAGGAGCGGACTTCCCACAAGCTCCACCGTGGCTACGGCGTTCCCTGCGTACATCGGGCGCTGGACACGCAAACTGTTCCCTTCCTTGGCAAATCCCACGATGTCGCTCGCCAGCGGGGCGTCGAGGAGACCGGACAGGCGCGGCATGAAGTCCTTCCCGAAGGTGGATGCCGGGGCCAGGACCGCACCGTACCCTTTCTCGTTCACCAGCTGTGCGACCACCGGTGCGTACGATACGGCAAGATACCTCGCGAAGACCTCGCCTTCGCCAAGGAGGACGCCGCGCACCCCGTGCGCGGCCACGGTATCGGCCACCGACCGGACCCCCTGCCCGAGGACGAGGGCGTCCACCTCCCCCCCGATCAGTCCCGCGAGCACTTTCGCCGCCGAAATCGTCGAAAGGGTCGTCTTCCGGAAAGCCCCTTCCTGATGCTCGACCACCACCAGTATGTCCGCCATTGGTTCGTTCCCCGGATCTGTCGTTTCGTCCCGTTCCCGGGTGGGAAGGTCGCCGGGCTGCGCTGGATGCCCCGCTTCGTCCCTGCTCTTCCTTAAAAAGTTTAAGAACGTCCCTTTGCTTTTGTCCCTTTGCGTTAGAGGACCTTTGCTTCGTTCTTGAGCTTGTCGACGAGCTCCGCCACGTCGGCCACCTTCCTTCCCCCCGCGCGCTCCTTGGGCGGGGCCAGAAAAAGGACGCGGACCTTCGGGCTGGTGTCCACCCCGAGGGAATCCGCCGGGATCACCTTCATCTCCTTCTTCTTCGCCTTCATGATCCCGGGGAGAGACGCGTAGCGCGGCTCATTCAGCCGCAGGTCGGTCGTGATCACCGCCGGCAGCGTCACCCCGATCGTCTCGAGGCCGCCGTCCACCTCGCGGGTGACGTTCGCCTTCTTCCCGTCCTCCGAGAACTCGATCTTCGACCCGAACGTCGCCTGCGGCTGGGAGAGAATCGCCGCCAGGATCTGCCCCACCTGGTTGTTGTCGTCGTCGACAGCCTGCTTCCCCATGATGACGAAGTCCGGCTTCTCCTGCTCCACGGCCTTCGCCATCAGTTTGGCGACGCCCAGACTGTCCAGTTCCTTCGTCGTCTCCACGAGGATTGCACGGTCCGCCCCCATGGCCAGGGCGGTTCGGACCTGCTGCTCGCTCTCCTTCGGGCCGATCGTCAGGATCACCACCTCCCCGCCCCGCTTCTCCCTGATCCGGAGGGCCTCCTCCACCGCGATCTCGCAGAACGGGTTGATCACCATCTTGATGTTCTCCAGGACGACTCCGCTGCCGTCCTTTCTGATCTTCACCCTCTCGTCGGGGTTGGGGACTGGCTTGATCGCCACGAGAATCTTCACGCCGCACCTCCCGGCAAGAACAATCCGCGGAAAGGAAATCGGAAACAGGGGGGATGATACCGGAAAGGCAGGGTCGAATCAACCGGAAAATGAACCGTCATTCAGTGATCAGAAAGGGGAAAAGAGCGGGAAGCAGAACCGAGCACCAGGCCCCGATCCCGCCGCCGAGCATGTCCGCGGCCCAGTCCAAAAACCCTGCCGAGCGGCCTGGGATCCAGTGCTGGTGGACCTCGTCGACCGCTCCGGTCGCGGCGACGAAGAGCAGGGCCTCCAGGACCGCTCTCCTTACGGGAGTGCCTACCTCCCGCCGCCACAGGGCGCACAGAAACCCCATCACCCCGTAGAACCCGAAGTGGGCGGCCTTGTCCGCAAAACGGAAATGAAGTAGGATCCCCGGATTCGGGAGAGAGGTAAGCAGAAAGGTCAGGACGACCCACGAGACCAGGAGCGCCAGGTAGATCCGCCTACGGGAAAGCACCACGGTGGACGGCTCGGGGTTCAGGAGCGGCCCTTCTGGCGGTACCACCGGTCGTAGAAGGAAAGGTACTCGCCCGACTTCACCGCGCGCCACCACGGCTCGTTCTCGAGGTACCAACGAACGGTCTCCCGGATCCCCTCCTCGAAGGGAACCTGCGGGGTGACGCCCAGCTTGGTGCGGATCTTCGTGTCGTCGATGGCGTACCGGCGGTCGTGCCCGGGCCGGTCGGGGACGAACCTTACGAGCGACTCCGGCTTCCCCATCGCCGCCAGGAGAAGCTTCGTGATCTCGATGTTCGTCCGCTCGTTCCCGCCGCCCACGTTGTACACCTCTCCGGGCCGACCGCCAAGGAGGACCGCCTCCACCGCCCGGGAGTGATCGTCCACGTGGATCCAGTCGCGAACGTTCCCGCCGTCGCCGTACACCGGGACCGGCTGGTTCTCCTTCATCAGAGTCACGAAAAACGGGATGATCTTCTCCGGAAACTGGTACGGCCCGTAATTGTTGGAACAGCGGGTGACAATCGCCGGCAGGCCGTACGTCTTGAAGTAGGCCCGGAGGAGCATATCCGCCGCGGTCTTGCTGGCAGCATAGGGGGAGTTGGGCCGCAACGGGGAGTCCTCCGAGAACTTCCCCCAGGACCCCAGGGACCCGTACACCTCGTCGGTGGATATCTGCAGGAAACGGGCGACCCCGTTCTTTCTCGCGGCGTCCATCAGAACCTGGGTGCCCAAAATATTCGTCCGGAGGAAGAGGCCCGGATCGTCGATGCTCCGGTCGACGTGGGTTTCCGCCGCGAAGTTCACGATCGCATCGGGCTCGCCTTCCGCCACGATTTCTCCGACCGCGTTCGCGTCGCAGATGTCCGCCCGGACGAACCGGTACCGCTCGTCCCCTTCCACATCCTCCAGGTTGGCCAGGTTCCCCGCGTAGGTCAGCTTGTCGACGTTTACGACCTGCCAGTCGTCATGGGCCGCCAGGATGTACCGGATGAAGTTCGAACCGATGAACCCCGCACCCCCGGCGACGAGGAGCCGCACCCCGTTCGCCTTCATCCGTCCTTCCTGTCCCAGGAGTAGGGGATGTCGTTGTCGTGCGGGGGGACCCGGAACTCGTCGGGCTTCGCGAGCCGGTACGGCTCCGTGGGTATGTTGATCAGGAGGGCCTCCTCCGTGCTGACGGTCTTGAAGCCGTGGTAGACAAGCGGCGGGATCCGCAGGAGGACCGGCCGGTGCTCACCCAGGAAGAACTCGTTGACCTCCCCCTTCGTGGGCGACCCGTCGCGGGAGTCGTAGAGCACCACCTTCATCATCCCCTTGACCACGCAGAAATGGTCGGTCTGGCCCTTGTGGTAGTGCCAGGCCTTGACGACGCCGGGGTATCCGGTGGTGAGGTAGACCTGTCCGAACTTCTCGAACATCTCCTCGTCGCAGCGCAGGATCTCCATGAGCCGTCCCCGCTCGTCGGGGATCACCTTGAGCTGCTTGACCATCACGCCCTCGATCATCTCCCCTCCTCAAAGTAAAGGGACGCAAAGTAAAGGGACGTTCATAAACTTTTCACTCCATAACCTGGCCCAGCGTGAACCTCATCTCCCGGGAGAAATGAACATCCATGACATTCCAAGAAAATATACCTTCCCGACCATTTCAGCCCGCCGTTTTCCCCCTTAACGTCCCACCGAAAAGTACAGGAACGTCCCTTTGCTTTCGTCCCTTTGCTTTCGTTAAAAGTTTTAAGAACGTCCCCTTGCTTTTGCTTTTCGTTCAGACCGGGGCGTGCGCCTCGATCGACTTGCGCCCGATCGAATGGTAGAGGAAGCCGCGTTCCCGGATCTTCACGGGGTCGTAGATGTTGCGCCCGTCGAAGATCACCGGCTGGCGCATCAGGCTTTTCATCAACTTGAAGTCGGGCTTGCGGAACTCGTTCCACTCGGTGACGACGATCAGCGCGTCCGCCCCCTGGAGGGCTCCGTAGGAGGACTCGGCGTACTCGAGCCGGTCCCCGTATTTCGCCTTCACGTTCCTCATCGCCTCGGGGTCGAAGACGGCAACGGACGCCTTCGCCCGGAGCAGCTCATCGAGAATGTAGAAGACCGGCGCCTCGCGTACATCGTCGGTATTCGGCTTGAACGACAGCCCCCAGATCGCCACCCGGATCCCCTCGAGCTTCCCCTTGAAGTGCCTCTCCACCTTCCGGTAGAAGCGCTTGCGCTGCTCCTGGTTGATCTCCTCCACCGACTGCAGGATGGTGAGCGGCGCACCCGCGTCCTGCGCCGTTTTCAGCAGCGCCTTCACGTCCTTCGGAAGGCACGACCCGCCGTACCCCAGGCCCGGAAAGAGGTACGTCCTGCCGATCCGCGAGTCGGACCCGATCCCGTCCCGGACCTTCTCCACGTCGGCCCCGACGGCGTCGCAGAAGTTCGCCAGGTCGTTCATGTAGGAAATCTTCATCGCCAGGTAAGCGTTCGCCGCGTACTTGGTCACCTCGGCGCTTTTTTCATCCATGACGATGACGGAACTGCCGGCCGGCAGGAACGGCTCGTACAGGTCGTTCAGCAGGACGATCGCCCGCTCGCTCCGGGAGCCTATCAACACGCGCTCCGGGCGCAGGAAATCCTCGACGGCGAACCCTTCCCGGAGGAATTCCGGATTGGAGACCACGTCGAACTCGAACTTCCCGTCCAGGTGCTTCCGGATCGCCGCATCCACCTTCTCGCAGGTGCCTACGGGCACCGTGCTCTTGTCGACGATCACCTTGTGCCCAACGCCGGGGTTGCGCGCCAGGATCTTCCCGATCTCGTCGGCCACCCCGAGGATGTACTTCAGGTCGGCCGAGCCGTCCTCCCCCGGCGGCGTCGGCAGGCAAAGGAACACGACCTGGGACCGAAGCACCGCGGGCTCCAGGTTCCCCGTGAACTCGATCCGTTCCTTTTTCAGGTTGCGCTGGAAGATGTCCTCGAGCCCCGGCTCGTAGATCGTGATCTCGCCGGCGGAGAGCTTCTCCACCACATTCGGATTGTTGTCCACGCAGAAGACCTTGTTGCCCCGCTCGGCGAGGCATACCCCCGTCACCAGCCCGACGTATCCGGTCCCGACGATTGCGACGTTCATCGATCCGCTCCCTTCCATGCCATATCGAAAACTTTCCTACGATACCTCATTATCGGAATTTCCGGAATATTCCTTTAGAAGATAGCGGTTAGGAAGGATTTTTCGGGGCTTGGATATCCGCCTCCCCTCCCGGATTTGACGCTTCCGGGGATTTCGATTACATTCGTATCGCCGGCCCCGCGCCGGCACCCCGAAAAATCCCAGGAAACAACATCTCAAGGAGGAGGATCCCCATGAGCCCGAAGACGAGCGAGAACCTGAAGGCGGCCTTCGCCGGCGAGAGCCAGGCGCACATGAAGTACCTCGCCTTCGCCGACAAGGCGGCAAAGGAAGGGTTCAAGAACGTCGCGAAGCTGTTCACCGCCATCGCATTCGCCGAGAAGGTCCACGCGACGAACCACCACAGGGTCCTGTACGGGGGCGAGTCGACCATGAAAAACCTGGAGACCGCAATCGGCGGCGAGGATTACGAAGTGAAGGAAATGTACCCCGCCTTCAAGGCCGCCGCGGAAGCGGAAAACCAGACCAGTGCGGTCCAGTCGATGTACTTCGCCCTGGAGGCCGAGAAGATCCATTCGGTGATGTACGGGAAGGCGAAGAAGGCGGTCAAGGCGGGCAAGGACATCCAGATCGGGGACATCTACATCTGCGAGGTGTGCGGGCACACCGTCGAGGGTCACGCCCCCGACAAATGCCCCGTCTGCAATGCGAAGAAGGAGAAGTTCCGGAAGTTCTAAAAGCAAAGGGACGTTCTTAAAACTTTTAACCCATAGAATGGGGACGTTCCTGAAACTTTACGAAAAGTTCAAGAACGTCCCCTTACTTTGCGTCCCCTTTCTTTGTCCTGCCGGGGTTACCCTGCTGCGGTCCGGACGCGAACCTCGCGATCCAGACGCCCAGCCAGGCGGTCCTTCTCCACCTCGATGTCGTACCGTGCCTGAAGATTCATCCAGAACCGCTCGGACATCCCGAAATGGCGGGACAAGCGAAGCGCCGTATCCGCGCTGATCGATCGTTTGCCGTGAACGATCTCGTTGATGCGGCGGGCGGGGACACCGATATCAAGGGCCAGACGGTACTGGCTGATGTTCATCGGCTTCAGAAATTCCTCAAGAAGAATTTCACCGGGATGTATCGGACTCAACGTGTTTTTTTTCACTCTTCCCTCCTAATGATAATCCGCGATCTCGACATGGTATGCATCACCGCCCCGCCACACGAAGCAAAGCCGCCACTGATCGTTGATGCGAATGCTGTGTTGTCCCTTTCGATCACCATGCAGTTTTTCCAAACGATTCGATGGCGGTATGACCAGATCTTCCAGCGCCTCCGCGGCGTCGAGTAGTTCGAGTTTGCGGCGCGCTATCCGCTGAATCCCCTCCGGCAACTTGCGCGAAAACCGGCGGCAAAAAAGTTTCTCTGTCTCCCTGCATTTGAAATTCCGTATCATCCGTCACCATATTAACGCATCGCGACATTAACGGCAAGCGCTATGATGCGTTTTGGGTCAGAGAATCCGGCGGGCAAACTCGGCGGGCGTCACCACAAAACGGGAACGGAGTACTGCCCGAAGACCGGGTCCGCGGTCAGGACGGGAAGGTTTTCGATCCGGGACTGGGCGATCAGCATCCGGTCGAACGGATCGCGGTGGGGTCCGGGCAGGGCGCCCGCCGCCAAGGCATGCTCCACGTTGATCGGAAGGGATTCGATCCGGGCTTCCCGCAGAAGCCGGGGAAGATTCTCGACGGCTTCCTTCGCCTCCGGCAGCTTCCCGTGCCGGTGCTTGATTGCGATCTCCCACGCCGAAGCGCTGCTCACGAGAACCGCGTTCCCGGGATCGGCGATCAGGGCCCGTGCCGAGGCCGATAGTTCGAGATCGTCGAACAGCCACCAGAGGAGCACATGGGTGTCGAGAAGGACCCTCATTCCCCCCATGCCTTGAGCTCCTCCTCCGGAAGCGGCTCAAAGAACGCTTGCCCGACCCGGCCCTTTGCGATGCCGGGAACCCGTGCCTTCGCTTCTTCCAGCGGCACCAGCCGGGCATAAGGCTTTCCGGCCTTGGCGAGGATGATCTCCTCCCCCTCGTGGGCCCGCTTGAGCAGCCGGGAGAGATGGGTCTTGGCCTGATGCACGTTGACGACGATGGGCATGTTCAATATCCTCAAAAATATATCTTGATAATAAACTAGACTATATGACTTAGTCAACAAGAACCTGGATCAACACAAGAACCTGGATCAAGAACCTGAATCTTTCCATAGATCCTAAAACCATAGGTCTTACAAACAGGTAGCAACCAGGGATGTCCCCATCAGGAAAATCAGTGGATAGATTTGGAGGGGGGAGAACCGGGGGGAAGGGG
>Ga0209321_10001042_pt1 | contig 18625 bp, 18 predicted proteins | sample Rifsed16ft4_FD_184012 | JGI IMG/M metagenome (GOLD analysis project Ga0209321, IMG submission 184012) | Soil microbial communities from Rifle, Colorado, USA - sediment 16ft 4 - CSP-I_5_4 (version 2) | ecosystem: Environmental > Terrestrial > Deep subsurface > Rock core/Sediment | place: Rifle...
AGTTATGCCAAGGATTTATGATTTTAACATCCAATCTCGGACCAAGTCTCTGCTCAACATTTATGCATCATGCCCTCAACTTTCGAATAAGTCTGAAAACGTTTTTGTGTGAGTATCGCCACAGATGAATAAAACTATTTGTTGATTTGCCGATAATAAACTAGGCATTATCCAAGCGTAATTATTCTGCCTGGAGAGGAGAAGTTGGTTGAAATGCCCGAATTTACTGGTTAAAATAGGGATGTGTGAAAATTCTAATCACCAGAAAAAGGGGCATTTAAGATGAGTGTAAAATCACGACAAAAGTATAGCAAAATACTCAGGAGAAGGAAACAGGAAATAGAGCGGCGGCGTAAGATATTTTAACTATTGGAAGATATAATGATAAATATTAAAATAGATTAGCACCTATTCAACCAGCGATGATAGTTTTGTCGGGGTCAGGAGGTCTGAATTTAGCTTGAGAATATGCCATGAAAGGCTTATATTTATAGGACAATGAATAGAATACGCTATTATTCCCCCATCCTTTTTATCATTTTAATTTCTTTCCTGGTTTATTTGAATGCATTAAGAAATGGTTTTGTATGGGATGATATGGTTTTGATTGCTGATAATGAAGGAATTAAAAAATGGGGTTGCTTTTGGGAAAATTTTGTAAGGGATTTTTTCGACACGACTAATGATACCATTGAATTCAAATATGGTTACTACCGACCTATTATAAGTCTCAGTTATATGATCGATTATGCTGCGTGGGGGCTAAAACCGTGGGGTTTTCATCTTTCAAATATAATTTTTCATACCGTTAGCTGTATCTTAGTTTACTCGATATTTAACTCTTTATTCAATAATCGCACTATTTCTATCATCACTTCATTATTATTTGCTTGCCATCCAATTCATACAGAATCGGTAACGTGGATATCCGGACGTACTGATATTATCGCGGGGATGTTCTTTTTGTCCGCTTTTTACTTATACCAAAAAGCAATACATCCGCTGCCCATAAACGAAAAAAATTGCCCTTTAAACAGTCCTGAAGTATTAAAACTATTTTTAAAACACGGGAAAATATTTTATTTATGCTCAATTATCCTATTTGCGCTTGCTATGCTTTGCAAAGAGATGGTAGCAACGTTACCATTTTTACTAATTGCCTATACTCATTATTTCGCGGGATTGAAGAACGGAAGGCAATTTAAAATACCCCTTCTCTTAAGTTCACCTTATTTTTTCGTCATCCTCTTATATGGTGTCACTCGATTTATTATTTTAGGAATTCATACCGTAGTCAATCCGGGCGGGGAGGAAATGAGGGGTTTTTATCCCACGATTCTTTCTTTTACAAAAACCATTTTCATTTATTTATTTAAACTCTTTTATCCTGCACACCTGAGTGCGTATATTCAGAATCCCATGTCTTTTTCCATAACCGAACCCACTATTATTTTATCCATCTTTGGGGTTGCCGTTCTTATCTTCTTAATCGTCTGGTTGAAAAAACGATGGGCTGGCATGTCTTTTTTAATACTTTTCTATTTAGTAACGTTGTTGCCACTGTCGAATTTTATTCGTATCTCGGCCCCCTGGGATATGGGCTTTGTCACGGCAGAACGGTTTTTATACATTCCTTCTCTTGGTTTTTGTGGCATAATATCGGTACTGTTGACCAATGCCTGGAAAACCCTGAAGTGCTCATTCTCAATATTGGAGTATGTTACTATTTTACTGTTCATTGCGCTCTTAATCTTTTATTCAGGCCGAACGCTTTCAAGGAATCGGGATTGGATAGATGAAAAGACCTTTTTCTCAAAAACTCTGAAAGAAGCGCCAAATGCGGCGCTGCTCCACCATGCAATGGGAAACGTATATGTCAGAGAAGAAAACTACGAGAAAGCGCTGGACTATTATAAAAATTCACTGGAATTGTATCCACTCTATCATGCTGCGTACAATAATATTGGAACGATATATAGTAAAAATGGACTTTTTGACCAGGCAATAGCTGCGTTTAAAGAAGCTATAAAAATAAATCCTGAGTATATCCAGTCACATTTCAACCTTGGAACGATGTATTACCAAAAAGGAATGCTAACGGATGCATCCAACGAATTTAAGAAAGTCCTTAAACTTAACAAAAAGTATGTAAAGGCACATAATAATTTAGGTATCATTTATGCTGGAAACGGACAATTACATGAGGCTATCTCTGAATTTGAAGAGGCGCTTAAGTATGATTCCCACAACGAAAAGGCACGGAATAATCTGGCAATAATCAAAGAAGAATTAGTAAATAAATCCCCCGACAAAAATTTATGAAGCTATTTTACCATGAAGATTGCATTGATAGTATTTCAGTTTATAAAAGAAAAGGGTGGGGTGGAAAGTTACGTATTTAATTTATCCAGACAACTCCTTAATCACGGGCATGAAGTTCACATATTTGCCCATCGATTTGGTCAAAACCAAGACAAGCGTTTGATCTTTCATCATGTTTCCGCAATTACCTTCTGGTCTCCTTTAAAATACTGGACTTTTGCCGTAAATGCCCCTAAGATTATAAAAAAAACGGGGATAAAATTTGACATCGTTCATGGATTTACACAAACACTATTTCAAGATATTTACCGGGTTGGCGGTGGATGTCACTGGGATTATATGATGCATACCTACCCCCTGATGCACACTGCATTTGGCAGGATAGTCATGTGCCTGAATCCGAGGCACTCAAGCCTGCTCATCCTTGAAAAGATTATTTTAAAACAAAAACGCTACAGGCAAATTACCTGCATTTCAGAACAATGCAAAAGAGAAATTATGCGCCATTACAAATTACCTGCAAATGACATTGAGGTTATTTATAATGGCGTAGATACCGATGCCTTTACACCTCGTGCGAGACTGCAATATAGAGATACAGTAAGGGCAAAATACCGTATTACATCAGACGAAGTTCTTTTGCTGTTCGTTGGTTCAGGGTTTAAGAGAAAAGGTCTGAAATATGCTATAGATGCACTGCCTTTAATTGACAGGGATAAAAAGGTAAAATTGCTTGTTGTGGGGAGAGGGAGGATGAGAAAATACCTGAAACTCGCAGAAGAAAAAGGTATTGCAGACAGGGTAATCTTTGGTGGCGTATGCAAACACATCCAGGAAATATATGCAGCAGGGGATATTTTTGTTTTCCCGAGTGAGTACGATGCTTTTGGCACAGCCTGTCTCGAGGCAATGGCATCAGGACTTCCGGTCGTTGTTAGCAAAACGAGTGGAGTGTCAGAGATCATTATGCAAGGTAAAGAAGGTTTTGTCATTAACCATCCCATCAATGCTAAGGAAATGGTAATTTATATTGATGCACTCTTGGATAAGGAAAAAAGAAATGAAATGGGCTCTGCCGCAAGGCGAAAATCAGAGATGTATTCCTTTGAATCGAATGTCGAAAAAACACTACAGGTCTATCGAAGAACATTAAATGTTAATAAATAAAAAATTTAATAAATATTTCAGCAATAATATTCGATGGCTCGTAAATGGCGCACTTTCTGATCCTTTAAAAAAAATGTTAGACTCCGTAGACACTGAAGAAAAGTGTGAGGTAATACGTAACAGATACTTTAAAAAGATATTAAAATATGTAAACAATCAGGAGACTTTTTATATAAAGCGGTATATTGTGAGAAATAGGCTGGAAAGCGTTAAATCACTATTTTCCTCTTCAAAGGCGAGTAGGGAATGGGATCAAAGCCATCGGCTGCTCAATAAGCACCTGCTTACAGCGGAACCCGTTGCAGTGGGAGAAAAAAGACGGTTTGGAATGCTTAAAGATTGTTACATAATTTCAAAGGAGATACCAAATTGTTTATCGGGGAGAAAACTATTAGCCAATATCCAACAACCATCAACGGATTATGGGTTATCAAAGAAAAATACATTGCTCAGAAACATTATTTCTTATGTTAATACAATGCATAACTACGGTATTTTCCATGGTGAACTCCATGCTGACAATATACTCATAGATACTGGCAACTTAACATTATTTTATCTGCTTGATCTTGGATGTGCAAAACACAGGAGGAATCTACCGCTATCATGGAGGATTAAGGATATATCTCGGTTATTATATTCTCTAAAGGGCATATGCACAGATGCAGAAATAACAGAGTTGATAGGTTGTTATGAAGCATTCGTATTTCCTTTGCATATAGATAGTAGTAAGAATCTCACCAGCAGTAGATTTTCACAGGGGAATCAGCCGTTGATCTATAAAAATAAGGAAGTTTTTAGCAAGGCAGTCTTCAGTAAAATTTATAGAATTAAGCGCAAACTCTGGTACGGCAGAGCAAGAAGATGTTTTAGAGACAATAATGTGTTTAAAGTTGCATCGCACGATCATTACACAATAAACACGCGAAACGAATGGGATATCAAGACATTGATAGGATTGATCAACGAACATATTCTTTCTTTAAAAGAAGGTCGGGATAATATCCTGAAGGTATCATCGAAAATAGGCATCACATCCGTCCCTTTATCTAGTGAAAGTACCAAACGAGTGTGTATTAAAGAATACAAATATCTATCTTTCTCTAAACAATTTCTTTATTCTTTCCATAATTCTCCCGCACGAAGGGCGTGGTTTGCTGCGCACGGGTTGATGGCGCTAAACTTTCAAGTGCCGGAACCAATTGCATTATGTGAGGAAAAAAGATTTGGCATACTAAAAAAGAGTTTTATTATTATGGAAGATGCCTCTGCCTTTCTCCCATGCAACAAATATGTTATTGAAAAGTTTGGTGACCCCCATGATGAAGTTATTTACAGAAGAAAACAAAGATTTGTCTCCTGTTTGGCAGAATCTTTTAGGCAACTCCACGACTCAGGCGTTTATCATGGAGATTTAAAGGCAAATAATATTATAGTTACGGAATCTAATGATACATGGAATTTTTTCTATCTTGATTTAGATCGGGTATGGTTTAAAAAGTGGCTGACACTCAGGAAGAAGATCAAAAATTTGTCTCAATTAAATGCGTCCTTGCCACATTGTATTACTTACACCGACAGGTTAAGATTCTATCGAACATATGCTGGCGTGAAAAATCTTAATGACGAGAACAAACGGATTGTCCGGGCAATTGTCCGATTAAGCATACAGCGGAAACATGTATGGAATCCCAAAATACGGATGTAATGGTTCGTCACAAAAAGCGTCAGAACACAAAGTGTGCCTCTGATAACTTCTATGTAGTACTGTATATTAACATCCTTTGCCGTAACCAAATCGACTGTCAAGATTGGCCATTGCTTGTTCTAAATAACAAATATCTTCCCTGTTCATATACTCCTTGAATCCTCCCACTTTGCCTCGACGCACTTTGTAAGATTCGGGATCATTCAGGTCCCCAGGGACTAAAATGGACTTGCCGAACTGTTTGTTGGATTCTAGTCGCTTCATGTTGTCAAAGCTTGAAAACTTTAAACTATTAGCGAAGGCGGTATCATTTACTTCCTTAATCCCCAGGAAATTTAGAATCTCCAAAAATGCTTTTTCTGTAAAGGCGCGGCAGTATTCGTAATGTATCATTTTGAAATTTGCCTTGTCTTCCCATTCGTGAAGCCATGTATTCATAATATTGACTATCGTTTGGATTCCAAACATTGGATGCCGAATCATCTCTGACAGTTCTCCACTAAATGAGTGACTCCTCTTAGTTAGCTGAAAATACAGACTGACAACCACATCACGTGGATCCCTAACCAGCAGTAAAATAGGCTTTTGGTGGCGTAATATTGGGTTAATCAAATGCTTTCCTCTTATACGATCCCAAGTTCTACGGGCAGTAATGTGCTCCCACAGGTCATGAGTAAATATTACTTTGGGAAAACATGTAAGCGACCATTTTTTTTCATCCAATGTGAATTCACTTCCTTCGCAATTGGCAAAATAAGAGTATAGAAATACCCTGATCCAATTTCTACCACTTGCTGGAATAGAAACCAAAAAAGCGTCCGCTTGCTTAAAATAGCTGGCTTTCTTACTTAAATTCCATCTGATAATTCTATACATGCAAAAAAATATACAGCAAAAGTCATAAAAAAACAACCAAAAATCAGGACGAAGATAAAAGACAAGGAATTGACCGTATCTTCGGGGTGCTTGGTATCAGTATTTGTGTGCTATATAAGAAATATCTTTTGGTTTCGTAAATGTCGCTTGCAGAATTTAGGCAAAAAATTATTGAAAAATTTAAGATTGTTTGGTAATATTTATCCGAATTGATAAAACCAATTAATCATCCCATCTGTTATCCTCCGTCCGGTAAGGGAGAGATTGTATAAACATTTAGCCACGGGTATTCTCGGAAATTATGAAACATTTTCTTACCGCTTCCTATCCACGTTTTCACTTGATTTTTGTGCTGGGTGTAGCCCGCTGTGGTCTCTACGCTCCTTGGAAGAATGCTCAATATGCATTCACGCGTGCTTTGCGTTGGAGAGACGATGTTAACCAAAAAGTCGAGGCAGGATGGCCGGGGCTGTTACTGCGGCATTCCGATTCCTGAGTGCTACCTTTGGAAACAGTACCTGACAATGTTAGAGTCGGTGAGCAGTTTAAATTTTAGAAAATTTACTCCCAAACTTTATAAGCATATTGGTGAGACGGCAGGCAAGGAGATTATTGTTGATCTCTCAAAGACTCTTGTTTGGCGTTTGACCAGGTGGTTGGCCAACCCCAGTTGGTGGAGATACAATGGGGTAGGCTATATTTTTTGATACGTGACTCACGAGGTGTTATAGCATCTGACTTACGGAGTGGCAGGAAACTGGAAGAGGGGTTAGAATGGGGATCGAGAATGGGGGTCGAAATGACAAATATGGATACAGACGGGTAGGTTTGATTGAGGTACGAAACCCAACGTATCTTTAAATCTCCTGAACGGTTAATGTTGGGTTTCACTCACGTTCTACCCAACCTACACAACTTTGGCCGACTCAATCGTGTAGATAGAACCAAAACGTTTTGGCGTAGAGGACATTTCCAGGGACACCAAATTTAATTAGACTTCGACATTTTATCTAACGGGGTGAACATACTTCACGAAGGGAAAAGGGGTAATCCATATGACCGAGGGATGACTTACATTTTGGGTAAAATATCCCTAACGGCGAGGTATAAGAAATTCGAAGTCCGAGTTGTATGAGATGGTGATAGCGGGCATTCTCTCAAGCCTCTATCTTTAAAGTCGTCAGCATTGCTCATAGGAGTCCTGAACTTGTTCAGGGCAAAGGGGCATAACTGTAAAGGACTTGATGAACGAGGGAGATTGAAGACGTTCTAGCTTTCACCTTCTTTCACCTTCAAAACTCACCAACAACCTCTCGTTGGATATGCATATTCACAAGGAACTGAAAACTGCCATATACAAACCCTCGCCTGTCTTAAGGGTATATTCCCAAAGGCAGGTGTCATGGAAGATGGAGTTTATCATCAGACAACGGAAGGCACTCCACAAGGTGGAGTTATATCCCCTTTGCTGGCTAATCTTATCGGTGACATAATCGATAAGGAAGTGGAAACCGGACAACAAACGTTTCCCTAAACACCGATTTCACAAACTGGGCTTGTGTTCGTTTGAGGCATTGTTCCTTAAGAAAAAGGCTTTAATACGATAGGTTTTTTTCTTCCTTTTCTCTGCTATAGAGCAACTTTATGGGGATCGCTAACTACGAGAAAGTCGTATGGTTTAAAAGGATACTTGGGGTTGTTACAGGTATATAGTGATGAGTGGGGGTTGGAGGCTGCGGCCTCCAGCCTACCAGCTTGATAGTAAACCTTGCACAAGCAAGGCTTTTACTCATAATATATTGAAGCCAAGACAAAGGAGATGCTAAATGTTTAAGAATACTATATGGAAAACAAGGTTGCATTGGTTATACGTGAAGGCTAAAATAAAAAAGTCATTATTTAAACCTCCCAAAGCAAATACAATATCAGGTCATCTAAATTTGTTAGAGGGCATTTCTCTTCAGGGAATAGTATCCAAGCTACCTCAGGGCAGTTGTGTTGTTGAGATCGGTTCTTACTTGGGGAGGTCTTCTGCATTTATTTGCGAGGCATTGCCAGAAAAGTCCCAATTGGTTTGTATTGACATTTGGGAGAATGATACAATGAAACCAAAAAGACAAAAAGATGCATTCTTGAAATTTAAAAAGAATATGGCAGGATATGAAAATAAATACACTGCAATCAGGGGGAAAAGCAATGAGGTGGTTTGTACCTGGCAGCGACCTATCGACTTATTGTGGATCGATGGGGATCATTCCTATGAAGCATGTTTGTCTGATTTAACTCGTTGGTTTCCCCATTTAAAGCAAGGTTGCTGGGTTGTAGTGCACGATTATTTACATCCCTGTGGTGTTGATCGAGCAGTAAAAGAATACTTAAGTGACAAAATTAGTGAGTACTTTTTTGTAAAGAGCACGTTTTATGGAAGAAAATCCTGAGTTAAACGAGTGAGAAAGGTTCGAAAATAGATTTGACAGTAGGACACGCAATGCATAAAAAATATGAAACCTGTACATCATATTTACCAGTGTGTTATAAGGTATGTTGAAGTCAGTACCACCCATATAGCGGGTGGTTTAGCTCAGGAATAATTCCTGCAAACCACAATTTCAACCGTATGGACATAGCAATATGCTTGCAAGGAAGGACTGCAAAAGGTATAGTATTGGACGACTATGTCACAGGATAGGCGCTGGTAGCAAAAGATGATATTACGATGCTTTACTCGTATTTTCATCTGAAAATGAAGTCGGTTGTCTAAAAAATAAATATTTTCATGCTCCCTTGTGACCCTTGGGTCATTGATGTTTCATATTCCTTTGTGAGCAATTAACTCATGAAAGCTTACCCGATTTTATATAGTTTTCGATGACTTATTTTGGCAAAAGCTATGGGATTAAAGACACTTTTTGGTATTAAGAAGTACCAGTGGAAAAAATCGACTAATAAGTTTGTTGCCAAAACAAAGATTGTATTTTCTAAATACCCGCGGGACGATTTTTACCAAATCTCAGAATATTTCTGGCGAAGAGAATTATCTTCATTGCCCGAAAGCGCTTTTTTATTCCGTTTATCTCACGATATTCCTATTAGTGCAAAAATCGTAGAAATTGGCAGTTGGCTTGGAGAATCGACTTGTTTGTTGGCATCCGGATTAAAGGGTTCTGATGCAAGGATATATGCTGTTGATAACTTCATTGGTTATGTTAGCGATCCTTTGGCAAGAACCAATATCAAGAGAGATTGTTCAAATTAAAATTAAACAATACAAAAGAAATTTTTGACAAGAATATTGCCCATTTTGGCTTACAATATCGAGTTACAGCTATTGTTGCAGATTCTTTAACTGCCGCAAAGAGCTTTTGTGGGCTACCAAACTCAATAGACCTTTTATTCATCGATGGCGACCACTCGGAGGTTGCAACAAAAAACGATATCGTCGCATGGCTTCCTTTTGTCAAGCACGGTGGTATAATTACATTTCACGATTTTACATCAAATCATGGTGTTCCACAGGCAGTATGGTGGGCGATAAAGCAATCATGTTTTTCAGAATTAATTGGTGTACATGGCACAACAATCGCCTTTAGGGTTTATTAGTATTGTTTTAACTAATAGTCTTATTTAAAGTGATGACGCTGAAAAAAATAAAAAAAAGAATAAAATATCTGGTAACATATCTCCCAAAAAAGGTTGGTGTGTATTCTCTCTATTGTCTTAGAAGAAAAGGAGAGCTTAAAAATGTTGGATGGTTCAGGAGTTTCAGGGACGGAATGCCTGTTGACAGTGAAGGAAACCCTATTTTATGGATGAATTATGCTATAATGCATTTTATTGAAAAAAGAATCAATCAGGAAATGACTGTTTTCGAATATGGTTGTGGGAATTCTACTTTTTGGTGGGCAAATAGGACTAAGCAGGTAGTGTCATGTGAACATAGCAAAAAATGGTATGAAAAAATGAAGTATGCAGTTCCCGCTAATGTTGAGTTATATCATGTAGATCTTCAATATGGCGGTGAATATTCTAAAAAAGTATCTGAATATAGCGAGAGATTTGACATTATTGTCATTGATGGTAGAGACAGGGTAAATTGTGCCAAAAATTGTTTAATTGCTTTAAAGAAAGACGGAGTGATTATTTGGGACAATAGTAACAGAGAGTATTATCAGAATGGCTACCAGTGTCTATTGAAAAATGGCTATAAAAGAATTGATTTCAAAGGGATGGGGCCTGTTACAGTTAATTCCCAGTGCGCATCGATTTTTTATAAGACAGAAAACTGCATGGGAATATGAAACTTATACTGCCCTGTTTAATTGGAGAGACATAGAAGTGAAGGAGTACATTGGAATTTTAGGGCATGACATTGATCTTGTACTGCCAGGCTTTGAAAGGTTGTACCCTAAAGGCGTATTCAAATGTGCTGCATTTGATAATAGGTCTTCAGAAGAATGGTTTTTATCGTTTGTAACTAAAGTAAAGAGTGCGATTAGCAATAGATTCTTGCCTATCTATCGTATGGCTGATGGTGAATATCGGTTTTGTGTTGGTAAACGACATCCTTTCCGAGATATTAATGAATCCAGATGCTACTATTTCGTGCGCACTTTAGGGAAAGCCGTAAGGGAATTCAGATATAATTTGCTTAGGAAACCATTTTCTGCCGGTGGCCGTAACTACATTAGTGGGAACTATGAAATTAATGAAGTGGGGGTGTTACGAAAGCTTTATGCAGCGCAATTGCGTCTGATTTCCCAGCGTGGACTGTTGGCGTTGAATTTTGCCTATCGACAAAAACCGGTCATGCAGCAGTACTTTGTCCCTATCATGGCTTGGCTTAATGAACAAAACATTATACTGCATGAAATGAATTATTGCCCTTTCCATTTTGTTTATGCGCTGCTGACAGGTCCTTACCGCCATCAAATTTATCAGAAACGGAGAGTGCTTATAGTCACATCTTTTGATGACACCAAACGTACAGCCATTACCAATGGATTAAAACGTGAAGGTGTGTCAGATATACAGTTTTTCAAAATTTCTCAAGGTCAATCGATGTATGACATTGTCGATCTGTCAGCGATTAAACAACCTATTGATCTTGTCCTTATAGGGGCAGGCATTGGCGCATCAAACATCTTGTGTCAGTTACAACTATTAAATACAGTTGTAATTGATGCAGGCTACATCATAGAGTGCCTCGCTGATCCTGAACGTAAGAAACAACGCGCTTTTTGTTGGCCTGATAAGGAAAGGTTTGGTGAAGAGTAACCCATTTGAGTTGATCATTTCGAAGAAATAAAAGTAAACGAAAATCATCATGAGGAAAAATCTAATAAAGAGAAATATCAGAAAAGGTGCACGTTTTTACAGAAAGGCAACACGACACTTGAGGGTACTGCCCGACTTTATTATTATTGGGGCTCAAAAATGTGGCACAACCTCTTTGTATGACAACTTAATCAAACATCCATCGATTCTTCCTTCCTTTACTAAAGAAGTAGATTTCTTCAATAAAAAGTTTCACAAAGGAGTTGAGTGGTATAGAGCACATTTCCCGTCAGTAGTTTATAAATATTGCATTACCCACATATATAAACGAGATTTCATTACTGGGGAAGCCAGTCCTGATTACATTTTTTATCCACATTCCCCTAAGAGAATTTCAACGGTATTACCAGGAGTTAAAATAATAGTCCTCTTAAGAAACCCAGTGGACAGGGCATATTCACACTATTACCACGAAATCAGGCAAAAACGTGAAACCCTATCGTTTGAAGATGCAATAGGCATGGAAGAAGAAAGGTTGCGGGGAGAATTTGAGAAAATAACAAACGATGAAAATTACTATAGTTTTAACTATAATACATATTCCTATCTCTCGAGAGGAATTTACATAGAACAGTTAAAGCACTGGAGTAATTTTTTCAACAAAGAACAGATATTAATTCTTAAGAGTGAAGATTTTTTCGAAGACTCCCAAGCAGTTTTTCAGCGAACCCTGCAGTTTTTAAACTTACCATCTTGGCAACCAGAGTATTTTGGAAAGGATAACGTTGGTTATTATCCTAAAATGGAGGCTAGCACAAGATGTCGTTTACTTAATTATTTTGAGTCCTATAATTACAGGTTATATGAATATCTAGGTGTTAACTTTGGTTGGGAAAAGTGAAAAAAGTCTATTTCCTTATACAGGAATGGGAACATCCTGCAAGTAGATATAGGGTATTACAATATATCCCTTATCTTAAAGAATCGCAAATAGAATCAAAAGTTACGCTCTTTCCGGAGTCTTTTTTTAAATGGATGAAGCTGTTTTCAGAAATGAAAAGTTACGATGCGCTCTTCGTTCAAAAGAAACGGCTGTGGTACTGGCAACTCTGGTATCTCAAGCGAAAACACATTAAGATTATTTACGACTTTGATGATGCTGTTATGTTTAGAAGTCCTGTGGATGGCGGTGGCCGATCTCTTAAAAGGCAGAGGACATTTGCAAGAATGATACAATATAGTGATCAAGTTATAGCCGGCAACCAATATTTAAAATTGCATGCTTTACCTTACAATGCGAATGTAAGTGTTGTACCTACAATAGTTGATACATCTAAATATACGATCAAGAATTATGATAAAAACAAAAAGGAGGTCACAATTGGATGGATAGGAAGCAAATCTTCCCTTCCATTTTTAAAGGAATTGATACCAGCCTTCGATCAATTAGCGAGTCAGCATGACATGAAGTTAAAGATTATTTGCAACGACTTTTTTGATTGTAACAAAATGCCCGTCGTTAAAAAGATGTGGAAATTGGAAGATGAAAATACAGATTTACAAGATATCGATATCGGCTTGGCGCCTTTACCCAACCATGAATGGACAAAAGGTAAATGTGCAACAAAGTTGCTCCAGTATCTTTCTGTGGGAATTCCTGTTGTTTGCTCGCCTGTAGGTGTACACAAGGAGATTATACAGGAAGGCATCAATGGCTTATTTGCTGCATCCAATCAAGAATGGATTGAAAAGATAAATCTCCTTGCATGTAATAGATCCCTTAGGGAACGTATTGGTCTCGAAGGAAGAAAAACGGTAGAAACATCATATTCTCTGAAAACAAATATCCCAAAATTTATTGATGCGATCAAGGTTTAACTGGGAAAATAACAACTTAGCCCTTTTTACAAAAAATAATTCCTCCCCGACACAGTCCTTGTAAAAATCCAAAGCGGTTAAAGTACTTCATTTCCAGTAATCTAATTGCCTTGACAAGTAATCGTCTGTTCTTTAGAAATTTAGGGAAAAATTTATCAAGACCATATCGATTACCCAAAAATTTCATATCTTTGAATCCATGGTCGGATAGTTCCTTAAAATACTCATTTAATTTCGATAATAATAACTTCTTCCTTTCGGACAGGGCTTTTTTTCTGTGAGCACTATTTTGGCGGAGATCAAATACCAGTAGTCCATTTTTCTTGAGAACATCTCTTATTTGGTTATAAAGGGCATCCCTGTCACACTTTTCAAGATGATGGGAAAAACGAAAACAGATTACTGCATCAAAACTCTCTCTTTTTGCTGGTAGACAGAAGGCATCAGCCCTCGCAAGAAATGGCTTTCTTGTAAGAGTATCAGTTGTCTTCCTTGCTTCAAAAAGCAATCTATCCCTAAATAAATTGATGCATTGCTTTGAAGGTTACGAGCTATTCTGCCAGTACCCACTGCTATTTCCAGAATATGCCCCCGTGCCTCTTTAACAATATTTTTTAGACCCTCAATCTCTGACACGTGAAGTAAAGAAACGTCGTCGTCCTTAAATTTTCTTTTTCTTTCATAATTCTCTACTACTTTTGGGTCTTGATAAAATATCTTCAGCTTCCCTATGTGTTTTTCCATCACATCAAAATAGCAAAAAAGGGGATTAAGTCAACAATTTTGTGTAAATTCCCAATTTAAAAAGCCACCTTCTTTTTTGTTTTTAATGCCACCAAAAATACAGCCCACTTAAAAATAAAGACATTTGTTAAATATTTTGCGTTTAATGGTGTAAGGGGCGATATGTAAGTTTCCAGTCACTTCAAGGATGGTAATATTATTAAAAAAGCTTGACAGAAAGAAAGTGGCAATTTAATGTATAGAAGTTTCAAAGTATTCAAGGGTCGAGATGCTTCATGGAGTTTACTCCTTTGCTTCACTCAGGATGGGCTCTGAACTAAAAGACTAGATTTTTCCCCTTCGATTTACTCATCGGCTAGTTTAAGTCTCAAATGCTACTTAATATTCTATAACTACAGGGGAAACTTACTCAATTTTCGCGTTTACGCATTTCTATCATGAGTTTTCATCATTCTGATAATTTACCGCTGGTAAGCGTAATATTACCTACCTATAACCGTGCCGAATTCTTACCGGACTCAATCGGATCCATTTTGTCACAAACCTACGATTCTTACGAAATCATCGTAGTGGATGACGGTTCTATGGACAACACGAAGGAAGTCTTATATCCATTCTATCAAAGGATAAAGTACCTTAGGTTAGAGAATAACAGAGGAGCGTCCGTAGCAAGAAATATTGGAATTCAATCAGCACAAGGTAAGTATATAGCCTTCATCGATGCGGACGATATCTGGTTGCCAGAAAAATTGCAAACTGATATTGAGTATTTCAACAAACACCCAGATGTCAGTATGGTATATTCAAAACATGTGAATATAGATAAAAATGGTCGTGTGCTTGATGAAGCTTCAAAGAGACGATTACCATCGGGTAATGTTTTTGCACAATTATTTTCTGAACAAAATTTTATAATTACCTCATCAGTAGTTGTGCGAAAAGAGATATTTGAAACAACGGGTTTATTCGATGTACAACTCTTTAACTGTCAAGACTGGGATATGTGGTTACAGATTGCATTCTACTTTAAAGTTGGGGGGATTAATACACCGCTTGTTAAATACAGACATAACCTCCATTCTTTAAGTAAGAACAGGAATAATGTCCTAAAATACCAAAAAATGGTCATCGATAAAATATATAATAAGTTTAAAGCCGCCGAAAATAGTATTACCGAAAAAGTTTATAAAAAGCGATTAGCTTCACATTATGCAAAAGTCGGTCGATACTATTTAAGAATAGGTAATAAAATTCAAGCAAGTGAGAATTTTCGTTTGTCTTTAAAGTATAATCCCTTAAATATAAGGACAATAAGATATTATTTACATACGTTGTATTCTAGGTCCAAAACGATATGGTAACCCAATTTCTAGTTTGATATAATTATGAAAATCCGTCAATAGTATACTATATGGAACATGGTATGGAAGAAAGGGAAATCCCGGTGTCTTAGTGACTTTGTGCCAATTTTGAATTTCCTTAAGGTAAATATAAGGCTATTATCTCAAACGACTTAAACAATCCCCTGCATCCCCCTTTTTTAAGGGGGACTTGCAACCCACGGTGTTCAGACGGAAATGTGGGTAAGATAAGTTAACAAGGAGGGGCCTTCGTCGTGAGCGCAGTCGAATGATGGTGGGGAGGTCTTCCATGGGTTATTTGCCATATTTGGTATTTTCCCATGCAGCTTAAGACACGCTCCGCAATAATGCAAATTTGAATCCTATGAGAGTTTTATACATTTATTCAGATTGGAAGTGGACGGGGCCATCACAACCCATAGTTGAATTATGCGATTATATGAGCAAGCATGCAGATGTCGCAATTTTAACAAGTACCCCGAAAAACCTTGAAAGGAGTTTAACCTCACATATTGAAAGTAAGAAAATAAAAATTACAACAACACTTATTAAGCGAGGCGGTATCGTAGGATTTTTCAAAAATCGAGAAAGTATTAAGCAGTGTATTAGAGGATTTCAACCTGATATAATTCATACATTTCGGGAAAACGATCTTGCTTCTTTAGCGGGTGATTTGCGTCAAAAGCTTATAGTATTCACTGATTTCGCGGTTGATCTTCCGGGTTTCTTACGTAGGACAATCTGGAGAAAGGCAGATGTTATTACTACTTTTAGCAAAAAGATAAGTGAAATATTGAGTCCAAAATTAGGAAATGTAGTGCATATAAACAACTGGTTGAATATGAAAGCAATAGTGCAAACACCTCATAATGTTTCAGTCTCAAATGAATTTATGACTACTAATAAATCCTTCATAATAGGCATTGTTATGAGGCTTCAACCATACAGAAGGTTTGATCTTGTGATCGAGACTGCAAAATGCATAAAAGCCTCTGGTAAAAATATTAAATTTCTTATCTTAGGTCGTGGAAAAGCTGGAATAGTAAAGCAGCTAAAGGAATCCTCTGAAAAGTTTGGTTTGTCGGATACGATTATATTTGGTGGTTACAGAAAAGCGGATTACTGGGATATTATTAATTGCTTTGATGTGATGTTTTATACAATGCCTGGCTCAGATGGCACAGCCCGTGCGCTCAGACAATGTCAAGCAATGGGTAAGCCGATTATTTGTCTGAAGAATGATTTTCTGCAAGAGATTGTGCATGATAAAGTAGATGGCTTTGTTGTTGGAGAAGAGCCTGATGAAATAGCATACAGTATATATCGTTTATATGATAACAAAAACTTACATTCAGAATTTTCTAAAAACTCTTTACAACAAGGATTCTCATATAGCCTGGAGAAAGTTGGAGAGGAAATTCTTCATTTATACGAAGAAAGATTGCATTTGAAAAAGGGATAGTGTGGTATTAACGATATTATATGATTGACATGCGCTTTATCATTGTAAACTGGAATACCAGGCAGTTGTTAATAGATTGTATTGATTCCATTTACAAAACGGTAAAATACATTAATTATCAAATATGTGTAGTAGATAATGGCTCCCGGGATGATAGCATTGCGGCTGTCCGCGAACAATTCCCACAGGTTATTGTCATTGAGAATCAGGAAAATAAGGGATTTGCCGCTGCTGTGAATCAAGCCCTGGGAAAAAATGCAGCAATCTACAGCGTATTAATCAATACGGATACACTCTTGCACAAAAATGCCATTCGTGTAATGTATTCATTCATGGAGCAGCACAAAGACGTAGGGATTGTCGGATCTCAACTTGAAAAACCAGACGGTACAAGGCAACATAGTTATGACAATTATCCGACTTTGGCAACGGAGCTTTTTAACAAAAGTTTATTGCAATGGCTCTTCCCTTATAGATATCCAAGCAAGAAACAATCCATCGTACAACCTATGGAAGTTGAATCAGTTATTGGGGCGTGTATGATGATAAGAAACGAGGCTATTAAAAATGTCGGGAAATTGGATGAAGATTATTTCTTTTTCCTCGAGGAAACCGACTGGTGCTACCGCATGCAAAAGGCGGGCTGGAAGGTGTATCATGTACCCGAAGCCAGGGTCATTCACCTTGGTGGACAAAGCAAGAAAATGGCGCCCTGGCAATCACAGATAGAGTATTGTCGTTCACTCTACATCTTCTTTAAAAAAAATAGAACCATTGTGTCATATAGAGTATTCAGGACATTTTATTTGGTAAAAATCCTGATAAACTTTATCGCAAACTTTATCAGCAATGTATTCGTATTATTTCAAAATCGAAAATTGCGTTATCGGTTATCCATATATGCCATGCTTTTAGGGTGGCATCTTTTATTATGCCCCAATTGGATGGGTTTAAAACCGGGAAAAAAATCGTGAATATAAAAATTACAGCCTATACAAGTCGAATTTCAGAATGCGCCTTTATTGCCTACTTTTTTATCCTCTCTTTTTTCCCTTACAGCGCAGATATCATTAAATTACTGTGTTTTTTAACCATCATAGGTAGCTGGACGATAATGATGCTATCTGAAAAGAAAATGCTGTTTACCAAAACATCAATTAATATACCTATCTTTTCATTCCTTTTGTGCTCATTGGCAGCTTCATTTTATTCAGCCCATATCAAAAACAGTCTTGAAACCGTATTGCATGATTATCTCACCTATTTCATTATCTTTTTTTGCATGATTAATACTATTCGCAGCCAGGAACAAATCAATCGGGTAGTAAAAGCCATGCTTATTACGTGTGGATTGGTATGCGCATATGGAGTATATGGATATTATACGGGGATTGCAATACGTGATGAAAGACTTGTGGCCACCTTTGAATATCATTCCCGCATCGCAAAATACATATCATTATTACTGCCCATCGCCGTATGTCTGTTTTTCTGGTACAAAGACAAATTGTCTCGTCTATCCCTTTCTCTCTTTGTCATCTTGTGCAGCTTTTCCCTGATTTTAACCATGAACAGAACCAGCTGGGTGGCTATTTTCATTGCGATGATTTTTATCGGTTTTGCCACTCAAAAGAAATTACTAATGGCAGTATTTATCGGCGTGTGTGGATTGCTTATTTTCATCTTGCCTTCTAAATTTATTACCCACGCTACAACAATCACACAGGTTAATAAATTGTTTACTTCTAAAAAGATACTTGGAGAACGGTTGTTATGCTGGAAGGCATCCATTGCCATAATCCAGGATCATCCTTTGCTGGGAATTGGGCCTGG
>Ga0209321_10001043_pt1 | contig 18623 bp, 16 predicted proteins | sample Rifsed16ft4_FD_184012 | JGI IMG/M metagenome (GOLD analysis project Ga0209321, IMG submission 184012) | Soil microbial communities from Rifle, Colorado, USA - sediment 16ft 4 - CSP-I_5_4 (version 2) | ecosystem: Environmental > Terrestrial > Deep subsurface > Rock core/Sediment | place: Rifle...
TCTTATCGTAAATATACTGAAGATTTGTGGTTTTTCCGCCGAGCCCTGGACCGTAATAAACAATTTTACAGTTTATCTCTCTTGAGGAATAATTTATAAAAGACATTAAGCCGCTTCCTTACCTGTCAAATTAGAACCATTATTCACTGAACAGATTGTCTATATCATCATCCGTAATCTCAGCAAAAGGCGATTCTGCTTCCGGTTCAGTTTCAACTTTTTTAATAAGCTTGTCAAATATATTGTTTAACTCATCGCTAGATTTCTTGACCCTGAGCCTCACAAGCCCCAGAGAGGAGCGATGGTCAAAAACCACAACAAGTATGACCCTTTGTCCAACAAGCGATATATGAATGTTCTCCTTCTCTCCTTCATGGAAAAGAATGCTGAACTCTTTTTCGCCAATTAGTTTTGCAAGCCCGCTTGTAGCGGCAATATTACCCGCTGTCAGAGAAGCAAGGGATGTTGCATCAATCCTCTCCGTCTCTCCGGATGACGCAATAAGCTGTCCATTTTTGTCCACCAGATACACAATTTTTGCGTTTGCTTCACGAGTGAGCTTATCAAGAACTGCCGTTATCTCTTTAAATTCCTCTTCATACATTACAAGCTGCGGCCCTGGCATATTAGCTGCTCCTTAGTGACATTTTATAATTTGTTAATAATCTACCACAATCATTAAAGATTTTCAAGTTCAATTTCAAAGCACCGAGCTTTCATGCATAGCCTTGAGCCTTTTCCACCTTCTGTCAACCTCGGACTGGATTGAATCAATCACTTCCTTGTATTCGGATTTAATAAGGTGCCGCGTCTTTCCCATCATCTTTAACCATTCAGACACCGGAACCTTTTTGTCCCGCGCCTCCGGGTTGTAGGTTATGTTTGTTTTGCCATTCTCCACCTCGTAAAGTGGGAAGAAGCATGAATCCACTGCCTTTTCCACAACCCTGAATGCAGTTTTTTCTTCGCATCTCCAGTTAAGCGGACATGAAGAAAGAGTCTTTCCGAAAACAAACCCCTTTTTTGCATAGTGCTGTGCCTTTGCCGCTTTTTTCACCATATCCTGGTAATGGCTCTCTGCTGCGGTAAACACATAGGAGACATGGCAGCCTGCCAAAATCTGCGCAGTATCCTTGTGGTGTGTGTTCTTACCGAACTGCTTCGTCCCCACATTGCTGGTTGATGTAGCATGTCCATATGGTGTGGTAAACGACAGCTGGTGTCCGGTATTCATATATCCTTCGTTATCGTACTCAAGAACGATCATCTTGTTGTTGCGCAGAGCGGCGCCAATAGTAACACCCATACCAATGTCATTTCCTCCGTCCCCGGTTACCATAACAAAGGTTATTTCCTCGTCCGGAGGTATCTCTCCCCTGCGTTTCCTTTCCTCAAACATCTCAGAAACTCCGCTCATAACACCCGCACCGTTTTGAAAGAGATTGTGTATGTATGTTATCCTGTGAGAAGAATAGGGGTAGCCGGTTGTGACAACCATTCCGCAGCCGGTATGAAAGAGCACTACTACATGTCCTGTTAGTCCCTTCAGAAACTGATCCACTGTCGGGAAAATACCACAACCCGGACAAGCACCGTGCCCAGGCGCAATGCGCTTTGGCATACGGGTGCTTTCCCTTCCGGAAAACCCCTTTACTTCAACCTTGCCGGTCTCCGGATTCACTGCCACACTAAGAATACCTGGCGACGCATCTTCCTCTGTAACAGGTTTGGTTACCTGTTCCGGAGAATAGTTTTCATCACCCGGATTCGCACCGTAATAGTCAAAGGGAATCTTTGCCCTTCCATCCTTTGCGGCTTGATTCGCTTCCTGAAGCATCCTGACAGCATCTTCAATGTAGAATTCCTTCCCGCCCAGACCATAGATCCTGCTCAGAACAATGGCATTGTTTCCGGGTTCGTCCTTAAGCGCTGCCTTTACCTCAATCGTCATATTCCCGCCCCAGCCGCCGTAACTCTCCTGCCTGTCAGCCACCACAACGGCCTTCAGGTACTTCATTGTCTTTCTTATCTCCTCAGCAGGGAACGGCCTAATAACCTTGGGAATTATCAATCCAACTTTAAGCCCGTCCGCCCTTAGTTCATCAACAGCGAGCTTTGCTGTATCCCCGGCTGAATTGAGGATAAATAACGCTGTCTCAGCATCCTCCATTCCGTATGTCTCAATCAAGGAGTAGTGTCTTCCGCTTACATCCGCGTATTCCTCAAATATCTCTGGTATCACCTTCCGGTATGCAACCTCCATCGCAAGGGACTGCTGTTTCTTATTGTTTATAAGATCCGGATCATTCATGTACGGACCTATCGTAACAGGATTCTTCGGATCAACGGAAACATAAGGAGTGTTGGGTTTTCCGATAAATTTCTGCACAACGGTTCTGTCAGCAAAGTAATTTACCCGCCGCTTCTGATGGCTTGTGAAGAAACCGTCAAACGCAACTATAACAGGGAGCCGGACATCCGGATGCTCCCCGATCCTTATCGCCATAATGTTGAGATCGTAAACTTCCTGCGGATCTTTTGCCATCAGGATTATCCAGCCCATGTTAAGCGCTGCCATTACATCGCTGTGATCGCACCTGATATCAAGGGGTCCTGAATATGACCTTGTGACAAGGTTCAGCAACATGGGATACCTTAACCCTGACTGCGCCGGCAACTGTTCAATGGCAAAGAGTAATCCGTTTGCGGATGTTGCATTAAAAACCCTTCCGCCTGCAGTGGTTGCGCCAAAGCAAATTCCCGCTGCGCCGTGTTCGCCGTCACCGGGAACCAAAAGAATATCATGCTCTCCGTTTGCCCTCATTCTATCAAGCTCTTCTGCTATTTCAGTTGACGGCGTTATAGGATAATAACCCATTATATGGAAATTTATATGTGAGGCTGCAATGGCAGCCATTTCATTACCGCTCTTAAAATCTATCTTCTGCTCTGCCAAGCTTAAAGCTTTCACTTTTCCCATTATATATCCTCCTATCTGATTAACAGACCTGTATGTTTAACACTAAGAGTCCCGATATCCACTTCATCCTCCTTAGCCTCTGAAAGCGCCTGTGGCTTGCAGATTTCCACGCATCTCATACAACCCTTGCAATACTGGTAATCTATACCCACAAGAAACTGGCTTTCTTTTCCGGTTTTGTTCTGCCGCCTCTCCCAGACAAAGCAGTAATCCGGGCAGACCATATCGCACTCCCCGCAATGAACGCATTTCTCCAGGTCAAGCAAAGGGACAAATCCCTGTCTTGAAGCAGAGAGATCTTTGAGAACAGTGTTCCCGGGATTTACTATAACCCCGCCAATAGGGGCATTTTTGTATCCAAGTTTTGGGGGGTGCGTTCTGAAGGGAATTGAATGAAACCTTGGATCCATTCCAAGTTCTGCAAGTTTGACATCTTTATAACCCCGCTCCAGCCCCCGGATGTTTGCATCCATCAGGTTTGCGTATTTATCTCCAAAGGTTTCTCTCATGGCTTTTTTTACAGAATCCAGAGTGATAAAACCAAGCGTCCTGACAACCGCACCGATCATCACCACGTTGACCCTCGTGTTCTCCTCTATCGCAATGGACAGGGCATCAATAGTCCCGAGCGTGCCCCCGGGCATTTTGAGCAACTCCCGCAGTTCCTGTTGGGATTTTTTGGTATTTACAATAACCTTTGCCCCGTTGTTTATCCCAAGCATAACATCCCCGCCAGGAATCAACCTGTCGTGGAAAATTGCAAGAAGATGCGGCTCCTCCACCGGACTGTTTATATAAACAGGATGAGTGGATTCACAGAATCTTATAAATGATTTGATTGGCGTCCCCTTCTTTTCCGAACCATAACTGGAAAAAGCAGCGCCATTGAATCCCTCGCTAAGCACCCCTGCTTCCGCAAGGATTTTACCCGCCACATTTGCTCCCAACCCGCCAATGCTTTCAAAGCGAATCTCATAAAATCCGTATTTATTTTTCTGAGGGAGCGCCATTTTTTGCATTCTAAACCTCCTTCCTGTTTTCTATTGCCCTATTCAGCGTCATCGGATCAATGTAATCAAGATCTCCACCAACAGGTACACCGAGTCCGATTCTCGTAATCTTTATCCCGTGCGGTTTAAGCAATCTGGATATATACACAGCCGTAACATCGCCACTCGCAGTCGGATTCGTCGCAACAATTACTTCCCTAATACCATTCTTTTCAACTCTTGCTGCAAGATCCTGAACCTTAAGATCCTTAGGGCCAACCCCATCAAGCGGAGATATTGTGCCGTGAAGGACATGGTATCTGCCCTTAAAATTCCCACCCTGCTCAATGACCTTTATGTGTGATGGCTCCTCAACAACGCAAATGGTGTCGTTGTTTCTATTGGAATCCGAACAGAATGCGCACGGATTCATGTTTGAAAGGTTATAGCAAACGGAGCACAACGTGACATCTTCTTTCATATTGATAATAGCATTTATCAACGCATCTATTTCGGATTTGTTTTTTTTAATAAGCGCGTATGCCAGCCGTGTTGCTGTTTTTCCGCCGATTCCGGGCAATTTTTTCAACTCCTGCACAAGCAGAAATATGGGATCCTCTCCATTCTTCCTTATTTTCTCCGTTACGAGAACCATAACGTTTAATTTTACATCCTTTTTACTTAGAAGTCAATAAAATCTGATAGTGTTTATTTCCCGTAACCTGAGGTTTTAACGTTGCAGTTATACCCTGTCATAGTTATTTTGCAATAACAAATTGTAGCATTTTCCTTTACATGCGGCACAAAATAATGTATAATTTTTTGATATGAAAGACGCAAAAAACACTCCTGATATCTATAATGCCGATAGTATAAAAATCCTTGACGGTCTTGATGCGGTGCGCAAGAGGCCGGCAATGTATATAGGGAATACCGGACCCGAGGGACTTCACCACCTGGTTTACGAGGTTGTTGATAACAGCGTTGATGAGGCACTGGCAGGATACTGCACAAAGATCCGGGTGATTATGCACACGGACAATTCGGTTACTGTAGAGGACAATGGCCGGGGAATTCCCGTTGATATGCATAAGACAGCGAAGACATCCGCGGCCGAGGTCGTGATGACCACACTGCACGCTGGCGGAAAATTTGATAATTACACCTACAAGGTATCAGGCGGGCTGCATGGGGTCGGTGTTTCCGTGGTTAATGCTCTTTCAAAGGATTTACTTCTTGAGATACACCGCGGGGGCAAGATCTATCAGCAGAAATATGCAAGGGGAAACCCTATAACCCGGATTGAAGATAAGGGAAAAACAAAGCAAACAGGAACAATTATTACCTTTATGCCTGACAAAGAGATTTTTGAAACCATAGAGTTCAATGCGGACATCATTGCTCACAGGTTGAGAGAACTTGCCTATCTTAATTCCGGGCTTCATATAACCCTTAAGGACGAAATATCGGGAAAGGAACAGGAATTTACCTACAAGGGCGGAATTATTTCTTTTGTTGAAAATCTAAACAAAAACAAAGAACTTGTTCATCCAAAGGTGATCTATTTTTCAGGCAGCAAGGATGATCTGCAGTTTGAGTTCGCTTTCCAGTATAATGACGGATACAACGAAACCATCTACTCCTTTGCAAACAACATAAATACCCACGAAGGCGGCACGCATCTTATCGGTTTTAAGAGCGCACTCACCAGAACAGTAATAAAATACGCGCAGCAGAATAACCTTGCAAAGGACATGAACGAGGGACTGAACGGGGATGATGTAAGAGAGGGGCTTACAGCAGTGATAAGCATTAAAATAAAAGACCCGCAGTTTGAGGGGCAGACAAAGACTAAACTCGGGAATACCGAGGTGAAAGGAATAATAGAATCCTTTGTTAATGAACAAATCTGGAACCATTTTCAGGAGAATCCCTCTGTTGCCAGGAAGATTATTGACAAGGTAGTGGATGCAGCAAGGGCAAGGATGGCCGCAAAGAAAGCAAAGGAACTTGTCCGCAGAAAGAATGCCCTGGATAACAATTTTCTGCCGGGAAAACTGGCGGATTGTCAGGAAAAAGACCCGAGCCTCTGCGAGCTTTTCATCGTAGAGGGGGATTCTGCGGGCGGTTCTGCAAAACAGGGCAGGGACAGAAAAACTCAGGCAGTCCTTCCGTTAAGGGGAAAAATACTGAATGTGGAAAAGGCGCGCTTTGACAGGATTCTCAATTCTGAGGAAATAAGGACTGTGATTGCAGCCCTGGGGACAGGGATTGGGACAGAGGATTTTGATGCGCAAAAACTGAGATACCACAAGATAATCCTGATGACCGATGCCGATGTTGATGGTTCTCATATTAGGACGCTTCTTCTTACTTTTTTCTTCCGGCAGATGCCCGTCATACTGGAGAAGGGACACCTTTACATTGCCCAGCCGCCTCTTTACAGGGTTAAGAAGAGCGGTCAGGTAAAATATCTTAAGGACGATTCAAACCTGGAGGAATACCTGTTCAGGACCAGCGCCGATGAGATTCAGTTAAAAACAAAAGAAAAGATTTACCAGAAAGAAGACCTCCAGAAATTGCTTCGCCGGTTAATGGTTTATAAAAAATTGCTGGCGCGGATCGAAAAAAGGGGCGATTCGCCGGTTCTTATAGAAGAGTTGATTCGCCATGAAATATCTATCCCTTTGCTTGAAAAGAAAAGAGAGGAAAAGCTTTGCCGGCTACTTAAATCCTTCCGAGACACTGTGCTGAAACGCTATAAAGAGATCGCTGTGTTGGAATTCTATCTCAAGCCTGATAGCGAGGGATTTAACAGCCTCAATTTAAAATCCCAGAAAAACGGCGCTATTCACAAAACAGAGATTAACACGCATTACCTTAATTCGGATGAATTTAAGGAACTTAAAACCACCCTTCTTGAACTTGATACCATTGGCTTGCCCCCTATTACTGTGGAATACAATAACCAAAGCACGCCCCTCGGCTCCATCCAGGATGTTGTTGGATTTGTGCTATCCATTGCGCAGAAAGGCAGGGACATTCAGCGGTATAAAGGGCTTGGTGAGATGAACCCCGACCAGTTATGGGAGACAACGATGAATCCGGAGAACCGCGTTATGGTCCAGATTAAAATTGAGGATGCCATAGAAGCAGACCAAATGTTCACTATTCTGATGGGTGATAAGGTAGAACCGCGCAGGGAGTTTATAGAGCAGCACGCCTTGGAAGTCAGAAACCTTGATGTTTAATTGAACAATATCTCCCCTTCCTTTTTAGATTCCAGTAACATTTTTTTATAAACCAACTGGCAGGAGTTTTTATTCTGCTATAATATTTGGCAAGGAGGTGGCCATTGAAATCCTATACAGAATATCACTTGTTTAATACAGTTAACCAGGTGGAAATAATCAAAATAACAGAAAAGGTGGACGGCGCGGTTAAAAAATCAAACATTAAGGAAGGATTTGTTCTTGTTTCTGCAATGCATATAACTGCAGGTGTATTTGTCAACGATGACGAAGAAGGCTTCAGGAAGGACATCCTCTTAATGCTGGAGAGGCTATCACCCAGAAAGGCCGAATACCTGCACAACAGAACCGGGGAAGACAACGGATATGCCCACATGTGGAACATCTTAGTTCATCACGAGGTAATTGTACCGATAACAGACGGTAAATTGGATTTCGGACCATGGCAGCAGATCTTTTATGCAGAATTTGATGGCGGGAGGAAAAAAAGGCTGATTATCAAGGTGTTGGGGGAATAATTCATTCCTTTTTCTTGACATTTTGCAAGCATCCCCTTAAAATTACATGCTTAATGAGGTAATTTATCATGATTGTTGTAATAAAACCTAACACAAAAGAAGAAAATCTGGAAAAGGTTCTAAAAAAGATACAGGAGCTCGGCTTTGAAACCCGGGTTCTGAAGGGCGTACTTAGAACTGTGATAGCATGCATCGGAGACGAAAGGGGAAAACCACAGCTGCAACAGGCTGTTGAGGCTTTTGATTGCGTGGAGAGCGTAGTACCTATTCTCAAACCATACAAACTTGCAAGCCTTGAAACAAAAGGGGAACGTTCAGTTATTGACATTGGAATGGGAGTAAAAATCGGCGGAAAGGACCTGATTGTAATCGCAGGCCCATGCTCTGTGGAAAACGAAAAGCAGATCGTTGAAACAGCGCAGGCAGTAAAAGATGCAGGCGCAAAAGCATTCAGGGGCGGCGCATACAAACCGAGAACATCACCCTATTCATTCCAGGGGATGGGCGAAAAAGGACTTAAACTCCTCGCAAAGGGCAGGGAAGCAGTGGGACTGCCTATTGTAACAGAGGTGATGGACGCTGGGGATATCCCAATTATCGCTGATCATGCGGATGTTATCCAGGTTGGGGCGAGAAATGTACAGAACTTTGCCCTGCTTAAACACCTTGGAAAGGTTAAAAAACCGATTCTCCTAAAGAGGGGAATGATGACAACAATAGATGAATGGCTCATGTCAGCAGAATACATCCTTGCAGGCGGAAATTCTAATATAATATTGTGCGAACGGGGCATCAGGACCTTTGAGACAGCAACGAGAAATACCCTGGATATTTCAGCAGTTCCTGTTCTAAAAGAGAAAACGCACCTGCCTGTAATAGTTGATCCAAGCCACGGCACAGGCTTTTGGCAGTATGTTGCCCCAATGGCATTTGCAGCAATTGCTGCAGGCGCTGATGGACTTATTATTGAGGTGCATCAGAAACCGGAAACAGCAATGAGCGACGGTGCGCAATCACTGAAACCCCAGAAATTCGCAGAACTTATGAAGCAATTGAGAATAATCGCAAAGGCTGTGAATAGAATCGTTTAATCAGGAGGTGCAAAATGACATTTTTAAAGAAAATGTTTATTATAGTTCTCGTGTTCCATGTATTTATCATCTCGCTGCTTCAGAACAATGCTTCTGCCGGAATGGCCGGCTCAAAATTGACAGCAGAGGCGCGCGCAAAGGACATGGATACAATGCAAAGATTCCTTGATAACAGGGTTGTATCAGAAAAGCTTTCCGGTTTAGGCTACACAAAAGAGGAGATTGCGGGCAAATTAAACCAGCTCAACAATGAGGAACTCGCGTTCTTCGCATCAAAAGCAGAGAGCCTTCAGAAAGCCGGAGATCCGGTAGGAACAATGCTGGGCTTTATACTTGCCATGCTTTTAATTGTCCTGCTGGTGGTACTCATCCTTGAACTTACCGGAAGCCATATAGTTGTTCACCCAAAAAGGGGAAGGTAATTTATAGGGATTGTCCCCGCAATCTCCTCCAAAGGCTGATCCATCCTCTGGTGGAACAATACAACCGAATTATAATAATAGAATGTGGAAATTGATAATCCCATTAATTCTGCTGTTTTCCTCCTGCGCCCAGGGATTCCGGTATTCTCAATTTCTCTCAAGATGGCAGAACGAAAAAAACTCGGCGCATTACATTGAAAATGTCCCCTTTTTCAAACAATCTGCGCATCAATGCGGCCCCAGCGCCCTCGCAAGCGTTTTAGCCTATTATAAAAAGTCAGATGCAAATCCGGAAAAGATTGCAAACGAGATCATCCTTTCCGGAAGCAATGGAACTCTCAACCTGGAGATGCTTCTTTATCCGCGCAGGTCCGGATTGATTACAGAGATGGTCAACAATGATTTTGAGAATATAAAAAAACTGATCCGGAAGGGGTATCCCGTAATCCTTTTGATTGATGACGGATTTCTGTTTTTCCATTCGCCGCATTACATAGTCTTAATTGGTTTTGACGAAAAAGAAAACTTGTTTATCGCACACTGGGGCATAGAACCAAACAGGGTTATAAGAGATTCATCTCTGAGAAAGAAATGGGAAAGGGCAGGTGGGTGGGGGTTTGTCGCAATGGAACTGTCCGAGGAAGAGATAACGCCCGAACAGCACAACAATATGGGTGTAGCATACGAAGACGCAGGAAAACTCCGGGAAGCAGAACATGAATATCTCCGTGCCATTAGCAAAAAAAAGGATTTCTGCGAGCCTCTCTTTAACCTTGGTAATATCTGTTACAAAAATGGCAATCTTAAAAAAGCAGAGCAATGGTATCTTAATGCATTGTCCAGATGTGAAAAAAAAGGTGATATCTATAACAATCTTGCATATCTCTATATGAAGATGAACAATATAATCAAAGCCATTGAGAACATCCAAAAAGCGCTGTCTCTTGATCCGGAAAACATGGAATATCTGGACACCAGGGCAGAAATATACAAAAAGAGATTGCCATCTCCTTGACTTTTTTGGGAGAAAATATAATATAATCCTGTGTCAATAAATTCAAAAAAGCCCTGGAGCGGGAGATTTAAAGAACAGCCTCATCCCATTGTTGAAACATTCACTTCCTCTGTTCATTTTGACACAAGGCTTTATAAATACGATATTGCTGGCAGTATTGCCCACGCAAGAATGCTTGCCCGCCAGGGAGTGCTTAGCCGGCAAGAATCTTCTAAAATAATCATGGGGTTGAACCAGGTCAGGGATGAAATTGCAAGCGGCATTTTTAAGCCCTCGCCGGAATTAGAGGACATACACATGAATATTGAAAGCAGGCTGATTAAAAAAGTTGGCAATGTTGGCAAAAAACTGCATACAGCCCGCAGCAGAAACGACCAGGTTTGTTTTGACATTAAATTATATCTCCGGGATGAGATAATAAACATACAACGCCTTATAAGAACCCTTCAGAGGGCAATAGTAACCGTATGCAAAAGGTATAAGGATGCAATCCTTCCGGGATATACGCATCTCCAGAGGGCTCAGCCCGTGCTGCTCTCCCATCATCTCCTTGCATATTTTGAGATGCTCCATCGGGACTGGGAAAGGTTTGATTCTGCCTACAAGGCAGCGGATATTATGCCGCTCGGTGCCGGCGCAATTGCGGGCACATCCCTTCCAATTGACAGGGAATATGTTGCAAAGCTGACAGGGTTTAGGCAGATAACCATAAACAGCATGGATTCTGTAAGCGACAGGGATTTTGCGCTTGATTTCCTCTATGCCTGCGCAGTTCTGATGATGCATATCTCCAGGCTTTCCGAGGAATTTATCCTGTGGACAACATCGGAATTCAACTTTGCGGAACTCCCGGACAGTTTTGCAACAGGGAGTTCCATGATGCCAAACAAAAAGAATCCGGATGTTCTTGAACTAATAAGGGGTAAATCCGGACGGGCATACGGCAATCTTCTCAGACTGCTGACCGTAATGAAGGGACTGCCCCTTACCTACAACAGAGATATGCAGGAGGACAAGGAGGCAATTTTTGACTCTTCTGATACAATTAAATCATCCCTTGAAATACTCGCCGAACTGTTTCCGAGGGTGAAATTTGACCCAAATACAATGGAAAAAGCCTGCAATGGATTCCTGACAGCAACCGACATAGCTGAATATCTTGTAGGGAAGGGCATTCCGTTTCGCGAAGCCCACAGCATTGCAGGCAGCATCGTGAGATACTGTATAGATAAAAAGAAAACCTTGTCTGATTTGAGCAACGACGAGCTTAAAGAATTTTCGGAACTCCTTGATAAAGGGGCTATAAGGATGCTGTCTCCTCATGCATCAGTAAATATTAAAACCTCAGCGGGCGGTACTTCCAAAAAAAATGTAAACAAACAAATCCTGCGCGCAGAACTGATTCTAAAACATAGTAAAAAATGATCCCATTTTTAAGAATTATATTTTTTATAATATTCTTTGCTGCTCTTCCATCCTGTGGAAAAAAGGGAATACCGCTTCCTCCGCTGACCATTATTCCTGCGGCAATAACAGATGTGAAAACGGTAATAAGGGACGAAGGCATATATATCATCTGGACACCGCCGACGAAAAACATAGACGATTCGCCATTAGAGAACCTTAAGGGTTTTAAAATACTGAGGAGCGAATCTCCAGTGGGCCTTACCTGCGAGAAATGCCTTGAAATATTTGCGCCGATGTACGATGTATTTAATAGTTACCCGTCCGAAGGCGCCGGAGAAATAGAGTCGGGCGGCTTTAAGGTTTTTGATAATAATCTTAAGGAGAGAATGCGGTACCGGTATAAGATTATCTCTTACAATAGATATGGTTATCTCAGTCCCGATTCCAATATAACGGAAGCGGTATGGGATACTCCGCCTGCCCCCCCCAGCAGTATAAGCGGAGAAAGCGGCGATCACTATAATCTAATTCAGTGGAAACCTCCTGACAACTCAGTCAACGGAGATCCTTTGCATAACATTGTGGGGTACAATATCTACCGTGCAGAAAAAAGCGACTTTTATTCCATATTTTCAATTAACAGCGAACCAATCCAGTTTAAATACTATATGGATGCCAATCTGGAGAACTACAAGCAATACTATTATATCGTGAGAAGCGTCCGGCTTGTGGAAGGGTCTTTTATAGAAAGCGCTCCATCCAGGGAGATCGTTCTCACTCCGAAAGATACCACGCCGCCGCCTCCACCCCACGGGGTCATTGCAATACCCGAACAAAATGGCATCAGTTTAAAATGGGAGCAGGGGCTTGAGTCCGATCTTGAAGGATACAATATTTACAGAAGCATATCCGAAAAGAAAGGCTGGAGTAAACTTAATCCCAAGCCTCTGAAAACCACAGAATTTTCTGACCGCACAGTAACTCGTAAGGTCATATATTTTTACAGGCTCACAGCCGTGGATAATTCCCCTTTTCAAAATGAAAGTGAGCCATCAAAAATCATAAAAGTATTCTGGAGGTAGAAGGTGAATTTTTTCAATTACAGAAACAACGAATTGTATTGCGAGGAAGTACCAATTAAAAAAATAGTGCGCGAAGCCGGCACACCGCTCTACATTTACAGCAGCAGGACGCTTAAGCGGCACTTCAAAGAATTTGACGAGCCCTTTAAACCTATATCCCACATAACTTGTTACTCAGTTAAGGCTAATTCAAATCTTTCACTTATATCCCTCTTCGCTTCAATGGGCAGCGGCGCAGATGTAGTTTCCGGCGGCGAGTTGTTCAGAGCCCTTAAAGGAGGCATTCCGCCAAAAAAGATTGTCTTTTCCGGCGTAGGAAAAACAGAAATGGAAATCAAAGAGGCTCTTAAGGCAGGAATTTTACTTTTTAATGCAGAATCCGAAGAGGAACTGTCGGTCATTAATGAGGTGGCAGGAAAACTGAAAAAAAAGGCTCCTGTGTCTCTGCGCATTAATCCTGATATAGTGCTCCAAACACACCATTACATATCCACGGGAGCAAAAATTAACAAATTCGGAGTCCCATTTCAGAAAGCAATAGGAATCTATAGCCACGCGAAAAGATACAAACATTTAAACTTCGCTGGCATTGATGCGCATATCGGTTCACAGATCACAATGCTGACCCCTTTTATTGAAACGATAAGAAGGCTTCATGGAATAATCTCTGAAATCAAGAAAGGTGCAGTGAATATAAAGTATCTTGACATCGGGGGGGGATTAGGAATAACATATGATGAAGAGGATCCTCCCCATCCCAGAGAATATGCATCAGCGTTAATAAAGGAACTGAAGGGATGGAAAGGCGCGCTCATTACCGAGCCGGGAAGGGTTATTGTCGGAAATGCAGGAATATTAGTGACAAAAGTTATATACAGAAAGGAAAACTCTGCAAAAAAATTCATCATTGTGGATGCAGGGATGAACGACCTGATCAGGCCGGCATTATACGGCGCATTCCAGGAAATTGTTCCTGTTGACCAGAAGGAACATACCATTGTAGCCGATGTTGTAGGTCCGATCTGCGAATCAGGGGATTTTTTCGCTAAAGAAAGGATGATTGCCGATGTCAGAAGAGATGATCTTCTGGCAATAATGGGCACAGGGGCATATGGCTTTTCCATGTCCAGCAATTATAACTCACGGGGCAGAGCAGCGGAGGTCGTTGTGGATGGAAGCAAATACAGAATAATTCGGAGCAGGGAAACATATCCAGACCTGATCCGCGGCGAAAAGATCTTTCTCAGGAAGGGTTAGCATGGCAAAAAAACTGCTTAAATTTGCAAAGTATCACGGAACCGGCAACGATATAATTATCGTCAATGGAATAAAAAACGCCTTCCTCCCGAAAAACGATACAATCAAGTGGCTCTGCGACAGAAGGTTCGGAATTGGCGCAGACCAGCTACTGCTCCTGCTGCAATCAAAAAAAGCGGATTTCAGGGTCAGAATTTTCAATAAGGACGGCAGCGAAGCTGAGATGTGCGGAAACGGATTACGATGCCTGGCAAAGTATCTCGTAGATAAAAAATTTACTCAGAAAAACGAACTTAACATAGAGACCCCTGCTGGAATTATCCGCGTCAGAAAAGAAAAAAAGGATTACAATGTAGACATGGGAAAACCAAAACTGGACGGCAAAGATATTCCTGTTAATCTCAATGGCATGGTTGTAAACAGAAATTTTCAGGCCAAGGATAAAACATTCAAAATTACCTGTGTAAGCATGGGCAATCCTCACTGTGTTATTTTTGTTGATAATCTGGAGCTTTTTCCGGTACGGCTCTATGGGCCACTAATAGAGAAGAACCCTATATTTCCCAAGGGCGTCAATGTAGAATTTGTATCAATTCTGAACAAAAAGGAGGTAAAAATGCGCGTATGGGAGAGAGGCGCGGGCGAAACACTTGCCTGCGGCTCCGGAGCATGCGCATCTGTAGTTTCCTCCATTCTCAATGGAAAAACAGATAAAAAAGTCAAGGTTCGCCTTCTCGGCGGAGACCTCACTGTAACCTGGGGCAAGGATGAGCATGTGTACCTCTCCGGTCCAGCAGTAGAGGTTTACAGCGGAGAGATAGAGATTTAGGAATCGGAGGAGGGTATGTTCAGGGGAACAACTGTAGCAATTATAACGCCATTTCAGAATGGAAAAATTGATGAAAAGGCGCTCAAAAAACTTATTGATTTTCTGATACAAAACGGCGTGGATGGAATAGTCCCCTGCGGAACCACAGGCGAATCAGCCACACTCTCCCATGAAGAACATCAAAGGGTGGTGGACATTACAATTGAACATGTCAACAAAAGAATTTTTGTAATTGCAGGAAGCGGATCAAATTCAACACAGGAAGCAATAAGGCTGAGCAAACACGCCGAAAAGGCGGGTGCGGACGGAGCATTATTGATTACGCCATATTACAACAAGCCGACGCAGGAGGGGCTTTACCAGCATTTCAAGTCTGTTTCGGAAAACACAAATATTCCGATCGTCCTGTACAATGTTCCGGGTAGAACGGGGGTGAACATGCTGCCAGAGACCGTTGCAAGGCTTGCAGAATTGAAAAACATTGTGGCAATCAAGGAAGCGACCGGAGACTTGAAACAAGTCTCGGATGTAATTAATCTTTGTCCTAAAGATTTTGCGGTCCTTTCGGGCGATGACTTCACAACCCTTCCAATTTTATCTGTCGGGGGCATGGGTGTCATTTCGGTAACGGCGAATGTTGCGCCGAAAGATGTATCGGGAATGGTCAATGCCTATCTCAAAGGAGATTACAAAAAAGCCCTTGAACTTCATTATAAACTTTGGAACATGAACAGGGCAATGTTCGTGGAGACTAATCCAATCCCTGTAAAAACTGGTCTTGCGCTGATGGGAATGGCATCTCCGGAAATGCGTCTCCCGCTCTGTCAAATATCAGAGGGCAACCTTCAGAAACTGAAGAAAGCTCTTAAAGAACACAATCTTTTAAAGGAGTAAAAATTGCTGAGCATTGTCGTTTCCGGAATTGCAGGAAGAATGGGTAATATCATTGCCAGCCGCATCCTTTCGGACAGCACATTGAAGCTTTCAGGTGCGCTTGAGCGGAAAGGGCATCCCTGGATCGGCAAGGATGCAGGAAGAATGCTCGGCGCCGGAGAAGCCGGCATCCCTGTGGTTGATTCACTGGAAAACATAAAGGGAGATGCCATCATTGATTTTACAACAATCAAGGCAACCATTTCACTGCTTGAACATGCTGTCAGGCTTAAAATGCCTATGGTTATAGGAACTACTGGTTTTAAGGAGCAGGAAAAAGAACGTATTCAAAAATCAGCAGGGATAATTCCCATTATCCTCTCTCCCAATATGAGCATAGGAATGAATTTACTTTTTGTTTTGGTTGAAAAGGCAGCCCTGGCGCTGGGCGATGAATACGATGTGGAGATCATTGAAGCGCACCATAAATATAAGAAGGATGCGCCAAGCGGAACAGCCATAAGACTGGGAGAAATTGTTGCTTCTGCCCTTAAGAGGGATTTTCAGGCGTCTGCCGTTTTTGGAAGGAAAGGATTTACTGGCGAACGGAAAAGGGAGGAGATAGGGATGCAGGTGATCCGCGCCGGCGATATAATCGGTGATCATACAGTGCTCTTCGCAACAGATGGCGAACGGATTGAGTTTACCCACCGGGTCACGAGCAGGGAGAACTTTGCCCGGGGCGCCATCCTCGCTGCAAAATGGCTATCAGGAAAGAAACCAGCCCTCTACAGCATGAAAGATGTACTTGGAATCTGATGGAACAGCGAGGAATTATTTCTGCTATATTTTTAGTCACCTTTGCCCTGGTAATTTATGTCCTTATAATAATACTTAAGCCATTTTTCATCCCCCTTTTCTGGGCAATTCTGATAGTGATCGTTATATATCCACTGTATGGGTTTACAAAAAGGATGGTAAAGGGTAAAGCCTCTCTTGTTGCGTTGCTGTATACTTTTTTTGTCTCCTTTGTAATAATAATCCCGGCAGTGCTTGTCATATTTTTGCTTGCATCAGAAACAGTTGATGCCTTCAACAGGTACAAGGAGCCCCTCCTGAAGATTAATGTTGTACAGATGGTGGAGAAAATAAAGGACACACACATTGGCAAAATCATCGGCAAATTTTCTCAGTCTGCATCCATTGAAAAAACCGAAGGATTTTTAGTGGGTGCCGCAGAGGGAACAAGTAAATTCATCCTGACGCAGGCGCAGTCGTTTTTCAAGCATTCAGGCATCTTCTTATTTAAATTCATTATAACTTTGATCTCTGTGTTTTTTTTCCTGAGGGACGGAGAAAAAATTGTCAGTAGTGTCAAACGCATATTGCCGCTCCCGGAAGAAAAAAAGGAGCATCTCCTCTTCAGTCTCCAGGAGACGCTCTCTGCTGTTGTAAACGGCATGATATTGACAGCCGTTGTCCAGGGTCTGCTGCTGGCAATAGGCTTCTGGATATTCGGGATGCCATATCCGGTTATCTTCGGAGTAACCACTGTATTCACCGCTCTTCTCCCGTTTGCAGGCGCGGCAATCATATGGATACCAGCAGCCATATACCTCTTTTGGCTGGGAAGTATCGGAAAAGCCATTGGGCTGATAATATGGGGAGTGCTGCTGGTCAGTTCAATAGACAATTTTTTAAAACCAATCCTGATAGGCGAGAAAACGAAATTGCCATTCCTATTCCTCTTTTTATCAATACTTGGGGGAATGAAGATATTCGGAATTACAGGAATCTTTCTTGGACCTGCGTTCCTTGCGCTCTTTATTGCGCTCACACGAATTTACCTGGAAGAATACCAGCAGCGATCCACTTAAAAATTTCCTGATTAACCTTTCAGTGTTAAAATAATATTTATGAAAATAGGTATAGTAAGGGACAAAGCGTATCTCGGTCACAGGGCTGAGGGGTATCATCCTGAAAATCCGGAAAGGCTAAGGGCGATTTACGACTGGCTTGATAAATATAAGGATGATTCTCTTGTCGGTCTAACTCCACGAATAGCAACCGAAGAAGAAATTACCATGGTGCATACGCCAGAATACTTCAGAGAAGCAAAATCCACAGAGGGAAACGCTGGAATTTTTGACGCCGACACCTACTATTCGCCGGATTCCTTCCGTATTGCACTCCTTGCCGCTGGAGGAGCTATTGTCTCTGCCGACGCAGTTGCAGGCGGAAGGGTAAACTCGGCCTTTGCATTCCTGCGTCCGCCTGGCCATCATGCCGAAACTGACAGGGCAATGGGCTTCTGCATCTTTAACAATGCAGCAATAGCAGCAAGTTATCTGATCCATAGGCACAAGATGAAGAAAATCCTCATTATTGACTGGGATCTCCACCACGGCAACGGAACGCAGTGGGCGTTCTATACTAATCCATCAGTACTGTACTTTTCAACCCATCAGTACCCCTACTATCCAGGGACTGGCGCAATTGGTGAATTCGGCAGCGGAGATGGAGAGGGATTTAATGTAAATGTCCCGCTTCCGGCAGGGATGATAAACGCTGATTACGCAGAGACATTCAAGAGAATCCTTGTTCCTGTTGCCGAGGAGTATTCTCCGGAATTCGTGCTTGTCTCCGCAGGCTTTGACGCTCACAGGGACGATCCGCTTGGAGGCATGAAGCTTACTGACGCCGGATTCGGGTATCTTGCCGGCATTGTAAAAAACCTTGCCGATAAAACGGCAATGGGCAGACTGGCGTTTTGCCTTGAGGGGGGGTACAATTTAAATGCTTTACGGGAATCCATTCGCGCAGTTATTGAAGCGCTGAAAGGAAAGCAGTTTGAGCCTGATGGAAGACCAAGCAGTGAGGTGTTTTCAACAATTGAAAATGTAATAAAA
>Ga0209321_10001048_pt1 | contig 18610 bp, 16 predicted proteins | sample Rifsed16ft4_FD_184012 | JGI IMG/M metagenome (GOLD analysis project Ga0209321, IMG submission 184012) | Soil microbial communities from Rifle, Colorado, USA - sediment 16ft 4 - CSP-I_5_4 (version 2) | ecosystem: Environmental > Terrestrial > Deep subsurface > Rock core/Sediment | place: Rifle...
AGCAGGCGTGGTTTTGTTTGCTTTCTCAGCTCCTCCGAATCCCGCCTTTGATGTCGCGGGTCTGCTTGCGGGAGCCTTCGGTGTACCGCTCTGGCTCTTTCTAGTGTCAGTATTTCTTGGCCGTATTGTTCGAATGAGCTTAGTGGCGTTCGCGGGGTTAGCTTTCGATTGGCTACTCCCTTGATGCTTTGTGGTCTACTTCTTCTCGGTCCAATCGTAGAATCCTCGTCCTGTTTTTCTGCCGAGGAGGTTTGCACGAACCATTTGCTTCAATAGATTGCTGGGACGGAATTTCGGGTCTCCAGTCTCGCTAACCATCACATCTGAAATGAAGAGCGTCGTGTCAATGCCAACGTAGTCAAGCAGCTTCAACGGTCCCATCGGCCAATTGAGCCCAAGCACGCACGCCTTGTCAATGTCCTCAGGATCCGCAACCCCTTCGGCCACTAGGAAGACTGCCTCGTTGAGCGCTGGAACAAGGATTCTGTTTACGATGAACCCTGGCGTATCCTTCTTCACAACTACTGATTCCTTGCCCAGTTTCGTGGAAATCTGCCGTATGGTTTCCACGGTTTCGTCTGATGTCTTCAAGCCGCGTACTATTTCGATGAGTTTCATGAGTTGAGGTGGATTGAAGAAGTGCATGCCGCAGACTTTCTCAGGCCTCTTGGTGGCTGCTCCAATCTCCGTTATGCTGATCGAGGAGGTGTTTGAGGCGATTATTGCGTGTGGAGGTGCATACTTGTCGGCTTCGGCGAGCACAGACTTCTTGAGTGGAGGATTCTCCGTTACAGCCTCAATGACCAAGTCAGCGTTCTCAACAGCCGCCTTCAGATCTAGAGTCGGATGAATCCGATTCAGAACCTCCTTGACCTCGCCCTCGCTCATGGTTCCTTTCTTGACGAAGCGTTGCAGACTGTCCTGTATCATTTTCATCCCGTTGTCGATGAATCGTTGCTCTATATCGCGCATCGTAACATCGAACTTTCCGACTTGCGCGCACACTTGGACTATGCCGTGTCCCATCAGACCTGCTCCTAACACTGCTACTCGCTTTACTTCCATCACAATCACAGTCCCGTTATCCGGGTAGGAAGCAACATATGTTTTGCCATAGTTTTCCGAACTGAATTTCCGCAGAAATCTCTAATTCTAGTGTGACCTCTTCTTCTTGCGACGCGCCGCAGGTTTCTTCTTGTGTGGCCTGTTGATTCTGTATCTGTCCAGCCAGATTCCTTCGATGCCCTTCACGAATGCCACATCCCAGTTCCCTGCCTTAATTGGCCCGATCTGAGTTGGATATCCGGCCTCATTCAGTCTCTGCAAGACGCCCTCGAAGTCGTCGACTTCAAAGCCAAGATGATCAAGCTCTTCCCCTTCCTTGAACGGGCCTGCCACAGGGCTGTCGTCCGCATACCAGTTTATCTCAAGCCAGTGTTTTTCGTCCTTCGTGACGAGGTTGGCGAATTCACCTTTGTTCCATGGAGCAGGGATCCGAGCTTGCACTTCCATCCCAAGAAGTTTGGTGTAAAACTCAATCGCCTTATCCAAATCGCGAACGCGAATACCCGTGTAACCGAACTTGAACTTCATGGTCGGAGGTCTGCTGGTGACCATATTTGAAGCTAGTCACCGTCTGCCCAAAACGACCGAAGCTTGCAGAGAGACTAATCACAAACCGTGACATCGGAGACTTCAAAGGAACAGGTGAGCTGAAGGGGTCGTAGGGATAATCTGAGAGAACGGGAAGGCTTATGGCACGATCCGCTGTACGACAACTAGTTTCCTCTTAAATTCTCATCATGTTATGTTACAGGATTCGATGATCATAACTGCCTCGTCGAACGTATTACTCGGAGTGAGTGGTAATGAAAGATATCGCGGCGATGAAGAAGGAGCTGTCTCTTCTTGGGGTTCAGGTGCCTACAGATGTGCCGATTGCGACGTATTCCTTCACAGATTTCTTCAAGGGTTTCGACAAAGTCCAGGCTGTGAGGGAGACCTTTGGCCAGAACACTGATCAGGTGCTCGGGGAGCTTAAGGTCGAGTTCTTCAGCTCCAAGTTCGGTTACATGGGAGTGAGCGATGAAGACGGCCATTTGATTGTAAGCGCATATTACTTGAGGAATGGGGACTGGGTGAGCAAGTACTTGGACGTAATCCACGAACTTGTCCATGTAAGGCAGTTCCGAGAAGGGAAGCCTCTTTTCGACGAAAGCTACGAGTACCATGAACGCCCAACGGAGCTTGAAGCCTACAGGTACGCCGTGAAGGAAGCTAGGCGTCTGGGTATGCCAGATAATGAGATCTTCGAATATCTAAAAGTGGATTGGATGGAGGAGAATCAAGTCCGCAAACTCGCGCGAACCCTAAGTGTAAACGTCCCACCCCTCAGCCGAGGAGAACGAGTAAGATAACCAAGTGCTAACGCCTGGTATGGTACACTCAACTGTTGCGGAGTTATGTGGTTAACAATCACCCCCTAGAATTTCCGATGCCCATAGTTCGTTTTCCGACCGTCAAAAATTCCTTCAGATCCCACATCACAACCCGAATCAGTTCAGCCAAGGTTTTTGTCGTCGTTTTCAGAATCCGCGATGACAAAAACTCCCCAGCCAACCAGTCGAGTCGCCTCACGAAGTGGGTCTCTTCATTTTGTGAAGAGGGATCACTTCATTTCTGAAGAGGGAGCTCTTCACGCAAGTTTGGTCATGTATTTTACCATGCTGCTCGATTTAGGAGAAAGCGTTTCGAAACGTGTGATGTGTGGGTATAGTGGTGCGCACACACACGAAAACAGCTCATTTGAGCTGGGGTTGCTTTTCGCGTGAGCGCCTCGGATTAGGAGATCTTGGTTACGGTTTCATGTTTCATGAAGTGGGCGGTTCATAAGTTTCGAAGATGTAATACTTCGCATGCCATTCGTGCCTTACCTAGCTAGAACAAGTCAGACCCAGCCCAAGCGATGGAAATACCATAACATGACTAGGGCGGGGAGAAGCGAAGCGGTCATGAGTAAGGCAAAGGTCGTGTACGGGCCAAGGAATGTCCAAGAGCCTGTTTCAATTCCACCCGGCAAGAGAATGTTCATTCCGTAAAACGTACCAATCATCGTTCCCGGGATGGACAATGTGAACATTATAGTTAGGATTGCCAGAATTTTGTTGCTTCGCTCCGTGCTCACGGTGAAGTCCGCGTCCTTGAAGATTTCAACAGTCTCCCTCGCTTCGTCCAAGACGGCGTACGCCTTCTCGATGTGGTCGTTCATGTCCCTGAAATTTGCCGCAAGCTCTGGAGTTCGTATCTGAATTTCGTCATATAGGCCGGCCATAATCCTTCGAAGCGGGGAAATCGTTCGTCTAAGTGAGGCAACATTCCGCCTGAGCGTGGTCAGTTCGCGGACGACTTCAAGTTTCTCGTCGAAGACTTGCTCCTCTACATCGTCCAGCTCCTTCAATATTCCCTCCATGAGCGGAAAAATGTCATCCACGAGTCGATCTAGGAGACGGTAAAGCAGGAAGCCGGGGTTTGCTTTATTGTCCGCATCATCTTTGACAGATGTGAATATCTCATCGGCCATTCCCAGCGCACGCTGATGAACTGTCACAAGATAAGTGTCGCCAAGGAAAATGGAGATTTGAGTTGAGGAAACGAGGTGATTCTCAACGGAAATCCAAGGAAAGTGTACGATTACAAAGAGATGATCGCCGTGATGCTCGATTTTCTGCAATTGCTTCTTAGACATACAGTCCTCCAACTCGAGCTGGCTGAAACCGAAGCGTTCGCCAAGAAGCTGGATGTCTTTCTTGGTGGGAGCCTCAACGTCCACCCACGTCACTCCGCCAACTGTCAACTCATCGATCTTAGCCATCGTGCTCACAATTCCATTAAGAGGTTCTACATCTCATCTGGCGCTCTTGATTAGGATTTCATCGCTTTCTGCTTTCTGCGAGCACATGCAATTGTGTGTGTGGGTCTAATGGTGCCGGCGACCAAATTTGAACTCGTTTCTTGCGCGCCTGCGCACCAGCTTGTGGGCAAAGTGATTGATGATCGAGTGTGGAACGGGTAAGATGCTCGGTAATGATGCGAAGAAGATGATGTTGCTAAGTATTACGACCGCAGAACTGATGGTGGCAAGTGGGGGATTCACTAGGGCTTCAGCGACAATCAAGCCGAACATACCTGCACCCAACGCAGCCAATGTAACTCGCGCGGCTCGCTTCACATGGCTCCTGTAACCTCTGCACAATGTCGCAGATGGTATCCATAGATACAAGATACCTATCATACTGCTCGCAGTCAATCCCGCGAAGAAGGCCGCAACTTCTGGTTGAAAACTGAGCCTATCGAAAATCATTGAGCTTATTTTCAGGATGGCTATCAGCGGCGTGATTAGTACATGCATTAGGCTCTGCAACTGCGCATTTGCTTTGATTTGATCTGCGACCCATGGGCTGAATGAGTAGTACAATGCGTTGAATGCGATCAGGAAGTTATGGCCGGCGAAGGTTTTGTCGAGCTTTTGATCGCGGAAATCCCTAAGGAGTTGCACTTGGGGCGCGAGCTCTGATCCGTAGGTTGCTGTGGCGATTAGGCATTGTGATGGGTTTTGGGTCGAGGGTAGGTTGGCTTCTCGGATCTGGGTTTGCGCGATCATAGCTGAGGATCCGTTGATTGTGGCCCAGACCTCTCCAGCAATTAGCACCTGAGTGTTCATCTCGTAAGCCGCGTAGAAGTCCAAGTCAAGGGCTCCACCTATTGGGAGCCCGATCGATTTGATTGCGGTATGATACCTGTAGCTAGAGAACGCTCCCACTGGAGTTCGAATTAGAGGTTTGTCGTGCAAATTCCAAGTCCGAGTTAGGTCCACTGTCATTCCCGGAGGCACGGGGATCGCGACGCCGGATGGCCCTGCATAGATTGTCAAGTTGTTTTGGCCTCCGTTTCTTAGAAAGATCAACGTGTCTCGATCGGTGGGGAAGTTGACACTTGCATTGAACTTCTGGGGTTGCTGCTGGTTGTTCTGCGTGACCGTCCCGTTCACATCGATATCCATTATAGAAGAGGTGCTGGACACGTTGTGAAATAGTAGCGTAGTCCACCAGCTGGCGTGGATACCCGTTCTCTCTTGGATTACTTGCGTTGTTTCAGAGAAGTATACGAGTCTCAACCCGTCAAACGGTATCAACTGTTGGCCTAGAGCAACTCCTGCGACGCTGTATGTCGTGACCAGTAGGAGAGATAGGAGCAGTAATCCACGAGTGACACATTGCATTCAAAGACCATCCCTGAACTATCATTCTCTGTGCGGAACCGTTGGCATGTGGCCCATTGTGCTTAATCAAAAGGATTTCCGCTCGACTTGACCATTCATGCATGGAAATGGACCATGTTCCATGCATCATCGTGAAAGGTCAACGCGTGCGCGGCTGCACTTATGGAAAAAAACGAACGGAAAATCGGGGAATTCGAAATCGTCTACTTTAGTTGTGCAGCTACTTCCTTGACTGCACCTTCGAACACTTCCAAGCCGGCATCGATTGTTTCGCGGCTTATGATTAGCGGAGGGGCGAAGCGGATTGTGTTCTTGCCGGAGGTTATGATCGCCAACCCGCGCCTGAAGCACTTGTTCATCACGTCCAACGCTTCCTCAGTAGCTGGCTCTTTCGTTTCCTGATCCTTCACCAGCTCGACGCCTATCATGAGCCCCTTTCCGCGGACATCGCCGATGATTAGATATTTCTGTTGCATCTCTTTCAGGCGTTTCATCAAGTACGTGCCCTGTCGCGTCGCGTTTTCCAGCAGTTTCTCTTCCTTTATGATGTCAATCACTTGCAGTGCCGCGGAGCATGCGACCGGGTTTCCTCCGAACGTGTTCGCATGGGAGCCACTCTCCCAGTCCATAATCTCGTCTTTGGCGACTGTTGCCCCTATTGGCATGCCTGATGCAAGCGCCTTGGCCGTGGTGACTATGTCTGGTGTTACACCCCAATGCTCAATCGCGAACCATTTTCCTGTTCGTCCCATTCCCGATTGGATCTCATCGTCTACCAGCAGAATGTTGTACTTGTCGAGAATCTTCTTTAGCCGTTGGAAATAGTCGTCGGGTGGAACCACATAGCCGCCTTCTCCTTGAATAGGTTCTACGAAGAATGCGGCGGTATCCTCAGGTGGATGGTACTTCATCAGGACTTCCTCTTCGATGAAGTCGACGCACCACATGTTGCATTTGGGATACTCTAGGCCGAACGGGCAGCGGTAGCAGTACGGATATGGAACGTGAGTTACTTCCGGGACCAGAGGGAAGAAGTGACGCCTCTGAACTGGCTTGCTGGCCGTTAGGCTCATTGTCCCAAAGCTTCTACCATGGAAAGAGCCTGTGTAAGCCATGAAGAGTGGTTTCCTTGTGTGCCACCGTGACATTTTCATTGCAGCTTCGTTTGCCTCGGCGCCGCTGTTCGAGAAGAAGACCTTCTTGCGGAATGATCCTGGCGTAATCTTGGTTAGCTGCTCACCCAAGTCAATGATAGGCTTGTAATAGAAATCCGTCCACGAATAATGAATGAGCTTTTCAGCCTGATCCTTAATCGCTTTCACGACTCTCGGGTGCGCGTGACCTACGTTCAGAACTACCAGACCTGAGTTGAAGTCGACGTACTCATTTCCGTCGACGTCTCTTACAACGCAACCTGAACCCGACTCAGCGACCAGAGGATACCATCTCACCACAGATTTCGAAAGAACGTTCGTATCTCGCTCGAGAAGCTCCCGGGCCTTCGGTCCAGGTGGTGTCACAACGATCTTCGGTTTCTCAACTTTCGCTGCCAACGACGTTCAACTCAAAGGCAAGGCGGCTTAGGTTGAGAATTGTAAAAGGATTCCGTTCACATGCCTCGGCTGCAACTGACTAACATACTGGAACCGCGATTATGAGATACATGCTGCCTCGTCAAACAGAAGATGCAGCAATGTATAGTCCAACGCTGATTAGGACTACTCCTATTACCCGTCTTACGTTGGTTTGAGTTAATCTCCGCGAGCCTATGTAGCTTCCAAATTGGGCAGCAATCAAGACGACAGGTATGGCAACCGCGACAAGGGGGTTTGAGATGAGAATTCCCAGACGCGGACTCCGTGCGGCTATCCCAGACAGGGAATTTAGCAAAATGAAGATTGTTGTTGTAGCAGCTGTTGTCTTGGGCTTCGCCATCCCAGCCAATATCAAGATCGGCGCTAAGTAAACGCCCCCTCCTATACCGGTTAATCCTGCTACTGCTCCAATGAGCGCCCCGACCGTGACCTTCATCATTGGATTGACTTTCACTACTCGTAGGGGATATGTTGCGAGCATTACGGAAAAACCTCCGACTGCTATTACGAGGCCCATAATGATTCTGAGCAGAGCATCAGGTAGGACAAGCAAACCAGTTATGAAGGCAGCGGGAACGGACCCTGCAAGAAACCACATGAATTCTTTCTCAAAGTGTACCTTCCATCTCAGTAAGGAGCTCGTGGCTGAGAAGACATTGAAGATAAGACCTGCAAGAGCGGCTTGACCTGCCGCCAAACCTGTTAGCAACAAGAGCGCTGTGAACAGTGAGCCTCCCGCGAACCCAGCCATGGTGTAGAAAAAAGCTGTCAAGGCGAGAGCTAATGCAAAAAGCGCCAGATCATACGCGGCCACGATTGTTCTAGCTCCGAGAGAACGATTTCTCGACTTCACGCTGCGGAGTTCTACTGCTGACGCGAAAGGATGATCTCGATGATCGAGATGTTGCCCCTCGTACCGTTGAAACGGGTAACATCCTCTGAACCTAAGTTGATTTTCTTGATGACTACGTCCTTCAGAAACCCGTGTCTCAGCATTTGAACTGTGTCGATGGCTTTCTCTATGGCTTGACCTCTCGCTCTTACCATCACATCTCCGTTTGCAGAGTTGAAGAGGGTGACGCATGCGGTGACGTAGTTCATTATAGGTTTCTTTCCTATTCGAACGAGATTTGGTTCACTCATAGTTATTCCTGCTATGTTGTTGGATTCACTGTGAAAGGTGCTGGTGTTCTGAGATTTCTTGAGAGCTAGCGCGAGTTTCCCATAATAAGATTGCCGCCCCAATTATGCCACTTATACGTGCCTGTGTACGCTTTCATGGATAGTTACCCGCCGATTGTATGCATCGGTCTGACATGCTCCAACGTTTTGAACTTCTTGAGCAGCGTTTCAACGCCCGGAGCCTTTCGCAGCACCGCTTCGCGCATGAAATTTGATAATGTCTCATCCGAAGCGCTGCCTCTTAGGAGAGGTCTAAGATCGTAACCGGCTTTGTCGAAAAGGCAGGGAACAATTTTCCCATCCGCCGAAAGCCGGATTCTGTCGCAATTGGAGCAGAAGGGCTCTGTGATTGACGTTATCACACCAATCTCTCCAACACCATTCGCAAACTTGTAGACCTTGGCTGTGCTACCGCTCTCGCGGGGAACTGGGATGAGCTCGTACTGTTCGCGAATTCGTTGAATGATCTCCTTTCCGCTAACGACTTTCTCCATTCCCCAGAGTCGTTGGCCGTCGAAGGGCATATACTCGATGAATCTGACAGTAAGGTCGCCTGAGGTTGCAAGAGAAGCTAGGTCGACGATTTCGTCTTCGTTGCATCTGCGAATTATCACTGCATTGATTTTGAGCGGGTTGAACCCATTCTCCTTCGCGGCCTTTATCCCGGCAACAACCTTCTCGTAGACTCCTCCACCTGTGATTTCACTGAACCTTTCAGGTTTGAGGCTGTGGAGACTGACAGTGACGCTCTTCAATCCAGCTTTCTTGAGAGCGGCCGCCTTTTCAGCGAGGAGGAACCCGTTCGTTGTCATGCTCAGCGAGCGTAAGCCTGAGACATTGCCGAGCATCTCGACAAGCTTCTCAATGTCGCGCCGCATTAGAGGCTCCCCGCCGCTCAACCTAACCTTTTCAACACCCATTCGGGTCAGAAGTAGGACGACTCGAGTAATTTCTTCGAAGGTTAGGATCTCGCTGTGCGGTAGCCAGATCGGGGTTTTCGGCATACAAAACTGGCAACGGAAATTGCAGCGGTCTGTAACCGATATCCTAAGCTTGTATCCTTCTCGCCCCAGAGAGTCACGAAGGGGAATCATTGGATTTACGGCCGCCTAGGCTTCTTGGTGACCAGTCGGCCATTTAAACGATTTTCCGATTAACCAGTGAGTAGCTGCGCATCACGGTTGCCTAGTAGCAAGCGTTGAAGTATGCAGGTGCCAGAACTTTCCCCTCCTACATCAAGATCTGATCTGTGACCACAGGCTGGTGAACACATGACGAGGGTACGTGGAACGAAAACCGATCAGCACGGGATTCAACCATATGACCTAAACAGCAACCACAAGTTTCTTCAACGAAGAACGTGGCAGAGCTTGGTGACACACGGCGAGGGAAGGGAGTTCACTCGAATGCTGTTATGCGGGTTGATCCGTATCTCACGAGCAGCTGTTTAAGCGATCCAGTCGCGGTTTTCTACGACACATCTGTGAAGGTTGAGAAGGACTGAGACAGCGACCTCGATAGTCAGGTATTCCGCCGCTATCCTTCGCAGCTCAGTTTGAACGCTGATCGAGCCACCCCTTACCTGTAAGGGTCAAGAGCTTTCCCGCGTGAGGAGTCTGAGTGGCAAGTTGGGAGATTCCCTGACATCTGGGGGACGTTGATCCTTGAAGATACCTCGACGAGTTTTCCTCAAAAGGGCAGCAGCAGCCGGAGCGGCAGCAGCAATTCTAGGCTACGGTGACTGGTTCACATTTGCGGGAAACTTTCTAGAACCACTACAGGTCGGAAATCCATTCGAGAATTATCCCAACCGTGGTTGGGAGTCGATCTATCGCGACCAATACAAGTATGATTCAACGTTCACATTCATCTGTGCTCCAAACGATACTCACAGCTGCCGCCTACGTGCCTATGTACGGAACGGCATTATTGTTCGAACGGAGCAGGCATACGATGTTTCCGAATATCAGGACCTATACGGAAACAAGGCTAATGCAGGATGGCATCCGCGTGGATGCTTGAAAGGCTACACGCTCGCCCGTCGAATCTACAGTCCCTACAGAATCAAGTATCCACGAGTCCGAGCAGGCTGGAAGGAATGGGTTGAAGCTGGCTTCCCTGACTCCACATCGTCGGAAAACCGTCAGAGGTTCTTTCGTCGCGGCGAAGACGATTGGGTGAAAGTTTCTTGGGACGAGGCCTTTACCCTCGTAGCGAAGACAATGCTCTACCAAATGAAAACGTATGGTGGCACTGAAGGAGCTGCCCTACTACGCGCAGAGGGCTACCCCGAAGAAATGATTGAAACCATGCACGGTTCTGGCGCGCAGGTCATGAAGATTCGGGCTGGCATGCCCCTGGGTGGGGTTATTCGGATTCACTCGCTCTATCGGTTTGCGAACATGCTCGCACTCTACGACGGCAAGTATGGTGCGAGAGGTTGGACAAACTACGACTGGCATGGGGACCTACCCCCAGGCCACCCAATGGTCACAGGAGTCCAAACCTTTGATCCAGACCATAACGATATGCGCCATACGCGGCTGTTCATCCTCATGGGAGTCAACCTTGTCGAGAACAAGATGGCCGACTCGCATTGGTGGATTGAAACCATGGAACGAGGCGGGAAGATTGTGTGCATTGCCCCCGAATACAGTCCCGCGTCCCAGAAAGCAGACTACTGGATACCGGTAAGACCCGGGACCGATGGCGCTCTTATTTTGGGTGTTACGAATCTCATCATCCAAAAGCAACTGTACAATGTAGATTTCGTCAAACGATTCACAGACTTCCCACTGCTTGTCAGACTTGATAACCTCAAATTGCTCCAGGCTAAGGACATCGTCCAAGGCTACCAGAATGCCACGCTTACTGGATACAGCGTAAAGGTCCAGAAGATCCCGCCGGAATTGCGTGAGAAGTGGGGGGATTACGTTGTATGGGACAAGAACTCGAACTCACCAAAACCTGTTACCAGGGAAGATGTGGGCGAGCATCTTGGAGAGAAGAAACTCGACCCGGCGCTTGAGGGTAACTTTGCGGTCAACCTTGTTGATGGAACAAAGGTTGAAGTCAAAACCGTTTTCCAACTTTACAGGGAGCTCACATCTGAGTATGACCCGGCGACCACAGCCGAAATTACAGGCGCCCCCCAAGAACTAATTGAGCGCCTCGCCCAAGACATCGGCACAATCCGTCCTGTGGGAATCCACACTGGCGAAGGCATCAATCACTACTTCCACTGCGACCTAACCACACGCGGGGTCTTTCTCTGGTTGGCATTGACAGGAAACATCGGAATCCCAGGTGGCAATGTAGCCCACTGGGCTGGCAACTACAAGTCTGCGATCTTCGACGGACTCCCTACATGGAACGCCGAGGACCCGTTTAACCCAGCCCTCGACCCAGACGTCGACGGACGTGACATCAAAGTCAAGAAGTATTTCAAAAGTGAAAACATCGCCTACTGGAATTACGAAGATAGACCACTCATTATTAGCGACAGGAACACTGGTGAGCGCGTTGTTCTGACCGGAAACAGCCACATGCCTACCCCTACCAAAACCATCTGGACTGCCAACTCAAACAACCTGAACAATGCAAAATGGGCGTACAATATGATCGCAAACGTCGACCCACACGTAGAGATGGTAATCGTAAACGATTGGGAGTGGACAGGAAGCTGCGAATATGCAGACGTGGTCTTCCCCGTGCAGAGCTGGGTGGAACTCACACTACCTGAAATGACCGGATCCTGTTCGAATCCCTTTCTGCAAGTCTGGAAGGGGGGCATCTCACCGCTCTACGATTCGAAATATGATGCAGAGGTGTGCGCGGGCATCGCTGACAAGCTGAGTACGCTCACCAGCGATGAACGTTACCGTAACTACTGGAAGTTCATACTCGAGAAACGTTCGGAGGTCTACATGCAACGTGTGCTAGATAGCAGTTCAACGACACGCGGGTACAGAGCCGATGAATTGCTGAAATCGGAGAAAGGTTGGTTGATGATGTTCCGAACGTATCCTCGAATACCCGGCTGGGAGCAGATACATGAAAGCAAACCGTTCTATAACAAAACTGGAAGACTCGAATTCTACAGAGATGAGGACGAATTCATCCGATACGGCGAGAACCTGATAGTCTACCGCGAACCAGTCGAGGCAACCCCGTATCTGCCGAACGTGATCGTTTCCTCACATCCCGCAGTCCGCCCGTATGATTTCGGGATCCCAGACGATGCTACTAGTGCGGAGGATAGGCAGGCTAGGAATAGGAAACTACCATGGAGTACGGTGAAAGGCACAGAGAACTTCCTCTGGAAGAACGGATTCCGTTTCTACTGTTTGACTCCGAAGACCCGCCACTCCGTCCACTCCTCTTGGATGGTAGTGGATTGGAACCAGTTGTGGTCGAGCAACTTCGGCGACCCCTACAGAAGTGACAAACGCTCGCCGGGACTCGGTGACCATCAGATCAACATGAATCCGGAAGACGCGAAAGAACTTGGGATTTCGGATGGTGATTATGTCTGGGTGGACGCCAATCCAGAAGATCGACCCTACAAAGGTTGGAAGCCAACAGATGAACTGTACAAAGTTTCGCGTTGCATGCTGCGGGCGAAGTACAATCCAGCATATCCACGCGGCGTTATCATGGTCAAACATGCACCATTCATGGCAACCCACAAGTCCGTACGCGCCCATGAATCGAGGCCGGATGGTCGAGCACTCTCAGAGGACACAGGTTACCAATCCAACATGCGATATGGGTCGCATCAGAGCCTCACTCGCGGATGGCTCCAGCCCACAATGATGACAGACTCCCTCGTTCGCAAAGCCTACTATGGGCAAACAATTGGCGAGGGCTATGAGCCTGACATCCATTCACCGAACACTTGCCCGAAGGAAACGCTCGTGCGCATAAGCAAAGCCGAGTCCGGCGGTCCCGCAGGTATTGGAGTATGGGAACCTGCAACCACAGGTTTGACACCAGGGAACGAGAACGACTCAATGCGACAGTACATGAAAGGCGGATTCATCAAGGTGACTGAGTAATCATGTTCCGCGTCTTTAACTGGCAGCTCAACCGCGAAATGGACTATCCGTTCCAGGCGGTGCGTCCCAACCGCCAATTTGCGGCGGTATTCAACATCAACCGTTGCATTGGATGCCAAACATGCACGATGGCCTGCAAGTCCACGTGGACCTTCAACAAAGGTCAGGAGTTTATGTGGTGGAATAACGTTGAGACCAAGCCTTACGGCAGTTACCCCCATCACTGGGATGGCAAGATTCTTTCGACGCTCGGCCCTCAAGACTGGAAAGGTGAAACTTACACCGGTAAAACAATTTTTGAGTCGGCGCCGGAAACCGATGTGGCCCTTGGCTATCTGCCCGAAGACAAAGAGTGGCGCTATCCTAACATCTACGAGGACACACCGCCACCGTGGACTCAAGGCGCGTCACTCCCAGTTCATGCGACATTCTTCTTCTACCTTCAGCGCATCTGCAACCACTGCACCTACCCCGCGTGTCTGGCGTCTTGTCCGCGGGAAGCGATCTACAAGCGGCCCGAAGACGGTGTCGTGCTAATTGACCAACAAAGATGCCGAGGCTATCGGAAGTGCGTCGAGAACTGCCCGTACAAGCGTCCCATGTATAATCATTCGACTCGAATCAGTGAGAAATGCATCGCCTGCTACCCCAGAATGGAAGAAGGTTATGTCACGCGTTGCATCGCCGCGTGCGTTGGGAAGATCCGCCTCCAAGGGTGGATCAAACCGCGCAATGAAGCGATCGCGGACAGTCCCATAGACTACCTAGTTCACGAGGCGAAAATCGCGCTACCGCTTTATCCCCAGTTTGGGTTGGAACCCAACATCTACTACGTGCCGCCTCGTTGGGCTCCGCGCGACTATCTGACGCAAATGTTCGGCCCGGGGGTAGAGCGTGCGATCGAGAAATACACGAACCCCGACCATGAGTTGTTGGGCGTTCTGGCTCTCTTTGGAGCAACGAGACGCATCATCCAGCGATTCAAAGTAACGTCGACCGAAGCCATAGGCTACGACGAGAAAGGAGATGAGATCGTCAGAGTTCCCATAGAAGAACCAGTAATCATCAGACCGGAGGCTCATCTTAACATCACATAGGAGACTTCTGAATGCAGGCGAATTTTAGCAACAAGCTTCTTTCACTCGCTTTCATCATGATCTTGATAATAGCCACGGGCTTCACAGTGCTCCGAATTCCTATGGTGTCCTCACAAGAGACCTTGCTTCACTCACACAAAGTGAGCGGTGACCTGCCTGTCACGGACCCTGAATCAGGAATTTGGTGGAACACAATCCCTCTCCAAGTCCCACTGAGTGCGCAAACTACAACACCGCCTAAGCTCTTGGAATCGTCGATCCGAGCGGTTACAGTGCGATCCTTGAATAATGGAACTTGGATCATGTTTCTCTTGGAGTGGAATGACGCCACCATCAACAACTCTACGACTCGGACGGAAGACTTTCGAGACTCAGCGGCAATACAGATTCCGCCATCTCAGGCTCCTCCCTACGTGTGCATGGGTCAGCAGGATGTGGCGGTCAACATCTGGCATTGGAAGGCAGATTGGCAGGCGGACATAAACACCGTTTTCCATGATGTCGAGCAGACCTATCCCAACTTCTGGGTAGACTACTATCCTCACGCCATAGGTGGTCCCCCTTACACTGTACCGACGTCGTTCCCGCCCGAGATCAGAAATCTAACATCTACTGGATGGGCTGTCGGCAATCCGCTCTCCAATCCGTTGAAGCTGTCACCTGTAGAGGATCTGATCGCAGGTGGGTTCGGGACACTTACGACGCAATCCCAACAAAATGTTATGGGACGCGGCGTCTGGAAGGATGGAAAATGGCACGTTGTCTTCGCACGTCCGCTGCAGACTGACGACTCTACGGATGCACAACTTCGCCCGGGAGAGCAACCTTCAGTGGCGTTCGCGATTTGGGACGGAGCGAACAAGGAGGTAGATGGAAGAAAATCGATCTCGGCGTGGCTCACATTAGGGATTGATGAGACCGGACCTCCGCTGATTCCGCTCCATCTTGTCGACCCCGTTCGAGCCGCGGCGGTACTTGTCCTCATCCTAGTAATCGCGATCGTTGCCTTTTCCATAATGTCTAAGCCAAAGGAGGAAAAGGCAGAATGACTCGCGGCGACTCGCGGCAAACGCATCAAGTTACTCAGCAGGTTCTGGAGTGCCTAGCAAGAAGCAGGGTGTACAAGGTGCTGTCACAAGCTCTTGGGCCCCCCGATCTAGCCATTCTGAAGGGATCGGTAAGATCTGAGGCGGTTGAAGATCTAGCGCGCATGACCCGACTGCTGAGTCCAGAGATCATCAAAGTGACCCTCGAATTTGCACAAACACTCGAGAACGCGCAACTCGATGCAGAGAACATTCGCAGAGATTATGAGCACAGTTTCAGTGAATCTGGCAGTGCACATATCCCCCTCTATGAAACCGAATACACCTCACCGCACGTATTTGCGAAGACCCAAATGATGGCTGACATTGCAGGCTTCTACCGCGCCTTCGGAATGCGCAGCAATCACAGACTGGGTGAACGTCCAGACCACGCCTCAGCCGAACTGGAATTTATGCACCTACTAACGTTGATGGAAGCAAACGCGTCCTCTGAGGAGAATGAATACAGAGTCGAGGTCTGCTTGGACGCACGACGCAAGTTCGTTGAAGATCACATTGGACGATGGTTGCTCCCAATGGGCACAGCAGTTGCGCAAGTCGCAGACACGAACCTATACAAAACCTTAGGAAGGCTACTCACAGTATTTCTTGAAGACGAAAAGCGACGCCTCGGAGCCAAACCCCAAGAGGTCAGCATTCGTGTGCAAAGACCGCCGTTCGATCAAAAGGAAGACCGGGTGTGCGGTTTGGGAGAGGCTAGTCATCGCTGAAGGTTGGAACGCTCTTTAATTTATTGACCCCTCAGATCCTAGTCAAGCTTCTACTAGGCGCAGCCGTAATGGAATTTGCGATGATGCGAATCCTTTCCAGGATAGGCTCGATACCTCCAGTTCCTTGGATCCAGAACGCCTACCAAGCAATGCTCCTTTTTGGCTCCATATCGCTCAATGTAGCCGCCGGCCTCGCAGCTCTCCTAGGCTTGTTGTTCGTTTACGGAATTTCACGCAGCAAGACGAAGTCACGTTGGCTAGGGTATCCATTCCTAGTCTTGATATTGACAATGCTTGTGGCCTTCGTCGAACCCTCACCACTCCTCTCCCTCATATTCTCGAGTTTAGCGATCCTTGTGGTCTCAACCCTTGCTGTTCACCTTCGTATGTGGAGACAAAGCATTCTGCTTAGGCTTACCCAATTGCTCCTGATAATCGCGGTCGGCTCCATCTTCTACTTTAAGCTGGTCCCACAACTTGAATACCTGTCAGGTCGGAGTATGGCTTTTGCCCGACCTTTCGAGATCTATCTCATCGGCGAAACTGCAACTCTTCTTGCCACAGCCATGATAGCGTTTGGTTATTTGACCCACAGCAGTGAACATGCCATTTCGAAAAAGGCGCTTGCATATTCGAGCATTGTTACGGGTGTTTTCGTGCTTTTCTTCATCACTAGTTCGTGGCTTGTTTCGATAATTGCCATGTGGACGCTTGGGTTCACTATGTTCCTGCCCATTCCAATCTATGCAATCGTCCTGTTCTTGTTCACCTACACGGTTACTGCTTCTTGGTCGCGACATCAGCCATGGACAGCAACTGGTCTTATGCTGCTGTTCTTCGCTGGACGACTTGCCCAGCTAGGTTACCTTTCACTTCTGATGATGAATGGTCTCGCGATACTCAGTTTCCCCGAAATCTTCGGACTCCAGAATGACAAAATCAAGCAGACTCTTTCAGCTCATTCTCCCCTGCAGGTTAACACGCGCGTATCACTTCACTTCAAAAGCAGAAATCCTTCTGAAGCAAGACCGACATCACATGTTGCGTGAAGCGAATTAGCTTGACGAAAAAGAAGACTCCTCTGATCGTTTCAGTTGTCGGAACTAGCGGATCAGGAAAAACCACCACGATCGAGCATCTGATAGCTAGCCTGACCAAGCTCGGGTTCAGGGTTGGAGTGGCCAAACACATTCACAGAGAAGGTTTCACGATAGACACCGAAGGAAAAGACACTTGGAAACATGCGAGAGCGGGAGCAAAGGTCATCATTGGCGCATCCCCGAACGAACTCGCCATCATAAAGAAGATGTCTTTCGAAAGCAAATTCGAAGAGATCACTGAGATACTTCGAAGGCAGGAGCTCGACGTAGCCCTACTGGAGGGATTCTCAACAGCCCTATCGAAAAGGATCATGGTTCACAAAATTGTTGCAGCCAAGTCCGCCCGAGATCTCAAATATACATTATCCAAGACCCGCCCCCCAATTCTAGCGATCACAGGACAAGTAACACGAACCAAGAAAGCAATTCCAAACGCACCCGCATCCCTCGTGGACATTGAAAGAGAAGGTCCGTTGCTCACTTCGAGAATCCGTCGACTTCTTCGGCCCAAGGAACTTGCACACCTGCTTCACAAGGCATCGATACGTCACGGAGGAGCTTGCATCGGGTTGGCGATAGGTGTTCGTGCCGCTTACGTGGCGACAAGCGCCCTCGGAGAAAATCCAACTGCCCCGACTTCCATCGTGTGCGGAACCAAACAGTGCATTGCCGAAGCGTTCAAGATGGCCTATCCGAAAAGTGATGTTCGAATTGACAAGGTAAGGAACGATAAGATCACAGTGAAAGCGAGCGGTGCTAACCTTGTAATTCAACTTGCTCCCAAAGAAGAATACTCGGGAGCAAAGGAAGCACTGAAAGCTTCCGACAGGAAGCTATTCCAATCGGTGAGTTTTGCAAAGCAATAGTTCGACTGAGTCTGCTTTTGAAGTTGTTTTGGGTCCTTGAAGCACCATGTCAGCTAAGGCAGGATCGTACATCTCTCCAATACATGGAGTGTCTGCCGGCAAACCTAAGGACCACTGCCTATGCGAGTTCCATCTTGAACGATCCGTTCATTATCACTCTGAGTGGTTCTGAGTGACACGCAAGGGTTTCCCTGAGATCCTCAGCATTAAGTACGATCAAGCTTGCTGCATTTCCCCTAGCTAAGCCATAATCTGTGAGGCGCATTATTCGTTCCTACTCTCTGTTGTATGGCGTGAGTAGCGCCGTCGGATAGTCCGCTGTTCTCGATGCTATCGCTAGGAAGACGATGGTTAGTAGATATGGGAGCATTAGGAACAGTTGAAATGGAATCGCGATATTCGTTCCAGCCACTGTAATTTCGGTTAATCCAAGAGCCTGCAGTCTGAGTTGGAAAGCATCGCCGAAGATGATGTCGTATCCCTTAGCAGCTACGTCTCTGAGGGCTTTCTCGAAGTCTGGTCCGTAACCGTTCTTGTCGCTGTATGAATAGGCTATGTTGAGCTCCGTCTGCGCTTTCAACAACGCCTGGTGTATGACGTTGTCCCAAGGCTCTTCGAT
>Ga0209321_10001060_pt1 | contig 18545 bp, 16 predicted proteins | sample Rifsed16ft4_FD_184012 | JGI IMG/M metagenome (GOLD analysis project Ga0209321, IMG submission 184012) | Soil microbial communities from Rifle, Colorado, USA - sediment 16ft 4 - CSP-I_5_4 (version 2) | ecosystem: Environmental > Terrestrial > Deep subsurface > Rock core/Sediment | place: Rifle...
CTGTAGGTGCGGCGGTGGGTGTGCGGGATAAAGAGATGCGGCGTGTGGAAGCCATGCTGGAAGCTGGTGCGGATTGTATTGTCGTAGACATTGCGCACGGCGACTCACAGCTTGAAATTGAGATGATAAAAAGCATCTGCGGGCACTTTCCTGGTGCGCAGATCATCGGCGGGAACGTGGCGACCGCGGATGGTGCGAAGCGCTTGATAGATGCTGGAGCGGACGCGGTCAAAGTCGGCGTAGGACCTGGTTCGATCTGCATCACGCGTAATGTCGCGGGGTCAGGTGTTCCGCAGTTGACCGCAGTGATGGAATGTGCGGAAGCCGCGCGCCAGTATGGAATCCCGATTATCGCGGATGGCGGCATACGCCAGCCCGGAGATCTGGCGAAGGCGCTTGCGGCAGGCGCACAGACGGCGATGATCGGCAGCCTGCTCGCCGGGACGGATGAAAGCCCGGGCCTGATGATGACTCGCAAAGGACATCGCTACAAGGTGTCGCGCGGCATGGCTTCTCAAGAAGCGAATATCAACCGCAAGCAGCGTGAAGGCGACGATGTTACTCAGGAGGAGATCGAAGAATATGTTGCTGAAGGAGTGGAGGCGGCTGTTCCTTATCGCGGACGCGCGCGGGAAGTTCTGAATCAATTGGTCGGCGGTCTGCAATCAGGGATGAGCTACAGCGGCGCGCACTCGGTTGAGGAGTTTCAGCAAAAAGCCATCTTTGTGCGGATGACGGGTGCAGGGCTGAAGGAGTCGGGTCCGCATGATGTGGAGGTCTTAACCTAGCCCCCCCCCCAGCCCCTCCCCGACGAGCGGGGAGGGGAGTTTGATCATGAAAAATAATTTTCCACGTATCAAAAATTCCTCAAAGCTTCGTCGTAAGATGACAGAGATCGCGCGTGAATTTAGAAAAGAACCGACCAAGAGCGAGGCAATACTTTGGCAGGCTCTGCGCGGAAAGAAATTGGATGGGATCAAGTTTCGTCGCCAGCAACCAATGAGGCCATTCATTGTTGATTTCCATAATTCGGTATACCGTCTGGTTGCAGAAATTGATGGTTCGATCCATGATTCTCAATTTGAAGCAGATAAGAACAGACAAGGAGCTCTGGAAGAACTGGGATTAAACGTGTTGCGATTAAGGGCTGATTTCGTCGAGGGCGAGGGCTAATGTCCGTATATCTTCACGATATTCCTCTCCTTGAAGCACAAGCGCGGTTAAGACAGGCCCTTCAAGAGGCGGATTTATGGCGCGTGCTTGGGACGGAAACAATTTCCCTTGATGAAAACGCCCTGGGCCGCGTCACTTCCGAGCCGATCTGGGCACGGATCTCGTCGCCGCATTATCACGCATCCGCGATGGACGGTTTTGCCGTGCGTGCGCTCGCTACGAATGGCGCTTTACCATCCAAACCGATGACGCTTCAGATCGGACCCGAAGCCGACTATGTGGATACGGGTGATCCGCTGCCTGATTGGGCGAACGCGGTCATTCCAATCGAAAATGTTGAATCGCTTGATGAGCATGGGAAAATTACAGAAGACGTCCGCAAACCAGGATACATTCGTATTCGTGCCAGTGTCCCACCGTGGAGTCATGTAAGACCATTGGGCGAGGACATTGTCGCAACACAGTTAGTCCTGCCTGCGGGTCACACATTGCGGCCAGCCGATTTGGGCGCGGTTGCCGCTTCAGGATACGAGGAGATAAAAGTTGCGCGAAAACCTAAAGTGGCGATCCTCCCAACAGGAACAGAATTGGTTCCAATAGGGAGCGAACTCAAAGCAGGTGATATTCTCGAATACAACTCGCTTGTCATAGCCGCAAAAATCAAGGCGATGGGTGGTGAACCTACACGGTTTCCAATTATCAAGGATGATTTCGATTTGATCTGCGAACGCGTGGAGGAGGCTGCGCGGGATCATGATCTGGTTTTGCTGAACGCGGGCTCATCTGCCGGTGCCGAAGATTTCTCCGCCAAGGTTATTCAAAAACTGGGAACCCTTTTGGTGCATGGGGTCGCGGTTCGTCCGGGGCATCCCGTCATCCTGGGTGTCATTGCGAGTGGACGAAAGGATCGAGCAGATTTCCTCAACGATGATGAGATTGTCCCAATTATCGGTGTCCCTGGCTATCCCGTTTCTGCGGCGTTAACAATTGATATCTTTGTCGAACCAATCATGGCAAAATGGCTTGGTAGAAGACCGAACGAATTACAAACTGAGACAGCGACCCTGACGCGCAAGATCGTTTCTCCTCCCGGCGATGATGATTACGTGCGGGTTGCAGTCGGTAAAGTGGGAGACAGGCTGCTCGCCGCGCCGTTGTCGCGCGGCGCGGGTGTGATCACGTCACTCGTCCAGGCGGATGGGCTTGTAATCGTTCCACGCGGCGCACAGGGGATCGAAGCAGGCGAGAAAGTGAAAGTCCATTTGTATCGGAGCAGGACCGAAATAGAAAGAACTATTCTTTGCATTGGTTCGCACGATCTCACGCTTGACCTGCTCGCGCAATTTCTCGCGGAACATGATCGCAGACTCGCATCGGCCAACGTCGGATCGCAGGGCGGATTGATCGCGCTTCGTCGCGCGGAGGCGCATCTGGCGGGTTCACATCTGCTCGATACAAAAACCGGTGAATACAATATCTCGTATATTCGCCAATATATGCCGAACATCCCTGTGAAAGTCGTTGCGCTGGTCGGAAGGGAGCAGGGGTTGCTGGTGAGGAGGGGAAACCCAAAAGGTGTGAAGAGTCTGGAAGACCTCAACATGCCCGGGATCCAGTTTGTGAACCGGCAGCGCGGCGCCGGCACGCGCGTCCTGCTTGATTATCACCTGAACCTCCTGGGGATAGCCCGCGAGTCCATTCTCGGCTACAATCAAGATGAGTATACTCATCTCGGCCTTGCCGCAGCCATCGCATCAGGAAGAGCGGATTGCGGCCTCGGGATTGCTGCGGCTGCACAGGCACTTGATCTGGATTTCATCCCACTCTTTCAGGAACGGTATGACCTGGTCATCCCAAGACAACATGCGGATAGTCACCTGCTTGCGCCTCTGTTCGGACTTTTGACTGGCCGCGGCTTTCGAGCAGCTGTCTCCCGACTGACAGGATACGATGTGTCCGTTATGGGCACTGTGATTCTGGAGGATCAACTAAATGACTGAAGCACTGATCATCGATGACAATCGTTCAACAGCAGATGCACTAAGTCAGATGCTAACTGTATTAGGTTTCAAGTCCCGTATGGCATATGGTTCAAGCGCCGCGATGTCGATGCTGGGGAGTGGTTTTACTCCGAAGTTCATATTCCTGGATCTCAATATGCCGGGTGTGGCTGGAACGGAAGTCCTTGCATTCCTGCGCCGGGAGCCTCGCCTGCTGCATGTGCCCGTGGTTGTGGTCACATCAGATGACCAGCCCGAGACGCGCACCAAAGTGTTGAGACTGGGCGCGAAGGCGATCGTCATTAAACCAGCAACGATTGAATCATTGGAAACCGCGCTGAAAAAATCAAAGATCCTGTAAGCGAGCTTGCATTTAAGCAATCATAGCCGCCACGCCTCAGTGGCGGTTATTGTTGTATGAATAAAAATCATACGGAAGGTGCGAATGATGAAGAAAGTCCCATATTTTGTGATGCTGAGTTTGCTTTTGCTGACTGCCTGCGGAGAGGGCAATGGTTCACCGGGTTCAGAACCAATCTCCACGCTTGCTCCCGTCCCAGCTGAGTATGCCGGTAAGACGAACCCTTTCGGGCCTGAGGCAGCGGATGAAGGCGAGAAGATTTTCAGGACCAATTGTGAGACGTGCCATGGACCACAAGGTCATGGCGATGGACCCGCCGGTGATTCTCTAGATCCTAAACCCAAGAACCTCGCAGAATTAAAAAAAATTGCCGCCGATGATTATTTATTCTGGCGCATCAGCGCAGGCAAGGAAGGTACATCAATGGTTGCATGGAAGGGTATCCTGACCGAAGAGCAGATCTGGCAGGTAATATCCTTTATCCGTACCCTGCAATAAATCATGACATGGGTAATGCCCTGTTTGGTATGTCGTATAGTTTTTATGAGCAGGGAGTATAATACTCGGAAATTTCAAGGATTGTAAAATGCCAATTTCTTCCGGAATTCCCGCACCTGATTTTGAATTGCTCGATGATACGAATACGCCGCGTAAACTGTCTGATTATCAAGGGAAAAATGTGGTGCTATATTTTTATCCGGCGGATGATACTCCGGGCTGCACGAAAGAAGCCTGTAACTTCCGCGACGATTATTCCGCCTATAAAAAGGCGGACGTTGTTATTCTCGGGGTAAGCCCCGATGATGCTACTTCACATGCCAGGTTCAGGAGGAAATTCCAGCTGCCGTTTCCGCTATTGGCGGATGAACGACACAAGGTGTGCGATCTCTATGGGGTGTGGGGACCGAAAAAAGCTTTTGGCAAGGAATACGAAGGCGTGATTCGTACAACTTTCCTGATCGATGAAAACGGAAACATCGTAAACGTGTTTGAGAATGTGCGCCCATCAGAGCACAGCGCGGAGGTGCTTTCAGCGTTGAGTGCCGCTGCTTAATGGGTGCCAGGCTGGCCCTGAGTCTGCTGAATGGGCTACACCTCGCGCGAAACGGTTTTTCCTCCGTTGAAATTCGTGACAAATAGACGAAAGTTTGGTAAATTTGGACGGTTGTGGATTGGGGCAAACCCCGCTTGATTTTGTCTGAGGAGAGAGAAGGCATGCGACATTTTCTGATTGTGGGAATTTTGGTGGTTGTGGCAGCGATTCTTACCTATGTGGGTCTGGATTCGGCTAATCTGATGCCAGTAGCGGCTAGCGCACAGGCAGTGCCAATTGATGAGATGTGGAATCTGGAATTGATTTTCATGTCTTTCTTTTTTGCGCTGATTGTGGTCCCGCTCGCTTATAGTCTCATCGCATTCCGACGCAAAAAAGGCGACACATCAGACGCTGAGCACATGGAGGGCAACACCAAATTAGAGATCGCGTGGACGGTGCTCCCGTTGTTTATTGTGATAGCCTTTGCGTATGTGGGCGCCGTGAATTTGGCCGAAACCCGCCGTGTGGATCCTGATGCAATAATAGTGAAAGTGACGGGTATTCAGTGGTCGTGGAAGTTTGAGTATCCGCCTTATGGGGTCGTATCAGATGAACTGCATCTCCCGGTGGACAAGCAGGTCCTTTTGCAGATGACATCAACGGATGTGATCCATTCGTTCTGGGTGCCCGAATTCCGCGTCAAGCAGGATCTCGTGCCCGGTCGCATCACTGAATTGCGCATCACCCCGACACTTGAGGGTGATTACAAGGTTCGGTGTGCGGAACTATGCGGAACATCCCACGCCTTTATGGAAAAACCCGTTGTGATCTCTTCGCAAGGTGACTTTGACGAGTGGATGGCAGAGCAAGTTAAGCTTGCTGAGCAGGCCGCAGCGACTCCTGGGGGGCGCGGCCAGGCTTTGGTGGCTGCCAATGGATGCGCGGCCTGTCACTCAATCAACGGTGCGCAGGGGATTGGCCCAACGTGGTCTGGTTTGTTCGGACATGAAGTTCTGCTGACCGACGGCACCCCTGTGAGCGCGGACGAAGCTTACATAGCCGAATCGATCAAGGCGCCCCAGGCAAAGATTGTAGCTGGTTTTGAAGGCCAGCTCATGCCATCTTATGGTTTCACAGATGAACAGATCGCTGACGTCGTAGCGTACATCAAAACGCTGAGATAGCGGGCGGAGGATTATTATGAGAAAAACGAATTATGTTGGAAGAGGGCTTCTACTCCTGGTTATCGCCGGGGTGGCAGGGTATGGAATTGGTCTGGGGATCGATCTGCTGATCTCGAATACCTTAAACTTTTCCGGTTCCGTGCCTTCTGCATTTGCCCTCCTGTTGGCTGTAACGGCCTTCTTTTTTGGGTTGTACGGGTATCGTGGAATTACACGTGGCTTAACGTGGCAAATACTGGGTACAGTGCTTGGCGCCTTGTTTGTCACCGGGGTTCGAGCGTTGATGGGCAGTTCGAAGATATTTGGAGCCTTCTTGTTTAGCGAGCCAGCCTGGGTATTTGGAGCTTTGGTGGGTGTCATATCCTTTCTCTTTGGCGTTGGCGTGGTGGACGATTGGATGAAATGGGCGCGCGGTATCGACACCCCTGAACATCATGAAGATGAACCGGGGTGGGAAAAATATTTCTATGTATCGCTTGATCATAAGGTTATCGGTATTCAGTACACAGTCACTGCACTGGTGTTGATCGCAGTGGGCGGTTTGTTCGCGTTGATCTTCCGCACAGAACTTGCGGCTTCTCAACTGCAGTTCTTAACGACAACATTCAGATTGTTCAATCAAACAGGCCCGCAACTCTACAACACACTCATGTCTCTGCACGGCATCATCATGATCATTTCCATCCTGCTGGGTATCTCTGGCATTATGAACTACGTTGTGCCCATGATCGTTGGCGCGCAGGACATGGCTTTCCCTCGTCTGAATGCCTTTGCGTACTGGTTGGCTGTCCCTGCCTCGGTGCTTATGCTTATGAGCCTTATCCTGGGCGGGTTTGATACGGGCTGGACGGGTTATCCGCCTCTTTCCTCCCGCGCCCCACTAGGTATGCAGATGTTCTTCCTCGGTGTTTTCACTGCCGGATGGTCGTCCATCCTCGGTTCCTTGAATGTCATTGCAACTGTTGTCCGCATGCGTGCCAAAGGCATGATCGCCATGCGCTTACCCATCTTTGTATGGGCATCTATTTCCACATCCATTATTGCCCTCACGGCTACACAGTTGATCGGTCTTTCATTCCAGTTGGTGATGTTCCAGCGCCTGTTTGGCATGGGTTTCTTCGATGCAGCGAAAGGCGGAAATCCTGTCTTATTCCAGCATCTCTTCTGGTTCTATTCGCATCCGGCAGTTTATGTGTTCGTGCTGCCCGGCCTGGGTGTGATCTCTGAGCTGCTGCCGGTGTTTGTTCGCAAACCCCTATTCGGGTACCGCTGGATTGCCATGTCTTCACTCGCTATCGCGCTGGTTGGGTTCACCGTCTGGGCGCATCATATGTTTACATCTGGCATGAATGAATACCTGCGGGTTCCGTTCATGTACAGCACGTTGCTCGTAGCCGTGCCGACCGGCGTTAAGTTCTTCTCATGGGTCGCCACTCTCTGGCAAGGGAAGATTCAAACTCCTACGCCGATGCTTTTCGTGCTGGGTGCAATCATTGTGTTTCTCTTGGGCGGTCTTACTGGCCCCCCGAATGCCGCCATTTCCCTTGACCTTCACCTGCACGACACTTATTTCATCGTTGGCCACTTCCACGATACGATCTTCGGTGGCTTTGTATTTCCGTTTTTTGCTGCGGTCTATTACTGGTATCCCAAAGCCACCGGTCGCCGCATGAGCGAATTCTGGGGCAAAGTCCATTTCTGGATGATGACACCTTCGTTTCTTGTACTGACGTTGGGCATGATGCGGGTCGGTTTGCTTGGCATGCGACGTCGTATTGTGGATTATGATCCCGCGCTTGGCCTGGATTTCAGCCATTTCGTGATGACCATTGCGGCTTTCCTGATTGGCCTCTCTGTCCTAATTTTCTTCATCAATTTCTTCCGCAGCCTGAAGCATGGAGAACCAGCGACGGGCAATATTTGGAATTCCCGATCACCCGAGTGGCAGGTCCCGTCACCCATGCCGGTACATAACTATGAGGTTCCGTTTGAGGTCGTTGGAGAGCCATATGATTACGGTCTGCCCGGCTCAAAATATGTTGAATTTGCCTCTGCTGATAAGGTCTCACACTCACATTCCTAGGGTAGGAAGCTTTCAATGACACATACACAAGAGAAATCCTCTATGTTAGGTCAGGGCGTGTTTATCTTCGTCTACCTGGCTGTATTGACCGGACTCGAGTTCTTCGTAGCGATTTCCTTTGGTTCAGTTCCATTGCTTGTTGTAGTGGCTCTCATCAAAGCCGCGATGGTCGTGTATTATTACATGCACATCTACAAGCTCAATCTCGAGCAGGAAGGCGATGAGCATTCCTACGAATACAAATCAGGCACGAATCGCCTGGGCCTGTGGTTGTTCCTCGTATCAGATTCATTCGTCTTTGGCGGCCTGATGGTAATGAGAATCAATCTGCTTGGGCTCACTCGTCCGGATTTGAACCAGCTTCTCGGTCTGGCCGTGACCTCCATACTCCTCATCTCATCGTTCTTTATGAATCGCGGCGAAACACTGATGCACAACGGAGATCGCAGAGGTTTTCTTCTGAATACAGCCATAACGTTTGTACTGGGATTGGGCTTTTTGCTCGGTGTGGTTCTGGTGGAATGGCGTCTTGCCATCCACGAGGGCCTGACGCCTGACAGTGGCCCTGCCGGTGCAGCCTTCTTTATGATGACGGGCATGCACGCCTTCCATGTATTTACTGGCTTGATCCTCCTTGCCGTTATCATGGCAAACGGCAGGCGCGGCTTATACGATGAGAAAAACTACCCGGTCGAGGCCGCCGCGGTTTACTGGCACTTCGTGGATGTAGTATGGATTTTCTTCTACCCGGCCTTGTATTTGATAGGTACATTAGCATAACTTTTTGGATTCTGGTATAAATGAATAGTGGAAGCGATTATCGGGGCGGCCAGCTGGTCGCCCCGATTTTCGGGTGTATGATTTTGAATACGAGACAGTTCAGGAAGAACCATGGATAGAAGAATACTTTCGGTAGGTTTGTTTTCGCTTCTCCTGCTTGGCGCGGTGGCGGCTGGCGCGTTCCTTTTTTCGAAGCCCGAGGGCTTTCGCGGGACCATGTACGCAGAGCCATATCCGCAGGCCCCGGAGATTCAATTAACCCGCGATAACGGGACCAGCTTTCGGCTGAGTGAGATGCGGGGACATGTCGTGCTGCTCTTCTTTGGATATACCTCCTGTCCGGATGTCTGTCCTACAACGATGGCGGAACTCAAACAGGCTTTGGAGAAACTTGACGAAGCGGATGCAAAACAGGTCCAGGTTTTATTCGTTACTGTTGATCCTGAGCGCGATACGCCCGAACGTGTGCAGGAATACGTCGGTCGCTTCAACCCGGATTTCATCGGCTTAAGTGGAACGGAGACCGAACTGGCGGAAGTATGGAACGGCTACGGTGTGTTCCGCGAGATCGTGGAACGGACTTCTGCAGCTGGCTATCTTGTCAACCATACTGCCCGCGTGACGTTGATCGACCGGGAAGGAAACCTCCGCCTTTCTTATGCCTTTGATACACCTGTGGATAATATCGTTCACGATCTGAAGTTGCTGCTCAAATAAAAGAGTTTAAATGCCCCCTGTTAGAATTGTTGCGAAACGCATCCTGATTTCTCTCCTGGCTGGTCTGTTGCTCGGCGCCGCCATCGGCGAAATTCCTTTTATCTTCCTGCGCGAAACGGCGCGCCCTCCACAGGAGATTGTTCTTACCATCCCGGCCGGCACGGCGGAGCAGGTTTCGCGTGGTGAACAACCGCCATCCATCCCGCAGAACATGATCTTCGTGGTTGGCGATACGCTTGTGGTTGAGAACGAAGATACTGTTGACCACAAACTCGGGCCGTTATGGATTCCTGCAAATTCATCCGCCCGGTTATCGCTTGATCAGGAGCAAAGCCTCTCGTTCGAGTGCACGTTCCAACCCGGCAGTTATTTTGGTCTCGATGTGCATGAACCGCTCACCTTTTCCACACGCATATACGGCATTTTATTTGCGGGACTTCCAATGGGCATTTTGATCGCACTATATAGCCTCGTAATTCCCGTAAAGAAAAAAGAAAATGCCGCTGCTTAAAATGTTTCATCGTAAGTGGCTGTTCACCACTTTGCTTGTGTTTTTGGGCACGGCTTTATGTATTCGTCTCGGCATCTGGCAGCTGGACAGGCTCGACGGCCGCCGCGCATTCAACGCGCAGTTCGAATCCATGCGGGCGCTGCCTGCTTTGGATTTGAATCAGGAAGGGCCTGATTCCGTTGCCGAAATGGAATGGCGGTCGGTAGTGGTTACTGGGGAATATGACTTTGAGAATCAGATCGCGTTGCGGAACCAGTATTACGGTGACCAATACGGATACCATCTATGGACTCCGCTTCTTTTCGATGGGACGGCTGTCCTAGTTGACCGCGGCTGGATTCCCGCTGACAGCAATTCCACGCCATTCGATTGGCGTAAGTATGATGAAGCAGGCGTTGTGAGTGTCTCAGGGCAGATACGGCTTGGGCAAGCCAAACCAGTCCTGGGTGGGGTCGCTGACACATTGCCTGAAAACGGCGCCCGGCTTGAAATCTGGAATAACGGCGATGTGGCGCGTATCACCAGTCAGCTGCCTTATCCCATTTTGCCCGTGTATATCCAGGTCGCGGCCGACCCATCGGATGATGAACCGCCGATCCCGTTCCAGCCTGAGATCGAGCTGACGGAAGGTCCGCATTTTGGATATGCCTTGCAATGGTTCACCTTTGCGTCGATCTTGTTCATTGGTTATCCGTTCTATTTGCGAAAACAGGAAACAGGATGAAATATTCGCTTAAGTCATCATTCGCGCGTCTTGTTTTGATGTTGTTATTTGCGGTACTGGCATTGACCATTGCTGGCCGCGTTGTGAAAATTACCGGTGCGTGGGCATATTGCATTGGCTGGCCTGTATGCGTTCCAAGTGCGCCGTTGGGTTGGCTGAAGCTGGCGCACGTCTCGCTGGTCGGTGTTGCATCCATTTTGATGTTGATGGTTCTCCGCAATGCCTGGAGAGAGCAACGCGAGCAGCGTGTATTGCTCCCTTTGACGACCATTCTCGGTGTGATGTTCTTTGGTCAGGCAATGGTCGGCGCGGTCCTGGTAACGCAATCGTATCCAGCTCATCTTGTATTTTTGCATAACATTACGACGCTCGCCTTATGGGTTTCACTTCTGCTCCTTGCCTACGCATCGGGCGTGCTTGCTGTTGATAGGGTGAAAACAGGGAGTGTCAACAAGCGGCAACGTGCACGGGATTTCTTTGCATTATCCAAGCCATTGATCGTGGGATTGCTGTTGATCACCACCTATGGCGGACTTGTGATCGGTGAAAAGGAATGGCCTGCATTCCCTCTCACGTTCTGGACTTTGATCGGCGGCGCGTTGGCGGCAGGCGGCTCGAGCGCATTGAATCAGTACATTGACCGCGAACTCGATAGGCATATGCAGCGCACCGCGAAACGCCCTCTGGCTGATAGCCGCCTGGCAGACGCGGAGGGGCTGTCGTTTGGACTTGGGCTCTCGCTGATCAGCTACTACGTCCTTGCGTGCTTTGTAAATGGGCTTGCGGCGTTACTTTCTCTCGCAGGAATTATTTACTATGTGGTCGTATACAGTCTCTGGCTTAAAAAGGCCACCGTGCAGAATATTGTCATCGGAGGCGGGGCTGGAGCCATTCCTCCCATGGTTGGCTACGCAGCCGCAACAGGTCATCTCGATTGGACGGCATGGATCCTGTTTGCAATCATCTTCCTGTGGACACCTCCACACTTTTGGGCGCTGGCAATTGTCCGTATCAAGGATTACGAAAAGGCGGGGGTTCCGATGCTGCCGGTTGTGCGCGGAGAGACAGAGACGCGAAAACAAATTCTCATCTACACAGTTGAATTGGTGCTGGTCACGCTATTGCTTCCAGTCCTCAACCTGGCAGGGAATGTCTATCTCGTTTCTTCGCTTGTCTTTGGCGGCGCGTTGCTCTACGCCGCATGGGCAGTCTGGAAGCAGGGAGGCAATAAGGTCGCATGGCGCATGTACAGGTGGTCGAGTACGTATCTGGTGCTTATCTTTCTGGCGATCATGATTGATGCGGTGCTGTGATGGGACTCTTGTATTTTAGGTGCTGAGGGTATCCAGCCAGCACCAGCATGATCAAATAGGGAACGGTGTATTGAAGAAAAGGGGTTGCATTGCTTATCAGAAACAGAAGAGAGATCGCGATCGGTAACATGATTGCGATGGATGTTTTTAGCCCTCCGCTGCGCATGCTTGACCGTATCAATTCATAAATCGGGATCAGTAATAACGCAAGATCATGAAAATGAAGGTGTGGAACGGCAAACAAAGCCAGGGTTACGGTCAACCGGATATGCCCATCTTTTAGAATTCGGTTCTTAGCCCAAAGAATACATAAGCTAAAGATGGCAATCGCGTACACGATCCAGCCTAGCAGCCGGATCGGGCCTGCCTCCAGCCAGGGTGAGGCTCGCGTGAGCAGGCCGATCAAGTTGTACATCGTATTTTCTTTCAATCCATACCATTCCCCGCCTGCGCTGATGAGAAGGATATCGATAAATTCTCGTGTACCTTCAAGGCCAAGAATCGAAAGGCTAAAGACAGCCAGTAACCCCGCGCCAAGCACGAACCCCCAGAAAACCTTGCGATGGCTGAACAGCATAGGGAGGGCCAGGATCAGAGCAATGTGCGGTCGAATGGTGGTCAAACTCAAGCCAAGTCCAGCGACAGTCTCTTTGCCTGAAAACAGTCCATACATCCAGATGGATGCACCAAGGAAAAGAAAGGCGGTATCCTGTCCGTTCATCAGGCTGAAGAATAATGGCAGGAAGAGAAAACTCCCAATTCCGGCAAGCAGAGTCATGCGGGAGTCAACACCTGCATCTTTCAATACCCGGCTTAGAAGCATAATACCGGTGATATATAAGGCGATTAAAAGGAATATCCACCTGTAAAAAGAGCCAACATAATCCGCACCTGCGATGGCGTGCAGGATGGGTATGAGAAAAGGAAGGTGGTTATAGAGCAACACCTGTCCCGGAACAAGTGAGAAACCGACTTGTTCTTCTTGAATAACCTGTTGAGATAAAGGGTCATAGACGTGAGCCGCGCCCTGGTTTTGCGCCACTCTTCCGGCGCTGTAAAAGGCGATGAAGTCAGAACCAGTACGCTCAACGGGGTCATTGATAAAACGTACCCAGAGTGCCAAATATGAAATAAGAAGTGATGAAATACCGGCAATGAAAAAGATTCGGAGCAGGCCTGGTGACTTCATGGTTTGAACTGAACTCATTTTACCTGACCACTCTCAATTGTATGACCCGCAATTCCATGACAGATCAATGACCATGTTACAATCTTCAACACCATTGCTTTGGAGAAAAGGCGCATGAAACCAATCCGTCGCAACGAATGGGCTGACCTGATTTTGATATTAGCCCTATTTCTTGGCGCCTTCATGCGCTTCAACCCAACTCTCCTTGCAGGCTTCGCCATCAACGATGGGGGCATGTTCGCCGTGATGGTGGATGACCTGAAAGCCAACCACTATCTTTTGCCCGAATTTACGACGTACAACCATTTGAATATCCCTTATGCTTATCCACCGCTCGGGTTTTATTTGGGCGGGATCGCTGCAGACCTGTTTGGGTTGAGCGCAGCTCAAGTTGTACGCTGGGTGCCTGCATTCTTTGCATCACTCGCCGTTCCGGCCTTTTATCTGCTGGCATTGCGATTGCTGAAAAACAAATACTACGCTGCCATTTCAACGCTATTCTTCGCGCTCATGCCGCGTGCGCTTTCCTGGTTTGTGATGGGCGGCGGTCTTACGCGCAGCCCTGGACAGTTCTTTATGTTGCTCACGTTGGCAACCGTGATACGGCTTTACGAGGAGAATCGTCGCACCGATATTTTCTGGGCCGGGCTATTCGGCGGGCTGGCCGTGATGAGTCATCCTGAAGCCGCGGTTCATACATTTGTCTCCGCAATCTTCCTGTGGATCATGCTTTCCCGTTCACGAACTGCTTTTATCAATTCGGTTGGAGTTGGCGTACTCGTCCTCCTTGTGGCCTCGCCATGGTGGGCAACGGTGATCCATTATCATGGAGCCGGGCCATTCCTGATGGGCGCAGCTACGGGGCAAAAGGCGCTTGCTATTTTCCATCTCCTCTTTTTTGTTTTTACCGAAGAACCATATGCAAGTGTCATCGCAATCCTTGGATTAATCGGGATCGCGCAGCGCCTCATTCGCAGGGATTATCTGCTCCCGTTATGGATGGTGATCCCGTTCATTGTGGAAGGGCGCAGCGCGGCCGGGCCAGCAGCGATTCCGCTGGCGATGCTCGCTGCCATTGGGCTGGTGGACGTTGTAGTCACCGCGTTGGCCGCGTCGCGCGCAAGGAGCGCAGCAACTGAAGTCGAAGTGTCGGCTGGGAATGATGTGCAGCACTCCGATCAGGTGTCCTCGATTGAGCGCAATGTCTTTATCTACTTGCTGTTGTATCTTATCTTTTCCACTTATCAATTTGGATTTCAGCTTTCGAAGGCAACGCTGTATCCGCCTGACCAGGAAGCCATGAACTGGGCACACGAGAACACGCCTGGTGAGTCGCGCTTTTTGGTATTGACGGGAACAACCTCCGTCTCATGTGACTCGGTGCTGGAATGGTTTCCTGCACTGGCAGGCAGGCAAAGCATCTACACTGTACAAGGGACAGAATGGACACAGGGAGCAAATTTCAATAACTATGTCAGGTCAACTTACGCGGTTCAAGAATGCCTGACAGGCAACGATACTTCATGTCTGGATGCGGCAGTTAGCCGATCACAATATGATTATGTTTATGTTTCCAGGGTTTTGCGCGCGGATAATTGCCAGGCGCTCGATTTTCAAAGAACATTTCCCTATTTCCTGGAACATCTGCGCATAAATGACGGTCTTGAAGTAGTTTATGAAACAGATGATGTAATGATTTACAAAAAGCGTTAGATCAGGGTTTATGGAGGATTGTTGCTGTGCCATCAAGGTGAACGATGTTCCAGTTTAGCTGTTCATCAAGCGCGTTCACGGGGGCCTGTCAGATTGCACCATTACCCAGACAAGGGCACTGTGCGCCTGTGCCTGTTCACCTGCGGTTCAGAATGATCGCTGTCTCGTCTTGATATACGATTTCCCAATGTAAGTTTTTCAGAAGTCCATCGGCCAATGGATCATTGGATCGGATGATTGCCCAACTCACATCATATTTCTGTAGGAGATCCTGCCAGTTTTTGCCCATGGTTTTTACTGTCTCGTATTCCCGCGTCAGCTCTTCGCCATAGATATGTGTATGTCCATCCATGAAGATCTGGTAAGCGGGCCAAAGTTTCAACAGCAGATAACCACCCCAGTCAAACTCGTTGAACATATATCCCTTCTGCGGGTGATGCTGAAGCCATTTGGCAGCCTCCACAGGAAAAAAGTGTTCATCAAAAAGATTTCCGCGATTTTCGGGATCCAGGGCTTTGCCGGAACTGAACAGCACAGTGACTGCAGTAATAATGACAAGGAGCCAGATCAGCCCGTTTGACGATGAATTTATTTTGTAGAGGTTCTTTTCGGTGATGAATAACGGGCTTTGAGCATATTCCTCCTGCATCCAGCCAGCAAACGCTTTTGCGGCGATGGGTGTCACTACGATGGCAAACATGGGGATCATCCGGCTGGTATAAAGCGCGAGTCCTGTAAATGACACGACCAGCAATATGTGTGTCCACGAAATCTTTTCCGTTGCGCGTGCAAAACCAATGATAAGAAATGTAAGGATGATAATAAAGGGCCAGGTCTCCGGCATATGAAAATTTGCCGATTGGTACTCGGGGATTCTGGATGTTATATAGGCATTGCTACCCAGCGATTTAATTGCGACCCAGATGTTGAACCCGGAAGGAGAGAAGAAGGTCGCGACCAATGACGACGCTCCGCCAATTATCAATATCCTGGCTTTTCCACTGACGAACCATGCCCTGGATGGGTGAGCGAGAAAATCTCCTGCCAGATATATGCCCCAAATGATGATGCCAATCACAAACATGCCGTGCAGGTTAACCCACAACAACATTAAGAGCGGAAGCGGCCACCAGGCGCGTGGTTTGTTTTCGTCGATGTGTTCTAATAACCCAACCCAGATTGTGGTCAGGATGTATGTAAAGATGTGCGGACGTGGAAGAATATGGATTTGACTCGCTCCCACTGCCAGCGTTGTAAAGATCAGTGACGCAAAAAAACTGTTCGATTTACGCAGTGCTTCATAATATACGATGCTCCAGGTCAGCGTGATGGCCAATGCAGTAATCAGGACAATACCACTCAGGCCAAGCCAATTGTGTGCCGCCGCAAATATAACCTGTGAAAGCCATTCATGAGGAATGCTTGGGTAGCCTACAGTGCGAAACGAAAAAATGTCAGTGGTGGAAACGTGATGGGTTTGCAGGATCAGGCTTCCCGTAAGGATGTGACGCGGCAGGTCGCCGTCGAAATTCAAGATCCTGGGTCCGCTGGCAGAGATCCCCCAGAATATTGCTGCGAATAATATGTATTCAATGCGTGGCAGGAAGAAGCGGATCAATTTCATCATGAGGATCCATCTGCACCGTCTATGCCACCCAACCCCAGCTAAGGAACTGTGCGCTTAAATACATGTTGAGAAGTATGAATGGGTAGGCAATTGATCGTCGAATCCGTAGGTTTTCGCCTGCCAAACCAAGAACAAAAAACGCCGGAAAGAGAGTCAGTGAGTAACGTGACATCGAGATCAACGGTTGTGTTTCGACGATTCTGATTAACATGATGAGCAGGCTGCCAGCCGTGTATAAATTATATTCAAGAGGTATCTTTCGCCAGCCTGATATGAGCAGAATGAGAAAGAGGGTAACCACAGCCCAGTTCAAGACATCAACAAATGTGAAATCTCCTGAAAATAAAGTCCGGATTGCATACCAGTATGTTTCCCAGGGAGGGACAAGACGCGCATGCCATTCTGATTCCACAAAAGGAAGAACGCCGTTGGTCACTTGCCGTGAGCGTAAATAGAGATAAAACAAGCCGCCCATGGCGGGTAGCGTCAGTCCCATCCAATGGACTGGTTTCCGGAGGAAGGGATAATCCATCCGCATTAAATAAAGCATGGGAAGAAGCAATGCTGCACCTTGCAGGCGGGTGAGAATCGCACAAAACGCCCAGAAGCCGGCCCAGCCCCAGGAACGAGTTTTCATGGAGCGGATGGACAGCAATGCTGTCACAAGGAATAGTGATTCAGTGTAGACGCTAAACAGGAAAAACGATGTTGGGTAAATCAGCATCAAGAATAGAGAGCGTTTTCCAGCAGGGCTGCCTCCCCACTCGAGAAATACATCATACAGGAGTTTGATCGCAGATAAGGTAGCAAGGTGAGATATAAAAAGGCCAGCCAGAAATGTGCTTCCAAATAGCGGTCGCATTAATCGGATCAGCATTGGAAATAATGGCGGAAAATGATCGTCCCCCTCAATACCTCCATAGCCATTCTCTGCAATAGAGATATACCAATTCGCGTCAAATCTTTGCCACATTGCCAGCCATGGAACAGGGTAGGGTGTTGCATCATGGTAGGAAAAGATTTCAGATGGCAGGGTTTCTGACGGTAAAAGTGTGGATCCTGAATAGTAACCCTGTAAAGCCGTTCCCGTGGAAGGATCCCAAATACTGCCCGTCTCCTGGTCAACTATCGTATTCTCGCTCGAGCCGCGGAATGTCAGGTTCTGCCCGTTGACTTCGCGAAGATAGGTGTAGGACTGGCTGGTTTGTAGCCTGAAAACAGTTAAAACAGGCTCTCCTGACAAATCAATGTTTTGAACTGCCAGCGGCTGGATAGTGAGAATCATCCATGACCACAGCCCGTAAAACAAGCGCGCAATCAAAAACACGCTGATGGAAAAACGCCAGGACTCGTCGAGTTTTTTCCACAGTTGGACAAGGCCATCCCGGAAGATCATCGATTTCATCTGTTGATTTTAAATGCAAACGGGACGATCTTGATTCCGTCCCGTTTGCGATTTATTTACAACTTTACTCACCCAGATAATCGCGCAACTTCCGCCGGATGGAAGGATGCCTCAGTCGGCTGAGTGCCTGTGCTTCGATCTGGCGCACGCGTTCGCGGGTCACGCCCATCTTGCGGCCTACTTCTTCGAGCGTGTAAGCCTGTCCATCCAACAAACCGTAGCGCAGCTGCAGAATGCGCACTTCGCGCGGCGGTAATCCATTGAGCACTTCACCCAGATGTTCACGCAACAAGTTGTAGGTTGCGGTATCGTCCGGTGGGGGAGCCTCGTCATCTTCGATGAAATCACCGAGCACCGAATCCTCTTCATCATCGGTGGGCGTTTCGAGGGAAAGTGGACGCCGCGCCACCTGGATCATGTTCTCCACTTTCTTGGGTGGGACATCCAATGCGACGGCAAGTTCCTCCACGCTGGGGTCGCGGCCAAGACGCTGGGTCAATTGGTGCTGGACGCGCAGGAGCTTATTGATCTGATCGCCCATGTGCACGGGTACACGAATCGTGCGTCCCTGGTCGGCGATGGCGCGTGTGACAGCCTGACGGATCCACCATGTGGCATATGTGGAGAATTTATGTCCCCGGCGATAATCAAACTTCTTGGTCGCGCGGATCAGGCCAATGTTGCCTTCTTGAATCAGATCCAGGAAGGGAACGCCGCGTCCCATATATT